>FTIX01000008.1_pt1 | contig 37915 bp, 46 predicted proteins | sample 1658561 | NCBI WGS metagenome assembly FTIX01 (sample SAMEA3914836, study PRJEB12502) | metagenome | biome: forest; material: soil | place: Canada | collected 2011-07-03 | depth 0.3 m | reverse complement strand
GAAATCGGAAATTCAATATCGTAACAAATATGAACACCAATTTTTGCCATTGGGGTTTCAACCACCCTCAAGGTGTCACCGCCACTGATACCCCACCAGCGTCGCTCGCTAGGAGTAATATGAAGTTTGGGTTGTTCAGCAATTTCGCCATTTGGTAGGCAAATATAACTCACATTATATAATTTATCGCCTACCGCTTTAGGGTGACTACCAGCGATGATCGTCATACTAAAGCGTTGCGCTAATCCTCGCATCAATTCCACAAAGCGATCGGTATAAGTTGTGAGTTTACGAATACCTTCCTGAGGAGTCGCTTCACTAGTCATCGATAATAACTGCATACTAAAAAACTCGGGTAGTAATACAAAATCTGTATCATAGTTCGCAGCCACATCAATAAAATAGGTCACTTGTCGCGCGAACTCTTCAAATGATTTGATTTTTCGCATTTTGTATTGCACACAGGCAATTCGGACCTTCCGAACCCCAGAAGGTGCAGGTTTATAATCGGGATTTAACCATTCAATCAAACTTGCATGATTTTTACTTAATGGATCCTCAAAATAATTGGGCATCACGCCTTGCAATATAAAACCCTGGCTCACTTGAAAGCTTAATACTAAATCTTTAAGCTCTCCTGCCACGACTCTTTGCGCATATTCATCAGCGCTCATTTGCTCAGCGTATTGATGATAGCCCCACAATCGACCCCCCGCTAAAATGCGGCGTTTATTCAAGCGACGGCAGAGTTGTCGCCGTGCTTCATATAAGGCAGCACCCACACCCTTGCCACGAGCCTCTGGATGCACATAGATATCGGCACCATATAAAGTATCGCCATAGGGATCGTGACTGGTAAAATACCCACTATCTGTGATGCCTTCCCAGGTATGTTTACGTAATGGTTCATGACCCATATTGACAATCAGAGAAGCGGTAGCCCCCACTATTTTTCCATCGAGCTCTGCCACTAATTGCCCTTGCGGGAAAATTTGCAGGTGGCTGCGAATATGTTCTTTACTCCACAGACCCTTTTCCACAGTCAATTCAGGATATGCGGCGCGATTAAGCTCAGCTAAATAGGGGATATCGTCTTCAGTTGCTTCACGTATAAGAATGTTTGGTTTTTTAGTGTCCATGACCCACCTTCCCCCTAGCTAAGCACATAAACTCCCGCTCGCTATCCTTAGCAAGGGGATATCTGCCAAATGGCTAGTGCTAGGAGCTATAAAATATTTAAAAAAGTTGCCCTTATCTTATAATTATAGAAGTTTTTCCTTAAAAAACTCTGTTATGGTATAGGGGGCGACTGGCAGCCACCCCCTACCTTGTCTCAACCCAGTAGCTTCGCTGCTAAAATCTCTACCTTCTCCACCAAAGGTGGCTGCGAGAACAGCTCTGCTGCTTGAGCAAATAATGCCTCTGCAACCTTACCTGTTAAGTGAGCTTGACGTCCGGCTTCATCAGGGAAAGCATCAAAAATTCCAAAAGTTGATTGACCGAGGCGTAATGCGAACCATACTGAGGTTGCTGGCTCTGCGTTCACCAGCGCCAATCCTCCCCGCAGAAAATTCTCGACCTCGACTTCTTTTCCGGGTTTGCTTTCTAACCTGACAAATAATCCCAATTGCGTTGAGCTACTGGCTGTTAAGTTGGTATTTGATGTCATAATTGACTCCTAAAGTTGATTAATTAACTATCTACTAATAGATAGATTCCTGAGTTAAAAACTATTCTTTAATTAAGCATGCTATGATCTGCTTCTTAGCAGCCGCTAAATATCCTTCATCCTCAAATAGCCTTGTTAAAGGTTAAAGCAAAGAACCTTCAAAAAGTGACGCAAGCTTCATTTCTACCTGGTTACAATACTCGTGACAATAACTATATGCATTGAATATTTTTCAAAAAAATGGGATATTGAATTGTAGGAGGCGGTTAACCGCCCAGTATTTTAGATCCCAGCTAAACTAATGCGATCAAGGTAAAAAATATTAATAATAATATGGAGTTTATTATGGCCGAAGAACATAAATTACCGTTAACCTCAACTTCGAGCGATCCCTCTTCAAATAGTACACCAAGCACGACTTTACCCCCATCTGACCTACCAAAATTCACAGAAGAACCCAGTATTTCCGAAGTTAAAAAAAGCTATGTGCCAAACCTGCCAAGAGTAGAAGCAAAAATCTCTCCAGTCTTTGGAGAGGCGAATCTGGCTATAGCTGCGACGCGGACACGTATCGAATCACTCAAGAAAACTAGTACATCACCTGATTCAGACCCACAGTTCTTCAGTTCTTCCTCTCCCACTCGGGAGGAGTTACTAGACCAGCTATTCTTCTATGTGATAGAAAATCGTATTTCAGACATTGAACCCATGCTTTCCGACCCCCAGGTCAAGAAATCGATAACATTGGATACGCAAGATTCAAATGGTGTAGACGCGGTACTTTTAGCTGTTGCTATGGGGCATCACAGCATGATTGAAATGATGCTGACTGATTTTTATGGACGTCGTGGGCTTTTAATAGCACAAACTAACCATCAGCCATTCCGACATCAGTTAGCTCCATTACCATTCGCTGTACTCCAGCGAGATGATGCAGCCGTAAAACTCATACTGGAACAAGAAAACTCTCACCATACAGTTCTTTTGGGCCTCCCAATAGAAGATGACAGAAATCCATTATCGATGGCTGCTGAAAAAGGTGAGACTAAAATAGTTAAATTAATATTAGATTCGCCCAAAGGTAGTGAGGCACTTCGACGCGAGAATCTCCCAACCCATGGTAGAACCCCATTATTCAAAGCTGCTCAAAACAACCACCCGGAAGTAGTAAAACTCATACTCAATCTTTACCCAGGCCGTGAAACACTGACAGTACGTACTAAAGAAGGCGGCACGCCGTTATTAACGGCTGTTTGTGGTGGTAATCCGCAAATAGTGAAATTGCTACTTGCTGCAGCAGAATCCCATGATCGGGATCAAAAAGGTGAAAACAAAGGTGCCATGCTGCGCTCTATGATGCAGCAGGACTTAAACGGCCTAGATGTATTATGTGTGGCTGCTTATCATCAGCAGGATGAAAATAATGAGATCGGGATTGAACTGCTGATGCATGGCGCAGATCTCAGTAAAGCAAAAACATCTGCAGCTTATTTGGAAAATCCCGGGGAAGTCATTGCACGCCTAGACAGCATCGACCAAGCTTACCAAGCTCATAGAAAGCAAAAAGCGCAGAAAATTATTACGCAGATCAAGCGAGAACTTAATCAAGAACAAGGCAAAATTGCCACTCTACTTGCGCAATTGGAGTGGCCCGACACTGCTCCCAATGCCGCACCTTTCGTTCATGAGTATCTCAAAACCGATGCGCTGAGAGATCTTTTATCAGCAAAAGCTGATTCTAAAAAAGCGCTGAGCTATGAACAACAAAAAGTATTAAATAGAGCCATAAAACGTTTATTAGAAATACATCCTGATGCTGTATTTCAGCAATATCAAGGAAAAACTCCACTAGATCTAGCCATGGAGATTGAACCACTCGATGAAGAAATCATTCAATTACTACATGAAGCAGAGCTTCAGGATGATGATGCACCATTCACATCTTCCTTAGAACATGCCGGAGAAGACACTGAATCTAAGCGCAAAGGAGATAACTCTCTAGCCATATCATGGCGTAGCTTAGAGAGCAGCTTGCAATCCAAATATCGCGGAGTGGTGAGGGAAAATAAGTCGAAGGGACCAAGACCCATTCAAATTGATCAAGTACAGCACCTGTTCCGGCTGGAATTAACCAAATGGATGGTAAAAGCATTTGCGATTCAACATAAACTAGTAACTAGTCATAACGAGAATCGGGTCGGAAGTATGGTTTCTGGAGGTCTTAGTCTGTTGGCTTCACTGCTGCCAATTCCAGGAGCAAGTTTAGCCATGGATGGAGTCATTACAGCCAGTAAATTTCTTATTAATCAAGCTGCCCTACAGTACACGCAAAGACGAGATATTATACGTCATGGGCATCGAGTGGAGGGACTGGAAAATCTGGATGAGGCGGCTGAACGGGTCAACGCTTTAGCGGAAGGTTTGGCGCGGCGTTTCCAATTAGCAGCAATGCGACTTGACCCTGAATCTTTACCTGTATTTGTGAAAGAAGTTATCCGGTGTACGATTAAATATTGGGATAGTGTGATGGAGAAATTAAGCGACACTGACAAACAAGCATTGCGGTATGTGGTATGGAATGCTGGCCAAGATCCCGTGCCACCATACACAGCAACAGAATTAACTCCAGCCCAGCAACGTGATAATTTAATCGATAATATGCTTGTGGGCGCGACTTTCTTGGCCGAATATGGAATAGACAGTTCGGCATTAAAAGATGTATCTGCTGGCGAGGGTATGATAGCCGAAAAAGTGGGTTCTTTCATCGGCGGTCGCCAAGTCTTCTTGCTTAATGAAAGAGGGGACCGGGAAAAAGTTATGGTAAGGGAAATTTGCCAAAATCCGCAGGCAGTGGCTTGGATGGGAGAGAAAACTGATTTTGCTGAGCCAGTATATTCTAGCTGTCATTTACCAGCCGAATCATCACCAGAAGAGAACAAAGAACTGCCTAGTAATGAGCCTGTTAAGAGGATTCCACCACTTTGCCTTAGCGAAAAGGAGGTTAAATTACGCGGTTTTACAATTGATGAAACCACTGATTTACAATTACCCATATTGCCACCGGAACTCACTGCGACTCGGCAGCAAGAGCAGCAAGAGGAAGAAATCGCGCAACTACGTAAGGAAATCGCAGAGTTGAGAGCTGCTTTAGAGAAAACAAAAAAAGCGGAGAGCAAGGAGGAACCACTAGTCCGATCAGAATCTTCTAGCAGTACTTCACAATCTTCAGTCAATCCTGCAGTGACATTGGGGTTGCAAGGCCACGGACACTTTTCTCAAACATCTACTAGCAGGCCTAGCAACCCCAGCCATCAGAGCCCCACGCTTCCTCCTGCGACTGAGACGTCTAGGGTTGAAGAGTCAAATCCCTTAACGTTGACTCATTCTTAATGAACAGTAGGAGTAAAATCACGAACAGTAGAGTCTGTCAGCAATTAGCTCTTCCTACGTCGTCCCGCGGCATGCAAGGCGTTATGCATAAAAGCTTTTTTAAGGAATTAAGTTTATGAAAAAATTCTATATCAGCTTCGTTACCTTCACTTGTTTACTCATTTGTAATTCACTGTGGGCAATGGATATTCCCTCTGCCACAACGACTGTCCTCAGTCAGAGCACGCAATTACTTCTGGTCACCGCTGACAATAGCAATAGCTTGACTGCCATACTGCAACGCTATCAACGCAATCATCCATCTGCCAGTTGGTCAAAAGTGGGCGCTCCTATCGCTGTAGTGCTCGGCAAAAAAGGGTTAGCTTGGGGAGGGACCATAGCAAAACCTGCGGCTGCCGAAATAACCCTGGATAAAAAAGAAGGTGATTCGCGCACACCTATAGGCGTGTTTGCACTCGGCCCGGCCTTCGGATTTGCTCCAGGAGATCCGCAGCTTAAACTAGATTATCTCGCCTTAACTCCGTACTCAGTCTGCGTCGATGATCAAAAATCAACCTACTATAATCAAATCATTGATAGCAGCCAGGTCGCCAAAAACAGTTGGCGCAGCGGTGAGCAAATGCATGAAGTGCCAGGATATAAAATGGGCGCTGTGATTCAATACAATCAAGTACAAACCAAGCCCGGTGCCGGTTCCTGCATATTTCTACATATATGGCGTGACGCCAACACCGGCACTGCTGGTTGTGTGGCAACCACAGCGGAAAATTTAAAGGAAATTCTGACCTGGCTAGACCCAAGAAAACAGCCGATGATCGCTATTTTTCCCGCGCATTACTCTGCGGCGATGACGAAATCTTAGACATTTTTTTCGGCCACGCATACACCACAATAGAAGAAATCACTAAAACCATGCCGATCATTTGCGTCAGGGTAATGACTTCTCTTAATGCCAACCAGGCAATGGTAACCGTTGCGATCGGCATGACTGCTGTAGAAAGCGAAGCCATAACGGCATCCACACGATTAGCACCCATATACCAAAATACATAAAATAGTCCGGAGCTGATGCTGATTATGATCAAGATCAGCCAATCTCCCATCGGAATAGTGCTCAGTTGTAAATGGACTGTAAAGAACATGATCGGCAATAAGATAATGGCGTTAATGCCATTCATCAGCGCAGACATCAGAAAAACGGGTAGGACATTGGTATACATTTTTGTTAACACATAGTAGCAAGCTTCTGGGAGCATCGCTAAAAAAATCAGTAGATTTCCCCAAGCTGAATTCCCAGTATTCCCCTGCAATAAATTTTCCAAGCTAATCACTAGCAGACCTATCGTCGCCAAACCAATGCAGAGACTTTTTTTCATAGTAAAACTTTCTTTCAACACCAGCCAGGAAATAAAAGCAATTAATGCCGGCAAGCTGCTGGTAATGATTCCTGCTATATTCGCTGAAGTGTAGCGTAAGCCAAGAATCATCAAGAGGTTAAAAAATACACCAGCGGTAAGTGCCTGCAGCAGGATATACATCCAATCGCGCTTAGTGAGTTTTTTCAGATAGTAACGTAGATAATTGCGATGATCGTCTGCCAATCCATGCAATAGTAATAAAATCCCAGTCGCTAAAGTAAAGCGGATGGCCAAAATAAAAAAGATTGGCATTGTACTCACCAAATACTTTGAGCCAACAATATTAATACCCACCATCACCTGCGAAAGTGCAAGCAAAATCAAGGCGCTGAGAAGTCTGTTCGCTAGCATTGCTATTTCCTTCAATTTAAGATGACCAATCTCATTCTTATAAAAATTTATACTATACTTATTGTAGGGCTTAATCTAGGTGGGGGTGTTATGAAAACTCGTGAAACTTTAAGGGCTGAGATCGATTTCTGCGCCTATTCTCCCATTCATGATATTGTTGATGAAGCTTCAGAAGCATCATTTCCTGCTAGCGATCCTCCCTCATGGACTTTAGGCAGACCTTCTGAACAGGAATATCATACACGGAAAACCTCCACCTTCACCGCTGAAGAAGAAACAGAGAATCAACTGGTGGATGAAACTGACGAAGAATCTTTTCCAGCCAGCGACCCACCCGCCTGGACGAGTGGTCATGCCACACTAAAAAAAGCGGCATAAAATTTTTATGCCCTCCAGCAAATAAATCCTAAAATCCATCCAATGAAATTCCAAATTGCATTTATACATAGCTATCCCATGCACACATTTCATTTCTAGTTACAAAAATTAATTCTTGTATGGTATAAGCAAACTGCCCTATCATTACCTGATAACTAAAATAAAAGGAATTGAGTCAAAAATCGCCGTTAAGGAAAACACATGTTTAAAAGGACTTTGCACAACCCCATCTATAATAAATTGCTGATATTTATCGGTATCGCTTTGTTCTTCATGTCTTTCTGTGTTATTCAGTCATTTTCCAGTCAAGCTTCTGCTTTATCCCAAATTAAATTACCTCCTGGTTTCCATATTAGCGATTTTGCCAGCAATACGCCCAATGCGCGATCTTTAGCGCTGGGTGATCATGGCACTGTTTTTGTCGGCACCTTAGAAAAAGGGCAGGTCTATGCTTTAACTCCCAGCAAGGATTTCTCTCATGCAGTGAAGATGACCATTATCGCCTCAGACCTCTATATGCCTAATGGCGTCGCTTTTTATAATGGCGATTTATATGTGGCCGAAAATCAGCGCATTTTGCGTTTCCCCGATATAGAAAATCATCTCGATCATCCCCCTGCTCCACAAATAATTTATAGCAAATTACCTAGCAATTCCCATCATGGCTGGCGCTATATTAAGTTCGGACCAGACGGTTATTTATATATAACTATTGGTGCACCTTGCAATGTGTGCCTGAGTCCACAGCCGATATTCGCCAGCATTGCTCGAATGAAGCCTGATGCTGGCCATTTGGAAATTTTTGCTCAGGGTGTCCGCAATAGCATGGGATTAGCTTGGGATCCAAAAACAGCTGAATTATGGTTCACCGATAATGGTCGTGACTGGTTAGGGGAAAATTCGCCACCAGACAAATTAAACCATGCATCAGTCGCTGGTCTGCATTTTGGGTTTCCCTATTTTCATGCTAAAAATCTACCTGACCCAGTTTATGGTCAGCAAAAACCAGCCGATTTAACCTTAACTTATCCAGCTATGCCTCTTGCTCCACATACTGCTGCATTAGGTCTGGTATTTTATACCGGCCATATGTTCCCCGCTGAATATCAGCAACAGATTTTCATCGCCGAACATGGTTCTTGGAATCGAGTCAGGAAAATGGGTTACCGCATTACCCTGGTCAAACTTAAAAATAACCAGGTTATTTCTTACCAACCCTTCGCAACAGGTTGGTCACAAAATGAGGAAGCTTGGGGACGCCCGGTTGACTTATTAGTTTTATCCGATGGTTCATTATTGGTGTCTGATGATTTAGCGGGTAAAGTTTATCGGATTAGTTATTCCCAATTGCGCTGAAAATTCATGTATAATTCACTTATAATTTTAAATCGGCAGCGGAAAAATAATAATGCAAAGCACTCTACGAAAAGAATTAGGATATTTGCAATTTCTATCTGATCCTGGCATCAAAGCTTTGAACAAAATCCATCACTCGCCAGAAAATGGATCAGCTACAGAAAAATCAATTGCAAGCTTATTAGACCCAGAATTTCCGGTAACGGCTAAGCCATTTCTGTTTCTGGAGGCTCGGTATTTACTTAACATCTTAATGGAAAATAGCTACTTTCTTTTTACTGAAACCGAACACAACAAACTAAAAAAATTTAATTCACTGGATTCTGAAGGCAAGGAAATCAGTGCATTCCGCCAAGTTCTCAACAAAATTTGGGAAATAGCAGTTGCTGCCCCTACTGCCGAAGGATTTTCAACAGCAAAGGCAGAGAGTAGTTTTATTGAATACGGGTATGCTGGCCTGAACGCTTTTTTTTCATTATTTACTCGAGCGCTACCTGCCTATCTTCAGCTTATTCCTCGGTTACTCAATGCGCCCTTTGACTGGCTTCATTATCGCTTGGGAGAAATGGCAGAAAAAGGCGGCAAGCCAATGTGGGTGATGGCGAGATTATTACAACTCATCATCTTCCTTCCTAAGCAGGCATTACATCGCCTGGCGAATGTCATGGGTTATTTGAGTAACTTAATGGATGGCGCACTAAAACTCAGCATGGGTATTTTAAGGTTTCCTATTAAAATCCTGGAGCTTTCAATACGCCCGGGTAATGCCATTAATAATCTCAAGAAAATTTGGCAAGACTTTAAAAACGATTTTATTAATGGTGTCTGGAGTTTGTTAAAAAATTTGTTCCGGCTTCTTCCAGAAGCGGGTCTTCTTCTGACTTATTTCTTTGCCCCACCGGTGGCGTTTGTTGCTGAGCCATTGGCGCAAGTAGCTCATACTTTAGGGTCGGTAGCCCATGGCCTGCATATATCTACTCAGGCTGTTGAGCTCACTTGTCTCATGACAACTCCTGCCTTTGCGTCGCAAGGATATTCCATTGCGGCTGATAACTTGAGCCAAAAGCTGGAAGAAAAATATAAGACCCAGGGTCTATATTCTATTCGAGCTGGAGTAGCCCCGACACCAAACATATTTTATAGCCAAACCCAAGGTCAATCATATAGCCACTCCTACCCTTTAGACGATGAAAAGCAACCACCCATTGCAAATAATGAAGGGTACAAATCTTTAATAAAAAAACAATCCTGTATTGGCTCTGATGATATGAGTAAGCCACTATTGTCCCATAAAAATCCCTCCGCTGAATACACCAAAGGCTCTAGAAAAAATTCGTTTTTTTCCTACCGAAGCACAGCCGAACAAGATTCAGTGCAACAGGATAGCGGGGATGATCCTATTGCAGAAGCCCAAAAGTTAAAGGCATTGGGAGACAAAGTGAGAGAAGAATATTATGCCACTACAAATCGAGAACAAAAAACAGCACTTATCCTTAAGAGCATGGAAATTAAAGAGAAATATGATCGGGCAGTTGAAGAAGGATATAAATTTCTTACTAATCTAGACGACCCACCTGCCATTAAACAGAATATTTAAATTTAGTAAAAAATATTAGAACAACTATGTAGGCGAATGAAGATAGTTTTTAATGAGTGACCAACTATCATTCCTCCTCTGCCTTCACCCCTTCTCCGTATAGGAGAAGGAGTAAGTCGAAAGGGAATCTAGGAGAGAATAAATCTATAAATTTTAATTAGACACCGGATACGGTGGCGGGATCATATTACTGGCAGGAGGTGTGCTCATAACAGTAGTAGACTGCATGCCATTATACAGATAAGTCACGTCATAGCCTTTTTGCACCTTAGAGCTCACTGTCTTGGTATGACACTGTGTCACATAAATGGTTTGCGGCTTGGGTTGGTTCATATTCTTCTGCACTGCACCACCCGTTACTGCACCTAATGCGGCGCCAGCCACAATAGCGGCGGTGTGGTTCTTGCCTCTAATAGCGGACCCTGCGAAGCCTCCAGTCACGCCACCAATCACAGCACCAGCGATGGGCGGATTGTTATTTTGCTGTGGATAGATTGTCTGGGGTTCCTGATAGCAACTCTTTACTGGCTTGCTGGTCGTGACATAGTGCGGTTTAACGCTAAGCACTTGCGCCATTGGGGGAGCAGGAGGAACCACAGGGGCTGGAGGGTCAATAGGAGCTGGCGGAGGAGTCACCTCAGCAATAGGCGCTGGTGGCGGAGCAACCTCTGCGACTGGGCTTGGCTCGGCTTGTTTATTACTATGTAAGGATATTGCGCCAATGGTGGCAAACGAACTTAACACTACCAGTCCTATACCGCCTAATACAAATAATACAATTTTCTTAGTTTGGGAGATCATATAATTTTCACAAGTTGTTAATCATTCTTTACTTCAATATACAAATCCTTATTGTTATATCACACAGCTATTTTACTATTTTCTAGCTTAAATTACCACTTTTTCGCACCTAGTGCCTCTTGTCATAGCTATCATCCTTGAACGCCTTTGCCATCCCCAGAGGCCACATGCTACTATAACTTCCCTTATAATCCCTTTTCCAAAGACTATTACAATATGGGAGAAATGTTATGAATCCAGTCAAAAAGAAACAAGGTAAATCGCAGCAGGCAAATAAATTAATAAGCCTATTAAATCAAGATCTTGCTAATGCTATTGATCTTAAACTCCAAGCCAAACAAGCCCATTGGAATCTCAAAGGTGAAAATTTCATCGCCCTGCATGAATTATTCGATAAAGTGGCCACTGAGGTCGATGGTTTTGCTGATATGCTGGCTGAACGCGTGGTACAACTAGGCGGAATTGCGCAAGGCACTTTGCAAGCAGCTGCCGCAACATCACAATTAAAGAGCTATCCTAAGGATATCCAACGCAGCATTCTCCACGTTGCCGCTCTGGGCTCGGCAATTGAAACTTTAGCAGAAAGCGAACGTGCCCTGATTGAGGCTGCAGATGAAGTAAATGATGCTGTGACTGCCGATATCTGCACTGAAATCGCCCGTGGCCTGGATATGTTGCATTGGTTTGTTGAAGCTCATAACTATTGAGTTTCGAACTAACTTTGAGCCATCATTAGATTTTTTCTAGACTCTCACAAACTGATTTAGCAAAATGCTGCAAGTAGAATATTGGTCTCTTACCAAATAACTGGAAAAACTTCATCAACATAAAAATCTTTAATGTTAAATATATGTGATTCTTTCTGATTATCTTTAAAATCTAATCTTTGAAATTCAATAGAATCTGTGTCTACATATACAATCCAATGTCGTTCTTTTCCTAAGGACGGTTTGTTAAAATGAAATGCCTCAGGTGAAAAAAGTCCCACATTTATGCCATGTTTTTTTCGCGCAGAAAAATAAGTAAATAGCTGAGCACCAGATTTTCGCATGTTTGTTCCCAAAGGTTGAGAATAAGCATAAGAGCTGGGGTCACTGATTTTCTTGTGCTGGGCGCTGAATGGTATTTCAGTGAGGAGCAACGATTTCATTGAGATTACTTTTGCTAGAAAATGCGTATAGGGAACTTGCATCGGTTTAAACGTTGCTAGGCTATGCTGCATAAACAGAAATCGGTGATAGGCGATTTCTGACATGGATGTAATAAGCTCCTGTGCCCCATAAAAAATACTTTGTTCAGCACGCGTATGAAATCTGCCACCAGACTTTAACGGTGGATATCTAAATGGAGTATAAAGCAAATAATGTAATGCACCATGGGAATTTTTCATGGGTGCAGGAGGTTTTGATTTGTCTAGAATATCTTCTAATAGTCGCTGTTCCTCATCACTATCCACTAACTTTCGAGTGACAATGAAATGCTGTCCTTCCACGATTCTAAAAATTTCACCGGCATACTGCTGGAAAAAATTTTTAAAATTTAATGCAAGTAGCGTTGACATTATTGACCACGTAAATAATCAATATATTGGACTATACTGGCAAGCCCTTCTACACTACGCATTAAACTCAATGGCGTTCCCCCCAAAGCGGTATTTTCAGATTTCAGCCATAAACATTCATTTTCAACATGGCCTCCCATATAAGCATCTAATCCTCTAAATGCTCGGAGGAATAATACTGCCAACTGCCATTGTTTGGAGGCGGGATCTAAGAGATAATGGCCATTTTTGAGACGGGACACAGTAGCCTCGCTCAAGCCAATGAATTCACCTAACTGCTTGTTATTAATACTCCAATATTCTGCTGCATTTTTTAGTGCCTTAGTGAGGACAATAGCTGGTTGGGGTTCGGTGTATTGAACTGCATTATTCATGACGTCTCTCCTATTTCTATGGAAATTATATCATAAATATATTTCTCAGGAAATACATCTTATTCAAGGCATATTCTCGAAATCTCGCCTAAAGTTATTCCCCTAAATTTAACCCCCAAATTTAAGGGGCTACTGCTTCTATTCTAATTTTTTAGTCTTTATGGTTAGATAGGTTTTTATTCATTCTCAGCATAATTTTACTTGTAATCGATAAACGAGATGAGGGTATATCTCTATAAAAAGGAGAAGAATATGGCTACCTCTATTACAAAAGATAAATTTCTTGAGTATTTCCATCTGGCTTCAGAAAAAGCACCGAAACCAGCAAGAATGGCAAAATCCCAATATCATAATTATTTAGCTATCCAGCTACTGGAAGAAATGGGCAATAACTGCCCTTCTCAAGAAGAAATTGATTTTATTGAAACACTGGTGATGCGACATAATAAACATACTGAGAAAAACATTATTTAAAACACATAACCTATTAATATTTAGGTGAAAATTCTGTAAATTTACATGGATTTAAATTCAGACTGGGGCGCTTAAAAAGCTAAAATCCCATATCTATAGAATGCAGATTGTGCTCCTAGCGCTATTCGCGTATGATTTTTAAAGCACATTCATCAAGAAAATAACTGATATGGAAAATTTTTTACCGCAAACAATATCTATCTGGATCACTCAATATGGCAGTTTTGCCCTATTTGGGCTGCTGGCCCTAGGTATTTTTGCAATACCCATTCCCGACGAAACTCTCATGGTGTTCGCCGGTGCACTAATCGCTCATGGCAAGTTAGAGGCGATACCTACAGCTATCGCGGCAGCTGCCGGAGCCTGTTTCGGCATCACGATCAGTTATATCATCGGACGAACTGCGGGAACGTTTATCATCAAGCGGTATGGCAGCTGGGTTCATCTGACTGAAGCAAAAATGCAAAAAGTGCATAATTGGTTTGAACGGGTCGGTCGCTGGGCTTTATTGATTGGATATTTTATTCCTGGCGTGCGCCATTTGACTGGCTATGCGGCAGGAGTGACGGTGATGGAATATCGTCACTTTGCTATGTTTTCATACAGCGGCGCCATTATCTGGGTCTGTACATTCTTAACGGCGGGATATTTTCTTGGCTATAAATGGGTCAAAATCATGGAGGTGTTCCAGGAGCAGTGGTATGGAATTGCCTTTATTGTAGTGGGGTTAGCGGCCTTCATCGGCCTGTATATTTGGTTAAGGCGAAGAAATAAAGTATCTAAAGAAGATCCAAACATTGAGCCATGATCGCCATGCGCACAGCCACGCCATAAGTTGCCTGTTGAAAAATCACTGATTGCCGACCATCAGCTACCGTAGTTGCGATCTCAACTTCACGGTTCATTGGTCCGGGGTGCATCACCATAGCATTCGGCCGGGCATATTTCAGCCGGGTTTCGGTTAATCCATACTGCTGAAAATACTCCTGCACATTGGGAATCGCGGCCTGCTGCATGCGTTCTCTTTGAATACGCAAAGCCATGACCACATCTGCATCCGCCAACCCAGCATCCAAATCTTGATACAATTTCACCTGATTAAATTTCCCTGGCGGCGGCAGTAGCCCAGGAGGGCCCACTAAACGCAGTTCTGCCACACCTAAATTGATTAAGGCCTGAATATTAGAATTCGCCACCCGCGAATGGGCAATATCCCCAATAATCACCACCTTCAATTGACTAAAATCTACTTTATGACGGCGGATGGTCAGCATATCCAACATGGCTTGGGTCGGATGCTCATGACAACCATCGCCGGCATTGATTACGGCGGCACGTTGGCCTAAATGCGCAGCAACTTCAGTGGGGGTTAACTCCTGCTCATGCCTGATCACAAACAGATCGGTCCGCATGGCCTGCAAATAGTCCACTGTGTCCAATAAACTTTCACCTTTTTTCGTCGACGACCTGGCAGCATCAAAATTTAAGACCACTGCACCCAGGCGTTGCGCTGCCAATTCAAATGAACAACGCGTTCGGGTGCTGTTTTCGAAGAATAAATTAACGATGGTTTTATTTTTTAACAGCGGCCAGGATGGCAACAACAGCTGATTCTGATCATCAAGCCACTGTTCTGCTGCATCTAACAGCGCATGGATCTGCGCTGCAGTGAGATGCTCCGTGCTAAGAAAATGTGAAAGCATAAGGAATTGTCCTAATCAGCCCATTGTTTCAAGCCATTCTCGGTGATGATTTTCGCTGACCAGCCATCTATATTATCTTTACTCAAGGCCCGCGACCCGCCTCTTTCAAATAAATGCTGTTTGGCTTCCAGAGTAGTAAAGCGTTCATCGACTAAATGCACAGGTAGCTGGGTGTGTTCATGCAATTGCTCGGCAAACTTTCGTGCAGCTTGGGTAATACTTTGCTCTGAACCGTCCAGGCCTATGGGCACGCCGACTATAAGTGCTCTGGGTTGCCATTGGCTGATTAAAGCCGCGATTTCTTCCCAGACAGGAGTACCATTACGTGCCTTTAATGAAGCCAGTGCATGTGCAGTTCCGGTTACGGTTTGCCCCACTGCGACGCCAATATGCCTTAACCCAAAATCAAAGCCTAATACCGTAAAATCTTTCAAAAAGACCTTCTCCCCTAACCCCTGCCCCTCCAGCGGGAGAGGGGAAAAATTATTGAAAAACATTTATGGAACAACGCGCAAGCGGGAGGGTGAAAGATTTATTTAAGCATGACCTACGTCAGAAGACAGGCGACTCAAATCCACACCCACACTTGCTGCAGCTTTATGCCATTTCATTGCAGTAGTGCGCGGTTCGTCCGCCGATAACATCCCAAATAAGGTTTCTTGGCGAAAGGGAGCGATCAGCCAATCATTATTCGCCAATTCGCGATCGAGCTGACCCGCGCCCCAACCCGCACATCCTAAGGCCACCAAAGCATCTCCCAAACCTTCGCCTTGAGCCATATCCAATAAGTCCTGCTTTGAAGAGGAAACTGTGATTTCCACTAAAGTCTTTGGCGGATCATCGGGTTGGTAATTATGACGACGGATTATAAAACCCTGGTCGGCAGCAACTGGCCCACCCTGTAACACTGGGTAATCATGAGCGCGAGGATCTTGGATCTCAATTTCAAGCTGCTTCAGCACCTCGCCCAAACGGAAATCCAGAGGTTTGTTAATGATAATGCCACTGGCGCCCTGTTCATTATATTCCCAGAGATAAACCACGGACTGGAAAAAGAATGCATCGTTTAATTGCGGCATGGCAATTAAGAATATATGTTGTAACGATTCGTAATTCGACATTTGGCTCTATGACTTTATTAATTTCAGAGTAGAATATTACCTGATTTTATACAGAAGTATCTAGTTCAAGATAGAGGAGTACGCAGCTTGCAAAATAACATGCCAGTCATTGCATTTATAGGCGCCGGCCATATGGGCGGAGCCTTAATTGGCGGACTCATCGCTTCCGGACATCAACCTTCACATATTTGGGCCAGCTGTCCCAGTAATCTGCATCTTAACCCGTTGCAAGAAAATTATGGCATCCATATCACCCACGATAATGTCGCATGTGTTAGCCAGGCCGAAGTATTAATTTTGGCCGTCACTCCGCAGAAAATTCCCAGGGTACTTACTGAAATCTCTGCGCAAGTACAGCAAACTCGGCCATTGATTATTTCTATAGCCGCGGGTATTGAAGAGCAAACTCTAGAAAAAGCCCTGGGTGGTCAATTTGCAATTATCCGCGCCATGCCCAACACTCCTGCCCTAATTCGTTATGGCGCAACCGCGCTTTATGCCAATGCTGCCGTTTCTGTTCAGCACAAACTTTTAGCTGAATTGATCTTCAATGCAGTGGGAACCTGTGTCTGGTTAAATCAGGAACATGAAATGTTCACTGCGACGGCTTTATCTGGCTCTGGTCCCGCCTATTTTTTTCTATTAATGCAAGCTTTAGAAGAAATAGCGGTACAACTGGGTTTGCCTCCCAGCATTACCAATCCTTTACTGTTACAAACTGCGGTGGGTAGCGCAAAAATGGCAATGATCTGCCAACAAGATGCCGCGGTTTTAGCAAAACAAGCTGCTTCCCCCGGTGGCGGCACTGAACAAGCGCTTAAAGTTTTGGAAGAGATGAATTTTAGGCAGATAGTCGGCAAAGCCGTTGCCGCTGCTAAAAAAAGATATGAGGAATTAGCTGAGATAAGTGTTGAATGAGTAATTATGTCCGATCGAGAATTGCTAATTTCAGACTTAAAAAGCATACTTTACCCGCGATGGCTATTCTGTTCAAAGGTTCACGATGCCTTCGGATGGAACAAATCGTCGAATGTATGGCAGAAATAGAATAGACTTTCACTTATAAAAAACAGAGGACTATCCAATGGAAGAAAAAGAAAAAAAACACATCACTTATCGACAAAAAGAACAGAAAGATCGTTTAACCCAAACACTGCAAGTATCTATCAAATCTCCTGAAGAGTTAACAGGCTTCGAAACTCAATTAAAGCAGTTAGCTGAAAAAAACGATGAAATATTATTTCTCCATATAAGCAAAGATGTCGCCCCAATAGCAGCTGTTGACGCAATCCTTGCATGTAAGGAAGCCAAAAATTTCAAAAAAGTCAGGGTGAGTTTTGACCCAGAAATGCCAATTAAGAATATGCTAGCAATCGCAAGAAATTGGCCACAAGGTTGGTGGAATGGAACACTTGTTCTGGGAGGAGAATCTTTAACAGGAAGTGAGATAGCGGAAATTATTATGAGCTTGCCGAGTGGTAAAGCAAATTTTCTAGGGCCTCACCGGAGTAATTTCGCATTGGATGACTCTACAGCAGATGATTATGATAAGGTTACACAGATTCTTTCTTACATTGGCAAGAATGACAATCCCTACTTTGATAGAAGCAATATGGCCACCGATTTATTTAAGTGCGCTTTTCATCATGTACAAATTACGGATGAAGGGTTTAAGTGCGTACGTGAAGATTTCCCTGACCAACCTCTCTCCTCGGAGGCATTTGATCAGATTCCGCACCCCTTACTCACTAATGCTGTTCTTAATCCTGGCAATCCATTTAAACTTGAATATGATGAGGAGACCCCTTTACCATCTTCACAAGAACCTTTTGATAAAGAAATGAAATACTCGAGTGCGTCTGGGAAAAGCAGTGGATCTTCAAGCAGCTCATCTTCCAGTAGCTCCAGCTATTCACAATCAGCGCTTCTTGGAACACCGGGTATTGGTGCATTTAGTCAGAGCAGTTCATCTTCTAGCAATATGACTGGCTCTTCCCCTCCCTCACAAAATGTAAACAGTGCTTCAAGCCCAAGCAGAACTTCTACAGATTCTACTTCTGAGTCCACCGATGTCCGTAGTTTTACTCACTGATCATTGGTCAGGCTGCCTGCGTAGGGGCTTCCTGAATAATTCAATCCATACCCCCTCTTCTATAATTGGAAGATGGGAATAGGTTAGAAATATGCCAGAAACTCACTCAGCCACCCTGCGTCTTTTTTTTGCAATCGAATTGGCGGATGAAATCAAAAATAAATTAAATATTCTGATCCAACACTTGCGCGAACAGCCTGGCGGTAAACACCTCAAATGGTCCCCGGTTGAGAAACTACATATCACTCTGCGTTTTCTGGGCCAGACTTCACGAGAGAAAATGCTGCTTTGCTTACAACAGGTCAAGGAGCACATTGCCGCAATTCCTGCTTTCAATTTACAACTTGCCACCCACATCATCACCTTTCCTCCCCACCATTCGCGGATGATTGCAATGCTCAGTCCATTGACTGTAGAATTGGCCCGATTATATCAGGCAGTTGAGCAAGCTGCGGTCCATGCGGGTTTTATGCCAGAAACAAGACCTTTTCTGCCGCATATCACTTTGGTGCGCGTCCCTAATTGGCATCACCAAACCATGAGTGAACTGATTGCGTCTGCACCTCATCTAGATTTACCACCGCAGACTATAAGTTATATCACACTATTTCGCAGTGATGCTGCGAATGATGGCCAAGTGTATAAAGTGGTTGAGCGTTTACCACTTAACAAAACCTCAGATAGCGTTTAAGGTTATTCAAATATGTTTATCACTGCTTTTTTATTTCTCATTCAAACCCTGTTTGATTTATTTATCTACATAGTCTTATTACGCTTCCTGTTACAAACCTTACACATCGATCACTTCAATCCTCTGTCACAATTCACACTTAAATTTACGCAATGGATTGTCAAACCTCTGCAAAAAATAATCCCCGAAGTCAAAGGCATTGATCTCGCCATTATTGTTTTATTATTATGTTTAGAAATGCTTAAAATCATGGTATTAGTTGCCATCCAATTTTCAGCCTGGCCTAATTTCTTTGGTTTATTGCTACTAAGCATCGCGGGTTTGCTCGGAAAATTACTGACTTTTTATTTTTACGCCATCCTCATCCGCGTGATACTAAGCTGGGTCACTCCTACCCACCCCAATGCAATCTTTTTCGCATTTCACCAATTAACCGAACCCGTATTACGACCCTTTCGCCGCCTTATCCCAGTCATCGGCGGCTTCGACCTCTCCCCACTTTTAGCGTTGATCCTAACTCAATTCCTCTCCTTACTCATCATCTCCCCCCTCACACAATTCGCAATGAGTTTTTTGTAAGCCATTATCACGCTAAGCCGCTATTATCATCTCTCGCCGCCTAAAGAAATGACGGCCGTGGCACTGAGGTAAAAGACGATGGGGAACTTAAATAGAGGGCGTTAACCGACATGGATGTCGGTTCCGAGCCTACATGGATGTATTCACGGCGTCCCCTCTATTGAAGTTCCCCACCGTCTTTTACCGGACTCAACCCCGGCACTTACAACAACCCCTCCTCCGCAAACGACAATACCTCCGTCTCCCCCACAATCATATGATCCAACACTTGCACATCCACCAATTGCAAAGCCTTCACCAAACGTTGTGTGATCTCCTTATCAGCAAGACTCGGCTCAACCACGCCTGAAGGATGATTATGCGCCAAAACCACCGCAGCAGCATTGTGCTGCAGCGCGCATTTCACCACCTCGCGTGGATAAACATGAGCAGAATCGATCGTCCCTAAAAAAATTTCTTCGTAATGTAAAATCCGATGCCTAATATCCAAAAATAACCCGGCAAAAATTTCCCGCGGCCGATCACGCAACCGCGACAGCAAATAACCCTTAGTTTCCTGAGAATTTCTAAGAGCGCTTTGCCTACCTAGATTTCCCCGTAAATGCCGCCTATTCATCTCCAGAATAGCTTGTAACTGCGCATACTTCGCCGCACCAAGACCATGACTTTTACAAAATTCATGCTTAGATGCCTGCAATAAATTTCTTAAGCCATTAAATTCAATTAACAACTCACGCGCCAAATCCACCGCTGTCTTACCCCGGACACCAGAACGCAGAAAAATTGCCAAAAGCTCAGCTTCTGATAAAGCCTGCGCACCCAAAGATAGTAATTTTTCCCGCGGCCGTTCCGCCATGGGCCAGTCAGTAATTGCCATGACTCTAACCTCCATAAATGCTTTTATTTTACCGGGGTTAAAAGCATGAACAATACAGTAGCTATTTACTTGATTCTTTCTCTAAATAGCGGTCTTGAGAGGTTTTGCTACGACGGATGCTGAATTCGACTGATAAACTAAACGCAATTATTTATTGAAATCAGGCTTATCCGTGAAAGAGGCTATATCCAATTCTCGATTTTTAGTTTTGGTACGCGAGAAAATTCACGAATATTATTAGTCACCAACGTTGCATTGATGGACTGTGCATTTGCAGCTATCATGAGATCTAAACTGTCTATAATCAAACCCTTTTTCTCAAGGTAGGATCTTATATGACTGTAATAATGAGCAGATTTCTCATCATAAGATATAATATCTAACGGTAAAACAAACTCCTCCAGAGCCACTCGATTCTTTTGATGATGTTGGCTTTTTTCAACACCGTAGAGTAATTCAGAGAATGTAACGGATGATATACAAATGTCGCCAATGTTAAACAATTTAAACTTCTTAAGCACATTTTCAGGGTGTTTTTTAATAAGATAAATACACATATCAGTGTCTAGCATATACCTCATAGATCTTCCCTATTTTGTGATTTAGGTTGATCCCTTTTTTCCATAAAGTCAGTGGAAAATTTTTTAAGACTATGGAATAAGGGCTCCCAAGGATTTTTGGTGGGAAACAAGACCGTAACATTACCTACTTTTTTTATAAAGACTTCTTCACCTTCAAAACGAAATTCTTTAGGTAAGCGAATAGCTTGGCTCTGACCATTTTGGAATATTTTGGCTGTTTTCATGAGGAAACTCCCTTAAAGTATATACTATATGGTATATACTGAAAACAGAGATTCTACAACAAAAACGTGATAAGATTTTATTATGAATTATGTTATTTCTGCTTCCATCGCACTTGCCTGTGATAGCCAATTGATTGAATACCAACATCAAGCTCACACCTTAGCGCAAGACTTAAATCTACCATTGGTCACTCTGCCATCTCCAAATTATTGCTATCTGCTCGTACTCACAGATCAACGCCTGGAGCTCAGATGCCCAGCTGAAAACTGGCAAGCAATTGCCGTTGATTTCCTCAGCCCCAAAACTCGTTATCGTCAACACAAAGGCGGAGGGAAAAATCAACTCATTGCCAAAGCCGTCGGCATGAAAAAAAATTATTTCCCAACAATTCTTGATGCTACTGCAGGTTTAGGTCAGGATGGCTTCATCCTCGCTAGCCTGGGCTGCTCTGTTACCTTAGTCGAACGTTCAGAAATTCTCAGCGTTTTGCTAGCCGATGGATTGCAACGTTTATTCGCGGCAAGCCCCACTATTCCTATTTCATTAATCACCGCTGACGCCATTGATTTTTTTTCTAAGCTTTCAGAACAATCCCATCCCGATGTGATCTATCTTGACCCCATGTTTCCTCATCAAGGGAAACACGCCGAGGTAAAAAAAGAAATGCGCTTGTTACGAGCTATTGTTGGAGATGATGCCGATGCCGAGGTATTATTAAAGCAGGCTCTGCTCTGCGCGAAAAAAAGGGTCGTGGTGAAACGACCCCGTCTCGCACCGCCGCTGGGCCAACAACCGGCTGATCTGGTTTTGACTGGACGAAGTGGCCGATTTGATATCTACTTCAGGAAATCACCCACCCCATGTTGATTATTCTCGATCGTGATGGCGTTATTAATGAAGATTCCAGCGAATTTATAAAATCCGCTGCGGAATGGATCCCTATCCCCGGAAGTTTAACCGCCATAGCCGATTTAAATCGCGCCGGTCACACAGTTGTGGTGGCTACTAACCAATCTGGACTGGCTCGAGGATTATTCAGCGAAGCAGATCTTAACGCTATTCACCAAAAAATGGCCCGGGCCTTAGCTGCGGTTAGCGGCCATATTGATGGCATTTTTTATTGCCCCCACCATCCAGATGATCACTGCGATTGCCGTAAACCCAAGCCAGGTTTACTACTGCAAATCGCCCAACAATTTCCTACCGACTTCAAAGATGCATTGCTGATCGGCGATGCTGAACGCGATATTGCTTGTGCCCGGGCGGTAAATTGTCCGGCAGTACTGGTGAAAACCGGTAAAGGTTTAGGCACTTTAACCGCTACTGATTTAGAACAAACTGTACCGGTTTTTGCCGATTTAGCCGCAGTCGTCACTGCTATCCTGGAACATCGGCTGCCATGATCAGCCCTGATTTTGATGCCATTATTATCGGTGGGGGTGCTGCTGGCAGTTCCTGTGCTTTATGGCTGAAACTGCTGGGATTTAATCCCTGTATTATTGAGCAACGGGACCGGTTAGGGGGCTTACAAAATGACAGTCCTTATCCAAATCCGTGGATCGTCGCTTCACCCAAACGCAGTGGTGTTGAAATTGCCGGGAATATCCACCATAACATTATTGCTCAGGATATTCGCTGTTTCCTCAACAGTACTGTAGTAGCCATTGAGAAATCTGCTGCTGGTTATTTTGAAGTTGCCCTTCATCCACATGAGAGCCTGAGAATCACCGCTCCTTTTCTGGTTATTGCCAGCGGGGTAAAAGCAATCACTGGCGGTTTACAGGAAGCTAGCAATATCTTGATTGGGCCAGGTCATCTAGTAGCAAACTACGATTTTGCTGACAAACGCGTGGCTGTGTTAGGCGGAGGAGATAATGCGTTTGAAAATTATGCCTTTGCTAAAAGTAAAGCAGCGCAGTTAGTTCATATTTATGCCCATAGCATTCGCGCCCGCGGGCAGTTTTTAGAACAGACCCCAGCCACAGATGTGTATCTGGGCAATTATTCTGTCGATGCACAGCGCTATCAGGTTGCCGGAAAATCCTATGATGTGATTCTGGTCTTTTATGGCTGGGCGCCACATTTACCTTTCTTGGATGGCTTTCCACTTAAAAAAAATAGTAAGGGCTTAATTCTCACTCAGCGTTACACCGCTGAAACTTCACAACCGGGAATTTATGCTATTGGTGAGGTGACAGATCGAGCCCATCCCAGTTGTGTGACAGCGATGGCTGATGGGGTGGTCGCTGCCAAAGCTTTGCAACTCGCATTGGAAGGGGAGCTAGCAAAAGATTTTATTGCGCGAGTTAATAGGATTAACGCCACTTAATATTAATTTAACATCAACCCATTATAGTTTTGTCCCTTCCAACCTTTATCCAACAAAATTATGAGCTCTGAAAATCCCTATAAAAAATTGCCCCCAGAGCCTGGCAACCTAGAGCCATATATTCCTCAAACTCAAGGATCCACGAGGGACAACAAACAGATAGCAGCAACACCCATATTTTCTCCAGTCCCTCAACAAGCAAGATGTTGAAGTCGCTGACAACGCTCAGACGACAATCATGGATGCTGAAGAGTTGCGAAAATTATCGCTGAGGAAACAAGAGGACCAAAATATTAGGATTTTTCCAGCTTGATATTGTTTGTTTTATAGCCGAGTACAGGCGAGTGCTTGCTTTTATAGATTATTTAATCTGCTGCTACCGTAAAATCACTCCAGGATTCCCAGGGGATATCCTCTACTTCCACAGCAGTAACCTTAGAAGCCGGTGGGCCTTGCCATAATTTTGCGGTTAATGCATCTAATTGCTGTTCGCCGCCAAAAGCTTTCAATTCAACGCGGCCGTCAGCTGAATTTCTTACCCAGCCGGTTAAACTTAGCATGCTGGCTTCATGCTGTGTGAATCTACGAAAAAATACTCCCTGCACTCGCCCGCTAACCCAGAAATACCTGCCTTGTTTTGCTGTAGCATCCATGTTCAACCTCCAATCTCTTGTAATAAACTTTGCTCAGTCTGAGGCCCATGCAGGGTTTTCACTAATTTTCCTTGCGGGGAAATTAAAAATGTCACCGGCAGTGCTGAGATATCGCTGATGCCTAATTTTTCTTTGGGAAAACTGCTCAACAGGGGGAATTCCAGGGCTAGGTTTTGAGTAAAATCTGCGGTTTTTTCAGCAGTTAAGCCATCAAAATTGACCGCCAATACATTTAATTTATCGCTGTGCTGCGTATAGAGTTTGTTGAGTTCTGGTAATTCTGTTAAACAAGGGGTGCACCAAGTAGCCCAATAATTCAGAACCAGCCATTTGCCGCGATAATCCGATAATTGAATTGGATGGTTTTGATTAGCTAAGGTGTCTGTTTGCTTCTTACAAGCAGTACTGCCTATAAGGAAGACGCAGCATAGTAACAACAAAATAAATAGTTGTGGCCCTTTCATTAACTATGCTCATGCATAATTGCCTGCATATCCTGGGCAATGTGCTCAGCGTTTAATGGGGCACTAAAAATCCCGAAGAATTGACCACGAGGATTAACGATAATGACTGCTCCGCTGTGGTCTATCGAATAATCTTCATCATCAGCTAATTTTTTATCCACTACTTTTGCATAAATGATGCTCAACTCCTTAGTTAAACCATGCAAATATTCTTCACTACCCGTAGCGCCAATAAAATTCGGATTAAAATTTTGTAAATAATTATTGATGCGCCGTGGATTATCTTTTTCTGGGTCAACTGAAATAAAGACGATTTGCGGCAGCGGCTTTTGACCCAGCGCAGCTAGTTTTTTATAGGACTGGTTCAATGAAGCAAGGGTAGTCGGACATAGATCGGGGCAATTGGTAAAACCAAAAAATAGTAAACTCCATTGGCCTTTAAAATTTTCTAAGGTAAAGGGGCGGTTTTTATCATCGGTCAGTAAAAACGGTGTAATCACCCGGGGCTGAGAAAGTTCAGTAGCACTGAGTAATTCTGCACTCACCTTATTGGCTTGAGTATTGTAATGGAACCAAAGGCCAAATAAGAACGCTAAGATAGCGATACTGGCGATCATGAATTGACGTTGTACATGTGATTTCGAAGTTTTAGACATAATGATCCACTAATAAAATAATAAACATCAGCATTAAATACACGATGGAAAAACGGAATGTTTGCATCGCCACTTTGGGATCGGCACTAATTTTCAGTTTAATTGCCCAATATAAAAATCTGCCACCTAATAGGACAGCGCCGATTAAATAAATCCAGCTGCTCATACCCACCGCAAAGGGTAATAACGAAACGGCAAATAACAGGCAGGTATAGAGCACTACGTTTAATTTGGTAAACTCCACGCCGTGCGTTACCGGTAACATAGGGATTTTGGCCTTGGTATAATCTTCCACCCGGTAAATTGCTAGAGCCCAGAAATGCGGCGGGGTCCAGGTAAATATAATTAACACCAACAACAAGGCACCATAATCCAGACTTCCAGTCACTGCCGTCCAACCCAACAAAGGGGGGGCAGCGCCTGCTAAACCGCCAATGACAATATTTTGCGGGGTGGCGCGTTTTAAAAATACCGTATAAATTAAGGCATAACCGACTAAACTAAAGAACGTTAATAGGGCTGTTAGGGTGTTCACGAATATCATGAGGCAACCCAAGCCCAGTATCGCTAAAATCATTGCAAAAGCCAAAGCAATGATGGGTGAAACCTTACCACTGGGCAGCGGCCGGTTTTGGGTGCGGTACATCATCGCATCGATATGACGATCCACCAAATGATTAATCACCGCGCCCGCACATGCTGCCAAACCAATGCCCAGATTGCCAAATAGCAGAATCTGCCAAGGTACCAGGCCGGGAGTGGCTAACAACATACCGACTATGGTGGTAATCAACATAAGAGCCACTACGCGCGGCTTACACAACTCATAGTAGGCGCGCCAAGGTGGGTTTTGCTCAGCTGTGATGATACTCATAAAATCCGCAATTTCTGATAATGCTTTCGATATAATTTGTAAACTAAAGTCACCATCGTTAACAATAAAATGGCTGCCACGCCGTTATGCGCCACAGCAATATGCATGGGGAGCAACCAAACCACATTGGCGACACCAAGCGCAAATTGGATGATTAAAATTAAGAACAAAAATCCGCCGATCCGATGCAGGCCTTGGGCTTGTTTGGAAAATATCAGCGTCAATGCCAGAATGCCAATGTAGGCTGCAGTGATAAAAGCGCCATAGCGATGCATCATTTGGATCGTGACCCGGGCCGTGATATCTAACACGCCACCTTCATAATTGACGCCAATTGGATGGAATAAATCAAAGGCCTTAGTCAATTCCATGTGTGGAAATAAATTGCCCTGGCAAAAAGGGAAGGTAGGACAAACGATAGCGGCATAATTGGTACTGGTCCATGCACCTAAAAATATTTGGATGGCAACGATAATCAGACCTAAATTTGCCCAGAATTTAAACTTCGCGGTTTGCCTGGCTACCATAGGCTGTGGCGTTCGTGATGCCAAGGTTAGATACCACAATAAGGCCACTAATGTCATGCCACCCAGTAAATGGGCAGTGACCACCAAGGGTAACACCAGCCAGGTCACCGTCCACATACCCAGTAAGGCTTGGAAAATAACTAATAGCACCAAAAGTATCGGCGTGATGATGGGCTGACTGGAATTATGTCGCTTGCGTGCAATAGCCCAAACCGCCAAGATCACAATTAATATACCCAGGGTCCCAGCGAAATAGCGATGAATCATTTCTTTCCAGGCTTTTGCAGGTTCTACGGTTTGTTGATAGGTTTGTTCAGCCTGGGTGACGGCAGTCGGGGTTTGTGGCACGGTTAAATGGCCATAGCAGCCTGGCCAATCAGGGCAACCCAGGCCGGCATCCGCCAAACGCGTATATGCGCCTAACATGACGACAATTAGCGCGAGTAAGGTTGTAAATGCTGCAATCAGCGTGTAATTTCGGGCATTTGCTTTCATGTTATTTTTATCCAATATGTGAAAGTTTTAATAAGCGGGTCAGATCTTTGAATATACCCATGGGTTCTGTATTGGGCGGGTAATACATCATGATATTACCCAGGGGATCTACTAGATAGACGCCGCCTTGCTGCAAAACAGTGCTTGCTTGTGGAGTATTGTGAACGAAGTGGGCAAATTGCTGCGTGGGCGTGACTAGATGTAGGGTTCCAGCAAATTCCTTGGCCAAACCTGTTTCTAAACGTTGATCTGGTTTTGCCTGAGCGAAAGTGAGAATCGCGCGTTGAATGCGATCGCTATTTTTGCCTGTTGCCTTGCGAATTTGCCGTAGATAATAAAGATTTTTCTCGCAACTCTCCGTACAGCTTTGGGGATTGACATAGAGCATAAGCCATCGGCCCTGCCATACCTCAGGAGTTAGCGCTTTAGCTAGGCTATCATCTAGCGGTAATTTGCTTAAATCCAAAGGCGGCTGCAATAATTGTCCATGGTTGGTAGTGCCTTGACCGAAATTATCTTGCTCTTGCCAACCTATCCAGGCAAGGACTAGTGGCAAGCCAAATACCAGCAGTAAAATAATAAACATCCACATGGGACGCTTGTAGCGGGACGCGGTTAGTGTTGTCATGGTTTTGGTGATTTTCGCAGGTTGAGTACGGTGAAAATAATAATCAGCACGGCCGCAAATGTAAACCATTGTGCTGCATAGCCGAGATGTTTATGTGCTGGCATGTTAATCGGTTGCCAATCACGGATAAAGCCTTGGTTTTCTTGCGGTGAAAGCAGCACTAGAAAACCGTAGAGTGATTGCTTTAAAGTTTTTTCCAGCATCGGTATTTGCACTGCTTGCACGCGTAATGGCCATTGCTCGTGGTTTTCGATTAGTTTGCCTAGGGTGAAGGGTTTGCCCGGCGGGAGATAAATCATTCCCTGCACGGTTTTTTGGCCATTTTCAGCGGGAATTGCTGGTAGTTCAGCTCGGGTTTTACTGGCTGGGATCCAGCCGCGGTTAATTAAAACTGCTTTTCCGTTATGCAATAGAAAGGGGGTTAGAACTTCGTATCCAATTCGGTGTTGGTAGATTTTATTATCGAGAAGAATGGCATGGTCATTGTCGTAATGGCCGGTCATGGTCACTGCCTGGTAGCGGATATCGCCATTTGCCGGCAGTTGTGTAATATCGACGGGGGCTGCCTGCCTGCGGTTTTGGAAGCGCTCCTGCAAGTTTGTTTTTTCTTTGGCGCGCGCCAGTTGCCAAAAGCCCAGGCTGAGGAATAAACTCAAGACAATGAGCATTGATAATGTAAGAGAGTAACGGGCTCTGAATTGGTAATTTCCTAGTTTAAAACCTAGGGTTTTGTTCATGAGCGATGAGTGCATGGCGGTATAATACAAAAATGGAGTAGTTATGTTGATAAAAATTTTAATTATCGCGTTGTTAGTTTTGATTCTTTATTGTCTGGGTTCTGCATTATATTACATGTTATCGAGTAAAAGGTCACCCGAGACGATGGCGAAAGCTTTGACTTGGCGTATTTCTCTGTCTTTGTTAGTGTTCTTTTTGTTGCTGCTTGGGTTTTTAATGGGGTGGGTTAGTCCGCATGGGGTGAGTTAGACTTGACTCCTCCTTTTTTTATGACGGATATAATTTTAATGCAGTGTGCTTGGCGTAAAATTTGAAATCCTGATCTAAAGTAAATACAGGTATTTCTCGATTTATTGCAACGGCGGTTATAAGAAAATCAATATGAGATCCCTGCACCCCTTTGCTGCGGCAATGATTGAATAATTCAGCCGCATATTCAAAATCCTTTGTTTCAAGAATTAAATCTGGAAATGCCTGCAAATAAGATTTCAGCTGATTAGATTGTGCTTGTGATTTAATGCCTGATAACAATTCCTGCCGGATAGAACCGAAAATAGTGACTTGTGCATAAGAAATCAAATTAGCTAATGTTCGTCTGTAATCTTCCAATTCTGCTGTAATCACTTGTTTGCGTAATGCAAGCGACCAGATACTGGTATCCACCAAAACGGACATTAACGACTTCTCTCTTTTTTGTAGTCATAATTTGGGTCATATTCAATTGTCCCAAATAATTGTATGATTTTTTCTTGCTTATGATGCTGGATATATTCTTTTAAAGCTACATTCACGGTTTCTTTTTTAGTTTTATGATGACCAACGATTTGAGCTTCTTGTAATAATTTATAATCAATTGCCAGATTAGTTGCCATTTAAGTCCTCCGCGGAGTTATTACACACAGAATTCTACACATAGCTGTGTGTGAAATCAAGTGTTCTGCACGCGCGTCCCTTCAGTTAAAAAATAGACAAGTACAGCGCAGTCATAACCGCTAAGCTCTGGTTTGTAAAGTTTAATATTAATTACAACTGTCCAGAGTGACCAAAGCCGCCTTCGCCACGATCGCTGGTAATGAATTCCGTAACTACTGAAAATTCAGCGCGCAATATGGGCATGATGACCATCTGGGCAATGCGTTCGCCAGGTTGTATGGTGTAAGCGGTGCTGCTGCGGTTCCAGCAGGAGATGAGTAAGGGGCCTTGATAGTCTGAATCAATCAAACCTACAGAATTTCCGAGCACGATCCCGTGTTTATGTCCTAGTCCTGAACGTGGCAGTATGAACGCTGCCATGTGAGGATCGGCAATATGGATGGCCAGGCCGGTAGGGATTAATTGGGTTTGCCCTGGCTGTAGCAGGCAGGGCTGATCTAAGCAGGCACGCAGATCCAGCCCAGCGGAACCGTCTGTGGCATAGCTGGGTAAGGGAATTTCTTTCCCTATGCGGGGATCGAGAATTTTTAGTTGAATATTTTTCAGCATCAGTGTTTTCCTCTTTAGCCCGAGGAACCATCTAGTTATTGCTCAGGATTTCTTAGTCGGCGTAGAATTTTCTGCTAATTGAATCTTATGATTTGACTGTAGTTGCGCCAGCAGGACGCGACTTTGGGCCAGAAATTGATTGCGGTAAGCTGTGGGAATCTGCTTACCAGGTAAAGCTACTCTGAGCGGATCATTGGGCACATTATTGACGTGAATTTCATAGTGTAAATGGGGTCCGGTAGCAAAACCTGACTGACCCACATAGCCAATTACCTCACCTTGTTTTACTCTAGAGCCAGTTTTTAAATCGGCAAATCTAGAAAGATGGGCGTACAACGTGGAATATTTAGCATCGTGCTGAATAAGAATCGCCCGACCATATCCACCTCTGTAGGCTTGAGAAGCAATCACGCCATCGCCTGCAGCTTTTACAGGTGTGCCTTGAGGTGCTGCATAATCAACTCCTAAATGGGCATGAACTACATGCAAGAACGGATCGAATCGTCGATAAGAAAAGCCCGAGCTCAGGTGGTTATAATTCAGCGGAGCGCGCACCAATCCGGGTTGCGAGCTTTGACCTTCGGGATTGTAATAGTCGGTATGGCCGTCGGGGCTGGTAAAACGAATCAGTTGATAACGCTGGCCAGCATGAATCAATTGCGCAGCTAAAATGTTGCCATGCTTGTTTTTGCCACTCGCATTACTATATAACACATTAAATTCGTCCCCAGTTTTGAGTTTCTGGGTAATGCCTTTCACCTCGAAAATTTGCGCTAACTGCTGTGACTGTTTTAGAGACAGTCCGGCTTTGTGAGCGGATTTAGTGAGTGAATGTTGAATTTCTCCGGAAACATAGTTTAATCCAGGGTCAGTTTTATTGCTGGGGAGACTGATCTTCACGGGACTGCTGGCTTTTTGCGGAGCAGTTGTCACTGGATTTGCCGGTTTAGCCATTGCTAGCGCAGTTCTGGGTCCAGTCAGCTTATCTACAGCGGAAGATGAGGACACTTGGAAGCCACCATTGCTGGGGCTGATGATGAGGGAAGATTTATTATTTACGGCAAATAATAACTGCTGTAACTGACCTTGCGCATTGGTTTGGAAACGCAATTCCTGACCTGGATGTAGTCTATGAGCTGCTTTTTTCACTTCTGGTAAACTGCTGATCTTAACCAAATCAGCTGCGCTGAGCCGATTACGCTTAAAGATTTTAGCTAAATTGTCGCCTTTATGCACAGTGGCGGTTTGCCAATCGGTCTGTGCTGTGGGATTAACGGCTGCGGGAGTTGGAGCCTCATTGCTGGCGCTGGCAACAGGGGTTGCAACGACCGATTGTTCAGAGATTCCAACAGTAGACTGTTCATTACTTGCCCCAGGTAAGGGCAAAGCCACGGGGGATGATTGCTGAATATCTGAATCATCGGCGATAGCCAGGGGCATCATATTTTGTGATAGATTGGCGGTGACAGGAGCTGTAGTGTCATTTTCTCCATTCCCACCATTCCAAAGATTATTACTTAAGATTGTGATAATCACTGCTGTGATTAACAATAAGCCTGAAATCCTTGGCCTGATTAGCACAAAGCGACCGATTTCACATAAAACCTTGTCGGCCGGTGCCCAAATTTTTTCCATCCTGCGTTTGCTCATTACCTCACCTTGATTCAGTTGTCATATTTAGCGATTTTAGCCTGGTAAGATAACTGGAATGGACAGTGAGGTCAACGATTTATTTGAAGCTGTAGAAACAAAACAGTAATGCTCTTTGGATAAAGAGCATTACTGTTTTCAGGCAGTAGTCTAGCGTTATTACTGGTTATTGATAAGAAACGGGACAACAACATGAATCCTCTTCCATATATCCATGTTCTTTAAGAAATTCTTCGGCAACACGTTCTTTTATGGTGTTAATAGTCTCGGAAGACAACTCTCGTGATGGCAGCACTGCTTCAGGGGTGGAAGGCGCAGCTGCGCAGCAGCCTACTGCGGCGGCTGATCCTGAAATGATCCATGCTGCTATTGCCCCATCAGTATTACCACTTAGATAAAGGCCCACACCCGTTAAACCACTAGCAACAGCGGTTAGAATCGAACACACGACAACGCCGTTTTTACAGGCCTTTGCATCAGCGGCCTGACTATTCTGGTCTTTCATTGCTTGGTATTGATCTGTCTGAGCTTGGGCTATGCGCTTCTTTATGTCTTGATCCATTTCGGCCTGTTGCTTAGCCGTTACAATTGCATTAGGACCGCCCCCATTTTCCTGCATATACTGCTCTATATCTTGAATATATCTCGGCTTATCCTGGCTTCCTGCTAATGGTTGCTTGCCTTCTGCGGGTGATTGGCCGCTTTCATTTAATCTTGTATATTGCATCTCTATTCCTGTCTCTTCTGCCATTATCATACCCTCATTAATTTTTTATTGTGATTTTCTCGCGTAACTACCTAAAGATTATATGTTTTTACTCAAACAGAAACAATGGCGTTTTTGAGTCAGTTTCTGAACACTGAGTTCATTATTTTCCCTATCACAATACTCAGCAAGAAAACCGCTGAGAGCATTAACAACAAGCACATAACTGCCGTAAAGCCGTGAATAAATGCGTCATGAAATACGTCGCGATCACTGGTACTCATCATGATCTGCAAAGCATGAGACGGATTGGCTAGTAACTGTTGGAAGTAACTCATTGATCCGATGCCTAACCCTTTCTGATTAATGAGTTGCTGGAGATGGTGAAAGGCAAAATGATGATAAATGACTACGGCTAAAGCTATACCGATTGAGCCACCGATATTGAACATAGTGACCATAGTACCTGTGGCCACACCAATGCGTGCTGGACCAACTGCTGTTTGAGCGGCAATGAGTGAAACTGTGTTGCCAATCGCCCACATCGCCCCCAATATGGCGAAAGCTAAGAGTACATACCCGAATGCAGTATCTTCCTTGAAAAATATTTGCATAAGACTTGCCAGGGCTGCTAAGGCTATGCCGACCAGAATAATGTTAACTAATGGCATAGTTTTTATTAACCATCCGACGCATAGGGCCACTATAAATAATGTCAGCGGTATCGCAAATAATACCAGGCCGGACAATTGTGGCGATTGGCCACGGATAATTTGCAGATAGAGTGGATCAAAAAATAGTGCCACGGCGCTGAGTACGCCGGCAAAGAAAATTAACATCGAAGCTGCATAGAACAGTAGCTTGGAAAAATCTTTAAAATCAATCAGGGGATGGGACTGACGATTTTCGACCCGAATCAAGATAACTCCAGCAATTAAACCGGTGATTAAATAGCTCAGGGTTAAGCCATTTTGCCATCCGGCAGCTTCACTATGGATTAAGGCCAGAACAATCCCCGCCATCATCAAGGCGAGTAAGATCATACCCCACCAATCTAAAGAACGGTCTGGGTCATCGGCCACGGATTCTTTAACGCTAGTGAAGCAAAATAAAAATCCTAACACGATGATTGGGATATTAATAAAAAATATCCAACGCCAACCCCAATAAGTCACAATTGCGCCCCCGATTATCGGTCCCAGAGCCAAGGCTAGCCCGCCAATGCTGCCCAACCAGCCAATCGCTTTTCCGTGTTCGCCTTCTGGGAAGGAGGCTGGTATTAAGGACATGCCCAGTGACAGGACGATGGCTGCCCCCACTCCTTGTAAAAAGCGACCCAATATTAACCAGGCGATGGTGGATGCCATGCCGGCAATGATCGAAGCCAGGGCAAAAATAACAGTGCCGATATAGAACAGTCGACGCCGGCCATATAGATCACCGCAGCGCCCCATAATAGTCGCCAGAATGCACAGCGCCAGAAAGTAGATATTCATGATCCACTGTAGGTGGGCTAAATCTGCCTGTAGTTCTTGCTGGATTGTGGGTAGGGCGATATTGACCACGGTATAGTCTAGATAACACCCGAAGGATAGGAGGGCAATGCCAATAAAAGCGCGCCATTTGTGCTGGGATTCTTTCATTATAATCTACTCAAAATGATTAAAATTAACCATGTAAGCTCTTATCTTTTCAGCAAAAAGCGGGCTACTCGGCTTCGCTCAACAAAGGATAGGGCAACGAAAATTCTGTTTATTATACGGCTTAGAATTTTTTGAATAAACTGACAGAAGGAAACACTTTGTTTCCCTGGGGAAACAAAGTGTTTGGGGCTACATGCTATTCTTACTGGATCTAGCTAGCGATTCGATCTGGGCGGGAATCAATTATTGGGTTTTCGTATATTGGCCGTAATTCCTTTTTCTTTTAGCCAATTTTCAGCTACGTTTAAGTCGTTTTCTTCACCCCATTCAAATTTTTTTCTGGGCGTCTCATCATACAAGGTTTGCAGAAAAACCGAGAACCAATGCACCTCCTGAAACCCAGGCTGCTTTTGTGGCCTCTTCATGATATCCAAAACTCTTAAGAGCTATAGCTGAGACCGCGGAAACAGCACAGGCAAAAAGCATAGATCCTACAATGGCTGGCTTTCTCATATTAGGGAGAAGCACTGCTTTTTCTGCTTTTTTTTCTGCTCCTTCAATAACCGTTTCTAATTCAGCTAATTGACTATTCGTTAATTCAATGCTTTGTGATCTTAAATGCGCATCAACCTTATTTATTCTCGTTCCTAATTTACCCTCCGCTTTGTGATCTGCACCTTCAGATTTCGGTTGTCCTTGACCCTGAGCGATAGGGTGTGATGCAAATAAATTAACTGCCTTTAGTTCCTTAGACTTTTGATTATTCATATGATTTTTCCTGGCTAATTATTATTTAATAGTTTAAAAGATTAACCAAGTGTAATATATGTTCGTACTATTTAATAGACAGTAGTATTTAGGTGACATACTAGCCAGTGGTGAACTTTATGTTATTAAATGAAATGGAAATCTTTTATTATATTGTTCAGCTGAAAAGTTTTTCGAAAGCTGCGGAAAAATTGGGAGTATCCAAGGCATATATCAGCAAAAGGCTGGCCAAATTAGAACAAAGTTTGAACACTCGCTTATTAACACGCAGTACTCGTCAATTGACTTTGACTGAGGCCGGGAAAAACTTTTATCAGTTTTGCGACAGTATCGTGCATGAGGCGGAAAAAAGCTACGAGATGATACAGGAGCTGCAAGTAGAACCTATCGGTCTATTAAAAATATCTGTACCTCCGGCGATTGGTTTGAGCATATTAGCCGCTTTTCTTCCCATTTTTCTCCAGCGTTATCCCCAATTAAAATTGAATATACAATTAGAAAACAAGTTAGTGAATATGGTAGAAGAAGGCTATGACTTGGTATTGCGTGCTGGGAAACTAGAGTCTTCTAATCTGCATATGCAAAAAGTATTAAGCGTGAAGCATGTGCTATGTGCGACGCCACACTATTTTAAAAAATTTGGCGTTCCTGAAAATCCCGGACAATTAGAAAAACATAATTGTGCCATTTATGGGCATTCTCAACAGTCGACCCAGCTGCAGTTCACTCAAGGCGATACAGTTCATCAAATAGCTGTGCGCGGGAATTTAATTAGTAATCATCTGCACTTTATAAAAGCAATGGTGTTAAATAATTTTTGCCTGGCTATGTTCCCGGAACATGTGGTCAGGGCAGAGTTAAAAAACAAAATTTTGATCGCCTGCTTGCAGGATTATCAGCTACCGGTTAGTGATTTATACGCAGTTTATCCTGAAAGGGAGTTTATGCCTCTTAAATTACAATTGTTTATTACGGCGTTGAGGGAGTTTTTGGATACTCATTAACCATAGTTCGTTTGCACGCCCCTCGAGAGGGAATGAGTCTGAGTTAAATTCTGCTGTTCACTTTTAATCCATTCATTTACTGTGTCCTGTACCCGTTTTGGTAGACTCTCTGGCCATTGCTGTATTCGACGTCTATCGTCCATATCAAGATAGCAGGCTCCAACCATATAAATTAGGGTAAGACAGGCAAAAGCAATAGCATAATCTGGGCTTAAGTCTGTTTTGGCTGTTGCTATGGCTAAGCCAATGGTGGTAATAGCACAGACCGCGGGGGAGATATATAACAGCTTTATATTGGGATTCGGGTAAGCTTCCATTGCTTTTTCTTCTTGTATAATCTCCTCCAATCTTCGGAGTTGATTAGCATCTAATTGCATATTAGATAAAATCAGAATCAAATCTGCCGATAATCCTGAATTATTTACCAGCTGTTCTATTTTTTCTGGGATACTGAGCACTCTATATTTTTTTGTTTCTAAGGGTGTGCTTACCATTTTCTTATGGCCTTTTATAATTATTTTTTTCAAAGATTTTATGCGAGTCAATAGGCTCAAGACTTGGCCCATTGATATGTGTAACAGGTAAGTTGGTTGAGATTGATAACTGGCGGCTGGTTAACTATTATTATTTGTAATCCACCTAGTTTCTCTTGCTTGTAAACTTTCTTCCTCACGCTGATATCCACGTCTTCCTTCCCGCTTCGCAATATTTCTCAAAACATTCTATGCGGGAGTGTAAGTGATAATATAACCTATTGTGTAGTTTATTATCCGCATGGGCATTTACTGTAATCTAAATCGTCTTCTATTTTTAGCGCTATTTCGCCATTGAACTCAAGTTCATCTACCATTTCCCTTATTAAAGGTTCGATATAATTATCTTGACCTTCTTGTATTATCTTTTTCGTATTGCAACCTACCCTAGGACACATAAAAATATAGAGTAAACTACCTACAATAAGAATAGTTGGTAGAATAGAAGCATCCAGAGTGCGTCCTAGCACATCTGAACTGGCCACATGCCCTGTAGCCCATCTGCTTAAAGGTATGGCCGGGAGACCCAGGGAAACTATCGAAGCAATAAGAAGGCATTTAGAGTTAAATATTTTTTTTCGTGCCAGCTCTGTATGATCTCTCACTTGAGTGATTTTAGCCTCTAACTCACGCCAGGCTTTTACTGTAATTTTTAACTGTATTAATTTTTGGCAAGATACGTCAGATATCGGCGGAAGATTTTTATAAGGGTCGTTTTTTAATTTACTCACTAACGAGGTTTTTTTACCCTCTGTTAATAATACGTTTGAATTATTGGTGTTTTTTAATTGCCTCAATGGTACAGAGGAATTTGGAGTGGAAGTGGAATTTGAGGTGGGATTTAGTAAGGGTGTTTTAGGGTTAGGGTTATAGTTATTTTTTTGATCGTCCATTGGTAGCCTATATCAAAGCAATTATACGTCAGAGAGAGGAGAGAAGGTCAATTTAACTTTACCTCAGTTTCAATTTTATTCCATATTTAAAGATAATCATAGGAGTCGATTTCAGGAAGAATTAGACAAAAATAAACTTTATAGATTTTAAAGAAAATCATAGAAGTCAACGCCGTGGGCGTATCCATCAGAAACTATTGAACTGAATGATCTTAGGAAAATAAAAAACCTGGCGGTGACCTACTTTCACATGGGGAAACCCCACACTATCATCGGCGCAGAACGTTTTCACTACTGAGTTCGGAATGGGATCAGGTGGTACCCGTTCGCTATTGCCGCCAGGAAGACGGTATGTATAACGAATGTTACACAAAATTAAGTATTTTGAGATGAGGAATAAAACCTCTTTCTCAAAAAATAACAAAGTTAGTGATGTAGATTTTTGTATCTTGCAAGCTCAACATATAACTAAAACCACTTTGGTGTTATATGATCAAGCCTCACGGTCAATTAGTACAGGTTAGCTTCACACATTACTGCGCTTCCACACCCTGCCTATCAACGTTGTAGTCTTCAACGGACCTTTAGGGACATCAACATGCCCAGAGAGATCTCATCTTGAGGTGGGCTTCCC
>FTIX01000033.1_pt3 | contig 39146 bp, 37 predicted proteins | sample 1658561 | NCBI WGS metagenome assembly FTIX01 (sample SAMEA3914836, study PRJEB12502) | metagenome | biome: forest; material: soil | place: Canada | collected 2011-07-03 | depth 0.3 m | reverse complement strand
TCCAGGAAAATCTGACCGTCGGTGATGGAAATCACATTAGTTGGCACGAAAGCAGACACGTCACCGGCCTGAGTTTCAATAATCGGTAATGCGGTTAAAGATCCGGTTTTACCCTTCACTTCGCCATTGGTGTGCTTTTCAACATATTCAGCATTCACCCGCGCTGCTCGCTCTAACAGGCGCGAATGCAGATAGAAAACGTCACCTGGATAAGCTTCACGACCCGGTGGCCGTCTTAACAGCAAGGAAATTTGCCGATAAGCCCAAGCTTGCTTGGTCAAATCATCATAAATAATTAAGGCGTCTTCACCTTTATCACGGAAATATTCACCCATGGCGCAACCAGCGTATGGGGCAATGAATTGTAGTGCTGCCGGTTCAGATGCAGTTGCCGCCACCACAATGGTATGCGCCAGAGCATCATGTTCTTCTAATTTACGCACCACTGCCGCCACTGAAGAGGCTTTTTGGCCGATGGCAACATAAATACATTTTACGCCAGTGCCTTTTTGATTAATGATCGCGTCGATTGCAATTGCAGTTTTGCCTGTTTGTCGGTCACCGATAATTAATTCACGCTGCCCACGGCCGACCGGCACCATAGAATCAATAGCCTTTAATCCAGTTTGCACGGGTTGGCTCACGGATTGCCGAGTGATAACGCCGGGCGCAACTTTTTCCACGGGTGAGGTTTGGGTAAATGTAAGTTCACCCTGGCCATCAATTGGATTGCCTAAGGCATCGACCACACGACCTAATAGGCCTTCACCCACCGGCACTTCTAAAATACGGCCAGTACACTTGACGGTTTGCCCTTCTTCTAAATGTTCATAGGGGCCCAATACCACTGCACCTACTGAATCGCGCTCAAGATTTAACGCCAAACCATAGACCTGGCCGGGGAACTCGATCATTTCACCCAACATGGCATCGGTTAAACCATAAATGCGGACGATACCGTCTTTTAAGCTGACAATCGTGCCTTCGGTCCTAATCTCTGGACTTATTTCAAAATGGGCAATTCTCTTTTTGATAATTTCACTAATTTCTGATGAAGTAAGTTGTTGCATGAGTACCTCTTAATTAACCTTCAATGCTTCGCGCATGCGCTCTAACTGACCACGAATTGAACTATCAATCACGTGATCACCCGCTTGAATAAGCAAGCCACCAAGTAATTCAGGCGCTATTTCATATTGAGTAATGACTGTACGGGCAAATTTCTTGCTTAATAACGTGTTCAATTGACTTTGTTCCTCATCCGTTAAGGGCACCACAGATTTTACCCGAGCTACCAGGGTTTTCTCTGCGGCCGCACGGAACTGCGCGAATAACTCAGTGATAGAGGGTAATAATGCGAGACGATTATTATTGGCGAGTATTCTAATAAAGTTTTGACTTGCCGCGTCTAATTGCTCATCCAAGGCCAAAACCAACTCACCATGCTGCTGCATGTTATAACGGGGATCGCCTAAGAATTGCATAACCACGGGCTCTCGGATATAAGCTGCCATTTTGCTCAACATTTCAGACCACTGTGACAGCTGCTGATGCTCTTGGGCATATTCAAATGCGGCTTTGGCGTAGGGTCGAGCTAGGACAATGGAATGACTCATATTTCAGCAACCATACGTTCCAGCAGTTTACGATGAGTAGCGGCATCGATATCATGCTGTACAATTTTTTCTGCCATCTTGACTGCGATATCAGCCACTTGATTTTGTAATTGTGCTTTGGCCTGATTGAATTGCTGGGTCACTTCGGTTTGCGCATGAGCGACAATGCGATCGCTTTCCTGTCGAGCAATTTCTTTGGCTTCCTCAACCAGTTGTGCAGCACGGGCATGGGCTTGTTCCACCAGTTGATTAGCATTGACTTTAGCTTCCTGGATAATTTCTTTCGCTTTGTGCGTGGCTAAATCCAGACTGCGCTCACCCTTTTCCGCAGCAGCCAAACCATCAGCGATCTTTTTTTCACGATCCTGTAAAGCTTTAGTAATCGGCGGCCAAACAAACTTCATGGTGAAAATGACAAACACCGCGAAGGTGATCATCTGGCCTATTAGTGTTGCATTGATATTCATCTTAGCTCACCTGCTGGCCTGCAGCCTTAAGAACTTCAGTCAAGAATGGGTTTTTAGCGAAGAATAAGTATAGGCCCATCACGATAGAAATCGCCGCGAAAGCGTCAACCAAACCTGCCATTAAAAACATTCGTAACATTAACATTGGCCCTAATTCCGGTTGTCTGGCCACGCCTTCCAGGAATTTTCCTCCCAGAATACCGAAACCAACTGCAGTACCCAAAGCCGCCAATCCAATTAAAAGCCCGGCAGCTACTGCTGATAAGCCTTGTACATTAGACACAAATTGTGCAATTTCCATTACGTCTCCTCTCTTATAATATAAATTAAAACAGTTTTACTTCTACCCCAAATCAGCCTAAATTTCAGCTAATGCGACTCATGCGCCATACTTATATAGATAATGGTTAACATCATAAATATAAATGCCTGAATTAAAATAATGAGGATATGGAAAATAGCCCATACGCCACCCATTGTCCACTGGATCCACCATGGCATGATTGCAATTAATATAAAAATTAACTCGCCGGCAAACAGATTACCAAACAATCGCAAGGCCATGGATACCGGCTTAACCAGTTCGTCAATGATTCGGAACAAAATATTAATCGGGAATAAGTAAATACCAAAGGGCTTACTGAGCACTTCTTTTCCTAAACCCACCGGGCCTTTGATTTTAAAATTATAAAAAATAATCAATAGGAATACAGTGATTGACAGCGCAAATGTCAGATTTGGATCAGCCGTGGGCACAGCGCGAAAATAGTTATAGCCAAAGGCATGGGCTATCCGCGGTAATAAATCGACCGGCAGTAAATCCATAAAATTCATTAGAAACACCCAGACAAAAATAGTCAGGGCTAATGGTGCAATCAACTGACTGCGACCGTGAAAGGATTCTTTGACTAAGCCTTGGACAAACTCAACTAACATCTCTATAAAACTCTGCATCCTGCCCGGCACGCCAGCAGTCGCTTTACGGGCAACCAACCAGAATAGAGTGAGGAATACTAGACCTAGAACGATAGAAACACCCAAGGTATCCAGGTGCAAAGACCAAAAGCCCTGCTCACCCGCCGGTGCATTGCTTAAATTATAAGTTAAATTGAAAAGGTGGTGCTGAATGTACTCACCGGTGGTCATTGATTGCGACATATTTTTTCTATGTATCTCTTAACGATAACGTTACTTTGAAATTCTCAGGCCAAACAATGGCCCTAGCCAAAATGCAACCTGGGCAATAATATAACCCAGCAAACAGGCCAGTATATTCACCGACATGAAGGTAAATACCAGGATGAACAAGATGACAGTTAAAAATAACTTAACCACTTCGCCCACATAAAACTTAGCAATCATACGATTGCCTGCTTTGGCCGTAAAATACGCAAACCACCAACGGGCGAATATGGCATGGGGCAGAACACTAATCACACCGCCAAGCAATACTGCAGTGGCAAAAGCCATGCCCTTGAATAACAGAAAAATCACCGCAACCAGGACCACTACTATCATTTGCACTAAAAACCAGCGCAAGACTGTGGTTCGCGTGACTTCTAAAGCCGCTTTCGACACTATTATCCTCTAAGGGGAATTGACCCGGAACACATTCGGTCGAGTATAATGGTATTTCTCAGCCTATTCAAGCGCTATGGGGCTAGATTTAAGTCATGCGTGCCAGGGGTTATTGTTGTTAATTTACGCAGCAATGCCTCTTGCTTTGGTTATTTTAGGTTATTCGCTGTACGTTATCTGGGCGAACCATTAAGGCTTGGGCCTGTTGGTGCAGATAGTTCTTCATTCACCGGCGCGGGAACTATTTTCTGCTGGGGTTCAGGTCGTGAGAAATCAAAAGCACTGCCGTTTCTTTTAGGCACATCTTTTCTCTGCGAAGTCTGTTGCTCCTGTTTTTCCTCTGCTATTAAATCCCTTAATAAGCTAATCGTCTCATGCCCTCCCGCAAAGGCATTTTCATACGCCCGGAATTGTCTCTCAGTAAATTTCCCTTGCTTATATTCCTCGTATAAATACTTGGCCATATCCTTAGGTGTTTGCGGGGTTGGTTGTGGTTTGGGATTTTGAGATGTCATAAGTTGCTCCAATAATTATTATTTTAATTTTACAGTAGCTACTCGGCGGCGTCCCGGGGGATGGTCCGCGGAACGACAGCGAGTAGTACAATTCATATTCTAGATCTAACGAAATCATCTTATCTAAAAATCTAGAAATCTACCATAAATTCCTTTACTAGATATCTATTCAGCGCATTACTTTCCAATTGAAGGAGAAAGTATTAGCTAGGACGTCCAACACCATTTTTAGAAACTGGGCTGCTTGAAAGACTCTCTGAAGACTCTAATTCTAATGAGGCTTTGTCCCCCTCTTTTTCGCCTTTATCTTCCGGCAAAGTGCTCAATGTACTTGGCGAAGCACCAAAATTAAAACGAGAAGAACTGGAAGCGAAACTAGGAATTGGAGGCCTTACTGGACCTGAGAAAATTGGCAAGCCTGGCAACCCTAATTTAGCCCCCGGGTGACCATTCATGGCAGCCTGTTCACACCAGTACTCTGCCTGTTTTTCATTCTTTTCCAATTTTAGTAAGACGCCATACCCAGAGTTATAACCTAAGGCCAACTCATATTGTGCATTTTTATCGTTTTTTTCTATAGCACGGCGCTCCGTAATAGCAAAGTCATGAGCCTTCAAATTATCCGCATAGCGCTGGTCGTCATCATGGTCAGAATCCTCATCTTGCTCATCTTGCTTAGTTAATATTTGATCAAAAGTCTCAGACTTTAATTTTTCAGACTTTAATTTTTTGGCTAATTCTTCAACTATTTTGTCCCAGTCAGAGAGGTAAACATCGGGCTCAGGGGCTAACGCATCTGCTTGGCTATATTCTTCTAATTTTTTCTTTTTTTTGATTTCTTCGCTCATTCAACCCTCCTAGCGTATTATTTTTGACGGTGTAGACTCTTGCTTTATTCCAAAAGTGTTAGTTTCGATCGATCTTAACCATATAGGCGTTTTTTCACCGCAGCAAGACTTATTTTAATGTGACGGGTGGATTTTGGCACTACAAGCAGCGTGTCATCCCCCGCCACGGTGCCTAAAATGGCCAATTCCTGAGTTTGGTAATCTAACAGGCGGGCAATGAGCGAAGCTGAACCCGGATTGGTGTGGATCACAATCATGGTTTCATTAGCGACCACATCCACAATAAGCCGTGCTAATGAACTTTCCGTAGAGGGCGGCAAGGGTTCACGGTGCAAAGAATAACTGCTTTCACCGCGCTCATTACTGATTTTTACAGCCCCCACCCTGCGTAGCAGGCGAGAAACTTTGGATTGATTGATGCTGATACCCCGTTCACGCAGAGCGTGAATAATTTCTTCCTGAGTACCTACAGAACCTTCCAGTAACAAATCTTTAATAGCTAGGATAACATCCGCCATCGACGTTGGGTATTGCTGCTTTGAATGTGGTGACTTAGCCATGCAAAATACTCGAGAACTGGAAAAATAATTATTGACAGGAAATGCATAAAAAGTCAATAATTGTGGTTTAATGATTGCTATTCAATTGGGCGTTACATGCAAGTTAAGATCAAGGTCACTGAGCTATATAAGTCTTTTGCTAATCAAGAAATTTTATCCGGGGTGTCATTTCATGCTGCGAAAGGAGATGTGGTTGCATTGCTAGGCGCCAGCGGCTCCGGCAAAAGTACTTTGCTGCGCTGCATCAATCTGCTGACCCCGCCCGATGCCGGCACGATAGAAATTGACCAGCAACGATTCATTTTTTCCGGTCCGGATAAATCCAAGCTTTCACAGAAACAAATTACTCAGCTGCGCATTCGTATTGGTATGGTGTTCCAGCAGTTTAATTTATGGCCGCATAAAACCGTGTTGGATAATTTGATTGAAGCACCGATTCATGTGCTGAAACAAGACAAGGCAGAAGCCATTGCCCAAGCTAAAATTTTATTAGATAAAGTGGGATTGAGTAGCAAAATCAACCAATATCCTGATCAACTATCCGGTGGTCAGCAACAACGCGCCGCCATCGCTCGCGCCTTGATGATGAAGCCGGAAATCATGCTGTTTGATGAACCGACTTCTTCGCTCGATCCAGAAATGGTTGCCGAAGTACTGAATGTCATGCAGACATTGGCAGCGGATGGCATGACGATGATTGTCGCCACCCATGAATTGGGATTTGCGCGCAATGTGGCGAGCAAAGTGATTTTTTTAGAACAAGGGAAAATTTTGGAACAGGGCAGTGCTCAGGATATGTTTCATAAACCACAAACAGATCGGCTGCGACGGTTTTTAGAGGCTGTGCAGCATTAAGTTGGCCTAATACAACCTAGAGGAGTTTTTTACTAATGAAGAAATTTTTTGCCCTGGCATTACTCGCCATCACCTGCTTAATCAATCAGGTTTCCCTAGCAGCGCTGCCATCGACCATCCATTTTGCTATGGAAGCCACTTACCCACCTTTTGAATATATGGATCCATCGGGACAAATTCGCGGTTTTGATGTCGATATCGCCAAAGCACTCTGCACAGAAATGAAAGTGCAATGCAGCTTCTCTCATCAACCATGGGACAGTTTGATTCCCAGCTTAAAACTGGGCAAATTTGATGCCTTGATCAGTGCGATGGCCATTACCGATGAAAGAAAACAACAGGTGGATTTTTCTATTCCTTATTTTGCCACCACCGGGAGCTTTATTGGCTTGGCTAAATCTAACCTTAGCCCAACCCCTGAGAGTTTAAAAGGTAAAATTATTGGCGTACAAAGCGGTACTGTGTTCGAAACCTATCTGAAAACCAAATACCCGGGCGTCAAAATCAAATCCTATGCCAGCGCTCAGGACGCCTTCCTGGATTTGACCTCAGGACGTATCGATGCACTATTAGCAGACACCCCCATCGTGATTGATTGGTTGCATAAAAATTCAAACAGCACAGATTATGCACTCATCGGTGAACCCATTAATGATCCCCAAGTATTTGGTGTCGGTTATGGGATTGCCGTGCGCAAAAATCAGCCTGAATTGCTGGCCGCTTTCAACAAAGCCATCATGGCCATTCGAGCTAATGGCACTTACGAAAAAATCGCTCACGCCAATTTTGACAAGCACTAATGACTGGACTTGCAGGCTTTTTTCCATTTATCTTGAGCGGCGCCTGGATCACTATCCAGGTCGCCGTATGCTCACTGCTGTTCGGTTTAATCATCGGTTTACTCGGGGCAGGTGGCGAAGTCAGCAAGATCTGGTGGTTACGTTGTCTGACCATCAGTATTATTTCTATTATTCGTGGCCTACCTGAATTATTAGTCATATTTTTTGTGTATTTTGGCGGCACCCTCCTACTCACGGTCGTTATGGGCCATTATGTCAATGTCTCTGCTTTCATGTCCGGAGTTACTGCATTAGGATTATTGTTTGGCGCTTACGCTTCCCAGGTGTTTCGCGGTGCATTTATGGTCATCCCCAAAGGCCAGATCGAATCAGGCCGCGCTCTGGGCTTAAGCACCTGGCAAATATTCCAACATATTCAATTACCCCAAGCCTGGCGTTATGCACTCCCAGGACTGGGTAATTTATGGTTAATATTGCTTAAGGATACTTCCTTGGTTTCATTGATTGGCTTAACTGAATTAATGAATAAATCGCAAATCGCAGCGAGCACGACTCACCAACCTTTCACTTTTTATCTGACTGCAGCTTTATTATATCTAGTGATGACTTCCTGCTCACAAATCATCCTGAAGAAATTATCTGTCAATGCGAGTAAACATCTAAAGCCATGACTTTAATAGACTATATCCCGCAATTATTACAAGGCACATTGACTACTTTACTTTTGATGGTCAGTGCATTAGCTATCGGTATTATCTTGGCTTTATTCATGACCCTGGGCATTATTTCCAAACGCCCTTATCTCAGTTTCCCTATCAATGCGCTGGTATTTTTTATTCGCGGCACGCCACTACTCGTACAATTCTTCCTGATCTATTATGGCAGTGGTCAATTTGACTGGCTCAAAGCCTCTCCTTTGTGGATTATACTCCGTGAACCTTTTGCCTGCGCTGTAATAGCATTGGCGCTTAATACCAGTGCTTATACCACGGTATTGCTGAAAGGGGCGATTGACGGAGTACCCAAAAATGAAGTCATGGCCTGTCATGCTTTAGGTATGTCAAAATCACTCATGTTGCGTCGCATTATTTTGCCTATCGCTTTTCGAATTGCATTACCCGCTTATTCCAATGAAGTTGTCATCGTGCTCAAAGGCACCTCATTGGCCAGCACCATTACCATTTTGGATTTAATGGGTGTCACCAACCAAATCATCGGCCAAACTTACGAATCCATGAAATTTCTGGCCCTCGCCGGTGTAATTTATCTATTACTAAATGCATTCATTATCGGTATATTCAAGATGATTGAGCGTAAAGTGAATATTCATTTACATGTTCGTTGAAGAGCCACAAACACATCTATGATTTCCATTATCGCAGCTCTGGCACAAAACCAAACTATTGGGATTAATAATCGTCTACCCTGGCATTTGCCCGCTGACCTTCAACACTTCAAGAAACTGACTCTCGGCAAACCCATCATCATGGGCCGCAAAACCTATGAATCTATCGGCAAACCATTACCCGGCAGACGTAATATCGTCATCTCTCGCAACCCACAATTCACCGCTCCAGGATGTGAGGTTGTTCCCTCTCTTGAAGCGGCATTAACTCTAACGGACTCCGTGGAAGAAGTAATGATCATCGGCGGAGCACAATTAATCGCCGAGACCCTCCCATTAGCAGATCGTCTATATTTAACCCTCATCCATCAAGATTTCGAAGGCGACTGTTTCTTCCCCGACTGGAATCCCCAGCAATGGCAGCAAATCAACCGCGAAGACCACCCAGCGGATGCGGCTAATCCTTATGCTTATAGTTTTATTACTTTTGTTCGACAAACTTTGTTAGGGTTTCGTTAATATAAATTATCATTAGGAGCACTGGCACTAGGAGAAAATATTATGAATAAATTACGAGCAATTCCACCTGGGGAGATATTAAAAGAAGAGATTGATTTCTTAGGTTACTCTGCCAGCTATTTTGCGAAAATGCTTAATGTTCCACCAAACAGAATAACGGCTATTTTAAATGCACAACGTTCTATTACAGCTGATACGGCCCTGCGTTTATCTGAGTTTTTTGGGACAACTCCAGAGTTTTGGATGAATTTACAAACAAGCTATGATTTAAAAATAACAAAGGCTAAATTTGGTAAACGGATAAAGTCAGAAGTACATCATAAAGATGCCGCCTAAGATCAAAACCAAAGGAGCTTGAGAAGTATGGAATCGGCTTCAAACTAGCGCAAGTCAATGATCAAAAGCTATTCAAGTTTACTTAGCTTATTCGGTTTGATTTTAGAACGCACCGCAAACCGCTGGGCGTCTTCCAATCGCAGTGCCGTCAAATACCTCCCCCAAACACAACCTGTATCCAAGGCAAATACATTGGGATTATCAGTCTTGCCATCCAACGCCGCCCAATGCCCAAAAACAATCCGCTCCTTCTCCATCGCACGACCAGGAATTTCAAACCAGGGAAGATACCCAGATGGCTGGGAACCAATAACTCCTTTCGTTGATAAATCCAGATTACCTTGCGGATCACAAAACCGTATCCTGGTAAAAGCATTGGTAATAAACCGCAGCCTACCCCAACCTTTTAAGCTACTGTGCCACTTTGTAGGCTTATTCCCATAGAGATGCTCTAAAAATTCGGCATAAGCTGAGCTATGCAAAACTTTTTCCACTTCATGCGCATGACGCTTCGCTTCCTGCAAACTCCATTGCGGAGGGATGCCAGCGTGCACCATGACATAAGCCAATTTCTGATCATAATGTAACAAGGGCTGATGCCGCAGCCAAGTGATTAACTCCTCACGATCTGGAGCGGCTAATACTTCAAACAAGGCATGATCTTTAAACGGATGACCGTGAGCGATGCTCAATAAATGTAAATCATGATTACCCAAGACCACCACAGACTTAGGTAAATTTTTGATAAACCGAAGAACTTCTAAAGATTTGGGGCCACGATTAACCAAGTCTCCAGCAAACCACAGCGTATCCTTTTCTCGATCAAAGTTAAGCAATTGTAATAACTCTTGCAATTCATCGAAACAACCCTGGACATCGCCGATTGCGTATGTAGCCACTGTGCCACCTCGTTATTTCACCAACCGCACTTCATACACATCACATTTGGCTTCATGCAAAATCGCATTAGCCGAGGAACCCAACAAGGCTTCATTGAATCCTCCACGACCATGACTACCCACCACAATTAAGTCAGCGTCAAGCAATTCCGCTAAATCCACGGTCTCACGCTTTATGGAACCGGTTTTTATAAAAGTCTGGTCGACAGGAATATGAATGGATTTGGCCAGAGTAGCCATTGCTTCTTCGGCTTGTTTTAGCAATAACTGCTCTAAGTTGACATCCAAAGCAATGGTCGATTCGCCTTCTCCAAATAATGTCGGAGTGTATTCCTGCACGTGGACAATACTTAATTTAGCGTCCATGGCCTTTGCGAAATCCGCCGCAGTTTTTGCCACTTGCTTGGCAAATTTTGATAGATCTGTGGCTAATAAAATATGTTTATAACGGCCCATAAAAATCTTCTCCTTTTATTTTCTGAGGAATACAATCAACTATGAAATACATTTAACAAAACTGCAAGCAGTTACGTGTATAATTCATTTAAACTTTTCTATTTATGATGTGAAACCCCGGTGTCAAAATTTTCTCAGGAATTAAAAACTACCACGCAATTGGCTATTCCCCTTATTGCCGCATTTCTAGGACAAAAAGGTTTACAGTTAGTTGACGTGATTATGATGGGTCGCATCGGTACTGATGCCCTCGCTGCGGGTGCGCTCGGCACTGGTTTTTTCATGACTATCCTGGTTTTCTGTATAGGTACTATCAGTGCAGTAGGAGTATTTATTTCTCGATCTATAGGCAGCGAGCAACTGGCAGAAGTTGTCAGCAGTCTGCAGCATGGCCTGGTATTGGCTTTACTCATAGCCCTACCTTGCATGATATTAATCTGGTATGCCCCTCCGATTTTAATTGCCCTGGGCGAAGATCCCAAAGTGGTAGCGGGGACACAATTGTTTCTCCATAGCCTGGTTTGGGGATTCCCGGGACTATTGGGGTTTTTTGTCCTTCGTGAATTTGTAGCAGCATTGAAGCTCACCCGCATGGTGCTGATGGTTACCATTGCCGCCATCCCACTGGCCATCGCACTCAATTATATTTTAATTTATGGCAAATTTGGCTTACCCGCTCTAGGAATTGCCGGTATTGGCTATGCTGGCACCATTATCTATTGGCTCATGTTTATCAGTCTTCTCGGCTATTGCTTTTACCAGCCAACCTTAAGATCCTACCTGGCAAAATTGCAGTTCAAAACTATAGATGGCCGCAAGCTTCGGGAAATGTTTCATATCGGCGCCCCTAGCGGCCTGCTTTATGTTTTTGATGTCGCCATGGTGTTTATGGCGGTTATCATGATGGGACATTTTGGCGAAACCGCCTTAGCAGCTCATCAAATTGCGATTATGTGCGCTTCCACCGCCTATTGCTTCCCCTTCGCTTTATCCATGACTACCGCTCTGCGCGTCAGCCATGCCGCCGGCGCCAAGGATTCACCCCGCATTAAACTGGCAACCTATCTCGGCTTAGGGCTGAGTTTTATTGCTGCTCTAATAATAGCGCTCATATTTCTGTTTATTCCAGATAAGCTCGTTCATTTTTTCTTAAGTCACAATGCGGCTGATAACCCAACTATCCAGCAGCTTGCTGCATCGCTGGTGCGCATCGCAGCATTATTTCAGTTCTGCGACGCCCTGCAATCTATTACCGCTGGTGCTTTACGAGGATTAAAAGATACTTGGATACCGATGTTGATGAGTATTTTTTCTTACTGGGTTTTAGGAGTCGGCGGAAGTTATGTTTTAGCTTTTTACACTCCTTTAGGAGTTCAAGGCATCTGGTACGGACTGACTTTAGGAATCTCCGGAGCTGGCGTTATCCTGGCTTTTAGACTTTGCTACCGTTACCAACTTGAAAAAGCGCATTACTGATTTTTACAAACTCTGCCACCGCCAATTCTTCCGGACGCCGATGAGGGTCTATTCCCAGATCGGCTAGTTTTTCTGCGGTTATAAACTCTTTCAAACTGTTGCTCAATGTTTTGCGACGATGATTAAAAGCCTGCTTTACGATCGCACTAAATAACCCATAATCTTCCGCCCGCTGATAAGAACTCTTCGGCCACAAACGCACAACGGCTGAAGTCACGCGCGGCGGCGGATCAAATGCTTCTGCTGCCACCGTAAATAATTCCTCAACATCAAGCTGATATTGCACCATAATGCTTAAGCGACCATAGGTTTTAGAGCCGGGGTTTGCAGCCAAACGCTCCACCACTTCTTTTTGCAGCATAAAATGCATATCTTTGATTACTGCAATTTGGGCAATTAAATGAAATATAATCGGCGTAGAAATTTGATAGGGCAAATTACCAACAACGCGCAATGAATGCGGAATATCTGTGAGGCGCGTAAAATCAAAATCCAAGACACTGGCTTGATGGATCAGCAGTGAACCCAAATTTTCACAAGCATCCTGCAATGGAGCGATTAGATCTCTATCTAATTCAATCACCTCCATAGTCTTCACTAAAGGGAGCAAATAACTGGTTAAAGCGCCTAGTCCCGGCCCAATTTCAACCAGTTTATCGCCAACTTGTGGATTAATTGCCCTTACCAAATCAGTAATAACCCCAGTATTGGTTAAAAAATGCTGACCAAAGCGTTTACGGGGTTTATGGTGGAAATGTGATGACAAAGGCTTCTCCCTGCGTTTTTTGACTATCTTGATTATTCAAAGCATTTTCCAAATTAAATATATCATAGGCACAAAAACCTGGAGTAACAATCTCAGTTTACCTGCAAAATTGCCAATATATGCTATAAATTTACATAGACCATTTAATTTTAACGGAGGCTGTATATGCCACGCAAAGCTGCAAGTACCAAGAAACCAACGGCTAGTAAAAAATCTACCGCTAGCACTAGCAAGAAAGCAACTGCTAGTAAGAAATCGACCGTCAGTGCTAGTAAGAAATATGGAAAAACATCTCAATCTGAAGTAAAAAAAGAGATGCATAAGTTCAAAGCAGGCACTGCTCATAGCGGCCCAAAGCTTAAAAAGGTCAAAAGCCGAGCACAAGCCATTGCCATTGGGCTTTCTAAAGCACGTAAGAAGGGCGCTAAAGTGCCAAGTAAACCAACCAGATAGCCATCCGCCTGGTATCTGTTGACTTTATTAAGTCAATTAGCATAATAATTAGACTCTTTTAACAGGAGGTTATCGTAATGAGAGTTCTAACGTTATCCATGTCATTTCTGATTTTATCCTTTTCCTCGTTAATTGCTCTAGCTACGACAAGCGAGCAAAACACCACTAAAGACGGCCAAATCATAGAAACGCTCATGGTCATAGATAGTAATGAGATCAATGCAGCTAAGATTGCTTTAAAACGGACTGGCAACGCTGATGTGAAAGATTTTGCACAAACCATGATTACCGATCACAGCAAAAACCTCCAATCCACCAAAGCCCTAAGCCAAAAAATCCATATCAATTCAGTTGTTACTGAACAATCCCTCTTCTTACAAAAGCAAGGCGAAGAAGAATTAAAGAAATTAGCAAGCATCCCTGCCAAAAAATTCGATATCAGTTTTATCAATGCCATGGTCAAAGATCATAAAGGCGCTTTGCAGATTATTAATGCTACATCAGCAAAAACTAGAAATCCCGAATTAGTTAAACATTTACAAGCAACTCGAGATACAGTATCTCATCATCTACAAATGGCTAGAGAGGTGCGCACCAAACTAGAGCAAAGATCGGCTGACTAGCTAGGGCAAGCGCTGCTCACCCTTCCCGCTATTATTAGGGTGTCATTATTTTTATATAGGCAGATTTTTGAATTTGTCGCTGCCAAACATCAATCTGTCCTTGAATTTTTTGCTGGAAAAGTATGTTCTTCGCCTGGATTGCGGTCATAGGCTCACTTCCACCACGTATAGTTAACACTTTCAGCAAATGCCAACCGTTCGGCGCCCGGATAGGGCCTTTGACACTATTAGGCTGCATAGTGGCGACTTCTTGGGCAAAAACACTGGGCAAATCATTCATTCGACGCCAACCCAAATCAGTATGCGCCACCTTGGCTGAACTCGCTGCATTACTGGCTATATCGGCAAAACTTTTACCCTGTTGTGCTTGCGTTAAAAATGCTTGCGCCGTTTTCTGGGCAGCAGCAATATCGGCAGGAGTTGCTGAATCATCCAGTGAAATTAATAAATCATCCACATAATACTGAGTATTGGCAGTGGGCTGATTAGGTGTCTTTTTCAAGAAATCCTGCACTTCCTTATCACTGACCGCGATATTGGCACCAAACAAACGTTGCTGTAAGCCATGGATCAACATTTGATCGTGAATTTGAGCACGAAAACGGTTATAACTGATGCCTTGTTGAGTTACCGCCGTTTTCAACTGATCTATGGTCAAGTGATTTTGTGCAGCTATTCTACCAATAGCATCCGATAATTCTTTATCACTGATGACCATTTTATTGCGTGCTGCAACATCCAGCTGCAGTTTTTGTAAAATCAATTGATCCAGGGCCTTTTTCTTTAATACAGCGACATCCACAGGTTGACCTGACATCTGCACAGCGACTTTCATGTCATTCATCGCAGCATCTAACTGACTCTGAGTGATCACATTATTATTGACAATAGCCACAACCTTATCTAATGGCACTGCAGAAGAACCTGCAGCAAAGGCCAAATTATAAGCGAGTGCTAAACTTATAAACACCAGAATAAAACGAACTAACTTCATTATGAATATCCTCTAACTGTTATTAAACATTTGCATTGCTGCTATCATCCTGAGCGCCAGCGAAGAATCTCCTTATGGTGACAAACCCAGCATGAAGTGCCACCTTAAGGAGATCCTTCGCTGGCGCTCAGGATGACAGCGGGGGCGCGCTCAGGATGACAGCAACTAGCCCCTTCTAAATTTATCAAAATAACCGGGGAAACTTGATCTAACCAAATCCCCAGTTCCAGTAGGACCTACCGTGCCCAAACCTTTTAGCAAGATTTGCACATAAAAATTGCTCTGATAATCCGGCACGCCCTCATTATTTTCACCCGTTACACTGCGACTAGCTAAAAAGCGCAGAGAGACACAGCAACTATCATATTCTAAACCAGCCACATAAGCCTGATCATGTTGATGACTGACATTATAGTTCCAATCGCCCATCACACTCCAATGGTCTGTAAGTGGAAAAGCGGCTCCTACATCAACACGTTGTAAATTGTTTTCACTGCTGTCGAGTGGCTCAGTGGGAATTCTATCTCCATCCGGAACATACTGATAAGATATTTTAAAAACCCGCTGAGGTCCTGGATTATAGCGCAGTTCAACCGCTTCATTTTGCACTTCGGATTGATTGGGATCATACGCTGCGGATAACGAACCCGTCCATAGCGGATTGGGATGATAGTCTATTTCACCGGCAACTGGCGAAACGGTATCTCCAATCGTTCGATCATCCACGCAGGTGGGATATAAGCATACCTCATGCGGATGGAAATAATAGATCTCACCTATCGTAGCGTCGATTTTATCCCGACCGTTAAAACCATCTAAAATTCTTGAAGTCAGTCCTAGAGAAATCTGATTGGCATCGCCCAGTCTATCGTACCCTACAAAGCGGTTGGGGCGGAATAATTGATCTATCCCAAAAACCGGCAGGGTGGTATCAAACACCGGATAATCATTTTGGTTTGTATAAGGTACATATAAATAAAATACCCGTGGTTCTAGAGTTTGCCGATAACTATGACTCAAGAAATGAAAATTTCTTTCCAGATAAAGCCCACTATCTATATCAAAAATCGGCAACGTGCGGGTTTTAAAATTAAGTTCCTGATCCGGGGTCGTGAAGAAAATCGGGACAGTGGAAAGGGTATCGACAATCGCATTATTATTCACTGAATAGCTAGTGGCATCGGCTCCCAGTGTGGGGATAAAAAACCAACTGCTGCGGCTCATGGGCAAACTTAATTGCGGATTTAGGTGGTAGCGATCCCCTGCTGGATAGACCTTCCCAGTAAAAAAGTCATCAACATGCTGAAAATTCACCCATTCGCTGTTCGCTTCAAAGTCTAATCCATAAGGCAGATCTGGATAACTGGCGCTTAAATCCATTTGTGGTAAGCGCTGATATTGATCATTAACAAATCTTTGATCAATCAGATGCAAGGTTTGATAGGCCTGGACTTCACTCTGGAAGTGCCAATGCATATTTTGGTAGTTAATTAAGGCCTGATTTAATAATTGATCCGTAGTTACGGCTTGCGGCGTATTACCCAAATCTCGAAGATAATAATCATCTGAGACTAAATTTACATCAGCCTTACCAGACCAGTTATCGTTAAAGTCAGTATCATTATGAAAGGCAACGCCACCACGACTATCACTATCGTTGGCTAGCTCATCTAAAAACAGTTGGTTTTTATTTTTCGGAAGCGCTGGGAACTGAAACGGCGCTGTCTGCTTAAATAAAGCGAATTTAGGATCATAGGGTAAGAAACTAAATTGCAGAAAACCTTGGCTGGTCTCAGTTAAGTAGCGAAATAAATTGGAGAACTGAAGATCCCTACGGCTCATCCACGTAACGAGAAATGTATCATCATAATTCGGCGCTAGGTTGAAATAATAGGGGATATTAATGGTATATCCGGATTCAGAACTCTGACCTATTGTAGGATACAGGAATCCTGAATAGCGGCGCTTATCAATTGGGAAATTCATATAGGGCGTATAAAATATCGGCATTTTACCTAGATAAAACCAGGCATCATGAGCAGTACCACGCCCAGTATTTTTATTGAGAATAATGTGCTTAGCTTTAAGATTCCAAACTGCTTTTTCTGGGGAGCAGGTTGTATAACTGGCGCGATCCAATAAAGTAATATCTGTCGATTGCCGATAAAACTTCTCCACAGTGCCCCAACCCCATAATGGGCCCAGATTAGAAGGGCGTAACATATTATAAGCCCCCTGGCATAACGATAAAGTTTTGTTGGCCAGATCCACTTGTGAATAATGGCCCACCGCCATTCGGTCTGGTTCTCGGTAACTGACATTACCGACCATATCAACGCGATGGATCTGTCCGGTCTTTGAGTCACGGTATAAAATAGCTTTATCTGCGGCCACTTCGCGGCCAGGCTGGGTAAGGACCACACTACCCTCTAGAGTCGAGGGCTCGGTTTGTGAAAAAATAACTGGGCCTTTGGCGGTAATGGTAGTTAAGGTAGTACCGATGGGCGCCGGATTACGCACCCTTATAATCTCCGGTGGTTGATAAAAATAACCACCACAGAGATTGGGAGGGGGGGTATTAAGCTGAGGATTGACCCTTGATTTTAAGTAGTTCCAGAGGTTAGGGAAAAGCTCAGGCTGCTGAGGCTTGACGCTAGTCGTATGCTGCCAGTCTAAGAGTCTTGGCCAATCGGGATTTCTGCTCTCAGTAGTTGCTTGACCCGGCACAGGAGATAAGGTGGCTGAAAACGGCATTCCACAATAATTATTAGTAGGCTCTACGGCATTTGCGCCTTGAACTAGTAAAATGAGCAAGAGAAATAGTTTCGAATATCGGCGCATGGGTGGAAATCTTATTTTAATTTTGCATTAATATGCTATGGGTAGTGCGAGTATAGACTAACAAAGCCGATATCTGTTAGTCTAGTTCCTTGTGGTTTTTAAGGAAAAAGATGACAGCATTAATAAGGAGCTTATCATGTTAAGTTATTTCCCCGCTATCCATCCTTATGCAAGCCATCGCATTGCGGTTGAACCCCCGCATGAAATTTACGTGGAAGAATGCGGCAACCCGCAGGGTTTACCTATTTTATTCTTACACGGCGGCCCTGGTAGCGGTTGCAGCGAAAACAGCCGGCGTTTGTTTGATCCCAACCTGTATCGAATCATCCTGGCCGATCAACGGGGCGCAGGACGATCTACTCCGCACGGTGAACTTCAGCATAACCATACCCAAGGACTACTGAGTGATATAGAGACGATTCGTCAGCATTTGGGAATCGAACAATGGTTGATTTATGGCAGCTCTTGGGGAAGCTTACTGGGCCTGATTTATGCCCAGAACTACCCACAACGGGTACAAGGCATGATTTTGCGTGGTGTGTTTCTAAACCGTAATCACGATATCGAGTGGGCCTTCGGCGGTAAGGGTCACAATATGGTTTTTCCAGATCATTGGGAAACATTTTTAAAACCTTTACCTGCAGACCATCAACACAATCCACTACCCTACTATTTCTCCTTACTGACTGGCGACAATGAAATCGCCCAAATGCAGGCCGCTGAGTGTTGGGTAGAATGGGCGGTGTGCTGCGCCAGTTTACTACCTGATCCTAGTTATGTTGCCCAACATTCCGATCCACATGAAGCTTTGCGCATCGCCCGCATGGAATGTTATTATATGATCAATAATTACTTTCTTGAACCAGATCAAGCCTTACGCAATATAACTCGGATCCAGCATATTCCCAGCATTTTGATTCACGGACGTTACGATATGATTTGTCCACTGGACGGCGCTTGGCAATTACATAAAGCGTGGCCAAATTCCCAATTGCAAATCATCCCCGATGCTGGGCATCTGACGAAAGAACCCAGCACTTTAAATGCAGTGATTTTAGCCACTGAAAAAATGGCGCAGTTATTTTGACTTCACCCTACCCTCTCCCGCAAACGGATAGGGCAAAATAAGGAGATTGTCTCATGGAAGAACCCAATCTCTTAATCAAAAGCTCGCCTCTACAGAAAGTTTATTTCTGCATCGCTGTCGCGTGTTCGATATTAGCATCGGTACTTGGGATTTCTGCGTTATTCGGTCAGCAATTTGCCTATCCTATCGTTACTCAAATTGAAGCCACTGAAGTTGTTATGGTTTATGACACAGCCTTGTGCTTGTGTTTTGCCAGCATCGGTCTGCTGGCTATACTGATTCGCCAGGGCTATATCACGCTGATTGCCGCGACTTTGTTATTGTTTATCAGTCTGCTCACAATTATCCAGCATATTCTCAATGTCAATTGGGAAATCACTCGTCATTTTATTTTTCCCTATTTCACGTTGAGAAAAGATTTTTCTGCGAAAATGCTGCCCCTGACCATATTCTGCTTTCTACTTACTTCAATAGCATTATTTTATATGGTTAGAAAAATCTATCGTTCTTACAAAAATTTTGTATTTGTCAGTTTTCAAGGCATTCTGATTTTCAGTCTTGGTCTGTTATTTTTATTCGGTTATATCATTCATGTCGAACAAAACCATGCCAGCCTGATTTTTATACCCATGTCCGCCAATGATTCACTGGGATTCATTCTCATCGGCATCAGCATTATTTTCTCGGTACTCTATCTCGATAATACACGTCCTTATCAAATCAACAAACCTTTCATTATCTTTATCGCTGCGTTTATCAGCATTATTGCCTTATTATCATGGCGATTCCTGATTATTAAAACACCTTTCATGACTTTTTTCAGTAACCTGAACTGGATAAGTACGGCCAGGGAATTATTTTTTACTTTACTATTCGGCATAGCCATTTACTTTTACCAAGCTGCGCGCCTATCGAGTTATAATGTCCGACGTTTATTTGCCATGACCCGAGCGACACTGGAAGCAACCGCCGATGGCATTGTCGTGACGGATCGCAAAGGGAAAATAGTCGATTATAATAAAAAATTTCTGACCATGTGGCAGGTCTCATCTCCACAACATCAACGCGATCCTTCCGAAGAAATTTTTGAATATATCTTTGAACAACTAATTCATGGCGAACAAGCCAAGGAAAAATTTAAAGACATAAAAAAACACCCGGAACAATTCACCATGGGTGAGGTACATTTGAAAAATAACCGCACCTATGAGGTTTATTCGCACCCACAATACATTGAACACCGTATCGTCGGTTATGTATACAGTTTTCACGATATCACCTATCTCAAGCAGGCCAGAGATCAACTACTGCATCAAGCCACACACGATCCACTTACGGGTCTTACCAATCGTCTCCTGCTTTTTGATCGCATCGAACAGTCTATTTTACAGGCCGATCGCAGCCAAAATATTTTGGCGGTTTTATTTCTGGATCTGAATCGGTTTAAATTTATCAATGATTCTATGGGTCATTCCATCGGTGATAAATTATTAAAACTTGTTTCAAAGCGATTGAAAAAATGTGTGCGCTTTGAAGATACGCTTTCTCGCCTGGGGGGCGATGAATTTATTCTCTTAATTATCGATCTAAAATCCAGGAAAGATGCAGAAGAAGTAGCAAATAAATGTATCAACAGTTTCAATCTGCCTTTTTTTATCGAAAATCATGAGTTATTTTTAAGTTGCAGCATCGGCATCAGCCTCTACCCTAAAGACGGTAGTAATGCCAGCACTCTGCTAAAAAACGCGGATACTGCCATGTATCTTGCCAAAAGAAATCAAGAATCCATACAATTTTACACTGAATCCATGCATAAATTTATCACCACACGCTTAGAATTGGAAAATGAATTGCCGCATGTGATCGAAAAAAATCAATTGCTGGTCTTTTATCAACCTATTATTGATATCAAGTCCAATACCATTTGCGCCACTGAAGCCTTGGTCCGTTGGAACCATCCGCAATATGGCCTGCTAAACCCTAGTAAATTTATACCGGAAGCAGAAGAAACTGGAATTATCACCTCCATTGGCACCTGGGTGTTGCGGACCGCTTGTCTACAAAATAAATATTGGCAAGAAAAAAAACTATTGACCGCCAACATCAGCGTGAATGTCTCAGTCAAACAACTGCATGATATCAATTTCGTCAAGGAAGTAGAAAAGGTATTGTTAGAATCAAAGCTGGATGCAAAATATTTGGAATTAGAGTTAACTGAGAGCAGATTACTCGATAACACCTTTAGCATCTCAGAAATTCTGCGCCAATTGAAAAACAAAGGGGTGAAAATAGCCATTGATGATTTCGGTACTGGCTATACCGGTCTGGCCTATCTAAAACACTTCCCGTTAGATAAACTTAAAATTGACCAGTCTTTAATGAAAAACCTACCCAATAACCTGGAGGAAAGAGCTATTGTGCCGGCCATTATTTCCATGTGCAAAAATTTAAATATTCGTTCCGTGGTCGAAGGTGTAGAAAATATCAATCAATTTACCTTTTTAAAAGAAACTGATTGTGATGAAGCGCAGGGGTTTTTTTTCAGTCCCCCCTTATCTACGCAAGAGTATGAACACTTTATTTCTTCGTGGAAATCATCTAACATAGCCCAACCTTAAAGGGAATAAATCATGGATGATTTAAACTTTAAAAAACGAGGCTGTTATTGGTCGGTCGTGCTGTTTCTGCTTTGCTTGGCGTTTTTTGCCCAGGCGCAAGCTTTTATGCCCCCGATTACTGCTTTCTACTATGGTAACAACCCACCCTTAGACAAGCTCAATTCTTATCAACAGGTGGTATTCCAACCGGATAGCAACATAAATCCCCGAAATTTCAACTCATTTGATCGCTCTGCTTTCGCCTATGTTTCAGTCGGTGAAGTCGAAAGTTTAAATCAATTCAGCCCGGCTATTCCAAAAAGTTGGATCATTGCTGAGAACAAAACCTGGCAATCATTGGTAATCGATCAAAATAATCCAGACTGGCAAAAATATTTCATCGACCATATTATCACGCCATTATGGAATAAAGGTTACACCGGTTTTTTTCTGGATACTTTGGATTCCTACCAAGTAGCCAATTTAACACCGCAAGAGCAAGCCAAGCAGCAGGCTGGATTGATCAGCATTATCCGCACACTTAAAACTAAATACCCGCAAGCCAAATTAATCATCAATCGCGGTTTTGAGATCTTACCGCAAATCAAATCTTTGGTGGATGAAGTGGTTGCAGAATCACTGTTCTGGGGCTGGGATAATGACAAAAAGCAATATCTACCCATCAGCACTGCAGAAAGAAATGATTTAATCGCACAACTCAATCAGGTCAAGGCAATGGGCCTGGCGGTTACAGTCATAGATTACCTGCCACCGGACCAATCACAAAAAGCCGCCGATCTGGCCGATAAAATTTCCGCCCTGGGATTTTATCCCTGGATCACCAATAGTGATCTGACAGCCCTATATTTATCTACTTCTAAAACCACAAGCGCTCAGGCGATTGATGGTGAAATAATGCCCAGAAAAATTCTGGTGTTTTATCGTGGCAGGTTGGGAAGTATTGATGACAAAGTCGGATCAATGGCTGTTACTGTCGTGAGTATGCCGCTCAATTATTTGGGTTATGTGCCTGTTGTTCGCAATATCCTTGATCCCCTGCCCGATCTATCCAAACAAGAGTATGCCGGAATTGTTATGGCTGGAATTGGCAACGTGCTGGGAAAAGAGCAGCAAATACGCCGCTGGTACTTAGCACAGATGCACAAAGGCATTCCTGTGGTCATCTTACATGATTTTGGCTTTCCTCTTGACAATCGGAGCCTCTCTGCTTTCGGTCTTTCTTTACCCCTATTCAGTCATCCCGCGCATGCTGTACGCGTCTTGCAGCAGTCCAAAATGATCGGTTTTGAAGCGCCAGCTCAACCCAGACCAGCAGACTTTCTGCCGTTAACAATCAAGCAAGGCCGTAGTTTAATCAAGGTGCGGGATGATCTGGGCACAACGGGCGATATGGCTGCGATTACACCTTGGGGAGGTTATGCATTATCACCATTAGTAATACAAGATACCGGTGCCAGTACCTATGCGCTGCGTTGGGTCGTTAATCCTTTTGAGTTCTTCAAAGCCGCATTGCATTTACCCAATATGCCGATTCCAGATACCACTACGGAAAATGGTAGACGGCTGTTCATGGCCCATATTGATGGGGATAGTTTTGCCAATAAGGGTCAGTGGTACAATGGCGGGTTTGTGGGTGAAATCTGGAGAGATGAAATTATTACCCATTACAATATTCCAATGACCGTTTCCATCATTGAAGGTGAACTCGCACCCTATGGTCTTTATCCTAAGCTGTCACCAGATTTGATAAAAATCGCCCGGCAAATTTTTAATTTACCTAATGTGGAAATTGCCAGTCACACTTTCAGTCATCCTTTTAATTGGGAAAGAGTCCCTCATCAGAACGATAAGGCCCTACCTAAGGATCGCTTTAACTTACCTATACCTAACTATCATTTTTATATGCCCCGGGAAATCGCCGGATCCGTTGCCTACATTAATAAATATTTAGCGCCTCCAGGAAAGCAATGTAAAGTTATGCTCTGGTCAGGAGAAGCAGATGTCGATGAAGCAACTTTGGCATTAACTTATAAACTCGGTTTAGACAATTTTAATGGCGGCCATACCAGTATTAATAAATTAGAAAGTTCCATCAGTAATGTCTCAAGTCTGGGTGTTTATGAGGGGCCCTATTTCCAAGTATTTTCGCCGATGACCAATGATTTTGAAATAACTCAGGGTGTTAAAAAACCCCTGTATACTATGGTGGATGTCATCAACACCTTCAAATTAACAGATACGCCGCGGCGATTAAAACCCATCGATATTTATAATCATTTCTATGCGGCGCAGCAAATTGGCGGCGTTAAAGCTTTGCATACCATTTATGACTGGGCGCTGTCACAACCAGTTATGAACGTCTATGTTTCTGAATTTTTTGATAAAGTTACGGACTTTAATACCTTAAAAATTGCCAAAAAAGACGATGGCTGGTTAATCTTAACCCAAGATAAGTTGCGTGAATTGCGTATCCCCAAATCCATGGGCTACCCTGATTTAATGCGCAGCCGAAATGTGATCGGTTATAATGCTTATAATGATGATTATTATATTCATCTAGGTCCCGGCGGCGAATCCTTCCTGCGCTTGACAACTCAAGCCCCAGAAATTCCCTATCTCGTCGACGCCAATGCTCGTGTCACTAATTTTAAACGCAATAAAAATACCCTAGATTTTTCTTTCAACAGCTATTTACCAGTCAAATTCACTCTGGCTAATATGCAAAATTGCACTGTGGCAAGTGGCAAAACGAAAATAACGGCGAAAACTAACGCTAATAATCAGCAATCTTACGAATTACCTAAAGGAACTCGGCATGACTTCTCCGTCCAATGTTCCTAAACATTCTAGTAAAACACGAAAATTTGCCTGGTGGCATATTTTATTGTTTACCGCTTTATTATTACTTCTATTATTATTTTTATTTCCGAAACAATTATTGATTAAATCGCTGATCAATAATCCTAATCCCTCTGCGCTTTCAATTATTTATCTGCGAAATCTGGCAGCGTTACAACCGCAAAATATGGAGTTAAAATTAGCATTGGCCGAGCAAGAGCTCAAATTGGGAAATGTCAGTAACACCGCCAACATCATTGCACCATATATCACTTTATCACCCCATTCTCCTGAACAGTGGAAAGTGCTGTGGCTTCATTATCAAGTCACTAAAACTCAAGCTTTTGCGTTGCCGGAAAAAAGTCCAGTACGGCTTGCCGATGAAAAAATCTTGCGGCAACTATTACCTATCCTCGCACAATCACCTGATTCTAATGTGCAGATGATCGATAGCTTAGCACAAGATGCCCTCGCTTTAGGTGAAGTTAAAACCGCACTCATCCTCTATAAAACAGCAGCGAAATTCCCCGGTCACAATTCACCAGAATTTTTTGCACAGGCCGGGAAAACCGCACTGTTTATCAGTGATTACCAAGACAGCGCAGAATTCTATTTACTCGCCATGCAGAAAAGTACTAGTATTGACGACCAGCGCAACTATTTCATTGCTGCCTTGAAAAGCTTGATGGCTGGCGCAAAGTTTAACGATGCACTCAAGTTTTCTGAAAAAAACATTAATGGTCTAGCCAAGGACCCGACCACTTTGATTTTTTTGGCAAAAATGGCGTTGAGTGCTGACAAACCGGATGTTGCCCAACGTTATATAAAGCGGGTTTTACAATTTAAATCTTCAGAGACCCATGATGTTACCAAGGAAAAGTGATGTCATTGCTGGTATTTGCTGTCTTATATTATCTCTAGATATGTATGCAGCAACTGCGCCCCATTCGGGTAAGCATGCTGTCGCCAATCATTTATTCACTACGCAATTGCCAAAAAATCATCCCAAACCATCTACGAAAATCGAATTAATAAAATTTAATCCTGAGATTTATGAACTGGCCTATAACATTTTCCTCGCCAATAAAAATTTGGCGGATGCCTTTGCTATCGCTTTCTCGGCAGTTCAACAGAAACCCGAGAATTATCCCTGGCGGAAGCGTTTAGCAACCGTGGCGACTTGGAATCAACAACCTCTGGTCGCCTTAGATCAATACTTGTATTTGGCAAAAAATTTCAAGGATGCAGAGGCTTTTAACACCGGCATGAAGCTGGCCAAAGGTATGCATGAAGATCAGATATTAACCAGTTTAATCACTTTAGAGCTGAATAAAGGCAATACTCAGGAAAATGTTTGGCAGGAGTATATTGATGCTTCTTTACGTTTAGGTGAACCACAGCAAGCTATTACGCAAATACTCGCTCGGCAAGACCGTCTGGCTCCTAAATTCTATCTACCACGTTTAATAAACATTTATGAAGATGATGCTAACATTACCGCGGAAACTAAAGCCTTGGCTACTTATAATGCGGTGTTAGGAGTCAGTCCTTTTTCGGCAGAAAAACAAGCGTCAATTGCTGCATCGACAGGGGATATCGAATCAGCGTTCAATTATTTACACGCCGCGGTCAATAAAGCAAAAAATAATGATATTGCTTATTGGTCATTTTATGCACAATTGGCGGGAATAAGTAATCATAGCACTGAAGCTTTGCGTGGCTATAAAAAACTGTATCTGCAAAAAAAACCTGTGTCAGATGTTTTTATTCAGCTCAATGATTTAACTGTCAATTCTAATCCGAACCAGGCCTTTGTGTATGCGAAACGGGGTCATGCAATTTACCCGGATAATTTTACCATATTGCAAGATAGTTTATCCTCAGCCGTTACCGTTGGCCATTGGCATGACATCCTGAGCTTATGGTCTTCATCACCCGCCGCTTTAAAGCAGGAAATCAATCTAGATCCTGGATTTTGGTCGATTAAAGCCAATTTACTAGCCCAAATGGGCGATGTAACGCAGGCAGCAGGTACCTATAAAAAAGCAATTATTTTATTTCCAGAAGACAATTCCTTAAAGTCGGAATATATTTCTTTCTTGTTAAATAATAGCGACAACTTCACTTTAGCCTCTACTTTGCCGATATGGCAAAAACAATTATGTATCACTCCAGAACTGTGGAGTTCCTATGCGATTGCTTATGCGCATCAACCCAATCGCGCCATGACACACGCCATCGTTGGCCTTTATTACCAGCAATTCAAAAACTATCAGCATGATCCCTATTGGCTGATTACCTTCCAAGATTTGTTAGAAAATACGCACCTTTCTGGTCAAGCAAACATGCTGCGTTATTATACCTGGCCTGTTTATTTACGCTTTCTCGCAGAGCAGCATGAACCACCGGATTATCCGCAACTGATCAATTATGCCAAATTATCTACTGAACTAGAGCCCGGTGATCCTACGGCCAATGCTCTGGCATTGCTGCAAAAAACTATGACTCCAGATGTCGCTGAATTAATTTTTGCCTGGGCGCTGAGCCAGAGAAACTATGTTTTAGCTGAAGCAACTTATCAGTTCTTTTTAGCTAATGGCTGGGAAGCGCCACCACAGCTGACTTTAACTCTAGCCATTTATGAAAAAGACCGTTACCGTGAACGTGAGATGCTAACTAAGCATGTAGAAATCGTAGCCCCGGAAGATCGGGTAGTGGCGGCGCAGGATATTGATGCTCCCCGTTTGGCGCAAACCCTGGCTTACAAAAATCTTGCGGAACAACCCAACAACTCAGATCTCTACGATAATAGTTTTGTCCCCATTATGTTAAGCGGCGCAGACCATATTGATCTGACTCAGCAGTATTATCAATACGGTCCGATTGAAGGACCACGCAGCGAATTTTCTGTCACTTCTTTTATCACGCCCAGTATTAGTCTGACGCCATACGCCAATATCTGGTGGTTACATGATATTGACCCCAGTTCACTAGCCACGGTTCCAGATCGTGATGAACGTTTCGGATTAAAAACCAAAATTACACAACATCGTGGAGATTTACTGCTGGATCTTGGTTATCGCGATAATTTCAGCTCCTTTATGACGGCAAAACTCACCCGTAATTATCTCATTACCCAAAACCTCAATGCGGTATTAATCTTAGGTTATCAACAAGAGGCGGTTGATAGTGCAGCGCTACTTATTGCCGGCATGAAAAATAACGCGGAATTAGATTTACAATACAATTATAGTGCCCGTGATTCTTTCCAGGCTGAATACTCGCAAAATAGATTTTATGTACAAAACGGACAATATCTGTCTAATGGTCAACAAGAAACCTTAAATTATAAACATCAATTATGGCAAAAATATCCCGATTGGACGATTGGCGGTTACGCCACTGCTGCACAGTATTGGCATCAAACCGCTAATTTTCCGAGTAGCGCTTTGGTATTAGTACCACCGGCAACAACAGCCAATGCTGCATTTTTCATTCCGCAGAATTTTGAAGAATATGGCGTGACTGCCGAATTTGGCGAAAATTTCCGCAAGGATTACACACACAATTGGCGACCTTTTGCCTCATATACTTTATCCAATAGCACCACAGCAAAATTAGGCGAACTCTATGACGTCGGCATTGCCGGAGCGGTATTTGGTAAAGATCATTTATCTCTGTATTTTGAAGAAGGCAGTAATCAAGTGGCAGGCGTCAACCGCACGCGCCTATTAGAAATATTGTATCAATTTTACTATTAACAAGGAGTTCTTATGAAGCATCTATCCCATCTATTTTTTATCGCATTTCTGTGCATGCTGACCGCCTGCACCACCATTAACTCTTCAAGACAAGTAACCCAAACTTCTGCGAATCAACCTTGGGGAATTGTGGCTTTCAATAATAATACGGAAACTCCACAGGCCGGTAATCGGGCAACCAGCATTACGGCCAATGTTCTGCGTGCCAAGGGGGTTTATAATCTGAGCACTTTCCAACCTTATGGCGATTGCAGTCAATTGGTGAGCTGTCCTAGTACATCCATACCGTTGCGTAGTGTATTGGCGTGGGCACAAAAAAGAAATCTATGCTATGTCATGACCGGATCGGTAAACGAGTGGCAATATAAAGTAGGGCTCGATGGTGAACCGGTAGCCGCCGTCGCTCTGCAACTCTATGATGTCAATAGCGGGCGAGTGATCTGGAGCGCAGTCGGCAGTAAAATCGGGAATGGCCGTTCAGGCTTAGGCAATGTTGGCCAATCACTGATCGATAATATGCTCAAATCTTTAGCGGTTCGATAATGAGAAATTATTTTGCTTTGAAACAGCTGTGGCTGTGGAAAAAAAATACGCTGTGGATATGGATTGAAACCATTATTCTTACTGCAGTGATTTTGCTTATCTGCTATGGTGCGAATCCTAAAAATCCGCTTTTCCTCCATAGCATTTTCCCCTGGCCATGGATAGCACCGGTGATTATTGTTTTAAGATATGGCTTTGGTCCGGGCTTATTATCTGCCTTTATAGTGGCCGTGGCTGCTATTGTCAGCGGTCCTCGCGCCGCCATTTTGTTACCGAACTATCAAGGTTATATATTAAGTGGCTTCGTTCTCACATTCTTCTGTGCTTTATTCAGCGCCAGTGCGATCAGACGGATGAATAACGCCGAAGAATTATTGCACTACAGTCAGGAGCGTTTAAACAATTTATCCCGTTCTTACTATGTCCTCCATGCTTCCTATAATTATTTAGAACAAAATTTAATCATGCAGCCCATCACTCTGCGTTCAGTGCTGTTGAAAATTCAGGAAATGCTAGTGCATGAACAAGGCAAACTCAGCGCCAATATCGCGCACCGTTTCCTGGAGCTGGTGTGTCAATATTGTAATGTAAATCAAGCGGGGATTTACGTTTGTGAGCGCAATAAATTCCAGACTAATTCCTTGGTGGAAGTGGGGTTAATGGGCCCCCTCATTCCGGATGATCCTTTAGTGCTCGCCAGCACCAAATCAACCGATATCTGCTATATCAGCATTAATCAGCTCGATGATCCCCATGAGGCCCAATATTTGGTTACAGCACCCATGCGCAACAGTGAGGGTAATTTACTTGCCATTTTAGTCATCAAGGAAATGGCATTTAAAACTTTAACTGTCGAGATGCTACAGATTCTAAGTATTTTAATTAACTATTTTTCCGCGGAAATGACCGCCACCACCACAATGAACAGTCTCTTAACCGCCTATCCAAGCTGTCCTCCCCAATTTGCGCAGGAATTAAATAAATTATTGCTACTCAAGAAAAGAATGGATGTCGATTCCGGCCTAGTCGCCATCCTGGTTGCTAAAAATTTATCTGCGCACAATGTAATTTATATGTTGCAGCAACAACAACGCATTTTAGACTCGGTCTGGGTCACTGAACTAGCCGATTTTCAGGTATTGATTACTTTACTGCCATTGACTGATGGCGCCGGCATCCAAGGTTATCTCCATCGAATCACGGAATACTTGAAAATGAATTTAGGCCTGAAGATTGATCAAAAAACCATAAAATCACGTTTTCTCCAGCTTTCTGACAAAGAACCTAAGCTTATGATTCAGCATTTTCTGGCCTATCTGGAGGAAGCTACCTCTTGAATATCTTGAACTCACCTCATTCCGGACTGGCATTCTTATTCACTCAACATCCTGAGCTTAGGACTATTATTTCGCTGTTTGGACTTAACTTCCTGATCAGTGCTCTAGTCGCGGCTTTTTTAGCCTATGGTTTGACCAGACGCCCACTTCAAGAAAAAAACCGACTGTTCTCTCTATTAATCATCACCGGAATGTTTATCCCAATTTTTGGGATTATTCTGGTGATAGTCGCTTTCTCGGTCCTGAGAAGTTACATTAAAGCCTCTCATCATTGGGTGATTGAAACTTTTCCCCCATTAGATTACACCAATGAAAAACTGCTGAAAGCTGTGGCTTATGGTGCTGGCTGGGCAAGAATCCGTTTAGAATCCGGAAGTTTTCACAAACGCGAACGTGAGCAGGCTCTGATTAATATTAATAAATATATGGGCGCCGAAGTCAATATCATCAACCGACAGCTTTTATCCGATGACATGGATGAATTACGTTTATATGCCTTTAGTCTGATAGACAAGCAACAAAACAATCTGAACAAGAAAATTTTCCCCCTATTACAGGCTTATCAATCTCCCAAATCCCCTGTGGAAGCCGCCACTATTGAAAAACATCTGGCTCAACTCTATTGGGAAATGGTGTATTTGAACCTAACTGAAAGCGAATTACGTAAACTTATATTAGAAAAAGTTTATTTTTATGCGCATAAAGCCGTGCAAGTGCTAACACAGGATGCGGTATTATGGTGTCTACTTGCGCACTACTACCAAGAAAATGGCCAGTCTCAGGAAAGCTTAGAGGCTTTGTTGATGGCAAGTAAATATCATGCTCCGCTAAGCAAAGTTTATCCCTATTTGGCTGAATCCAGTTTTTATAACCGTAATTTTACTGAGGTGCGAAAATATTTGGATCTGGATATTTCTTTTCGTGATAACCCAACCATCGGTAAAATTGTTGAATATTGGTGCCCATCATGACAGCGCATAACTCTCCCCAAGCTGCGACCGCGGATATTGCTTTAATTTTAGAAGGTTCCTATCCGTTTGTGACCGGCGGGGTCTCGCAATGGGTGCAGCAGATTATTGAAAATTTTCCACAATATACCTTTGCCGTATTATTTTTAGGATCTAGCCCAGAAAATTATACTGCCGGCCTCCGTTATCAACTGCCGAGTAATGTGGTACACCTGCAGATCGAATATTTATTTGCTAGCGAAACGGCGCCAAAACCCGAGGATTTGACCGCTAATCAGCGAGATTTTGAAAAAATAACCGCATTACATCAGGAGTTCCGGCAGAATCTGGATGAGCGCAAATGCCCAATGGCTGACATTAGCAGCTATTTAGACACCATTAATAGCATTGAGTATCGGCAATTTCTTTATAGCAAGAACAGTTGGGACTATATCACCGCACAATATACTGAATATTGTACTGACCCCTCATTTATCGATTATTTCTGGACGGTAAAAAATATTCACCGACCGCTGTGGGTATTGGCAAACATTATTAACCATATCCCTAAGGTTAAAGTTCTGCACACCATTTCTACCGGTTATGCTGGCTTAATAGGCGCGCTGCTCCACCATCATTATTCCCAGACCAGCCAAAAGCTGCCGCTGATTTTAACGGAACACGGGATTTACACCAAAGAAAGGCGGATTGATATTCTTCACTCTGAAATCGTCCGTGACTATAGTGTACTCGATCGCGGCATCACTGATGTCAGTTACTTACGGGATTTATGGAACCGCTATTTTGAAACGCTCGGCCGCTTATGCTATCAGGCCGCCGACCCTATCATCAGCTTATTCAGCGCCGCTCATACCTTGCAGCTCGAAGGCGGAGCGCCAGCCGAAAAAACACGGATTATTGCTAATGGCATCAATATAGCGCGATTCAGCCCATTACGACGTGCTTGGGCAGAGCGCGAATGTGTGATCGGATTTATTGGCCGTGTGGTTCCGATTAAAGATGTCAAAAATTTTATACGCTCGATCGCCGTTGTCTTGAATCAATTACCCCAAATTACCGCCTGGATAGTCGGTGGCGAAGATGAAGATCCGGAATATGCTCAAGAATGTCATGAATTAGTCGAGACATTATCTCTGCAACAGCAAATTGTATTTAAATCCTACCAAAAAGTGGAAGATATTTTTCCGCGCATTCAGCTCATGGTGTTAAGTTCAATCAGTGAGAGTATGCCCCTAGTGTTATTGGAAAGTTTTGCGGCCGGCGTTCCGGTTGTCGCTACAGATGTCGGTGCCTGCAGTGAGTTAATTTATGGAATCGCTGCGGAAGATAAAGCCATTGGCCCTTGTGGCGCTACCGTAAAAATTGCTGATCCGCAAGCACTTGGTCAGGCGGTAGTAAATTTCTTAACCAACCAGGAGTTGTGGGAACAAGCCAGTAAAGCAGCCATCTTGCGGGTGGAAAAATTTTATGATGAGAAAATGATGATTGCTAAATATAGTGATATTTATGCGGAGAGAATACGCTAATGGCCGGCATTGGTTTTGAATTACGAAAAATCCTCAATCGAGATACTTTAACTTCTGACTTAACAGCTTTCGGCTTGGCTGGAGTCATTAGTTCCGGCACCTGGGTCATTTCAATTTTTGGTATCTTAATTTTAGGTGTGCTGGTTTCCTTCGTGCCCGCCTATTATGTCTCGGTAACTGAATTTCAAATCTCTGTCACTTATCTTATTGCCAGCAGTTTAATCTTGAGTGGAATCGCCCAACATAGTTTTACCCGTTATATAGCCGATCAATTATTTCTCCATCAGGTAACCAAAGTCATCCCCAATCTCAATGGCATGATGTTAGCAATAACGTTGTTTTCCGGCATACTGTCTTTTATTGCTATTTTATTTTTGTTCCCGCAAGAAAGTATTATGTACCGATTTTTATTTATGGGCTGCTTTGTGGTGCTCTGTAATATTTGGATCACCACCAATTTGTTGGCGGGATTAAAAAATTACAAGCTGATCTTACTTGCGTTTACTTTGGGTTATGGCATTACCCTCGGCTTAGGGTACAGTTTGCGCAGTTTTGGCCTGGAAGGCTTTATGTTCAGTTTTCTTATCGGGCAATTAACTTTACTGCTCATATTACATCTGGCCCTCTATCAGTATTACAGCACGGATTACCTCATCGATTTTGATTTTCTGCGTCGAAAAAATATTTATCTGTCATTAGTAGTCACCAGCTTCTGCTATAACCTGGGAATCTGGATTGATAAATTTATTTTTTGGTTTACCCCGAGCACCAGTTATGCAGTACTCGGCCCGCTGCGTGGTTCACTTATTTATGACGTACCTATTTTCCTGGCTTACCTCGCTTTGATTCCGGGCATGGCTATTTTTCTGCTCCGTGTAGAAACTGATTTCGCTGACTATTATCAAATGTTTTATAACGCTATCCGCAATGGTCAAACTCTGAACCATATTCGCTTGATGCGCGATAAAATGATTAGTGCCGGCCAAAACGCCATCCATGAAATTATCAAAATGCAATTAGTCATTATTATGCTGATATTTCTACTCGGTGAACGTATATTAATTTTCCTACATATTTCGGTAATTTATAAAAATTTACTGTATATCGATGTAATCGGCACCAGTTTACAAGTCATTTTCCTGGCTATTTTGAATATTCTGTTTTACTTAGATCAACGCAAAGACGCACTGCTGCTCTGTGGTTTATTCGTGGTACTCAATGGCATTTTCACTTTGCTCACCATACACTTTGGCCCACTCTATTATGGTTATGGTTTTACTTTAGCCCTGGTGGTTGTCTGCACCTATGGTATGCATTTGCTGAACTATGAATTTACGGATATTGATTACAAGGCCATCATGTTGCGTTCCTAGGAAAGTGATTACCTTGAAGGGAGAAAATTTATGGCACATTATCTAGTCACCGGCGGTGCAGGATTTATTGGCTCTCATCTGTGTGAGGCGCTATTAGCAGCCAATCACACCGTAAACGTGCTCGACAATCTTTCCAGTGGCCGTCTGGAAAATCTGCCCACCGGCGCCCGGTTAATGATTGGCGACATCCAGGACCGTGCCTTGGTCAATGATTTGCTCTCGGAAGTGGATGGCTGTTTTCATCTCGCCGCCATCGCCTCAGTGCCACTTTGCAATGAAGATTGGCTCGCCGCCCATCAAGTGAATTTGACTGGCACTTTACAGATTATAGAAGCCGCAAGAGCCAACACCGTGCCTGTGGTTTTTGCTTCTTCCGCCGCCGTTTATGGTGACAGTCAGGAATTACCACTGCGAGAAACTGCTCACATCAGTCCTATTTCCATTTACGGTCTTAATAAACTCGCCTGCGAAGATTATGCCCGCATTGCCAGCCAACTCTTCCAACTCCCTTGCACCGCGCTGCGTTTATTCAATGTGTATGGACCTCGACAATCACCCAACAGCAGTTATTCTGGCGTAATCACCGTATTTTTAAATCAATTGCTAGCGGATCGGTCATTGACGATCTATGGCAAGGGCGACCAGACCCGCGATTTTATCTATGTTGCTGACATCGTGCGTTTCTTTATCACCGCTATGCAAACTTCCCGCCCAGGGCTGCGAGTTTACAATGCCTGTTCCGGCCACAGCACCAGCATCCAAGCCATCGCCGATTGCCTGGCACAAATTTTGCAAAAACATCCTGAGCTGATCTACCAACCCCCCAAATTAGGCGATATTTATCATTCCCTGGGTAACCCCGAGCTGGCAAAACGCGAACTAGGTATAGTAGCTGAGACCAGTTGGGAAGAGGGTTTAAAGCAATTAGTCGCCAGCCAAACCAGCTGAAAACTCTTCACCATCACTTTTATTTTCAATTAGTTCTAGGTTATGATGTCTATCGATTAGGATGGTTACATTACTGAGATAATTATATGAAATTCCAAAAAATACTTAAAAAGATTCTTGCTTTGGGCCTGCTAGCCGTTCTACTGTTAACCGCCGGTTGCGCCACAAAAGGCAATCCTGACCCCTATGAAAAATATAATCGTAAAGTATTTAAGTTCAACATGGGCGTTGATAAATTCGTCTATCGCCCCATCGCCGTGGCATATGACACAGTAACCCCGAAAGTGGCCCAGCACGGCGTTAGCAACTTCTTTAGCAACATCGACCTAGTACCCAGCATCGCCAACGATATCCTGCAATTCAATTTCCCCTGGGCATTTGCCGACACTGGCCGCTTAATCGTGAATAGCACTTTAGGACTGGGCGGCTTATTGGATCCCGCCACAAAATTTGGCATGCACAAACACACTCAAGATTTTGGCTTAACTTTAGCCAAATGGGGAGTCAAAGACTCACCCTACTTCATGCTGCCCTTCCTGCCCCCAGCCACCGTACGTGACTTCGTGGGACAAGGTTTAGATTTAAGCGTGCTCTCCGTCTGGGCTTATGTCAGACCTGTATGGATAACCTATGCCGCCTTCGGTCTGGACTTCACCAACCGCCGCGCCTCATACTTAAGCACTGATAAATTATTGAAAGAAGCATTTGACCCCTATCTCTTTATGCGCGATGCCTATTTGCAACAACGCAAGGGTCAAGTCCAGCAAATACTCAATCCTCAGAGCAAGCCTGAAGATTTACAGAGTGATGTATTTGGAGAATCTAACGAAGATCATTTCTCAGATGCCAATGCCGATTCTTCAAACACGGATTTGACTCACTCCGAGAAAGAAGCAAAAACCCCCGCCCCTACCAAGGGTTAATACTGATTTAGACAACTACTTCAATTGCCCTCCTTAGCCACATCCTAATTCAGGATGTGGCTAAGAACCTCGTGGGAAGAAAAGATAGAAACATCTTATGAAGCAAATATCTCATCATCAGGAACGCTATAACAAAGTTACAAGAGTACTCGGCAATCCTCTTTTTCAACTAGTGTTTCCTTTAATCACTAATATTCTTGACTGTTTTAGAAAAGAAGAAACAATGGATGCTCAGAATCTTCAGATCCAACAAACGGACGTAGACAAGTTAAAGCATAAATATATAAAACGTTATGCTTTATTAGGTTCTCTTGTCGGCACAGGTTTCGGGGTTGCTCTCGTTAGTCCTGGCGGTCTCACCTATGCGTTGAGCAAAATCGGTATAATAAATAAAGATTTCCCCGTGGATAAACTCTCCGATCTATTTCCACACCAGGATAGATTAGACGATGCGAAGAAGATAATTATTTGTTTTATCGTCATTGCTGCCATAACTGTATTTTTCAAGTCAGCAGCCACCGCATTGGGGGTCAGGGCGATGAACAAAGAGATGAAGATGGAAATGGAAGAGGGAGAGGAAGAGGAAGAGGAAGATTCGTTGGAGAAACCGTTTTTGGGAAAGAACAATTTAGACAATTTAGAAATGCCAAATCCTGTAGTGACGGGAACGCTTTATGGATTTTTTGGCGATTCATCTTCCGATGTTACCGCATTTTATCGATGGGTTCGGGCAAAGTGTAACTGCTACAATACGAACGATGATACCGATAGCCCTGTCATTTCCGTCTCATCATACCTCGACCGCGACGAAGATGAGTTACGAAAGAATGGGATGTATTTTGAATAGCTCAATCGATCCCCAGCAAACCTGGTTATTTCCCCCATAGTTTCCGCCAACTTTCGCAGCTCCACAGTCAGCAATTTAACAGCAAATAAAAATGCTTTGACTGCGGCAATATGTGAATATTCCTTCTGCTGCACCATAGGCTTAAATTCCGTCTCCATATAATGCGCCCAGTCGGCAATCAGAAAATCAACCTCCTTCATTTTCTTACTGGTAATTGCTTCTGATAACTGCAGAATCAATGCACTCGCTGCTGTTTAAAATGATCCAGGCCTGTGAGTTCTTCAATAACCGTAATAGCCTCCCGAGATGAAAAATAATCTCATTTTCTGCATTTAATATTTACTTAAGTCTATAAGCATATAATTTCGCAACATTATCCCTACATAATCTTAGACACGAAGCAAGTATTTATGAATGAGCACGAAGAACAGACCGACTGGCTAGAGCGAGGATATAAAGTATTTGGAATTGGAACACATCTTCTTTTTAATTTTACGCTTCCTTTGTTAACCACCATATATGATTTTATCTGGGGGTCAAATCAAATCAAAAAAGAAAAAAAAGTTAAAGCCAAAAAAGTTGATGCTAAAGCAGTTAAAGCCATAAGAAACCATATCGAAATCCCGGCTATGACAGGTGCCTTTATCGGCGCGGGTTTTGGTATGGGACTTTGTCATCCGGACGGCATATTGGATGCCCTTGGTTGTACCGACTTACCCATTACAAATTTACATGATGTATTTGGCGATATCATAAAAGGTAATGACATCCATGATAACTACCTACATCTATTTGTTTATCTTCTCACAATAGCATTCTGCACCATATTCTTCAAAGCTATATTTGCAGAAGCAGGAAATCAACATTTGAGATCTAAGCTTAACGAAAAAGGGAAAAAATCGATGGGAGCAGGGTATGGTCTTGCTTATGGATTTTTCGGAGATTCTTTTTTTGAGTTAGTTCAACTTCATAAAGGGTCGTCTCCTAGCAAAAAAGCCCCTGTGCCGAACAATTTGAAAGAAGAAAATAAGCAACTTTTAAGTCAAGAGGTAATTCCAGATGAGCTATCTGATGCAAAGCAAAATCCTGATGAATTACCGAATCCTATTCCAGTTGAAGGTTTTCAGTCTGCTGTCGAAAAGGGTCCTATAGAAGACCCTGAAATTGACTCTAAAAACTCAGCTGATCATAATCCTCCTGAGAAGAAAGTTTATAGTAGAAAAGAGAATCGCCATAATAAGGTACATCCTTATAATGATTATTGCCCGGAAATACCTCCTGATAAAGACCCTGATTCGAAACTTGATGAAGCAATGCAAGGGGAATACGGTCGTGCTTTTCACACCTTCAAAAGGAAATGATCTGGCTATTGCTTAGGTCATTTCCCCCATAGTTTCCGCCAACTTCCGCAGCTCCACAGTCAGCAATTTAACAGCAAATAAAAATGCATTGACTGCGGCAATATGTGAATATTCCTTCTGCTGCACCATAGGCTTAAATTCCGTCTCCATATAATGCGCCCAGTCGGCAATCAGAAAATCAACCTCCTTCACTTTCTTACTGGTAATTGCTTCTGATAACTGCAGAATCAATGCGCTCGCCTGCTGTTTAAAATGATCCAGGCCTTTGAGTTCTTCAATAACCACAATAGCCTCCCGCGAAGAATGTTCACTGTAATACAACATGTTAATCGCACGATAGATCTTAATCAGTGAATTGAACACATTCTGATATTTGGCTAGATCAGGATGATTTTTCCCCAATTCAAATTTACTCTCATGCAGCAATTTACGCATGATGGGGAAGGCTTTGGTAATTTTTTCATCTAACTCCACATCTGTCAGCGTCCACTCCGCAGAACGATTCGTCCAGCACAAATCAAAATGGCGGCGCAGATCGAGCAAGGTGTCGGCAAAGCCGCGCAGTAATAAAGCATGGGCGTGGATTGGAAAAATAAATCTAGACACCAGAAATGCCAGGACAATACCGATAATAATTTCTAAGAATCGAGCCCCAGCGACCGCAATATTAGGGTTGGGGATTAATAACATCATGGCTATCGTCACCGCGCCTAAGGTTCCTGCCGCGCTGACATCGCCGGTACTTCCTGCCATATAAGAAAAAAACAAGATGGTGATGAATAAAACTGTGCCAATCACCCAGGGGTCGATACCGAAGAATAGTAGGGTCAGTACCGAAAATGCTGCACCTGCTACCGTCCCCCAAAACCGCATTTGTGATTTAATCAAGACCCCACCCAAAGTGCTTTGCGCAGACATTACCACCAGAACGGTAATAATAATCCATTGCGCTTGCGGTAAGGGTGTGAAAATCACCAGCAAATATCCGATCAGGCAGGCAATAGCGGTTTTTAGGCTGTTGATGCTGCGGTTAGAGCGCCAGGAGAAGTTTTGCCTAATAGCTTTGAAT
>FTIX01000731.1_pt3 | contig 43681 bp, 46 predicted proteins | sample 1658561 | NCBI WGS metagenome assembly FTIX01 (sample SAMEA3914836, study PRJEB12502) | metagenome | biome: forest; material: soil | place: Canada | collected 2011-07-03 | depth 0.3 m | reverse complement strand
TTGTCGAACAAGATGAAAAAGAAACGGGAAAGCGACACTTGTTAAATTTTGGACATACTGTAGGGCACGCCTTGGAACAATGCACCCACTATGCCCTTTCCCATGGGGAAGCTATTGCCATTGGACTTTTGACCGAAAGCCATCTGGCACTCCAGCTTGGACATCTTCATCCTCATACGCTGCAACGAATCCACAGCCTCTTGATTCAATACAAACTCCCCTTACATCTGCCCTTCATCCCGTCTGTGGAAAGCTTGCTTAAAAGTATGGCCCTCGATAAAAAATCACGGAATCAGCAACCGCACTTCGTGATCCTACGTGACATTGGCTCTGTCCTTCCCTGCAATTCTCATTACTGCACCCCTGTTGAACAAACAATCGTCAAAAATGCTTTAGCTTGGATGCGCGATGATTTGTGTCGTCATTAAAGGACCTTCTTTTGAAGAGGCAGATCGACAAATCCTAAAAGCTCTGCCTTATGCCGATCTGGTTGAACTGCGAATTGACTCCTTTCAATCCTTAGATATTTCCGCTTTGAAACAATTACGTTCCCGTCACGCTATCCCGATGATCTTTACCTTAAGAAGCCAGAAGCAAGGCGGAAATCAAATGTTCCGTTCAGCCAGGCTCGACGCGATCTGTCTCCTGGCAGCACTAGAACCTGAATATCTCGATTTGGAAAATGAAGATCCCCCCTCATTCATAAAAAACATCTCATCTACTTTCCCAAAAATTAAACTGATCCTTTCCTATCATAACTTCCACCGCACAGCAGAAGAAGCGGAGCTAGACCTCCTCTATCAGAAAATGCAGCAGACTACTGCATCGTTTTACAAGATTGCCGTCATGGCACACCATTCGTTAGACGCAATGCGCTTGTTATGCTGGGCAAAAAAGTCTAACGTTAATAGAAAATTGATTGCAATAAGCATGGGCTCTCATGGGCAAATTAGCCGGATTCTAGGGCCTGTGATCGGAAACAGAATCACCTATAGCACGCTTGACAAGAATCATCTGAGTGCCCCTGGGCAACTGCCTGCAAGCACACTATTGACCCGATACCGATACAATTCATGCACTCCTCATACCGCCATCTATGGTCTAATCGGCGACCCTGTAGATCAAAGTGTGAGTGATGAAACACACAATTATCTGTTCAAAACTTGTGGAATTGATGCAATCTATCTAAAAATCCAAGTGAAGCCCTCCGAACTCGCTTGCTTTCTACAACTCGCAAAGCAACTGTCTTTCCGAGGGCTTAGCGTCACAATGCCCTTAAAAGAGTGCATCCTTCCCTTTTTGGATTACATTGAACCCGATGCACTTGCAATTGGAGCTGTGAACACCCTTTTATTTGAAGAGGGGCGAGTCATCGGAACCAACACAGATGGGGTTGGTGCCCTAAATGCAATCAATAAGGTTTCCCCTGGGCTAAGTAGAGTGCTTCTGATTGGAGCTGGAGGAGCTGCCAAGGCGATCGCCCACGAGGCACTTAAGAGAGGAAAAACAGTGACTATTGTCAACAGAAACAGTGAAAAAGCCCGTCAAACTGCACAAATACTAGGCTGCGCTTGGGTGGATAAGAGAGAAGCGATCCCTTCGCATGACCTCCTGATCAACTGTACTCCGGCTTCATTACCCATTTCTCCTGGCCAGATCCTTCCCGGGAGCACTGTGATGGATATCACCACAAAACCGAAGGAATCGCTATTCCTAACCCTGGCTGCTCAAAAACACTGTTCCATTATCTATGGGTATGAGATGTTTATTGAACAAGCAATAGGTCAGTTCAGTTTTTGGTTCAAAGATTTGCTTAACATACAAACACTTCGAAAAACTTTTGAGGGTATCGACTGGGAACGCCTTGTCTTTCGACCTCTACTTCCGCATCTCAATCACCTCAAAGCAAAGTACTTTCAAGTAAAGACGTCCCGGAAGCTGCTAAAGGAAGCTTTTGGGTTTAAAGATGATGAGGCTTAGGAAGATGCCTATATCTTTCTTGTAAAAAATTAAGCTTTACCGTATGCTTGTGCTCCATGAAAACCTTTCTCAAGTCAGAGTCTATCTCTATAGGACTAGCGATGTTTTCCATGTTCTTTGGAGCAGGAAACATCATCTACCCACTGGCTGTTGGCCAGTATGCGGGGGATCAGAACTTATTTGCAATTTTTGGATTGATTCTTACGGCAGCGATTATGCCGATTGCAGGCGTGATCGCCATGATCTTATATGATGGTAATTATCGCGATTTTTTTGGCAAGATCGGTCGCATTCCAGGCTTTTTGTTATCTTTCATGACAATCTCATTACTAGGTCCTTTGGGCTCGACCCCTAGATGCATTGCCCTTGCTTACAGTACGTTAAAAAGTTTTTTTTTAGGGGTTCCGCTTCCTCTATTCAGCGCAATTGCATGTGCAATCATCTTTTTATTCACGATAAAAAAAAAACATATCCTCTCCATTCTTGGATGGATTCTCACTCCTGCCTTACTGATCGCTCTTCTCGCTATTATTGCAATAGGACTCATCACAGCACCAGCTGCCCCTCACGTTAACGAAAGCCCTTTAGCCATGTTTCTACACGGGCTAAACGAGGGCTATAATACGATGGACCTTCTGGCAGCTTTTTTCTTTTCTTCCACCATTATCAACATTCTAAGAGTGCGCTCTTCCAATTCTGCCGCAAACAAATCGCAATACCTCACAACCGCTTTTCAAGCAAGCCTTGTTGCTGCTGGGCTACTAGCCGCAATTTATGTGGGTTTCAGCTATATTGCTTCTTTTCATGGACACGATCTTTTAATTGAAGGAAAAGATGAACTCCTTGCTGCAATCACTCTGAAACTTGCCGGACCTTATGCAGGAATTCTGGTCTGCGCTGCCATTGCGCTAGCCTGTCTTACCACAGCCATTGCCTTAATCTCTGCCTTCGCAGACTTTATCCAAACAGAGCTTTTCAAAGAACATATCAGCTACGAAACCACATTAATTATTTCTTTACTAGTCACATTTGCAATTTCTACCTTTGAATTTACAGGCATTTCAGCATTCCTCTGGCCTATCCTACAAGTGTCCTATCCCCTCTTGATTGCCCTAACCTTCTTCAATATCACCGCCAAATTGAGCAAATTTAATAGACCTCTTGCATAGTTCAAGTATTTTCCGCTTGACCTTAAGGTGTAAACGACGTTATACCCGTTTTGACATTGGTTAACTAAAATTTGCCTTTACATCATGAGGAAAAAATTATGCTAAGTACAATTTTGCTCATTATTTTAATTCTGCTTCTCATTGGGGCTCTCCCTACCTGGCCACACAGTTCTCGTTGGGGATATGGCCCAAGCGGTGGACTAGGGCTTATTTTAATTATTCTCATCATCTTGATCCTGCTTGGAAGAATTTGATTTTCTTAAAAGCATTTACAACGGAGTCTCTATGTATCTAAGAAAAATTTTTCCTACTTTTTTATCAATGTGCTCATTGATTGCACTTTCAGAAAGTACGCCAATTGCTGCTGAAGGATACTACGAGTCAGAATCGTGCTTTAGTACGCCTGCATGCTGCGATATGCCTTATGGGGTATATGTTAGCGGAGAATATCTCTACTGGAAAGCAGTGCAAGACCAAATGCAATATGCGATGATCTTACCTGGTGGAATACAGCAAATCATTCAATCTATCGATCCCTCAGGTCCTGTTCAAATTGAAGAAAAGCTGCGCATTGTAGACCCATCCTTTAAGTACAATTCCGGGTTTCGTGTGGCCTTGGGCTATGAAATTCCTTGTTCAAACTGGGATTTTCAAATTGCGTGGACGCGTCTTCACGAAAACGTATCTTCCTGCGTATTTAATGAAGATCAGGGAGTGATTCCTCTCACACTTCCCGCTAGTTCTATCTTCGGGTTTATTACAGCATCTTCGCCGGCAGACTTTGCATTTGGCGATAGTGCTAGCAGCCGATGGAAGTTTGAATTTGATGCGATAGATGCAGAAGTAGGGAGATTGTTTTCCTTTCTTGGCTGTCTCAATTTCCGTCCATACATCGGTGTTAAGGCTGCCTCTATTAGACAAACTCAACAGGTTCAATTCGCAGGATTTTTTGTAGGCGACATTCCTGTAGGCTTGCGAAATACAAAGAAAAATGACTTCCGAGGAATCGGACCAAGCCTGGGATTAGATTCTACCTGGGAGTTTTATTCTGGATGGAGTTTATCCAGCGGTGTGTCAGGTGCTATCCTTTGTGGAGAATTTGATGTTCACGAGAAAGCATCCGTAACGGTAGATCCTAATTTCATTCACGTCGACCTAAAAAATTCAAAAAAATGGCGTGTAAGACCTACTGTAGCTGCGAATATCGGCATCGATTGGACGACTTCCTTCTGGGATAGTTTCCAAATGATGCTCGGGGTTTCATACGAAGCTCAATACTGGTGGAATCAATGGCAAGTGCCTCCTTCTATTACAGGAAGCATTGTTACAGGCGGCGCTTCTCCTCAAGGCGACTTGAGTATGCAGGGCCTCACCGCTCGATTGGCTGTTTTATTCTAAGAGCCTATGAGTATATCTTTGGTCCGTGTCGCTTGTCACTGCTTCTAAGCTGTAGCTAAAGACGACCGCAAGCGACACACACTTCGAATCAAAACTTCAATCCCAGAAATCTCTCCCTGTGGACCGGAAGCTTTCGCTTCAGCCGAAACGCCGCTCCCGGTGTGTAAGATGAGTAAAATATTTATTGCAAAATTTTGGCATGAACTGTCTAATTCAATTGACAGATTGCAATAAGAAAAACGTGATTATCCGAGAGGAGTTATGAACATCATTTTTACAATTATTATTGGTTTTGTAGTTGGATTGCTTGCAAGAGCAATCATGCCAGGAGATGATTCGGCAGGGCTCATTATGACAACCCTCCTTGGAATAGGCGGTGCCTTCATCGGAAGATATCTTGGTGAGTTCTTAGGTCTTTATCAAGATGGCGAACCTGTGGGATTTTTTATGTCCTTGCTGGGCGCACTGCTCTTACTACTTCTATATAAACTTTTTATCAAACCCAAGCCGACCCCTCCTAGCTCTACTTTATAAGTCGGAAGTTATTAAACTTAAGCCCTTAAGAGACATTTAAACCAAAGTATAAGCCATGGGTATATACGATAATCCTTCTTCTAATCCAAGACAAGGGCGCAGCTTTGGCGCCCGCGTCCTCACAGCTTTGGTGATTGCCCTTGTGGGGTGGTTGATGTATATGAATCAAACTGAAGAAAATCCCGTGACAGGAAAAAAACAACATGTAGCGATTTCGCCAGATCAAGAAATACGACTTGGATTGGAATCTGCTCCTGAGATGTCTCGCAAAATGGGAGGCGAAGTGCCTGCTTCCGATCCGCACACCCAAGTCGTTCAAAAACTAGGCAATTATCTTGTCTCTCATACCGTAGCCCAAAAAAGCCCGTGGCAATTCCAGTTTCATCTTCTTGCCGATGACGAAACCATCAATGCATTTGCCTTGCCGGGAGGCCAAGTATTCATCACGCTGGGCCTTTTGGAAAAACTTCAAAATGAAGCGCAACTGGCTGGAGTTCTTGGACATGAAATGGGCCATGTCATTGAACGGCATACTGCAGAACAAATGGCTAAAAGTCGTCTAGGAGAAACGCTGGTGGTGGCTGTCGGGGCAGCAGCGAGCGATCAATCTTCAAGCCCCATGATGATTGCCGCCTTTGTTAATAAGATGATTCAATTGCGCTATAGCCGCGAAGATGAGTCAGAAGCAGATGAATGGGGCATTCGTTTGATGAGTTCTGCAGGGTATAACCCACGTGCGATGATCGATGTGATGAATGTTCTTAAGGCTGCCAGCAATGGGGGCCATTCGGCGGAGATTTTTCAAACGCATCCTAATCCCGATCTACGGATCGAGCAAATTAATGCCTATTTACTCAAAAACCCTTCCCCACCTCACTTAAGCGAAGGACATAGCCTCCAGGAGCTTTATCGCAACCCAGAAAATACTGGCCAATAATTTTAATCAAAAACACAGACGTGATCAGCCTCATCGGCAATCAGTGTTGAAAACGATTTGATAAACCTAGACTCCTTTCTTTTACTGCTAGCTTTAGAGGGAGTTGCAAAAAACGGTTTTGCAACTCCCTCTTTTAATGATTATTGAATCACAAATGTCCCTGTTGCCTTAGCTACATTTTTTTGTACAGGAGCATCCAAATTAATAAACGAGTAACTATTCTTGCTACCGTCTCCAGAGACTAATACACGCTCAAAAGCAGACCAATGCTTTGTGGAAAATCGTTGATACCAACCGAACTCCCAAACCGAACCATCGTTCAGTTTAACAAATTTTCCATTGTCATTGATTTCTACAATGATAAGCCCAGAAAAAGGCGAGGTAATCACGTCACAGATGACATAAGGTTCCACTTTTTCTTCATCTGGCCCATAAATTCTTCTCACGGACAAAACGTGCGCATCTTCTTTTAAATACGATTTAAAACCTACGACATCCCCTGGACGCCACGTGTTTATCACATTATCATCGCGAATTTTGTAGTCGTTGATATGCATAATCAAACCACTAGCCAATGTAATATCGCCAGCCAACATAGCTCCTTCATACCTTAAGGAAATGTCCCCTATCACATCACGATAAACAGGTAAAATGGTCTCATTAGAAGCTTGTGCTTGACTAACTTGACAAACACTCAATAGCACCAGGAGGCTTGAAAAGAACATCTTCAAACTTTTCATCATGTTTTTTCCTTAGTTAAAGGTTGAATACAGGACCTTCTATTCTAAAATAGACGAGATCCACAGAGTTGTGAAAACAAAGAAGTAGACTCTACTTTCACTCTCTTAAGCATTCTAAACCTTTGCTGTTTTTTTTCAAGGTATATTATGGAATCGAGATCATGGTGTGAAAATAAGCTCTAAGTTGTCAGGAAACTTGATACGGGTCACATAGATGTGACTCTTCCCTTCCAAATCGCTTGAATAATAAAGGAGTGTTGCACTTCTATCATCTTCTAGAACCATCCCTGGATAGCTATTGTCGGAATGGCTTTTTAATCGAATGGCAGGGACTAAGGACTTTTCATTTAGAAATCCAATGATCGTTGCTTCATCCAACGTGTTATCTCCATTTAAAAAAAAGTGACGGGTTGCTGCCCACATCTGCCCTTCTTCTTTTGAAATTAAAAAATTTGGGCCACCTACTCGAAAAGGAAGCGACTGAAGCGACCACTTCGCATATCCCTCGTTTTGAGAGGAAGTCCCAATGACTCCGCATTTCTTACCCCTGATTAATGCAACTGCAGAGCCGTCTGACTTAAACCTTAAAGTCCCTTCAGAGAGGTCCATTAAGGGTTCGCAAGCAACTTCGGCAATTTTTTCAAATAGGATGCCATCTGCAGTTTTCACTAAGCTGAGAATAGGGCCACGTCCATATGAAAATGCATACCCTTGATTGTCAATCGGATTCCAGGTCACTCGCCATATCCATTGCCCGTTCGCTCCATTGGCCGAAGGATCCACAATCGCTTCTGAAAGCAACCACTCTCCATTTTTTAAAATCGCCACATGGGGAGTCATCAAAACTGTTTTATTTTCCTCATTGATTTTTGAGCCACCTATCATGAGTTGCAAGATGTGGTCGCTATTGATAAAAAATTTTGGATCTCGTAAGTCATAATCTTGCCTGGCAAGTAGTCCGACATTTTCCCACTTCCAAACCTTGCTTACTTCATTGAACTCTCCTTTTAATATCCGTATCTTACCAAAATCATGGTAACCCACATGTGTGTTTGCCTCACGAAAGGTTGCGTAATAAGATCCTTCATATCGGATAACATCGGGAAATGCATTGTGTTGGGCTTCCATTTCCGGAACGGCAACTTGTTGTTCTGCATACATTTTGTACGGAAGGTTCATGGTGAGGGTTTGTTCTATGCCCGGAATCAGCATATTCATCAGAGCCCTTGATTTCTCTAAATGGAAATCGATCCGTTCATTTTTCAAGAGGGTATTGAGATACTTGGCTAATCCTTGAGCTAAAGGATCTCTGCCTTTCCTCTCTAGGATTTGTTCAGAGATGAGCAAAAGCGGGTCTTTATTTCCACTTTCAAAAAAATTAACGTATCCTTGATAGATCGCTTGAATATCTAAGGCTTGCTCATCTCCATCTGAGGCCAGTTTTTGAATGAATGCCATTGTAAATAGAGGATCTTTTTTCGCTTCTAGAACTAACGTGGTTTCCCGTCTCTCTTCAATTTCTTCCAGATGTTCGTCATCGACTTTAACCTCCACTTCAATTTTATAGGTCCCCTCGGGGGTCACCGATAGAGTACATACGGGATCTACATAATTGAGCATGACCCCATGCAAACGTTGATTGACCATAGTGAAAAATAAAAAAGCCCGAACCAAATTTTTTATATTTTTTCTAGCTGTATACCTCATATCACTCCAACTATACCTAAATTATATAAATAATCTAATATATTAACAATAATACAACAAAAAATTATTAAAAATGTCTTGCAAAAAATGCAAGAAGCAAAAAAAAGAAGGAGAAAAAGTACGGGAAATTTTTTTAAGTTCATCATATCTCCCTGAGCTTCTTTCCTCCTTTCGTTCCGTGGTGTCTGACATAATTTATTCACGGACAACGTTATTTCCCGATGATCCATAAATGATTTTTAATCAGAAGAACGGCTATGATGAAATTTGTGCGTTCTTTAAGAAAAACTCAAGCATGGATAAGACGATGAAAAAGCTGCTATCTACATTGTCCTTTTTGATGGTTTTAACTCAAACCCTACCCGCAGCAGACGCTAAGTTGTCTGTGACAGGAAATTCTTCTGTTTTTAAGCTTGCCGATCAGCTGACGCTAGTTCTCGGAGTAGAATCTTATGACAAAGAAAGCAAAGCTGCAGTGAAGGCTAATGCAGGAAAAATGAAGCTTGTGATAGAGGCGTTAAAGAATATCGGGGTCACAGAGCATGAAATTCAAACGCATGACTTCACAGTGATTCCACAAACGTCTCCAAGCCCGCAAAACCCTCCTCCAGACTGGCAGCCGGCAATTGTGGGCTATCGGGTACGTAATACTTTAAATATCCGCACGACAAAGCTTGAGTCTGCTGGAGCAATGATTGACGCTGTCTCTAAAGCAGGGGGCAACTATATTCAATCCATCACCTTCTCTCTTCAAGAGGAAGATCTGGCAAAAGCAGAAGCGATTGGGAAGGCATTTAAGCAAGCAGATGCCTACGCACACGCTCTTGCTAAAGAGGCAGGCGTACGAACTGGGGAGATCATCGAACTCTCCATCGGCCATTCTTACGTAGGAGCTGTTGCTTTTAAAGCTGAACGGTTGAATAGTGTAGAGGAAACTCCAATTTCTCCAAGAGAGGTTGAGGTCACTGCATCGGTTTCTGTGGTATTTAGCATCGAAAATCAAAGATAGCAAGATCTAAGAGAGCCACTGTCTCATCAGCTCTTTTATTTTTGTTTGATAGTGAGTTCCCTCAAGAGCTGCTTTTTGTTTGAACGCATTGAGAAGAGAGGGCTCCACTTTTAAGCTGATCAGCTGGCATTTTTCTGGAACTCCGCAAACAAGCAGCCGATAATTTTCAAGAAATTCAATCACTTGATCCGGGGTCAAGCCGGTACAGCGCTCAAGATATTCTTCTGAAAAGTACTGAACTATTTTTTCCATAACCTCTCCAGTGCTTTTATATCTTCTAAATCTTGTGGACGCCCTGCTGCTTTCTTCATTGCAATCAAGCTTTTGATGCCAACTATTTTAATTTTACCTAATGAAGTCTCTATTACCTTAATATCCCATTTTTTAAGATCATAGGTAATAATAAGATCAATTTGATTGATTGGGTTTTTCGGATCATAGAAATTCCAAGCAACCAAATTTCTTTTTTTTATATACTCTTCTCGAAAATGATAGAGGTCATTTGCATCAAGGGGCAATAGCGAAACAAGCCCCATCTGATTTAATATTTTTTCTGCACTTTTGAGATTCTGTAGCGTCCAATGAATTACAATATCGATATGAATTGTTCCCCTCATTGCTCCATGCAAAGCAACCGCATACCCCCCGACAATCGCATAGGGAATGTTGGCTTTGTCAAAAGCGGCACACACTTCATGGATAAACACAACCTCTCCTCAGTATATACCAGTATATACCGAAAATTCATTTAATGTACAAATGGTGCTTTAATTTTTTTTCAACAGCTGTCTGTTTGAAATTTCTCATTGACAGTAACTTTTATTTATTTTAAAGTTACCTACGCGGATAAATTTTGTTAAAAGGAGAATAATTATGTCAGCACTTGCTACCGTTACAATTCCTAATCAACCAGAGAGTAGTCAGCATTTCCAGATATGTTGTTGTTCTGTCACCGTAGGGTTATCAGCTTCGTTAAGAAAAAAAACCCCGACAACCGAACTCACAGGTGAAGTTGCTATCCCTAGCTTGAAACAAATAAAGCGAAAATCTGATGTATTATCTTTTCTAACAAACCCTAAGGTTTTTACTGTACTGTCTGTAGCAGTACTCTTGGCAGGTGTGTTTCTACCTATATTTGCTCTATCCCTTGTTGTATGCTTTGTAGGTGGAGCAATGTTGGGCTACGCTATTGTGGACGCCTGCCGTACAAATAAAACACTTCCTAGTTTATCTGAGGCGTACAAAAAACAGAGTACAGACGCAGAGGGGTTTATTACCTCGATTAATGATGCAAGGCACCAGAATGATACAGTCGTGGTTAAGTTTTGATCGTCAGAGAAAAGTAATCACCAAAGGCGCTTAGGTTTCTTCTTCGCGCCTTTAAACCTATCTCACTAACTCGGATAATGCAATGGCAACGAAAACTCAATGTTTTCTTCGCCAAATCGTCTCCATATCGTTAAAAGAACATCATTTTGCATATCTAACTTACCTACCGATAAATCATCTACCCAAAATAGTAACAAAAATTGAGCGCCATTATCTGTAAATTTTTCGAGGAAACAGGTGGGACGATAGATTTTTGAGCAGGTGGGGTGATTGGCGGCAGCCTCTAACATAATTTCTTTTGCTCGTTCAAGATTGGACCGATAGGCAACTTTAATTTCTAGGTCGCTGCGAATTGCTCTGTTGCTGTATGTCCAATCTATGACTGTTTTTGTTAAAAGCTCTTCATTGGGAATCAGAACTCCTTTTCCGTCTCCGGTGTCTATCACAGCTGCTCGCGCTCCTAAGTGGCGAATCCAACCAGGACCGCCTCCACCGGGAATTTCTACATAATGCCCTACCTTAATATTCTGCTCGATTAAGAGAATGATGCCGCTGATAAAATTCGCTGCAATTTTCTGGAGTCCAAGCCCTATTCCTATTCCCATGGCGCCTCCAACAATCGCTAATGATTTTAAATCAATTCCTACTAAATCAAGCGTGATGAGGACAACCGAGATATACAGGACTGATTTAACAATACTGCCCATTAAATCGCGCACATCTGGATTCATTTTTTCTTGGCTTTCAATAAAGGAAATAGCTCCCTGGCAAATGAGCCCGGCAATCCAGAATAAACAGGTGGCAACAAGAAGCGCTTTGAGGATTAAAAAAATGGAAAGATGGATTCCAACCAAGGAAAAACCCAAGGAATCTAAATAATTAAATACAGGATTGGAAAGGCCCAAAGTCGAGAAGATGAGAAGAGGAATAAGAGTGCAACAAACAACCCAGCGTACAAATAGATCTGGAATCGTTCGTACAATTAAAGTCCAAATAAACCAAATCAACGTAAACTTAATTGAAAGCTTGTAAACTTCTAAGTTTTCCACAAATCTTGCGCTGATGCTCATCGCTAAGGAGAGGAGCGCCAATGCAATCACGGGAACTGTAAAAGAGATCACTTTGAGAAATAGCCTTTGGCCCCAGCTAATCTTTTCCTCCTCCTGCAGGTGTACGAGATAAAGCTCTTTGATCTTTTTTTGAATGAGGTAAGAAAAAAAGAAAATGACTGCGACAACCACTACTTCGGAAACAAAGGCAATACTCGCAACCAATTCCCAAGCGTGATGAAAAAAGTCTGTCGCATGATCGAGACCCTCAGAAAATTTTGGGAAAACTGCTTCTAAATCTTCTTCAACTGTTGTGACCATCATAAACCTCGTCTTGTTATCTAGAACCTATCCCGCTAAAAAGTTTCAGCCAATTTTTTGGTGCTTAAGCCCTAAACTCAGCGAGTGGATCTGGACCTGCATGTTCAGTGAGATAGTCCAAGATCTCAGAAACACGGTCTTTGATCGATTGATTTTCAATTTTTCCCAGCCACATCCCCCATTCAGAAAACTGCTCGGGATGATTTGCTTGATTTGCTTTAATTGAAAACGCATAGATTTCCTCGCTACCGGCTTTAAAAAAATAGGTAGCTCCCACTTTTGAAGCATCCATTTCTTTACAGCTTAAAACAGAGTCAACCAAACGGTCTGCATATCTAGCTAACTCTTGCTTGTAAATCTCTTGCTGCTGTTCCGTGCGCTTTTCTAAGCCTCCTTGGGGATAAGCAATAAAAAGCTTACCACCAAGCTCTAAATACTCCCGAATGATAACTGCACGAGAACGCACTGTGACTAATTTTTGCAAATCGTAACGAATAGAAGCATCTAAAAGTTCTTCATCGAGATGCTCCACTTGTGTACAAAGAGGAGTCGCAGGAGTGGGAGTATGAATCACTCCCACTAAGTGATCGATTTCTCCTAAAACCATCGCACACGCCAAGACATGCTCAATGGCACCTTGAGTTGCTACATATTTGATACGTAAATCATCAGATCCAGATTCAATCACCGACCCATTGGCATCGAGCAAGCTGATGAGTTTAAACAGATCCTCTTTTTGATCGACTTCTTGATTAGATAAGCTACAACTTTTAGCTCGATCCAAAAGAAGGGTCGTTAATGATTGTTGATAACTGCCTGCGGAGTCTTGAATTTGATTTACTTGGAATAACGTAAACATCGAAAGAATGATCGCAAAACCGCTGAGGAGAGTGGGAATCAAGTGCATGGATACGTTTCCTTTAATTCACACGACACGCAGCGGCCTCTCTTAAAAACTGACCTACTGTGTATCGGTTAAATGACGAAATTAATAAATGAGAGGGAGAAAAGTCATGATTGAGAGAAAAAGAGGTGGGCACGGCTACGGTGACACAACCCGCTTTCGCACTCGCTACGACTCCTGTATGGCTATCTTCAATAGCGACACAGTCTGAGGGGCTCACTCCAAGCTGTTTTGCAGCTTCAAGGTAAATGTAGGGTTTAGGTTTGTTCACTCCTTCGGGATCATTGTAGTGACTTAAGTCATCCTTACCCGAAAGGACGACATCAAAAAAATGTTCAATGTTTAGACAGCGCAGATAAATTAAAATCTCCTCACGAGAAGCTCCTGAAGCCACTGCAAGCTTATAATTGAACTTTTTTTGCTCCTCCACTAACTGATAAAGAAATGCTAAGGTATCTTTGATTGGAGGAATTCCCCCCTCTATTCGCGATCTATAGAATGCATATTTATCTTTTTTAAGTTGTTCTGCGCAATTAACCCCAATTTTTTGTGATAATACATAGGACGTTTTGTCAATCGAGGTTCCTACATAGTGAGAATACTCTTCCATTGAAATCCCATGGCCTTGCTTTTCTAATGCATCTGTCCAAGCAAGGTAGTGGATCATTTCACTGTCGACTAACGTTCCATCGCAGTCAAAAATTATGGCCTTCATCGCACTTACCCCTTTTTTTTATCACTCCCTCCCTATTGTGCCTATCTGCATTCTTTAGCTCCAGTTTTTTAAGAAGCTGTCTTCACACCTCGTTTGTAGTAAAGTCTGGCAACAAAGCATCCTGACCATGAGATGAAGACTGATTCTTAAGCTAGACTAAACGATCTATGAATCATGAAGAAAATAGTGAACCAGTTTTTTTAAATTTGTTTCGATTTTTGCTATTAATTGATCTTGTTTTGTCAACTGAGATAAAAGAACCTCAGATGAGCTTGAAGAGTTGGCCTGAAGGTCAACGATCATTTCACGCCCTGTTTCAATCTCTCCTAAGCTCTTGGTGAGGTTTATCAACACTATTCGAACTTTCTCCTGTATACCTGATGATTTTTTCAAAGCCCCTGTGTCATCAGTTTCACTCCCATCACTCTCACTAATCTTCCCTACACTCATCATGTATTTTTCGAGCTGAGATAAAACGAAATCTATATTTATTCCTTCATTTTGAAAAAACATCCGCTTATCTTCCAATTCAACAGTAATGGTATTAAGCAAACTTCGGATCGTGTGCGGATGGTAGTCACCCCATACTCTATATAAGTTCTTATTTCTCCAAACATCTTTTGGTTGAAGACACCATCCAAGATAATCGGAGATATGAAGCATACACGCGCGGGTCTTCGAGTGACTACTATGAATCTGTACCACATCACGGCTCCAAAGTTCATTAATTGCAGTGAATAAGATCCGCCCATCCAGAGGGTTGATTAAACCATATAAGGCAGCAAATTGCTGAGCAATAGTCGCCAAGGGGATTGTGATGATTTTAAGGATGTTTTTTACTAAATGCTTTATGACATGAATTGCCACAATAAAATAATAGCGATCTGGTGGAACCACACTTCGTTTTTCCGGGGATGTCAAAGACCATTGTTGACGGTTTAACCACCACTCTTTTTTAGCTGCTTTCACAGCAGATTCAACAAAGTCCCCAGAGACCAAGCTATAGATGCGATAAGGAATACGACCGAGCAGCATGACAGGTGTTTGAATGATTGCGAGAAGTGCAAATTTTTTTCTCAACCCACCGTCCGAATCTTTTGTGATGGTACCATATACTCGACCTGTTGTTTGATTCTTGACAACCCCCTGTCGTTGACCCTTATCCTTTGGGTCTTGGCTTGGGATTCTCTGATCAAAATGGTTAAAACAAGAGAATCGTACAGAACAAGAAGTCGTCATCATTTCTCCTTTAACTAAAAGTATAATGCCATTATATACTATATTGTAAAAAATACATAAAAATATAGACAATGACACAACAAAACACTACAAATTTAATTAATTACTACTATTAAATTTATAAGAAACGTTATTTTTTCATTCACTTTATTACAAAAAACATTCATAATCGGAAAAATTCAAACAAAAATAGTGAAAATATGCATTGTACCTTCTTACTCGCTCATTTTCTGCTGTTCATCATCTTTTCTTCCATCGATGCAGCTCCGAATCAGCCCGATGGCCAGAACATGAGTCCGACAATTTTCCTAAGCGAAGGGGAAACAATTTCCATTCCCGGTCCAAACCTGTCAAAACGACACCCAAATCTCATGTTGTTTACCTGCAGCTATGGGGCCGGACACAAAATGGCAACGCAAGGAATCATGGAAAGTTTACCTGACTGCCACATACAGGTTGTGGATATCTACCAAGGCCCTTTACGACCCCTAGATCCCCTTCGATCTATTTCGCCTCAACTTAGCAACGAACAGCTCTATAATGAAATGGCAAAAAAAGAATATAACCGTCTGCTAAATTTTATGGGGATCGTGGCGCCAAAAACATTGCAGTGGCAGCGCGAAACAATCGAAAACTTGCTCATCTCCTATATTGCGCATCAAAAACCGGATATGCTGATCTCCTGCATTCCTTTGGTCAATCCTATGCTACTTAAGGCTGCACAGCATTTGGGTATCCCTCTTCTTGTTGTCACAACCGATATTGATATCACGGCTTTTTGCAACGGATTTGAAGATGAATCGCTCATCTGCTCCAAGAAAAATTTTCGCATTACCGTCCCCTATTCAAAGGAGCATTGGTTTGAAAAATTTGGAAAACAGCATCCGAAGTCCATCGAACATGTGTTTCACTATGGCTTTGGATATCCGACGCGCAGGGCTTTTTCAGAATCGATTACAGAGTCTGACTGCAAGCAATTGCGCCTTAAATACGATGTGAAAAGTGATGAGCATCTCATTCTTGTCATGATGGGAGGAAATACAGCTCACGCCGCACAGATTTACGCTCAGTTATTATTGGGAATGACGAATAAAGAAATAGATCGAGTCACCGGAGACGATCTACAGCGGAATAAAATTCATTTGATCTGTCTATGCGGAGATGTGAAACAAAAAGCCAATCATACCTTGATGACACAGTTGAATGGGTTAAACGCGGTTCAACCCAATAACCGCGTCCGTATCCAAGGAGCTCCTGGCACAACAAAAATAGCCCAATTAGTCTCTCTTCCTGAACTTTGCACCGTCATCTCAAAACCTGGGGGAAGCAGTGTCAACGAGATGATCAAAAAGAAAATCCCCATGATCTATCATGTCTCCGATCCCCCCCTCGACTGGGAGAGAGGCAATATGGAATATGGGGAAGCGCGGGGGTTGGGAAAATGTTTTTATACATCGGGGAAAATCGATGCCAAATCGAGGCAGAGACTCGTAGAGGCTTTAGCCCACACGTTCGCCCTGCATAAGAAAATGAGCAGCAACAACATTTCCGTACCAGAAGCCAAAATCGATTTCACTCGCAATTTACGCGCGGCTCTCAGTGAGATGCTATTACGCTGCAATTAAAAACGAAGGAACAAACTCTTCTCAAATTTCACTCAGAGCCCTAGATAAAAATTAAGATAGTGTGATGATTACAAAATACTGGTTTCTAATTTCTTTATTCCTTGCGCTTTCTATTCTTCCCTCTCTCAGGGCAAACGAAAATTCCAGCAAAGCTCCTCTTTACTATTTTAAATTAGGAGGGACCTCAATACCGGGAGACTCAAGAACCATTCTACCGCTACCGACTGTTGGACTTGGCATTCGTTTCCAAAAGGATTCTCATGGCTTTGATCTCTCAGCAACCTTAGGGTCGTTACTTTTTTTTAATTATTTTTCTCTCAAAGGCTTATTTTTGTTTTATCCCCAACCAGAAAAAACCCAACGGTTCTACTTGGGATGCGGCCCGGGGATAGGATATTGTCTGTCTGCTTGTTCGATGGGATCTCCACGCGTTAACGCCTCGACTGAGTATGGGCTTCTAAACTTTGAAGGCGTTCTCGGATATGAATTTAAATGCTCTCGTCATTTTAAAACATTTGTTCAGTTCGAAATTTCACAACCATTACTTCATATAGACGGTCATTCTCATTATACTCCAGGTGTGGGATTCTCTGTTGGAATGTGCTTTGGCACTTTTTGAAGTCGTAGGGTGAAAATAACAAGGAAAAGTAAAACAGCATTAGATTTTTTTCAATCACCCATAAAAACTTTGCCTTTCCTTGGGTGACCGAAAAAACCTACTGCTGAGTAATATGCGCGCCCAATGCCTTCCAGAATACCTATTTAGGACTATGCTGTGGCTCTTTAGTTATCTTTACTTAAGCTGTGCAGAAACAGAAATTTCTGCTTTAAATAACTTTGAAACAGGACAACCGATCTCAGCAGCCTTTACAGCAGTTTTAAACTTATTCTGATCTGCTCCTGGAATATCCGCAACTAGATCAATATGACTTTTAGTAATGGTGAAGCCATCCGCTGTTTTTTCAAGCGAAATCGTTGCGGTTGCTTCGAGTTTATTCGGAACCATGCCCGCATTGCCTAGTTCATTAGAGAGCGCCATCGCAAAGCATCCTGCATGAGCTGCTGCAAGGAGCTCTTCCGGATTAGTGCCTATGCCATCTTCGAAGCGTGTTGCGAATGAGTACTGCGTTTGCTTAAGCACACCGCTGTCGGTTGAAACAGTTCCTTTACCCTCTTTTAAGCCACCTTGCCAAATTGCTGAAGCCTTGCGCTGCATGTTACTTTCCTTTGTTAGTCACCTAGGTGAATGAGAAATTATGTACTGTCACTGTATCGTAAAGCCGATGATTTTTGCAAGAGATTGCCTGTGCAAATAAGGTTGCAGAGATTTTTGGAATCCATTATTTTTTAATTAAAAGAGGTAAATCATGACAACTCGTGCATTAGTCCTTAGCTTGTTCTGTTTTTGCATAAGTCACTCCTATGCCGATGAGGTCATTTGGCGTGGAGAGGTTAAAGCAGATGGCTCTCCCACCGCCCCTGTTACTCTTGTCTTGAAAGAGCGGTACCAAATCAAATGCAGCCAATTCGTTAACCTCGGCAAATGGATGCAAGCGGGAGAAAAATTGGCTAACGATGCCTGTTATGAATTTAACAAAGAAAAATCTCAAGAAAAACTGGAGAGTCTCAAAAACAGCCAAAACATCTCCATCTGTGATGGAACTTACCATCCTGATCATGTCTATCTGTCAGCACCTTTTGTTGCAAAGCAAAACCGCATCCATTTTTGGGTTTATGACACCGATTACGATGACAATACTGATAGCTTCCAGGTAGAACTCATTCACAAGAATCCTTAAAAAGGATACTCTTAAACAGACAGCGCTGCTATTACACCTAAACCTTCCGAACAGAGTATAGCACTGTATGCAGCAACTCCTTGTAAACTATAGTTTGTTTACTTACTCGTCTCTCTCCGAGGTCTATCGAGTCGCGAGAACATTTGTTCAAACATCTGCATATAAAATCTCAACAACTGCAATTGACTACTTATCTCCTAAGCAGACAATTCGACCCGACTCTTTCAAAGAAACCCTTCTGGTTGTAGTCCCTAAAATTCAAGTGGCTCTGTCTTTAAGATGCTGGAAACTCAGATCTATTTTTACAGCCCTCATGCCTGTAATGGAAGGCATAGGTTACCTAAATGTACTCTTTATTTTGAAAAAAATTTCCACAAGCTCCGAAACCCCCACTTTGACTGTCCAAGAGCGATCCGACGCCACTATTGTTCTCTATCAAGCTCTTACCAACGATCAATATTTGGACAAATTCGATCTGTTTATTCTTTCTAAGCATGATGATAATCTAACCAATGCGCATCGCGATCTTAAAAAATTTATCTCCATCAACGATTCCGCCACCTATGCGTCATTTCAATCTAAAGTTCAACAGATTATTAAGCGCGGTGATGAATTAGAGGTCTTTGAAGAAGCCGAAAAGCTAAACGTAATGGATATAAGCGTCTTAACTGTCTCTGCATCCATGAAAGCTCTCGCACTCTGTCTTTCAGAAAATGACGTGTCAAACATAGGTATTTTGCTAGAAAGATGGAGAACGATTGAAACTATGAATCGTTCTCCTTTTTTGCAGAAACTAAGAAGATTGTGCCGGGATAGTCGTCCTGGAGGAACTGTTGTTTTATATGACCTGAATAACTTTGCCGTCTTAAACAGAACAAATTTTGCATGTACAGCTATCGCACAACATATCTTCATGGGCAAACTTTGCCACATCGCAATTGTTGTAGCATCAGGGGAGCAAGAATTCCACTTGTCTCATGTCATCCCAAAGAGTCACACGATAACTCCTATTCGCGATCCGTTAACCACCCCTTTTTCATATGCCCTCGATATAGATATCTCACCTCTCCTCCCAACAACGGCATTAACAGATCCCCATAGACTTAAAGAAGTTTTTTTGAGTGCTTTTAAACAATTTTCAGAGGTGCCGCATCCTGAGCTTCCCTTAGCCACTTTAAAAGAGCATGTAAAGATACCTTTGCTTGGCCACAAATCTATTCATTTTAAGCCGATTAACAGCGTCGCATTGCCTCCTAAAGGCTCCCCTCTCACATGTTCCAGTTATGTTGCAATTATTTTTTTAAAAGCTATCCAAGAAGTGAATCAGTCTCTTAAACGACTTAAGGACAAAGAAATACCTCATCCCTTTGGAAGTTATGAAAGCTTAGAAAGATTGGATATTTTGCGCTTAGTCTATTTATGGAAACGGCTAGGTGTCATTCGCGCATCCCCCATTCACCCGATTATTGCCAAAGTCATTTCTTCTTCCACTTTTTTGCCTCTTTCACCAAGTTCTTGAACTGTCTCTTTCAATAAAATGGACCTCCAACTATGCCTCCCAAAGATTTATATTCAAACAGGCTGAAAAATGAGGACATCAACTCGTTTCTGACCTATGAGCTTGATTCTATTCATTATCCGGCTCCCCCGTGGGTGACTCCTTCATCAAATCAGTATGATGTCGTCATCATCGGAGCAGGAATGGCTGGATTGACAGCTGCAGCTGCGCTGAAAAAGCTTGGGATTGTAAATCTTCAAATCTTTGATCAAGCCGATAAGGGCAGAGAAGGTCCTTGGGTGACATCCGCACGCATGCTGACGCTACGTTCCTCGAAAGAGTTAGTTGGACCGGCACTAGATATTTCAGCTTTAACCTTTCGAACGTGGTTTGAAAGGCAATTCGGAAAAGAAAGATGGGAAGAGTTGAGAAAAATCCCTACCACCCAGTGGATGGATTATCTGGAATGGTTGCGAGAGGCCCTTCAACTGCCCATTCAAAACAACCACTTGTTGACAGGAATCATCCCTCAAGAAAAGGGCCTTATACTGAATATAAATGACAAAGTCGTCACGACAAGCAAACTAGTTCTAGCAACAGGTAGAGCGGGCTATGGAGGTTCTTTCCTACCCGCGTTTATACACACTCTACCTTCTGATTACTATGCTCATACCAATTCTTATATCGATTTCAAAGAACTAAAAAATAAAAAAGTTGGTATTATAGGAGCTGGTGCCTCTGGATTCGATGCCGCTGCAACAGCGCTTGAACATGGGGCAGCGCTTGTTGACATCCTTCTAAGACGCCCTCATTTACCCTCCATAAATAAAGCTGCCAGCCTAAACTATGCAGGTTTTTCCGAAGGCTACTACCATCTCAGTGATGAACAACGATGCATTTCCATGCTCGAATGTTATAAAAATGGAATTCCTCCTCCCGTGGAGGCGCTGGAACGCGTTAAAGACTTCTCTCAATTTGCAGTGAAACGCGGAATTGAGATCCGGACCGCCAAGGCTGTGAACCATCAAGTTCATCTCGAGACTCGCAATGGTTTGCTTACCTATGATTTTCTCATCTTAGCTACAGGATTTGAGATAGATGGACGCAAGCAGCCTGAACTGACCTCTTTTTTTGACACAATTTTGCTTTGGAAAGATCGAGATGTTCTAAAAAATATCCAGCACCCTGGTTGGTTTGATCAAAGTCCATATCTAGGGGGGAATTTTCAATTTTTGGAGAAAACTCCTGGCACGGCGCCTTTTCTAAAAAACGTCTACTGTTTTAACTACGCAGCAACCTTAAGCCATGGCTTATTAAGCGGTGATATTCCTGGTATAAGCACAGGGGCATGTCGTTTAGCACGAGGCATTGCAAGTGATCTCTTTACAGAAAACTGGCAGCCTTACCACCATCGCTTAGAAGCGTATCAAACGCCAGAGTTAATGGAAGACATTTTTCACTTTTTCCACTAACTCTGCACAATTAAAGCAAGATAGCCTCTTTCTTAGCGACATTCAATAACTCACTCCTGTGCAATTTGACCCACTCTTTAAGAGACATGCCTTTACGTCCAATCAGTTGAGGAAGATCATCACGCACTTCTGAAATATATGCCATACGGCCATCAACGATCTGTTTGAAACACTCTGCAACCCCTATAAAATAAGGATCAATGTATGCCTTACCGGCTGCAAAGTCCTTAATAAACTGCTCGGGAGGCTGCGCATCTGGAATAAATTTCTGTCCTATCTCTTCACTGAGGATTTGAGAGACCTCTTGTATATTCAATGCCTCTGTCGAAAACCAATACTCTTTACTATGATGTTTGGATGGTCCTTCAGCAAGAATTTTAGCTGAGGCCTCAGCTACATCCTCTAAGGCAATCCAACCTACTTTTTTGTCATTTACGTAAAAACGAACTGTGCCGTTTTTCACAATCCCATAGAAGCCGGTAAGGTTCTGCATAAAGCAATTCGGATGTAAAAACGTATAGGAAATTTCACTGTGTTTCAGATACACCTCTATCATTTGATGCCAAGCAAAGTGAGGGTCATCGCAATCTGCTTTTGGGGAAAACACTCCTAGATGGACGATATGTTTTACCCCGGCTTTTTTCGCTGCGTCTATCACAGCCTTGCTCTGAACAAGCATATTGACTGTATAACCGGTAAGCAAAAATAGCCTATCTATCCCTTTTACTGCGTCAGCGAAACTTCGGGGGTCATCGAGATCCAAATAAACAGCATCTCCATATTGTTCCTTTAATTCTGCGAGTTGCCCAGCTTTCCGGCTCGTCACTCGTAAAGAAACGGTGTCATTTTTCCTGAGGCGATCAGCTACTAATTTTCCCAATTGCCCCGTAGCACCTAAAACTAAGACTACCGGCTTGCTAAATAATGATGCCATCGTACTTTCTCCTTTAGTCTCGACTTTTGCAACCACTGTTTGAACCTATCTCGCTAAGGGATAGGTTCTTACCACCCCCAAGTGTTATCCAATTCACTATTATCAAATTCCAATTTATCTAATGTATAAGGAAATTCAGACAACACTCGATGCCAAGACTCGTGATCTCCTAAGAAAAAAGGATGACTACTCACAATTTTTCGAACACGTATTTTTTCCAGTTCTTTGAATTTTGGCTCCAATTGACAAAAAAGAATTTTAAAATTGCTATTGCCTCGTAATTTTGATAATGCTCTGTAAAGACGAATAAGCGATTTCTTACTAGGCTCAATTGTCTCTAGAATTCCAGCTCCTATAAAAGGATAAGCAATCACATAAAGCGTCCGATAATTTTTCAAAAGACGAAATTTTTCCGCTAAATAATCAACCTTTTTCTTTTTTATCTCGTACTCAAGATCAAGAAAATTTTCGGCTATAGAACCATCTCCTCTTCTAGTAAACAGATGCCTCCATGTGATGTTGTTTTTTACGTTTTTAACATAAGGACAAGAGGGCCCTTCCCAGCCAATGTAAAGAACCAGATCGGATCGTTCAAAAAAATCAACTAAATTATTTTCAATTGTCTCAGCTAGCTTGTCATAATCGTGGATGATCACCCAATCGAAAAGTTGCCCTCCCCCAAATGACTTTGAATCCCGGGCAAACCGTTGCGTGAGATGGCTATTAATTTGAGATCTTGATACACAGCAATTTCCAAGACTTATGAACCTTTCATAAGGGATATCTTCTTGGATAAAGGGATCAGGCACGGAATGCCCCAGAAGTTCTACGATACTCGAAGATAAATAGATCAGTAGCAAAAAAAATAAATTTTTCATTTTCTAAGACTGCTCATCTTCATAACGACTTTTAAGCTCTTGAATCATTGAGGGATCCACTAAGGTGGTTGTATCTCCCAAGGGATGGCCTTCCGCAATCTCTCTAAGTAAGCGCCGCATGATTTTTCCGCTGCGCGTTTTGGGAAGATCGCCAACAAAAATGATTTTCTCTGGTCTTGCAAACGCACCAATTTCTTTTACAACATGTTGCTTAAGAATATTGACTAGCTCTTCACTGGGAGTGTAGCCTTCCTTTAGAGAAATAAAAGCAGTAATTGCCTGGCCCTTGATCAAATGCACACTCCCTATCACTGCAGATTCTGCGACACTTGCATGCTCTGCTAAAGCACTTTCAATTTCCACACTTCCTAGTCGATGGCCCGAAACATTGATCACATCATCGATACGACCCAAAAGCCAAAAATAGCCATCTTGGTCCCGCCTCGCACCATCTCCTGTGAAATAATAACGATTGCCCCACTTTTTCCAATAAATTTCTTCGTAACCCTTTGGATTGTTATAAATGCCGCGTAGCATTGAGGGCCACGGAGATGTCAGCACAAGAATACCCGAGGCACTCGCCTCTCCTTTTTCATTTACAATTGCCACTTCTATTCCTGGAAGAGGCGCAACCGCACTTCCAGGTTTTAAAGCCATTAAGCCTGGGATGGGGGCTATGAGAATACTACCCGTCTCTGTTTGCCACCATGTGTCCACAATTGGACATTTTTCTTGGCCAACATGTTGATAATACCAAATCCACGCCTCTGGATTGATCGGCTCTCCTACAGATCCCAGTAAGCGAAGAGAGGAAAGGTTGTATCCTTTCAATAACTCTTCCCCCCACTTCATAAATGTTCTGATCGTCGTAGGGGCTGTATAGAGAGTGGTGATTTGATGTTTTTCTATCAATTGCCAAGTTCGATCTTTTTTTGGCCAATCTAAAGCTCCTTCATACATTAGCTGTGTCATTCCATTCGAAAGAGGTCCATAAATCGCATAACTATGACCAGTAACCCAACCGATATCCGCTGTGCACCAATAAATATCTGAATCCTTAATATCAAAAACCCAGCGCATCGTGGCTTTAGCCCCTACCATATAGCCGCCTGTCGTATGGATAATTCCTTTAGGCTTGCCAGTTGTTCCAGAGGTATAAAGAAGGAATAACAGATCTTCCGCATTCATTGCCTCTGGAGGGTAATAAGAAGGAGCCTCTTGCATGAGTTCTTCATACCAGTGATCTCTACCAGCTTTCATTTCAATAGGTTGATCGACCCGCCTGACGACCACGACTTTCTCTACGCTAGAACACTCCTCTACGACTTCGTTTACTATTGACTTTAGCTGCAAGACAGCTCCTCTGCGAAAAGCCCCATCGGCTGTCACGACGACTCGGGGTTGCGCATCTAAAATCCGATCCTTTAAGGCCTCTGCCGAAAAGCCTCCAAATACAACCATATGGACCGCTCCGATCCTAGCACAAGCCAACATCGCAATTGCTGCCTCTGGAATCATCGGGAGATAAATCGCAACTCGCTCACCTTTTTGAATGCCCAGCGCTTTTAAAACATGACTGAATTTATTGACTTCATTATAGAGCTGCTGATAAGTGAACGTTTTTGTTTCCCCATTTTCTCCCTCCCAAATTAAAGCAACTTTATCACGCACTTTGGAAGAGAGATGAATGTCTAAACAGTTATAGCATGCATTTAATTGACCACCGTCGAACCATTTTGCATAAGGAGGGTGCCATTCTAAAACTCGATCCCAAATTTTAAACCAGTGAAGCTGATGAGCTTGACGAGCCCAAAACTCCTCCCTATCTCTCTGGGCCTCTTCAAAAATCTCAAACGACTGAATATTAGACGCCTTTTTGAATTGATCGGATGGTGGAAACATATCTCCTCTTCGCTCAAGCTTTTGAGCTTTCAGAATTTCTTTTTTATTTAATAAAAAACGCTTTTCTTGTTATATTTGTTTATTATTAAACAACAACACGAGGATTTAATGACTATTGTATGCAAAATAATCAGCTTATTTACTTTTTACCTATTCATGATTTTTTCCGTTCAAGCCCAAGATCCTGTGGTTGTCGGATACTTTCCCGAATGGGGAATTTATGACAGAAATTATCATATAGCCGATATCCCAGCAAATAAACTGACACACGTCATCTATGCGTTTGCAAAAATTTCCACTTCAGGCGAAGTGGAACTGTTTGATTCTTACGCTGCTACTGATAAGGCATACCCGGGAGATACCTGGGATGAGCACTTAAGAGGAAATTTTAAACAGCTTAAAATACTCAAAAAGAAATATCCTCATCTGAAAACCTTGATTGCAATAGGGGGATGGACGCTTTCAGACCCTTTTACAGATGTCGCCCTCACCCAGGAGTCGCGTCGCAAATTCGCTACTTCAGCAGTTAATTTTATGTGTAAATATGACTTTGACGGGCTTGACATCGATTGGGAATATCCTGTCGGTGGAGGAATTGCCAAAGGCCGACCGGAGGATAAAAAAAACTTTACATTATTAATAGCAGAACTTAGAAATCAGTTAACAATCCTTGAAGAAAACACAAACCGCAAATATCTCCTGACGGTTGCCTCTTCAGCAGGGGACGCACTTAATAACTATGAATTGAACCACGTCGCGCAATATATCGATTGGTACAATCTAATGACTTATGACTTCCATGGTTCGTGGGAACAAACAACCAATCACCAAGCCCCTTTATACCCCACCAGCTTAGATTCATCTCCATTGGCTCCTCGGTATCATATTTTGTATGCAGTCAACTCTTATATCCAAGCTGGTGTGGCACCAAGTAAAATTGTGCTCGGAATCCCGCTATATTCACGAGGCTGGGCAGGAGTAGGCAGGGAAAATGGAGGGTTTTTACAACCAGCAAAAGGCCCCTGCAAGGGCACGTGGGAACCAGGAGTAGTGGATTACAAGGAATTGTATAAAAAAATCCAAGAACAACCTAACGAATATCTCCTATACCGAGATGAGGAGGCTAAAACATCCTGGATTTACAACCCTTATGAAGAAGGCGGGGTCTTCTACACCTATGAGGATGTAGAAACTGTAAAAGAGAAAGTCAAGTTTATCAAGAACCAGAATCTTCGAGGCGCCATGTTTTGGGAATTTTCCAGTGATCTTAGAGAAACTGACCATCCCCACTCCATTGTGAACGTTGTTAACCAAGCGTTGCTTTCTGACAAGAAAGTAAGATAAGTTGATATAGACTTCTTGCGAAATTCCATTCGACTGCTAAAATGGCCGTTTTTCCAATCGAAGCGATTTTCGAAAGAAGTCTACTTAAGGAGATATAAAAATGAAAATTGCACGTTTTATTTTCAGCTCAGTTTTAATTTTCTCTTGGAATCTTCTTCAAGCAGCACCCTCTCTAGATGCACAAGCTTATGCTGTTTCAAACATGCAAAAAATTATAACTATTACCCAGGAGGCAAATCATTCGATATTTACATTGAATGATGGATCTCAGTGGAAAAGCATTGATTCGACGGAAAAACTTTTACCCGCATGGAAGGTGGGTGATCGCCTATTAATTCGCTGGAATCATGACTTGCTTCAATATTTCTTTCACGACATCAATCATGACCCTTCTTTAACTCTCATGGAAGGGGTCACAGAATTTGCTTCCATGGTTGAAGCGCCTAGCATAGAGATTACGGGCATCCAAGACAATACGATCCAACTGTCTGATAAAAACACATTTGTGTTCATTCCATTCCTAGGTAAATTAGAAATTGGAAATCGCGTTCTTGTCACATTGAACGAGGGAGCGCACAAAGAGACCCATCCTTACTTTTTAATTAGCTTTTACTCTACAATAAATTCTGACACCAACCAAAAAGCTTGGCTGGTTTCTGGAGAAGTTCAGGCACGCCAAAATAATATTTTACAAAAACCTCTCTAGTTCCTCTTGAATATCTCGCATTCCCTCTTGGCGTTCTGGAAGATCTTGTATCGGAAGAGAAAGAAAATTATGAATCGCTCCTAGATACCTTTTGCTTCTGACTGGTACGTTAAACTCTTGAAGCCGCCTCGCATAAGCTTCGCCTTCTACGTGAAGTGGATCAAATTCAGCTGTTACAATATATGCGGGAGGGAGTTTAGCTAGACTTTCTGCTTTTAAAGGCGATGCATAAGGATGATTTCCATCTTTTGGATTTGCCAAATATAGACTCCAAAACAGAGACATGGCATCACGTGTAATGAAAGATTGATCCAGAGATTCTCTATATCCCTTCTTATCAATCTCATTGGTTGTGACAGGATACAACAATAACTGAAACTTTAAATTTAATTCTGCTCTATCCCTCGACATTAGCGCCACTGCTGCGGCTAGATTAGCCCCGCAACTCTCTCCTCCAACAGCAATGCGCCTATGATCTCCTCCAAGGTAACTCGCATTTTGGTACACCCATTTGGTAGCCGCATAACAGTCTTCGAGTCCTTTTGGAAATTGATTCTCTGGCGCAAGCCGATAATCCACCGAAATTACAATGCATTTTGTTCGATTGGCAAGCCGGCGGCAAAAAGGATCGGCATCCTCAATACTCCCAAAAGCCCACCCCCCTCCGTGAAAAAAAAGTAAGACGGGTAAATGATCTGCCGTCTCTAACGGTGTGAAGATGCGCAGCGGAATTGAATTCCCGTCTGTTCCTGAAATATTTGTATCGTCAACTTGATACACAGTTTCCTTTACGCTATTTCGTGTAAAAAAATGAGTAGAAGCAGCCCTAGACTCAGTTAAAGACAGCTGTTGAGATTGCATTGCCATCAGTGAAAATGCTTTCAAAAATTCTAAGTAAATGGGATTCATTCCTACCTCGTTAGCTTTATTTTCAAAAACAGTTAATGGATCAATTAACCTTTGAATCTATCTCAATAGCTTTGCATCTTCTGACTTAAAAGCTTAAATATTCGTTCTGCTACCTTCACCTGATGCCCCATCCCTTCACCCCTGAAGTAAGTGATGTTCTACATCCTTTCTTATAGAAAGTCGAGTTAACTGCTAAGTTTAAACAGTTTATGGTGAGAAGATCGTAGCCCTAAACATGTAATGCTCTATCTGTTCATTGTAGAGAATTTTTACACAAACCAATAGAAACGCAAAGCCTATTGCTAACAAACGCTTCTGCTTAGACATCACGTGCCCAACATCTTCTAACATTACTTGTTTAAGACTACCAGAAGATCAAGAAACATTGTCCAAATGGATGTGTTAAAAAGATAAGTCAGATAGACTAAAAACCGAACATAGAACCTGCAGAAAAGAACCGTAGGAAATCCTGAGAGAGTGTTCAAAATCAGACTGTTTTGATCCGATATAGCGGAGAATTTATATGAGTGAATTTCTTAATAAAGTCGTCGTAATCACAGGAGGCAATAGCGGGATCGGAGAGGCTATTACTCATAAGTTTAACGAATGTGGAGCCAAAATTGTCATTTTCGATCGAACGGATCGAAGTCAATTGGAAACTCAACATCAGCAGCTTAAACAAGGGATTTTCGTTCAAGGCGATATTCGAAATTTAGCGGATATTGAAAGGCTATATAAAGAAACAGATCACGCATTTGGCAAAATTGATATTCTGGTCGCCAATGCCGGAGTGGCAGGCAAGCGGAGTGTGGATGAAGTAAGTGAAGATTTTTTTGACGAGCTTGTGGACACAAACTTTAAAGGTCTTTACTTCACTGTTCAACGTGCAATACCGAGGTTAAATACAGGCTCCTCCGTTGTTTTAATCTCATCCGCCGTTCGTTATGCCGGCTTGCGCAATGACAGCGTTTATTCTTCTACAAAGGCGGCTGTAAGTACGCTTTCTCGCAATTTCGCAGCTGACTTGATTGGAAGAGGGATAAGAGTGAATGCCATCTCTCCTGGATACACAGATACTCCAATTTTTGATAAGATCAGAAAGCACTACCCACAAAAAATCCAGGAATTTACTAAAGCCATCCCTATAGGGCGTTTTGCTACTCCATCTGAAATTGCCGAGGCGGTGCTTTTTCTCTCATCTACAAATTCTTCCTATATTGTGGGTTCAGATTTAGTCATTGATGGCGGCGCAAGCTCGATTTACCCTCTTTAAACAAAGATATAATGTATATACTCATGACCTATATCTCTCGTTCAAATCGGTAAATTGCCTCCTGTAACTCGTTCATAAGCCTTGCGACATGATATCCATCGCAAACTGCATGGTGTATCTGGATGGAGATCGGTAGCGATATTTTGTCATTTTGTGCAAAATATTTCCCCGTTGTAAATATAGGAAAAAGATAGTTTGTGGAATGTGGTAAGTTTACACTAAATCCAGTAAAACTTACCCAAGGAATGCTTGAAATTGTAAATAAATTAGGCGGCCCATTAGGTTTTGCAAAAAAGCACTTTTCTGAACCATATTTGTGGATGTCCAGTAAATAGTTGTTATAAAACGCTGTAAACGAACTACTATATTCTGTCCAAATATTGGTAAATGTCTCACTGTCCTTCTGAAAAATAGTGTACGCAGGATGCATTAAATCATAAATACCAACTTTCCCATTTGCGTCAAGAGCAGTGCGAAATTCCTCATGCCGATTGACAATTTCTGATAACAAATAAATTGTGACAGGATATAGTTTAATCTCTTTTCTTTTGAGTTTTTCAAGAAGAGTGGTGATGTCTAGATTTAGCGTCATGCTATAAGTACAAGGAATCTTGTTGAGATAATGATCAAAATACTCTCTGCGCTTCCATTTTGAAATCTCTATCAACTCAAACTTCATACCACTTCCTCTTAAACGCCATTTTTGGAGTGCCCAAGCGGCAAGCCTCTACATCATCTACATAGTTATTCTTGTGGAATGTGCCAAACAAGACCATGGCTATCTTCAGCTTGCCCGTACTTAGCAACATCTGCACCTGTTTAAAATTGGCCACCTGGCTCTCAGTTGGACCGCTACCATCTTCTGCATAAGTGAAATTCCAAGTAAAAAATGAAGGACCCAGTGACTGCCCTCTCCCTAATTCATCCCATAAAAACATCCCGCTTCCACCCCAAATAGCACGCAACGGAAAAAAAATGAGGTAAGAAAAAAAATTTTCCAGTGTTAATCGCATAAAAACCTTAGTTGTATCAAACTAAACGAATATAATAAAACATGACTTAACAGGTAAGTTTTAAATGTATTTAAACCATGTAAAAATCTGCTGATTGATATAATTTACCGCCAAACCACATGCGTTAATTTCCCTGTTTTTTGCAGAATTTTTCGCTGTGTTGTCCATGTCCACCATGAGGTAGGCTCCCCTGTTTTAACTTCATGTATAATGGCAGCAAGTACGTCCCACACGCAAGGATCTTGACGTTTTCCCGTCTGTCTTTCTAATTGTTCAAATAACTGAGTCGCATCACGGTGGATGAGGTCTTCTACTGAATGAATTCCAAGAATGTGCAAATCTCGCAATGTTGCCTTTCCAACATTTTTCAAGTCCTTCAAATTCTTTTTTTTTGTCTGCATCTTAACCTCATTTAAAACAGAGTACTAGTCAAATCTATTCACAATGAACGTTTTGCCATCAAACATACCCTATACGCGATAATTTACAAATTCTGCTCTTACGCTAGTCGACAAATATTAGACTTCTTTCGTAATTCCATTTGCTTATTAAAATGATGCTTTTTGGCGTCTTTTTCTTCAAATTTTTTCAGCACTCTATGTTTATATCTTCCTTCAAAAATTTGCTAAAACATCCTCAATTTTTCCAAGCAAATCGAGTTATGCAAGAAATCTATTTTTTAATTCCATTTATTTTAGAACGCCTGGTAGTGTTTTGCTCAAGATAGTTACAACAGGTTCCAAGAGATTTCTATGTCAAAAATGAGCGCAATTCAAATAAGTAAGCCTCATGGATCTTTCGGGCTCATTGAAAAGGAGTCCAATACCTTCTCCTGGAACAGTGAGAATAAAAATACAAGCCTGTGGCGTCTGCCATCGTGATTCGATGGTGAAAGAGGGCAACGAGTCGGAATCGGCTGGTACGAAGAGTCCTCTTGGTAGTAACACAAGATAATTAACCGCTAATTGAAAAGCATTGATATGCAAAATATACTAGAAAGCTCATCTAAAGAAGCTGTTAGCAATGATCGTCACTCTCTTCTTGAAATTTTAAGACAATGGGGCGGAGTTGCTTCTGATGCTGTGCTGGACCCTATTTGTAAAATCTTCCGAGTCGTGCATATTAACGGGTTTATCGGTTATCGACTTGATTCTAGCTGCGCGGTCGTTTATGGCAATCCGATAAGCGCTCCTGAAGACACCATCGCGCTCGCTCTAGCTTTTGAGAGCTATTGTAAGAAACAAGGGTGGAGCACTGTTTACGTATGCGCTACAGGTTGGTTTGCCGACTGGGCGATCAAAAATATTTGTGGAGCCCTAGTTGAATGCGGCTATGAACTATTTATCGACCCTCAGTGTGATCCTCGATCATTTAGTGGTACACATGGAAGTCTGGTAAGGCGAAAGGTGCGTCATGCTCAGAAAAGCGGTGTCACCGTGCAAGAATACGTGAGTGATAACCCCTTCCTTGAACAAGCGATGGAAGGGGTTGGGAACCGTTGGTTACAAGGAAGAAAGGGGCCGCAAGTGCATATCTCGAATGTACATCTTTTTGATGACCGTTTCGGTAAACGCTGGTTTTATGCTAAGCAAGGAGAAAACGTTGTAGGCCTGCTTGTCCTCAATCAACTACAGTCACAACAGGGGTGGTTGCTCAACCATCTCATGTTTATCCCTGAAGCTGCACATGGAACAGCTGAACTACTGGTCATCGCAGCTCTTGAAACCTTAGCAAAAGAAGGATGCCATTTTGTCTCTTTTGGCTATGTAACGAGTGATAAACTAGGAAATATCATGGGTCTAGGAAAATTTTCTGTTTGTCTGGTACAAATGACTTTTACGGTCATGAAGGCTATTTTTCATCTGGAAGGCCATTTTAAATTCTGGGAAAAATTTCATCCTAAAAGTGAATCGTCATACATCCTATTTCAAAACTCGAATATCCGATTAAATCAGATTTTAAGTTTGATGCGTGCTCTGAATGTACACATCAAATCCCCCTAATTGTCTTTAAAAGATTAATAAGCAAAACAGTCGCAACCGAAGGACCAAGGATTCAATGGAGTTTCTTTGCTTATGACACCAAATAAGCTATCTAGAGAACCTTTTTTGGAATGACAGGAACAATGTGGATCCCTGGCAGCTAGATAGTATCCTCCATAATGGCGAACAGGTGACCAGTCAGGGCTGACGGGTAAATCTTTATCTCGGTACAACTCTGAAAATTCTTCTGCTGCATAAACAACTTTACCACCCAAAATTGTTAACAAGGATGTAATATTTTTAATGGAATCTTCCGGAACTTTAAGATAATCCTGCGACAAAACAGCCATGTCGGCATACATTCCCTTTGAAAGAGATCCTTTGCTATTTTCTTCACGAGAAAGTTTGGCACTCCCAAGAGTATAAAGGCGTAAAGCTTCTAAACGATCAATCTTATTTTCATCCCCGTATAAAACCGTTCCTCCCGCCGTCTTGCCTGTAACCATCCAATATAACGAAATCCAAGGATTATAACTCGCCACCCTTGTTGCATCGGTCCCTGCTCCTATGGGAATGCCCATGTCTAACATTTTGCGTATGGGTGGACTCCTTTTTGCTTCTTTTTCCCCATATTTTTGAATAAAATATTCTCCCTGAAAGGCCATCCTATGCTGAATGGCAATTCCACCATTAAGAGCTTTAATTCTCTCAAGATTCACATCTGTCACAGTTTCCGCATGGTCAAAAAACCAACATAAATCCTTAAAAGGAGTGTCTTTATTAATTTCCTCAAAGATATTTAAGGCTCTAGTAATTGTTTCATTATAAGTAGCATGCAAGCGAAATGGCCAACGATTTTCCACGAGGAAGCGAACGACTTTGTTAAGATCTCCTTCCATGTGCGAAGGCATATTGGGCCTTTGATATAAAAAGTCTTCAAAATCTGCTGCCGAAAATACAAGCATTTCCCCAGCTCCGTTTTGACGGTACATGCCATCACCAGAATAGGGGGTTATCATTTTAGACCACCTCTGAAAATCAGTGAGCTCATCCCCGGGCTTTTGAGTGAATAAGTTATATGCAATTCGAATCGTAAGCTGATTATGTTTATGCAAATTTTCAATCACTTGATAATCTTCAGGGTAGTTTTGAAACCCTCCTCCTGCATCAATGCAGCTTGTGAGGCCTAAGCGATTGAGTTCACGCATAAAATGACGCGTTGAATTGATTTGGTCGCTCAGGTTTAGCTTGGGACCTTTTGCTAACGTAGAATAAAGAATGAGTGCATTGGGTTCAGCGATGAGTATCCCGGTTGGAGTTCCATGTTTATCTCGTTCAATACGTCCTCCAATTGGATCTGGAGTCTCTTTTGTGTAGCCAACGGCTCGCAAAGCCGCTGCATTTAGTAAAGCTCGATCATATAAATGAAGAATAAAGACAGGAGTATCAGGTGCTATTGCATTGAGCTCTTTCAGAGTAGGCATTCTCTTTTCTACAAACTGAAATTCTGACCAGCCTCCTATCACCCGTACCCATTGAGGCGGCGGAGTGCGACGCACCTGCTCTTTTAACATTTCCAGGGCATAAGCAAGCGACGGAACTCCATCCCATCGCAGCTCCATGTTATAATTTAGACCCCCTCTAATTAAATGCAAATGAGAGTCATTAAGACCAGGAATCACACGGCGTTGTTTAAGATCGATTGTTGGAGTGCCATTTACTCCTAATTTTTTAACCTCATGGTCTAAACCAATAATAGAGACAACGCCATCCTTAATCCCAATTGCGGACACTTCTGGTTGCAACTCATCAAATGTAGTAATTTTACCATTAAATAAAATTAAATCTGGTTGAGAATTAACCATAAGCTCTTTCACATGAATATTAGCGCGACCCTGTTTCAGAAGCGTGTTCTCCCAACGCCCACTTTGAAAATCGGACTTGTATCCCATAAGGCGATTCTGCCTTTAAGATTTCCATGACTCCATTATAGGTTTCGCTACGAGCCCAATCTTGCTGTAGTTCAAAAAGAAACTGCAGCGAAGTGATGGGGACAGCGCCCGCTTGAATCATTCTTTGAATACTGCGTTCATGCGCTTCTATTGAGACATCTCCACATGCATCTGCAGGGATGTACACTTCATAACCAGCTTTGAGCAAAGCTAAAGCTGGAAATAACACGCACGCCTCAGTCCAAAGACCAGCAATCACTATTTTTTTGCGACCTGTGGATTCAACAGCAGTCCGAAAGTCCTTATTTAACCAGGCGTTAATCGATGTCCTGTCAATAATGCTCTGGCCAGGAAATAGAGAGGTGATTTCAGGAGCTAACTCTCCACTAAAACTATCTTTAGCCACGGTAGATAAGACCGTAGGAATTTTGAATAGTTTGGCTGCTTTGGCCAAAATCACTGCATTATGAGTAAGCAGCATGCGATCATGGCTTTGGACACCAAAAACCATAGCAGGCTGATAATCTATTAACGTTAGTACTGCATTTTGTGGTGTTAAGAAATCAGTGTATTTGCTCATAGGCCTCCTATTTGGGTAGGCCTAAACATGTCCTACTGCTATCTGCTCGTGCATTACATATTTAGGACTACCCTATTTTTTCCTAATACATACTAAATTGTGAACATAGGTCTTTTTTCAGTTGGGTGTCAAAATGTATTTCTATTATGTTTCGATATAGAGAGGGAGGCGGAGAAGTTTCAAATGCCGTATGTCTCAACAGCTCAAAGTGGTGAAGATGACAAAACTAATTACGGGCCTGCATCATATTACAGCCCTCGCATCTGACCCACAGAAAAACTTTGATTTCTATGCGGGTGTTTTAGGTCTGCGCCTGGTGAAAAAGACCATCAATTTTGACGCTCCAGAAACGTACCACTTGTATTACGGCAATGAACAGGGTTCTCCAGGAACCATTATGACATTCTTCCCTTACCCAGGAATCCCCAAAGGAAGAAGAGGCAAGGGACAGCTCATCACTACTTCCTTTTCAATTTCTGAAAATGCCATGGAGTACTGGATCAAGCGATTAGATAAGCTTAGAATTACACATGGAGATCCCCAACAACGTTTTGAAGATGAATTGTTCATGTACCTAGAGGACCACGATGGCTTAGGACTTGAGTTGGTCTCTAATAAACGTGATATGAGGCAAGGTTTTACTGACGGAAGTATTCCTTCCGAATATGCGCTAAAAGGTTTTTATGGAATTACACTGTCCGAAGAAGGCTATGAGAAAACTGCCAGCTTGCTGACAGGACAGATGGATCATCGATTAATTAAGGAAAAAGGCAATCGCTTTCGCTATTCTTCAAGCGGTACTCCTGGAGGCTTTGTTGACCTGCTTTGCAATCCAGATGCGTTGCGAGGACAGGCCGGTGCAGGGACTATTCATCATGTTGCATTTGCCACGGCAAATGAGTCCACTCAGCTGGAAGCCCGTCACAAACTTATGCAAAGTGGTTTTAATATCACTCCCGTATTGGACAGAGAATATTTTCATTCCATCTACTTCAGAGAACCTGGGGGTGTTTTGTTTGAAATCGCGACTATCCCTCCGGGCTTTACTGTAGATGAAGACCTCGCTCATCTTGGTGAAAATCTTAAACTGCCTAGTTGGCAAGAAAAAAATAGAATCATCATTGAAAAAGAATTACTGCCTATCCGACAAGATCTTCAAAGATTTGTAGACTAATCCATAGAATCTCACCGGTCAGTTTTCAATCTGACCGGCGAGGGGTTTTTAAAATTGGATACTATCGTTAAGAAGCGGAAAGTGAATTGAAACATCACCTACATGCGGAAAGCCCCTTGCTTGCGCATCTCTATGCGCTTGCAAAAGGCTATGCCGAATGAATGCAGTCACACGAATTGCTTGCGCCACCACTGCGCCTGAACACCCTTCCACTTTAGAAAGACGGTTTATCTCTTGCTGGATTTGGCGTGCATGCCCTTCCAGTCCAGAAACCGTTCGGAAGAGTTCCGCGATTCGTGTTTGAGCCATCGTGTTCGCCCATCCCAGCATGGCAGGAGCTGGTCCTAGAGGATTTCTAATTAGATGTGATGGGTCACATATTGAACGATCTCGAACATGAAACATAACCAACTCAAATAAATATATTAAAAAGTATTTATCGCTTTTACAGACATGCAAATATACGGATAGCATTTTCTCTGGAAAAAAAATTTCCAGGAAGGAAGGCTATTTCATTTCTCACATCCATACGAAAAAACGATCACCTGAGAGTTTTTAAACACCCGCACAGAGCGCGCGTTTAATAAAAAAACTTTCATAGACAAACCGTCCTAAACGGAGGCATCGGAAAAAATAAAAATATAAGGATTGAATTTATTGGGGTATCACTGGCTTGCGCCAATAGATACAGAGGAAATAGGAGAAGAGGCAATCAATTTTTGCCTTATGAGTGCTCCTTGAGTACTCAGAGGCCAGCGATCGTAATGTGGAGAAAATCGGCAAGAAAAGAGATAACGGACCCAGTGCTAAGCTGACGCATCCTTGAAGGTCTTTTAAAGTAGGAAGTGAATGAAGTGTACTCATACTTTTGATGTTATTGCATCGGTATTAAATTCGCAAACGCTATTTACTAAATAGGTAATGTTCGAAGGCATCGTGAATGCATCCATTAGCATAAGCGATAGATGTGTAAGCAGAAAGGTGACTGAAAAAACCTACTTATGGATAATATGCATGCTGGATACCTTCAAACATTACCTGTTTACTATCAAAAAAGTTTACATTGACGCTTATGAACAATATGACCTCTGGTATCGCAATGCCACATTTGCTCTATGGCACTGCATGGAAAAAAGATAAAACCGCTGATTTAGTTGTCACAGCCGTTAAATATGGATTCAGGGGAATTGATACGGCTTGTCAACCAAAACATTACAATGAAGCTGGTGTCGGAGAAGCTATTCAAAGGCTGGCTAGCGAAGGCATTTCCCGTAAAGAGCTGTATATTCAAACTAAGTTTACTCCTTTAAATGGTCAAGACCCCCTCACTATCCCCTACGACAGACGGGCTTCTTTGCACGAGCAAGTGACCCAATCTTTTGAAGTTTCCAAGAAAAATCTCGGCGTCAATGATGTAGACGGCTTGATCCTCCATTCTCCATTAGAAAATATGGATCGTTCGATGACTGCATGGCAAGCCATGGAACAAATTTATCTCCAGAAAGGAACCAGGCAGATTGGCATAAGCAACTGTTATGATTTAGAAATGTTAAAACAGTTATATGAGGCTGCCTTCATTAAGCCGGCGATTTTACAAAATCGCTTTTACCAAGATACAGGATATGACTACGACATTCGTCAGTGGTGCCAAGAGCAGAAAATTATCTATCAAAGTTTCTGGACCCTTACAGCAAACCCTCAGATTCTTTCTAGTGAAGCAGTGCAAAAAGCAGCTCAAGCATACCAGAAAACTGCAGCACAAATTTTCTTTCGTGTTTTAGCAGAGACTGGTATTGTTCCGTTGACTGGAACTTGCTCCGATAAACATATGAAAGAAGATCTTGATATTTTTAATTTCAACCTTCCTAAAGCCGTCATAGATGAAATAGCCCCTCTATTCAAGCCTAGATAGTTCGTACGTCAAGGAAGTGTTATAATAGGAGCCCATGTCCCATAAGTAGAGGCATAAATTCCTCTGGCTTCATTCGTTCCTGTGGAAAACAGATAGGCTGCCCACGTGACGACAACAACGCCAGTATCAGAAATTTTTACCTGATGGTTCCCTATGACGTATTCAGAAGAAGGATCCGATAATAACGAAGTCAACCAGCTTCCAGACACATATACGCTGCCATACAGAGATTGAGTAAAGGTAAGAACGTCATTACCTAACCATATCACAACCATTTTCCCAGAACTGTTGATTGCTGTCTGTGGAAGCGTAGGGAAAGTAAGCGGATCAGCTATACCTGTTGCAGAAGTCCAAGTCCCTGCTGTTTGTATGGAGACAAGAATATTACTACCTAAGCTTGTGAAATCTTCATAAGCAGAAATAGTGTCTCCATTTGAAGTATTTTGTGAGGTACTTACGTTCAAATCCCCAAATAACGTTTGTGTAAACAGGAAACAAACTAAGTAATAAGCTACTTTTAATTTATTCATATAACTCCCTATTTAATGATTACAATACTTAAATAAGCTAATTGATAAGGCGGTATAATTGAAGGAAGAGCCGGAGCTAACAAAATCGGATTTAGATAAAAATTGACAAGATAAATATTTGTCGTCACAGCTACCGAGACAACTACGGAAATAGGGGAAAAGGATCTGTTTAATTGACCATTGAGATGGGATCCTACAATCACATTCCCCGTAGCACTTGCCAAACTTGAAAGGTCTGTTGTAAGAGCAAAATCCGTTTGATTTGTATTACACAACGCATATGTAATCAAATAATTTCCCGGGGAAAGAGTAATTTGATTATTCAAGGCTGGATTAAATGTTGCTGCAGGGCTTGTAAAAGCACCTATGGAAATTCCCGAACCAGGAGAAATATAGCTTCCTGATATAAATTGTGCCGAACAATCGGAGGGCTGAGGAGGTATCCCGCCCTGAGCAACTCCAAAGATTTGATAACCTCTGCCGGAAGGATTGACTGTAGGGCTTGAAATCTGAAAAAGGGCTGCTAGGGTTTGTCCGCTACTCCCTGCTGTGCCCGTAGCCCCTGTGGCTCCTGTAGCGCCTGTGGGCACCAGTGGCCCCTGTAACTCCAGTGACTCCGGTAGCGCCTGTGGCGCCAGTAGGGCCTATGTCACCGGTAGGACCAATAGCTCCTGTGACACCCATCGGACCTGTAGCACCAGTGGCTCCGGTAGGTCCGATTGTCCCCATAGTAGGACCCAGTCGGTCCCGTAACGCCAGTGGCTCCCGTGGCTCCTGTCATTCCTATAGCACCCATTGGTCCAGTGGCTCCGGTAGTTCCTGTAGTGGTCCAGTAGCACCCGTTGTCCCAGTGGCGCCTGTCGGCCCTTGTTTTAGACACCCGCACCCATTATGCTTAATTTCAAAAGGGATTTTGCTGAATTTTTCTAAATCAAAATCGCTTTCTGTCAATTCAACCGCATCCATATTGAGGATGCTCGATGCATTTGCGTTTGAAAACAAGCAAAGGTATAAGAACGCTGTGATTTTTAGCAATGTATTCATGACATGAACACATATATGCAGAGAGATTAATTGAGAAGTATTTTTTTTATTTTTCTACAGTGTTAATAGACAACTAATGCGCACTTTCAGACTTGTCGGATAAGATGGCACCGATGCGCTCCTCAATAGGAGGGTGAGTAGCAAACAAGCGTGCCCAAAAAGAAGGGTGTTCATTAAAATAAAGATGAGAAAATGCCTGGCCACTTCTAGGCATGTCGGATAGATCCATCTTCGCTATCTTCCTAAGAGCTCCTACAAGGCCTTCGGGATTCCGCGTAAACTGCACAGAGGTTGCGTCGGCCAAGAGCTCTCTTTGTCGACTCACTGTAGCTTGTAAAATAGACCCAAAAAACCACGTAATAGCGCCGATAGCCAAAAAGATTAAAGCAATGACAACAACAGGATTGCCACCTCTTCGATCCTCATCTCTATTCCTATATCCATAGGCAGAGCTCGTCAAAAGCCTGAGCCCGATATAAGAGGCAATGAAAAAACCCATGACCATCGCAGCAACACGCATTCCTACCTTCATGTCCCGATGATAGATGTGGCCAAATTCATGAGCTAAGACACCTTGAAGTTCATCACGGTTTAGTAAGGTTAATGTGCCTACTGTTACCCCAATAGCTGCGTTTTCTGGAGAGGTCCCAGCGGCAAATGCATTAATTTCTTGTGCAGGAATGATGTAGACAGGCGGAATAGGCAGTGAGGCAGCTAGCGCAAGTTCTTCAATGATGTTTAATAATTGTCTCTCTCTCGAATTAGAAGTCGCCGGATTGATGAGCGTGCCCCCCATCGACTCAGCCACCACCCTGCCGCCAGAGTCCAAATATCTTAAATAGTTGAAGCCTGCAACTAGGAAGGTAACCGCTAAAAATGCCGTCCCAACATAAGGAAAACCAGAATCTCCATAACTATCTGCAGCAAAAGTTCTCATAGCCATTTCAGCAACAAAGGCGGCCAAAAGTGTAAGCACAACAAAGAGAATCATGTACTGGAGAGTTCTTGTTTGAGCCCGTCTCTGTGCTTCCCAAAAAACTGTACCCATGCATCACCCTATTTTTACGTAAACGAAACTTTTGGTGCGTTTCTTGCCTCTTGATCTGACAGTTGGAATAAATCAACAGGATGATGTCCAAATAGGCTCGCAAAGAAAGTAGCTGGAAACTGCTGTTGATAAGTATTATATAGCATCGCATTATCATTATAAGCTTGCCGAGAGAACGCGACTTTGTTTTCAGTGGAGCTCAGTTCTTCTTGTAACTGCTTCATATTTTCACTAGCCTTTAATTCAGGATAATTTTCGGCTAGGGCAAAGATATTGGTCATCGCGCCTTTTAAAGACGTCTCGGCCACGGCTAACTCTTTGAGAGATCCTTCCGTAGGCCCCCCACTTGCCTCCACTTTACTGCGAGCTGCTTGCGCTAGATTTCGTGCGTTTATGACTGCTTCAAGGGTGCCTTTTTCATAGGTCATATACCCTTTGACAGTTTCAATAAGATTTGGAATCAGATCATAACGTCGTTGTAATTGAACATCAATTTGGCTCCAAGCATTCTTGACTTGATTCTTTAATTGGACCAGCCTATTAAAAATACTTATTCCCCATAGTCCTAGTAAAACAACCAGACCGATGATGACCATTAATGTTGTAGACATATCACCTCCTCTTAATCCATTTATTTACAAGCAAATGCATTTAGTTAGTAACAACCTATATAACACCATATTGATGTAAGCAAATTATTTAAACAAGAAAATAATTATTCTTTTTTACACAATGGATAAAAAGACAGAACGCACAAGCGCAAGGAAAAAACATATGGTATTATTCACTGCAACCCACTTCCTTAATAACACCCTCATTGCGACGCCGTGGCAGCAAGCGTTACAAATTTTGTGTTTTTTTAATTAAAATCATTTACAATAAAAGAGAAATAAATAAGGGATATATTATGACCCTACTTTCATGCAATCAAGTAGAAAGAGCTGAGGCGTGGTGGAAATATGCGCAGAAGGAATACCTTCAATATCAAGCGAGTAAAACAGCTCCTAGTCCAATAAATATAACCACCGCCTCTGCAAAGATTTTGGAATCAACGGTCAATCAAAGCATAAAAGAGCGTGTCATTCATGCATTCTCAAGAAAGCAAATGGCTGCTGCTGCCACGATTTTCTTTGTAGCAGTTGTGGTGATACTTGTTGCCACAATAGCGCTAGCAGGAACGGTTGGGCTCACCCCTCTGCTTACTATTTCAGCAAGCGTTGCAGCTGGACTTGCCTTTATTTCACTCGTTGGGTATGCATACAATCGACATCACCTCTACCGGATTTTTGCAGATGCCCATTTTCAGACAACCTTAACATGTGATACTCGCCCACGGTCGACTTCTCCGTTTGTCATCTTTTTAGACATTGACGGAGTTTTATATAACACCCCCAATCAAGACAGTGTGAGCGCAAAAGTAGAGGAACTATTCCCCAATGCTCAAACACATGATCATATGATGTGCAGCATAGCTGCGGCCTATTTTTTTAATCAAAAAGCATTAAATAACTTGGATAGTATTATTAACGGGATTGAAAAAACAAGGAAAGCATCAGTGGTTATTTCATCTAGTTGGAGGGAAGGAATAAGCGTTGAGGAACTTAGAAAAACATTCTTCGGGATACACAATTTCTCGAAATATATTATCGATAAAACACCTGAAACACTTCCTAAACAAGGGGTCGGTAATCATTCGCACTGTCGTGCAGCAGAAATTCAGTATTGGCTTACACAACATCCTGAAGTTGTGGACTATTTAGTTTTAGATGACAATGATGATCATTTATCTGCGACTTTTGGAAAAAAATTTGTTAGGACAAACTATAGTTCTCTTTTAACTGATGAAATCGCAGCTGAAATTCTAACGAATTGTATTTAATATTCGATTAGCCTTGCTATGCACGACACGTGCGATCTCCTGTTTAGCATTTCGAAAAGGCGAATTCTCTTACTTTTCTTTCTTTGCTTTTTGTCCCTCTTTAGCTACTCTAGCTTGACAAAACTTGTGAAAACGGCAGTCGTCTATACGATGATCAAGAAAGCCACTATCAGGTCATTCATGCCTTTCTTCCTGTCGTTAAAAAAAACTGATTAAAGTAGAGCTCATATGCAACTGATTCTTGGCTCACAGTCCCCAAGACGCAAGGAAATATTAGAATTCTTCTCTATTCCATTTATCCAAGCAATATCTTCATATGATGAAGAGTCAGTGCCGTTTTCTGGGAATCCAGAAGACTATGCATGCATCCTTTCCGAAGGTAAAGCCCAAGCCTTAATGCAAAAGTTCCCAGAGTCACTCATCCTCACTGCGGATACGATCGTCTTTCGAGAAGGCAAGTTATATGGCAAGCCCAAAAACAAGGATGTTGCTTATCAAATGCTTGCCGAGCTTGCAGGACAGTGGCATTCCGTATACACCGGAGTGACAATTCGGAATCATGAAAAAGCTCTCTCTAAGGCTGAAGTCACTCAGGTTCTCTTTAACCGCCTTACCCCAGAACAAATTCACAACTACCTTGCCCACGTCGATTGGGCAGATAAAGCTGGGGGGTATTCCATCCAAATGAACGGCGGAATTATTGTCCGTAAAATCGAAGGGTGCTACTACAATGTCAAAGGCTTGCCAATTAACACAGTAGACTCTTTACTGAAGCAGTTTGGCCTCTCTCTTTGGGATTATCTTTAACTACAACTTGCTCTCATTTTAAATTCCCACATTCGGTTCAGAGAAGCTCTTCAATAGGAAGAGAACAGGATGGGAGAGAGTTACTCATTTCACTGAAAGCATGCGAATTCTATTTTTATTATCCTACCTATCATACCATCCTGTTTTATACATAATTCGGCAGGAATGGGTGAACTTTATCCATCACTTGCCTAGCGATTCTGGTATCCTTGTCAATCTCTTCTCCGTCCGGTCTTGATCCCAGAGCCTTATTCCAGTCCCATTTTATCCTAGCAAAAATTGCTTTGCTTTTCTCCAAATCACCTGGCAAGGGCTCTCTCCCTTCGCGATAAGGTTGAAAAATTTTATCGCAAATAAAATATAAATCTCCTTCCAATAAATTGTCTTCT
>FTIX01000814.1_pt2 | contig 47606 bp, 45 predicted proteins | sample 1658561 | NCBI WGS metagenome assembly FTIX01 (sample SAMEA3914836, study PRJEB12502) | metagenome | biome: forest; material: soil | place: Canada | collected 2011-07-03 | depth 0.3 m | reverse complement strand
TCCTCGCAAGGACGGCCCAGGGGGAAGCTATGGCAGTTAGATAACCATCCCCGCTGATTTTAACCAATCCATCACTATAATGGTTACTGGAGAGCATTTTACTCGATCGGCATAACTTAACCAGATCACTTCTTCAATTTCTGAACTTGCTTGTATTTCGCCGCTAAATTCTGCAAAGTAACAACTAAGCTTAACCAGCACACCCTCGGGTTTGTCATGGGCTTGGGCCTTAAATGAGGCGGCATAGCTAATAGTAGCTGGCTTGAGGTCGATAGAGAGCTCTTCTTTAATTTCACGAATTAACGCGTGCTGATCACTTTCTCCAGGTTCTCTTTTTCCCCCTGGAATGTAATAAGTATTTCTATCTTTGGAGCGGGCTCCAAGCAGTTGCTTATTTTTAACATGTAACCATGCTAATTTATCGATTTCATTCATGTCACGTACCTGTTTTTAATTTGTTTAATTGGATAGCACATCTCGAATATATATTCACCCTCTTTTCATCCCCGACGAAAGCGAGGAATCTGACGCTATTTCTGAAGAATCAGAATCACTCGCTGAAGTCGCTTGTGGTTCTTCACACAAGATACCTGCATCTTTAGCAAGACGACGAAATAGCTGCAAATTTTCTAAACTGCGGGATTCATCGATAACTATTTTATGAAAGAACGAATAATCTTCTAATCGATGTCTGGATTTACCTTGTGAAGTAGTGGCAAATACAAAATTTTGTAAATGCTTTTTTACATTTTCATCATTGTACCAATAGGCTTTGTTTGCCCAGGGATCCCAAGTTTGTGGGCCTTCATCCGTTTCAACGATAACAAAAGCGTGATCACCACCGCCAATATGAGCCAGATAGGCAGGTTTTTTGTAACCGATCTCATTTAAATAATCTAAGATTAAAATAGCCATTTCATGGCAATTGGCCAGAAAAGATGATTTTGAAGCTTCTATTTCATAATGTAAACCGGCTGCCGTTTTTAAGTCCCTGCGATTTTCTTCTGTAACAAAACCTCTTTCTTTTAAGAGTTTAATGGATTTATCCTCAATATCTCGTATATATTGTCTCTGTTCTTCAATACATATACGTAAAGTAGCATATTCTTTGGCAGTACGCCTATTATTTTCTAACTCTGTATGACCCTTCTTGCGATAACGCTGGGCATATCTTATAGCAGACCAGGCTAATTGTCCCTTGGCAAGTAAATCAGTACTGCGCTGAGTGGATTTTTTTACTTCAGGAGACTGCTTTTTAGTTTTCTCTTCAGGCTGGAATAAGAAAGAACGATAAGGATTGCTAATAGCTGAAGTTTTAGCTTTTGAAAAAGAAATCGCTTTGGCTTTTATATCATCAACAGCTCCCCGATAAAAATCAAGTTCAATGTGCTTTAATGATTTTAGTTGGGCTATCATTTCTTCTTCTGCAAGGTTATCTTCAATAAATTCAAGACTAAAATCATCTGCAGCTAATTCATCTTTTCGTAACGCTTCTAATCCATTTTCGCTAAGCATCACCGCAAGTTGGCTTTTACTAAACCTGAGTTGTTTTGAGATGTCGAATATAATATGTGGTGAAATAATGCCTTCACCCATGGCCAAATAGAAATTATTTTTCTGCTGTTCAGAAATAACGCCTGCTTCTTCAAGCATATTTGATGTTATTCCATTCTTTTGAAGAAGGTCTTTTCCATCATAAATATAAATAATTGTTTTTGTCCGAGTTATTAATTCTCTAATTTTGCTTATCATGCTTTTTCAATGCCATTAGGCTAAGGTCTTATATTGAATATGGTTAGGTAAATTATATATTTCAATTGTTAAGAACAGATTAAGTTCTGAATTACTCTCTGCAACTCGAATTGACTCACATTAAACCTAACGAAAGGAATTAGCAAAAAGGCCTAAAAAGGCCAACGTTGACTCATAATTCACCTAACCCAATGGAAGAGGTGAATTTATGCAAAGAGACGTTAATCTAGATCATTTCGCGCGGCGGTATGCGCACTGCAAGCGCAAGGGAAAGAGCAAGCTGTTGGACGAGCTATGCGACCTATATGGGTATAATCGTAAGTACCTGTTACAGGTATTTAATCACTTGACTGGGAAAAAATACGAGCGTCGGGGAGCTAAACGGCGTTATGGGGGAAACGACTTGCTAGAGCCCTTGAAACGGATATGGCAAGCAGCAGATCAGATGTGTAGCAAGAGACTAAAGGTGGCCATTGAACTATGGATGCCCAGCTATGAAGATAGTTTTGGAGTGCTGCCCGAGGAGGTTAAGAGAGATCTGCTAGCGATCAGCCCAGCGAGTATCGATCGATTGCTGAAGGCGCATAAAGTACATTATAAGCGACATGGCTTGAGTGGGACTAAGCCGGGGTACTTATTAAAAAACCATATCCCAATTAAAACCGATCATTGGGATGTAACTCAACCTGGTTTTATGGAAGCAGACACTGTGGCGCACTGTGGTAATTCGCTATCTGGAGAGTTTGTGTGGAGCATTACACTGACTGATATTAAGACGTGCTGGACGGAGATAAGAGCGACCTGGTGCAAGGGTGAAAGTGGAGTACTTGAGCAAATAAGGGAGGTGGAAAAAACACTACCATTTAAGCTACTTGGGTTCGATTGTGACAATGGCAGCGAGTTTTTAAATTGGCATCTGGTGAGATATTTTACTGAGGATCGAGTCAAGGCGGTTACGATGACCCGATCAAGGCCCTACCGAAAGAATGATAATGCGCATGTAGAGCAGAAGAATTGGACGCATGTGAGGCAACTATTTGGGTACAACCGATTGGATGATTATCGAGTAGTTAGATTGATGAATGATCGGTATCAAAATGAATGGAGCTTGTATCAAAATCATTTCATGTCGACGCAAAAATTATTAACGAAAGAGAAGATTAATTCCAAGTATCGGCGTCGACATGAGAGAGCTAAAACTCCTTATCAACGTATATTGGAATCGCCGCATATTGACGATAAAATCAAGATGGAAATGGCAATTTTGCATCAAAAGTTAAATCCATTTACTATAAAAAATATGATTGAAAAAAAGTTGAAAAATATTTTCAGATATGTCGGAAGAAATCAAAAGCCGAGAACGAAGCTGTAGATTCTGATAAGATAAAAAAGGAATCTATGGACGACCCTACGGGCCGTGTGAATAAGATGGTGGACGAAATATGGAGAACATCCCTGTTAACCATATTGTCGCCCACATCTTATTCACACTTTGCCCACAGATAAGCTAAAAATATGACAACAAATATTAATTATTTGGGTTAGGTGAATTATGAGTCAACGTTGGAGCACTTTTAGCCATTCTAAAGTTAGGTAATTTGGTGAGTCAACTCGAACTTCAGAGTAAACGCCTCTAAAAGCCCCCTGTGCAACTCCTTTGAATCAGATAGATACAGAAATTGAGAAGGCCTTAGTAAGCTTATAAATGTTCATTTCCGCCCTTTATCTTTAAGTTAATATGAAGTTTCGAGTATAATTACTATTTACTCTGCGTCTTTAAAGACAAAATCAAGGTCAGGGGCTCTAAGAGTGATTGTAAATAACAGAGAAAGTCAGAGGTGCTAAAAAGGAACTAAAAATGAATCTCTATAAAGTCAATTTAAATTTACTCAAAGTATTTTTAGTGATTATGCAGGAACGACAAGTCACGGCTGCTGCTAAAAAATTACATATCACCCAGCCGGCTGTGAGCAACTCATTAAATCAACTCCGAGAACTATTGGATGATGATTTATTCATCCGCGGTCAGAAAGAAATGATGCCAACACAAAAAGCATTGAGTCTTCTGCCGCAAATTGAGCAGGCTTTTTTACAATTAGAGACGGCAATTTTCTATACTAAGCCGTTTGCCTATCAAACGGCAATTCGAACTTTCAATTTAGGCATGAGTGATTATGCAGAATTCGTGATCTTGCCCAAACTCTATGCAGTTCTAAAACAAAAAGCGCCGCATATTTCCTTAAAAGTTTTACCTTTTACTGATTTTACCGTAGGAGAATTTGAAAGGGGAGATCTGGAATTAGGGATTGATCTTGAAAAGAAAATCCCTAGCCAATTAAACAGCGAATATTTATTTAGCGATGGCGCCCTGTGTGTTTCCAGCATGAGCAATACATTATTTGACCGATCCCTCACATTAAAGCGTTATTTGCAGGCAGAGCATCTCAGTGTATGTAGTTTTCCGCATCAGCCATCCAGAGTGGATATGGCTTTAAAGAAAATAAATGTGACACGTAATGTTAAATTGATGTTGCCCGATATTTTGCCTGCCCTGCAAACCATCGCAACTTCGGAGTTGATTGGGACTTTTTCAAAACATGTGGTGATGTCTTTAGCGCCCGTTTATCAGTTAAAATACCTGGAGCCGCCGTTTGCAATTCCTGAAATGTCGATTGTGCAAGTCTGGCATCGACAACAGGAAAATGATTCTGGCTTATTGTGGTTGCGAGCGCTAATTAAAGAAATATGTCAGCAATATTTTAGTTAAAGATTAAGAGAAATCACTCAAATTTATGTGATCCATAAAAATAATCAATTTTACTTATTTTAGTCCCATTGTCATACTATGTTTCTATGAAACATACTTCGACCTTATCTTTTCCCATCTGGTACACCGCGCTTGCTGGCTTTTGCTCGCTGTTTATTGGTATAGGCTTATGCCGCTTTGCATATACCCCACTTATCCCGGCGCTTATTCATCATGAATGGCTGAGTCAATCGAGCGCAGGTTATTTAGGAACTATTAATTTTGTCGGCTATATTTTAGGCGCTGTTTTTGCCAAACGCCTCAGTAAAAAAGTAGGCATTGGTGTCTTTGTGAAGATTAATTTTATTTTGTCTATTATTAGTCTGGCCTTATGCGCGATCTACTGGGGATTTGGGTGGCTGGCAATCTGGCGTTTTTTGGCTGGAGTGACCGGGGCCTGCCTTATGGTAATGACGCCTTCGGCGATTTTGAGGCAGATTCCAGATCATTACCGCGCCAGGGTTTCCGGTGTGATATTTGCCGGCATGGGCTTGGGGGTGGTGGTGTCAGGATTACTATTACCGGTTTTGGCGCAAGTGAGCATCATTGCTGCTTGGCTGGGCGCGGCATTATTCGCCCTCATCGCCAGTTGCATCGCCTGGCCGGTGTTTTCATTTAAGTCGAATCTAGACCATGCTATCAGTAAGACCCATACATCGCATACGGAGCACAATCAGCGCGCCCTGTTCTTTCTCTGTGTTGCCTATGCTTTATTCGCGATAGGCATTGTTCCGCATACACTATTTCTAGTAGATTATGTGCATAGCCAATTAGGGTTAAGCACGGTAACGAGTGGTTTTTTCTGGTCTATTTTTGGCGTGGGTTCTTTGTTAGGACCACTTTGTTCCGGATTTCTTGGTGATAAAATAGGTAATTATCGAAGCTTGTTGGGCGCTTTCTTATTATCTTGCCTGGTCATTTCACTGGTACTGTATAATCATATTACCGTTTTTTATATTCTATCGTCGTTTTTGATGGGTCTGCTTCTGCCCACTATTGTTGCGCTGATGTCATCGCGAATCATCGAACTAGCTGATCTAGAATTTCATCCAGCCTTCTGGGGGAAAATGACGGTTTGTTACAGCATCAGTCAAGCATTCGGCGCTTATGTAATGTCCTTTATTTTACATAGAGGGCTAGGTTATTCTATTTGTTTCTTAATAGCCGATGTGGCTTTTTTATGCGGTTTTCTGGCTATTGTTTTTACTAGAAATTCTCAAGCAGGGGTGAATCGACGATAAAAATTCTCCTGTAATTAATTGATGTCTCACTTATAAAAAGGATATATTATGAATGATATTATCAAACATTCAGCCCACAAAATTGTTGAGTTAATTAAGAAAAAAGCCATTTCTTCAGAAGAAGTCACCCTTGCTTTTCTAGAGCGCATTCAAGAAGTAAATCCTAAATTAAATGCCGTTGTGCAGCTTGATGCAGATAAAGCTTTAGAACAAGCCAGAAAAGCTGATTTAGCTCTGCTACGCAATCAACCTTTAGGCGCTCTCCATGGCTTGCCTATTACTATTAAAGATACGATTGATATCTTTGGATACAAGAATACTTACGGCTCTCATTTATATGATAATTATATCCCAAAGCAAGAGGGCACCTGCGTTACTCGACTGCGTTCCGCTGGCGCGGTGATTTTAGGCCTCACTAATAGCCCTGAATTACTGACTGCTTATGAATCCGATAATCTGATTTATGGCGCCACCAATAATCCCTATGATTTAAATCGCACTTCTGGCGGTAGTTCTGGAGGCGAGGCGGCTATTATTGCAGCGCAAGGTTCGCCTTTAGGACTGGGTACCGATGGCGGTGGTAGTATCCGCTTACCCGCGCATTTTTGCGGAATAGCGGGTTTAAAACCAACTCAGGGATTAATACCTCTGACAGGAATTAATTTACCCAAAGCCGGACCGGGATGTTTACAAGCTTTTGGCAGCTGCGGCCCGATGGCCAGATCTGTAGATGACCTTTATTTGGCATTGTCGATATTAAGTGGCCCAGATGGTCTGGATCCTGGCGCACATCCAGTCGCATTAGGCAGTCCATCGCAGGTAAATATCAGTCAATTAAGAGTGGCCTATTTTACCGATAACGGTATCGTTACTCCGCAACCAGAGGTGATTGCAGCCACATTGAATGCTGTGCGTATTCTGGCTGATCTGGGAGCAAAAGTAGAAGAGGTCAGGCCGCCAGGAATTGAGAAAACTTTTGAACTGCATTGGGAACCTTTCTTCACTCTGTGCGATGGTGGAGAAAATGTGAATGCGGTGTTCAACAACCTGCCTGCCAATAAAATTTCAGCCCTACGCCAGCAATTTAATAAAGATGCCAAACAATACCAATTAACCACGGCAGAATTAAATCAACGTTTTGCGGAAATTGCTCAGTTTAAATGGAGCACTTATCAATTTTTAAATCAATACGATGTGCTGATTTGTCCGCCTTGCGCGACCACCGCAAAGTTACATGGCCAATGTTTAAATGAAGTCAAAGATTTTACTTATACCATGTCGTTTAATAATAGTGGGTCCCCAGCGGTAGTGCTGCCATTCGCGATGTCGTCTCAAGGATTGCCTATTGGCGTGCAGATTGTGGCTAATTTGTGGAAAGATCATGTGGCGCTTGCTGCTGCAAGAGTGCTGGAGGAGTATCAGCAGAGTAGGGTGAAACAAAGCGTGAGTAGTTACAATTCTTAAATCATTATCGTTACCCATCTTTATAGGCTCTATTTGCAAGAGCCTATAAATCCTGATGCAGTCAAAAAGTCAATGCAGTTGCTTATTTAAGCACTGCACCATTTATTTGGAAATCCTAGCCTCCAGATCCTTAACCCGAATAACCTCGCTAAAATCTTTTACTAATGCTAATGTATTTTCATGCGTCTGACGGTTTTTAGCGCCACAGGCATCTTCCAGAATAATCACTTTATAATCCCGATCATGAGCATCGCGTGCAGCGGCCTGAATAGCATTATTAGTGGATACACCGGATAATATTACGGTGTCAATCTGCTGAGCTCTTAAAAATGCTTCTAACGCCGTAGCATAAAAAGGACTGACTCTAGGCTTGGTGACTACGGCATCAAATTTCTTATAATCCAGATCATCATGAAATGCCGTTCCCCATTCGCCGAGTTTAAAAGCACCTTTGCCAGGAGCGCCAGAAAAGACTGGTGAGGTTTTAGGAGTTTCGTAATATTCTGAACTGAATCCAACCGTTACAAAAATAATGGGGATTGCGGCATCGCGCGCTAGTTTGATGGCTGCATTAGCCTGCTTTAGTACATGATGTTCTTTGACATAGTCGTGGCAACTGGGTGCCTTGCCATTTTCATGGATAATTTCATTAATAAAATCTATTACAAGTAAACATGCTTTCATGGTTTTCTCCTTGAGATTAGAAGCCGGTTTCAGCTGCTAAATGTTGCACTAAAGCCGAATCGAGGTAGGCTCTGACTTCGACAATTACATTATCTTTAAATTTGACCAACCAGCAATAGGTATTGTTAAAAGGAGTGCCTTTAATTGAAGACGATACCTGCGTCATTTCAATAACCGCCATAGGTTCATCAGCAATCAGAAAAACATTATTTACTTTTAACACCGGACCACCCTTTAGCATTTTATGCAGCCGCGCAAAAGTATGATCAATAAATTCCTGCCTGCCATGATAAATACCCGCCAATGGATGAGTGCCCATTACGTGCCACAACACATCAGGAGCCACCTGCTCAAAAAATTTATCCTGATGTCCGTTTTCCAGATTTTTAAATAACTCTTCTACATATTGTTTAGTTAATGACATAAAATACTCCTCACTATAATGATTAAAAAAATTTATAACTAATTAACGACGTCCAAACCGACCCATCAATTGATGGCATATATACAAAGATGCCATACCAATAATCCCCCCTAATATCACGTTTTCGACTCGCTCTAACGCAATTTGTGGTGTCGATGTAGCAACATAAGAGGCCACTGCGATAAAAAAACAGCGACCTCCAAACGCCACCCGATATTTTTTAAACGCGATTAAAGTTAACATCACACCCAGTGCTGCCAAAGAATAAACCACCGTAGTCTTAGGTAGAAATTGCGCTAGAAAAAATCCCAAGGGAATTCCAAAAATCAGGCCAATTAATCGATCTTGAGTTTTCTTTTTAGCGCTCAGCATATCACCCGTAATTACTGCAGCAGTCGACCATATCACCCATTCACCATGGGCAATATGCATATATGCCACAAAAGTAGCAGCCAACATAACCCCGAAGAAAATGGCCAGCCCTTCTTTTAGCCAATTCAGTTTTTCCTCGCCACGAATTTTCGGATGAAATACCTTAGATGTAAAAGTCTGGATATCTGATTTCATCGAAAGATTCTTAGATTTTTTGTTGACAGTTAAAATATTTTTAGCCAGTAACAATAGAATAACTGAAAGTAATGCAATGGGTAGTAAGCTGATAAATTTAATATAGCTGGGAATTAATGCAGCTCCATGTAAGCTTTCCCTTAATTCACAGGCTAGATAAACTGCCGGAATAAAAATAAAATTGGCAATCGTGCGTAGATTGCTTCCATAACGTGTTACATAAATCGTAGAGAAAGCTAATAATGCACAAAACAATACAAACAGATAAGGCTTGTTTAAAGCAAAAAATAGCACGCTGAAGCAAAACCAAATAAGCACAAATTGTAGTACAACAATAAAAATACCGGATTTGATTCGCGCACATGGGATGAATAATGAAATAGTCACCAAACCCACATTAAATAGCATGGGTTCATGGAATAGCATAAAACCGACAAGAACAGGCAATAAGGATAGTATTGCCAGCAGCAATTCCTTCCAATTGACTTCATTATTAATTAGGTTAGTATTCATATGGCTTGTATTTTTACATAAAAATCCTAGAGTTAACAGCAACGATTTCTAAAGGAGGGTGTTAGAAAAACTAACATGCTAGCTATGTCCAAGAAAATGCCTCCCCTTAACAGTTTGCGCGCCTTTGAAGCAGCAGCGCGTCATGCAAGTATAGTCAAGGCTGCGGAAGAATTACATGTGTCCCACTCGGCGGTGAGTCAGCAGATCAAGCTGTTAGAAGAATATCTGGGTTTGACCTTACTTGACCGTCGCAGTGGGAAAATCAGCGTTCTGGACTCTGCTCGTCCTTATGCCGCCGAATTGCATAGTGCGTTTGCCCTGATTCGCCAGGCAACCCAGCAGCTGCTCAACAGCAATGATGAGCATGTGCTGACCATTAATCTGCTCTCAACTTTTGCCATGCGTTGGCTGATACCCCGCCTGCAAAACTTTCAAGACCAATATCCGCAAATAGACATCCGCCTTTCAACGCCTACCAGACGGGTCAATTTTGAAACGGAATCAATTGATTTGGCTATATATTATGGCGATGGTCATTGGCCAGGCCTGCATACAGATTTTCTCTTCCATGAATACTTTTGCTGCGTGTGCTCGCCAAAATTATTTAGCAAGATTAAACGGTGGGATTTGGCCACTGTGAAAAAGCAATGTAAGTTTATTTATATCTCCGCAGAAATGCGGAAGAGCGTCTGGCAGCTTTGGTTTAAACAGGCTGGTTTGTCTGAACCTGAGCGGGCTAACCGGATTTTTATGGAAAGTTCCATGCAAGCGATTGAAGCTGCGGTGAATGGCCTTGGTATTGCCTTAATACCGGAATTATTTATTAGAGAGGATGTTGCCGCAAAAAGACTGGCTATTTTTCCGAAACAAAAAATTAAATCTCCCAGCAGTTTTTATCTAGTTTTTCCTGAATTGTCTTTGCAAAAGAAAAAAGTGCAGGTGTTTCGGGATTGGTTGTTGACCCAAGCTGCGGGGTAGGGAGTGACTCGCTGTCATCCTGAGCGCCAGCGAAGGATGACGGCGAGGACGTTCAGGCTGCCAGCGGGTACATAAAAATTGCTCGCACCGCTATAGGCACTTTAGTATACTCGACCACTATCATCTTCCACGCAGTGAACTGCATTCGTGGCATCATCACCATATAATTCAAGGATGAGACTATGAAAAAATTACTAGTTTTGTTATTGGCTATTCTCAGCCTCATGATCACTGCCTGTGAAAGGCAGAAAGTAGCCAGCAATAGCATCAATATCGGCGTTATTGCAGAACTTACCGGCAGTATCCCAGCCGTAGGCACCTCCAGTAAAAATGGCATCGCGCTTGCAGTCAAAGAAGTTAACGCCCAAGGTGGTATCGCCATCAATGGCAAGAAAATGCCAGTCAATCTCATTTTAGAAGATAACGGGGCGCAGGCAGATCAATCAGCAGCCGCTGCACAAAAATTAATTTCTCAAGATAACGTCGTTGCCATTATTGGACCCAATGCCAGTTTGGGAGCTATCCCGGCATCAGAAATAGCCGAGGCTGCAAAAACTGTATTAATCACACCATGGTCAACTAATCCAAAAGCGACTATAAACAGCAAAACCGGCCAGCCGAAACAATATGTATTCCGTGCCTGTTTCACTGATCCATTTGAAGGTCAGGTGTTGGCTAATTTTGCACGCAAAGACATGAAATATAATACCGCTGCAGTTTTATATGACGTCGCATCCGAAGCGCCTACCAGTCAAGCCGGCATATTCAAGCAGAATTTTGAAAATATGGGTGGCAAAGTGGTGGCTTTTGAAACCTATACCACCAACGACAAAGATTTTTCAGCGCAGTTGACTAAGATCAAAGCGGCCAATCCAGATGTGTTGTTTTTACCTGCCTATTACAATGATGTGCCACTGATTGCGCAGCAGGCACAACGTTTAGGATTACGGGTGGCCTTATTAGGCAGTGATGCCTGGAGTAGCCCGGATCTGCTTAAGCTGGCTAACGGTGCGGTGGAAGGCGCATATTTTGCCAATCATTATTCACCGGATGCAAAAACTGAGGCAACTCGTCAGTTTGTCGCCGCTTACCAGAAAGCCTACGGTAAAACACCGGACGATGTGGCTGCTTTGAGTTATGATGCGGCGCAGGTTTTATTGAAAGCCATTGCCGCCGCGGGTAGCTTAGACCGTCAGGCTATTCGTGACAATATCGCTAAATTACCGACCATAGCAGGAGTGACCGGTGATATTAAATACACTGCCAGTTCCGGTGATCCGATCAAATCTGCGGTGATTATGCAGGTTAAGGGTAATCAATTTGTTTGGGTAGTTAACGCCAACGCCGCCTCATGATTTATTTTCTACAACAAACATTAAATGCCATGCAGCTGGGCAGTATCTATGCATTAATTGCATTAGGTTATAGCCTGGTATATGGCATTTTACGCCTGTTCAATTTTGCGCATGGCGATATATTTATGGCGGGAGCCTTTGTTGGTCTCTATAGCGCCATTGGCCTGCATTTGGGTTTTTGGCCGAGTTTAATGATAGGAATGCTGGGTAGCGCCGCGATAGCGGTTTGTGTTGAGCAGCTTGCTTATAAACCGCTGCGCAATGCGCCCAAAGTTTCTATGCTGATTACAGCATTGGCCTGCGGTCTGGTCATTGAACATTTATTCCTGATCCACAATCCTTATCCGCAATATGTTCCCAGTTTAGTGCCCAATGTAATCTGGCATTTTGCCGGCATGACTTTTTCCTTACTACAACTGCTTATTATTGCCATTAGCGTAGTTTTGATGCTGGTGCTTGATTGGCAGTCCAGATATACCCTGCTGGGTTTGGCGCAACGAGCCATTGCCAATAATAGTCGCGAATTGACCTTAATTGGAGTGCCACTGAATCAGGTCATTATGTGTACCTTTGCCATTAGTGGTGCATTGGCGGGAGCCGCCGGCGTGTTATATGCACAATCTTATCCGGTCATTGATCCCTATATGGGCGTGAGTCTGGGCTGGAAAGCTTTTGTGGCGGCAGTGATGGGTGGCATTGGCAATGTTCGGGGCGCCATGCTGGGCGGATTTATATTAGGCGCGGTAGAAATTTACATGGTCGCTTTTTTCCCCAGCAGTTACCGCGATTTTGCGGCATTTGGCCTGTTGGTGCTGTTTTTGATTTTTCGCCCCCGCGGTCTGTTTGGCGGTATGTTAATGGAAAAGGTGTAAAATGCGCAGGTATATACTGATATCCGCGATTATTATATTGGGAGTATTAAGTTTTCTAGTGCCGCAATTCCACTGGCTAAGTAACTATTACCAATTAATATTGATGACTATCGGCATTAATATCATCCTCACCTTAAGTTTAAATCTGGTCAATGGTTTCATGGGTGAATTTTCGGTAGGACATGCGGGTTTTATGTCGATCGGAGCTTATGTAGCCAGTCTGTCCAGCCTGCATATTTTTCCGAGTGATTTTTTTATTGTCAGTATTCTGCTGGGTGGCATTGCTGCAGCATTAGCGGGTATGGTAATCGCTTTATTATCATTTAGAACCCGGGGTGATTATTTGGCTATTCTAACTTTAGCTTTCTTGATGATTGTCAAATCGATCATTGAAAATATTCAGAGCATTGGCGGCGCTCGGGGTTTATCAGGCATTAGCCAACTCACGACCTTGCCTTGGGTGTTTTTCTGGTTGGTGCTGACCTTACTGCTCATGCGCAATCTGATTAATTCGCGTTTTGGCCGGAATATTTTAGCCATTCGCGAAGATGAGTTGGTAGCAAAATTGATGGGCGTTAATACTCGACAGGCGAAGATTTTGGCGTTTGCCATTTCCGCATTTTTTACCGGGATTGCTGGAGGGCTTTATGCCCATCTCTTGCAATTTATTAATCCAGCTATGTTTAATCTCGCTAAATCCACCGATATATTGATCATGGTTTATTTAGGGGGTGCCGGATCGTTAAGTGGCTCGATTATCGGTGGCACCGTATATACCATCTTAATGGAAGTGTTACGGCCATTGGCAACCTGGCGTATGGTCATTATGCCCATTATCTTAATATTATTAATGATTTTTCGTCCCTCAGGGATTATGGGCTATAAAGAATTTCCATTCTTACGTCAGCACGAAAAAGCCTATCGTCACAAAGAGGCCGTCAAAGCATGAGCTTGTTGGCGGTGCAGGATTTATCCCATGCTTTTAGCGGCCTGCACGCTATCACCCACTTTAATCTTGGCATTCATTCGGGTGAGATTATCGGGGTGATTGGTCCAAACGGTGCGGGTAAAACCACGCTGTTCAATGTGCTCTGTGGTATTTATCCCATACAGCAGGGTGTGATCACTTTAAATCATGAAAGATTAAACGGTCTGACCACTGATCAAATTACTCGCGCAGGAATAGCGCGTACTTTCCAGAACATTCGCCTGTTTAAACAACTTTCGGTATTGAACAATATAAAAATTGCCATCGGTGGTTATTATAGTTTATTGCCTGCCCTGATGTGCCTACCTTCATTTAAACAGCAAGAAGAGTTAATTCTGGATGAAGCTTATCATCTGCTTAATCGCTTGGGATTGGCGCAGTTTGCTCAATCCTGCGCGGCTGATTTGCCCTATGGCTTACAGCGACGTCTTGAAATTGCTCGCGCATTGGCTTGTAAACCGAAAGTCTTATTGCTGGACGAACCAGCCTGTGGCATGAATCCCTATGAGGCACAGCAATTGAGTCTGTTAATCCAGGAAATACATCAGGAAAAAGGCTTGGCTATTATCTTAATTGATCATCAAATGCGATTTGTTATGTCCTTATGCCAGCACATTATCGTGTTAAATTTTGGCAAGATCATTGCTGAGGGCCAGCCAGAAATGATTCGTAATCATCCCGAAGTGATACAGTCTTATTTAGGTGGTCCGTGCTAAACATTTCACAGCTCAGTCTGAAATATGGCTCTATTCCTGCCCTGCATGGCATTTCCCTGGAGGTGGGAAATAACGAAATTGTGACTTTACTGGGTGGCAATGGTGCGGGAAAAACTTCGACATTGCGCGCCATTTCAGGATTGCATCGCTATCAAGGTAACATTAGCTATTATGGCCAGGATTTAGCCAGGATTGCACCGCATAAACGTATTGAATTGGGTATTGCCCATGTGCCGGAAGGCCGGGGTATTTTCAGTGATTTGAGTGTTATGGAAAATTTGCGCCTGGCGTGTTGGGGAGTGCGGACTATTGATTTCAATTCGGTATATGAGTTATTTCCGCAGTTGCGCGAGCGTCAAAAACAGGTGGCGGGTACTTTGTCTGGTGGTGAACAGCAAATGCTGGCGATTGCGCGTGCATTACTCAGAAAGCCCAAACTTTTATTGCTGGATGAACCATCAATGGGATTGTCGCCGAAACTGATGTTGGAAGTTTTCATGGCGCTGCAAAAAATCCATGCTGAAGGGGTGAGTATTTTACTGGTGGAACAAAATGCGCATTTAGCATTACAACTGGCTCAACGCGCTTATGTATTGGAAAATGGAAATATTGCCCTTAGCGGTGATACTGCAACGCTGATGAATGACAATAGGATTAAGGAGTTGTATTTGGGGGTATAGCTTGAAACGACATGTGTGCATAGGATAGCTTATAAGAAGCCATTTCCAAGCTATTGATATTCCATTAATCCCTTAGTCAATTCACCTTTTTGCTCTGGATAATTTAAAGGGCTATGAGAAAGCGACTGCTTGCAAAGCGCGTAAAGCTGCATGATGGGTGCTGTTGTTCCATCAATCAGTGGGATAAAAATATTTCTTGCTTTTAGAATTTTATATAAGGATTCCGTGAGTCCTATCATTCCTGTGCATCCTAAAACAATTGCTTGAGCTCCATCATTGATTGCCTGCAGACAACTATTTTCCAATGCGGTTAATAAAACTTCATGATTAAATAAATCATTGAAAGCGATGTCGGTTACATATATTCCTGACACATTCGATTCTAAATTTAAAGATCGGATTATAGACATGAAAATAGTCTTTGCTTTCTCAACCACTGTTACAATGGCATACTTTTGGCTGATAAGCTGAGCTGTGGCAAGAGAAGGGGCCATTGCACCAAAAACGGGTATTTTTACCACTTCCCTAATAGCTTCGACCGCAGGATCATAAAAACAACTGATATAAATGCCATGAAAACCATTCTTTTCTGCATCTTGCGCCATTTCAATCAATTCTGGACTAATAGTGGCTTCATCGAGTCGTCCGTCAATGAATAAAGGCGGTCCGTTTTTTAAATTTACCACATCAAATTCCACATCGGGTAAGTTTAATTTTTTTAAATCAGACATTGTCGGTTCATTAATATTATCTGTGCTTACGGGCATTATCGCTTTAATTCTAATCATATAATGTTTTCCTATTTGAGAGTTGTACGAAAATAATTAATCTCTCTTCATAATAGGATTAATAGAAAAAGTTTACAATTAGCTAAAAGGAAAAACACTTATTACCTAGGGAAACAGGCTCTGATAATGTCTCCTAACAAGTAGAAGTTTAAATAGAATAGTTTATTAAGTTCTAAAGCTGTATAGCTATTCCAGTTCCGACATAATGATTAAAACCACCTAATGTTCCGCTGAGGTTTTGACCTACTTCAACGTCCACCGTGATATTTTTATAGAGCAGATAAATAATCCCACCGTCAAAATTAAAGCCACTGCCCTGTCCGGGAGCAACTTTACTTTGACCATACACCTCACCATAGAAATTCATCCTTGGTTTGGGAGACCAGCTAAAAACCAGATCAGGATTGTAAGTGGTATATCGCTGTCCGTCATCACTGCTAGAAACGGTCTGTGAGCTGCCGCCAAACATAAAGGTCACATCGAAGTTTGAATTAAAAGAATAATTAATAATGCCGTTAAATGCTTCACCTAAACCAGCGCTTCCGAAAGCATCGCTACCGGAGGGTAGTGTGAATAGCGCTTCAATAGTGCCTACCCAATGCTGGGTATAACCAATTTCATGTTTAATACCTAAGACGCTGGCGCTATAGCCATTCTGAGAGGGCATAGATTGGTGCATGTAATTGGGTGGTAAAAAAACCAACTCATTATTGGCAGGCAAACCTAAGCGAATTGTGGCTTGTGGAAAATTTTCTTGTTGGCCATTTTCAAGAAGTTCTTGATATTGGTAACCGAATTCCGTTAGCAGATTTCCATAGGGAACCACACAGGCACTGTCGCCAACGCTAGGGCGATCAACTATGGCAAGTAATGCGGTGGGGCCGCCACAAGGATTGTCTATGGTGTCTGCGCATGCCTGAGTCATGATGCCAGAAAAAAGGCAGCTCGCCAGAAAAATTTTCTTTGTCCCTATGAAAGCCATGTGCGTTACCCTTGGTAAATAGATATATCCTTTTATTTTTTCCTGGCAACTGTAAGAATATGGGTTGCCTTCATTTCTGAAAATTTCTCTCCATCCATGCCATATTGGCCTACAACTTCAAATCCATTGACTGTTAACATGTCTCTGAGTTGTTTCTGGTTTTTTTCATTATTCTTTCTCCAAATACATTTTCATACCTTCGTGGCTAGCTACAAAGCCTAATTTCTCATAAAAACTCTTTGCTCGTGGCCGTTTCTTATTAGTCGTTAGTTGAATGATCGTTGCGGTTTTTGATTGACCATAAGCGATGGCTTCTTGCATCATCCATTCACCTAATTTTTGGCCTCGGCATTTTTCAGAAATACGCACTGCTTCAATCTGCATCCTTGTTTGAGCTGTAAAAGTGAGGGAGGGTATGATGGTCAAATGACAGGTTCCGATAATTTCATCACCATTTTCTACCACCATTAAGTATTGATTATGATCAATGTCAATTCTATGAAAGGCATCAATATAGCGCTGATCTAGTATGGCCTGTTTATTTTCCCGTGTACGGCCGAGTTCATCTTCATGGAGAAGATAAATGATTGCCCCCAGATCACTGATTCTGGCCTTGCGTTGATGTGTGAGGCTTGAAATCATAACGGTTTTTCTCACCCTTTGTATTGTTATCCTGATTTGTTTTACATTGTCTAGCAAAAATACGATAATTTCCAGCGTCTTTCAAAATTTTCAATCAGTTAGGGCATGCAATCATGATTTGCAAAATCATTTCAGGAGGACAGGCTGGTGTCGATCGAGCGGCGCTGGATGCTGCAATTAAATTAAACATTCCGCATGGCGGCTGGTGTCCTAAAACCAGAAAAGCGGAGGATGGGGTTATCGCTCCGCGCTATTTGCTAGAAGAAACCCTCTCAGAAGACTACAGTGAAAGAACTGTAGCCAATATCAGAGACTCACACGCTACGCTCATTCTGGTTACTAAGGCCTTAGCAGAAGTGAGTGCTGGCACTTTGCTCACAATAAAAAAGGCAGTACAGCTCAATAAGCCACACTTAATTATTAATCTGTCACAAAATAATATTGATACTGATGCTATAAAAAAATGGCTGCAAGACCATCATATTACCTTATTAAATGTGGCCGGCCCCCGGGAATCGCAAAGCCCGGGAATTTATCAAGCCAGTTTGGATTTTTTGTCTGAACTTTTCGCAGAAGTAACTGACCGATCTGGTGAGTAAGGTCTGTAGATGTGGGTATCCGTTTGAGTATTCCTGAGACCCGCAATGGCTATTATTTTGTTTTCTCGGAAGTGCGAGGCCATGACGCCAAAATCCAAGTGTTTATGAAATGGTTAAAAATAATTAGTTGGCGAGGTGATTAAATAAATACTTCTTCAATAGAATGGGCGTCAACTACCCGTTCACCCCATGTTAATAAAGTATTGTGGTCAGCCTCTTGTATTTCTTGCAAATATTTAGGAGAGATATCGCCAAAACGGTGTTTAAGTAAGCGAATTAAGAAATTAGCTTCCCCCTCATGCAAACCTTGCTGGTGACCTTTTTGGAAGCCTCTTTCAATGCCGAGTTGCTCTATTGAAGTGATGTAGTTCACGTGTTTTTCCTCTTCAATGCGTTTGATTTCTTGATCATATTGTAGCACAAGTTCCTCAGGGAGAGTAATAAGCCAATCCAGCAGGCTAAATAAAGTTAATATCTGTTCTTTACCCCAGCCCCTTTCAAATAACTGACGAGTTAGGGCAGTTTTAGCTCGAAGGCGAGCTTGAGGATGTTTGCGAATCAAAATGCTCAGCAATTTCAGGGAAGCAATATTCCAAAAAATATCGAAAATAAAGGTTAAAAGCGTGTTTCCACGGATTGTCGAAATCAGCGCGAGCTTGCACTATAGAAGGGGTTCAGTTGTCATAATCCTCGCACTTTATATTTTTGATATAGTATTCGTCAATACCGTATTAGTTACGGTATTGACTTTAAAGTAGCGGAAGTATCACAGCTAATCTATGGAAAATTAATCTTCAACTTTCAAAATTACTTTGCCGATAGTTTTGCGATTCTCTAGTTCGCGATGAGCATCTGCTGCACCGGCTAGTGGAAAAACATGATCAATTCTTAATTTAAGCCAGCCAGCTTTTATTCCTGCTATAACGGCACGCGAACGAGTCAACAATTCTTCATGGATGTTAACGAAGTTAAAAAGACTACCTCCAGAAATAGTGAGCGATTTTACCTGGAGAGAATTAGGAGCCAACGGATCAGCAGGTCCACTGGCAGAGCCAAATATACAAATATGGCCGCGTTTGCGTACAGCGTCCAAATCTTTGCTGAATGTGGTTTTGCCCACGCCATCAATAATGTAATCAGCCCCTTGATCCTGAGTTAATCTTTTGGTTTCAGCCACAAAATCCTGAGAGTCATATAAGATTACATGATCCGCACCCGCGGCTTTCGCGATTTCTGCTTTTTCAGGAGTTGATACCGTGCCAATAACGGTGGCCCCTAAATGTTTTATCCATTGCACTAACAATAGGCCGACGCCACCTGCCGCAGCGTGTACTAAAATATTATCTTGCGGTTTAATATGATGGAACTCATGCAATAAATAATGCGCTGTCATTCCTTGCAGCGGAAAAGCAGCACCTTGCTCAAAACTGATGTCTTCGGGTAGCGGGATTAATTGTGATACTTTAACAAGATTAAATTCTGCATAGGAGCCGAGAGTAGAAGAGTAGGCAACACGATCACCCCGTTTTACTTGATCAACCTCGGCGCCAATCTCTTCCACGATGCCTGCTCCCTCTAGACCGGGAGTATAAGGGAGATCGAGGGGATAACGACCACTGCGCTGATAAATATCTATGAAATTGATCCCGGCTGCTTTTATTCTCACCAAAGCTTCACCCACACCTGGCTTGGGTCGAGGGATGTCTTGCAGCTGCAGAACACTGGCATCACCAGTTTGATCAACGCGTATGGCTTTCATATTATTTCCCCTAAGATTAAATTGAAAATGTACCCATTTGTTTCCAAATTTTTTAACTTCATTCTTTACTTCTTAACGTCGTTTCACGAAAGTTCCTTGCTGATATTCCTCAAATGCAGTTCTAAGCTCTTCCTGGGTATTCATGACAATAGGTCCGTACCAGGCGATAGGCTCACCTAGTGGTTTGCCTGAAACCAGTAAAAACCGCACCGCATGTTTATCTGTGGTGACGCTGATCTGGGTGCCGCCGGGCTGATAGAGCACCAGACAGCCGTCGCCGCAGGCACAAGGTGGCTGCATATCGAAATAATTCACGCCAGCGGCATCATAGGCAAAAGGAGTTCGCGCAGGATCGAAATAAGCCTGTCCTCCTATGATATAAGCAAATACGGTGTGATCTGCTTTAACGGCATGGCTAAAGGTTTTTCCTGCCGGTAGTTCAACGTCAAGATATTCAGGATCGGTAACAATACCCTGTACCGGGCCTTGAGTGCCGTTCACTGTACCGCAGATCACGCTGACTAAAGCGCCATCGGCCGTAGAAACCACAGGAATTTCATTATGCTTCACACCACGATAGCGTGGATCCATCATTTTTGACTTTGCCGGCAGATTTGCCCAAAGCTGAAAACCGAACATTTGACCTTTACTGTTACCCTTGGGCATTTCTTGATGAATGATGCCACTTCCAGCGGTCATCCACTGGATGTCTCCGGCGGAAATATCGCCTTTGTTGCCCATGCTGTCACCATGTTCCACATCGCCGTCTAGTACATAGGTAATGGTTTCAATGCCGCGATGGGGATGCCAGGGGAATCCCGCCCTATAATCCGCTGGATTTTCTGAGCGGAAATCATCCAGCAGCAGGAAAGGGTCTAGCAGTGGTAATTCATGAAAACCAAATGCGCGTTTGAGATGCACGCCTGCACCTTCAATGGTAGGCTCACTTTTCCAGACTTTTTTGATGGCGCGGTGGATGTTGACTCCATTCATGGTAAATCTCCTGTAGTGTCAGTTAATGTTCTATAAGCCCTAATTTGGCTATCAAAGCAATGTCTTCTGCGGTCAATTCAAAATCAGAGATGCTCAAATCCTCGTGCATATGTTGTTCATTACTGGTGCCGGTCAGTGGAACTATGCCGATCTGCAGGGCAAATTTAAAAATAATCTGTGCGGGATTTTTATTAAAGCGTTGTGATATTTCTCTTATCTGCTGAGTTTGTAGCACGGGAATATTCGCAGTTAATAACGAGAAACCTTGATAGATAATTTGATTCGCTTTACAGAATTCGCGTATGGATTGATCCCAGCCCCGATGAGCGAAACAACGATTTTGTACGATCATGGGCTTAATTCTGGCTTTTTGGGTCAGCAGTTCTAATTGCGGTAAATTCACATTGCTAATGCCAATTAATTTAGTCCGCTTACCTTCGTAAATTTTTTCAATGGCGGCCCAAACTTCCCAGTCAGCAATACTCAGACCAGAAGCTGAATAAGGGCCATGCAGCAGATAGGAGTCTACATAATCAGTGTGTAAATGTTCTAGGGAACTTTGAAAAGAACTATTGACCTGAGTTGTGTAATCCATTGCTGGATCATAAGGGATATTTTCATCATGACCTTCGACGGATGTGAATTTGGTCTGTAAAAATAGTTGTTCACGATGGATGCCACTTTCATATAATTGTAAAAGCGCGGCACCTACGGATGGTTCTGAATAATGTTTGGGTTGATTGGCGGTATCGATGGCGCAAAATCCCGCATTTATAGCCATTTTAACCAGCTCGCTAGTCATCGTGCCTTTCCAGGCAGTGCCATAAATAAATGGGGGTAATTGAATGTTTTGCAACATGAGGGAATCCAAAGTTATGGTTTTAGAAATTCCAAGAAAATTTTATTCTGAAGTGATTATATTGTCCCACAGGGAATGAAAGTTTTAAAGGATTGTCGTGTAATATGGAGCGCAGAGAGAGTCCGCGCTCCGAAAAGCAAAATTTTGAGGGCTGGCAGCAGAATATCAGCCGGGAGGAGAATAGTGCTGCTGATCTTCCGACGTCATTTCTGGGGTAGCTTCAGCACCAAACCCAACCCCGGTTATAGAGGATGGCAGAAGTTCAAAAAATCGAGGGCTGCCTTTAGGTGTATGACTGCCAGTTGATCTCCCCTGGGAAGATGTAGTAACCGTTGAGAAAGATGAGGTTGCTTTTTGGGTTTGGCTTTTGTCATCATCACATACACTGGTTGTTGATAAGATGCTAGAGCTAGATGCACTGTAATTTTCGAAATTCTCAGGCTGTTCACGTTGAGGTTTGATCGATGCTGCGGTAGATTTGATCCACTCTTCAGCATGGCTCATGTCCGGAATGAAATTGGCCTGCTTCCCATAGACATACCAGGGTAATGAAAAATGACTGTGGATTTTTTCTATGGCATCACATATGGGTTTTGAAATAGATGGTTTACTTGCTTTAGCTGTCTGATGAGTTAAAGCTATTGTTTCATATATTGTCTTGAATGACTGGAAATAAGTATCAATAATTAACTTGTTTTGGCTATAAAATACAGATTCTTCAGTAGAGGAATATTTTTGCTGAATTTCTAGGGCGTATTTCTCAAGCGATTTAGTCAATTCAACAATTTCAACTCCAAGGTCTCTACGACTCTCTAATGGTTCATAAGGGATTTTTGCAGTGGTTGGGGGCGGATTATTTGTAAGTTTGGTAGTTTGGATTTGAAGGTTTTTAAATTTATTTTCTCTTTTATTTTCCATTAATCACCTCGCGGGTATCAGATTTGGTTGGTCATTGATAAAATACAAAGCCCGTTTTGTTGAGCATTTAGAGTGGATTTGTTAAATTTTAAGAAAAATTTTATATCGATACAGTATGGCGAGAATGAATAGCCAAAATAAAACATAACTAATTGCATAGAACAGCGAGGCATTGTGTAATGAAGCCCAGCCAAATAAATGTTCGGTGATATAAATCCGCAAATTAACCGAACTGCCCTGTTGCGAGATATGGATTAAATTTTGTAGTTTAAGGAACATAATATGCAGAACATAGGCTGCAATCGCATTAATGCCGAATATCTCCAAGGGTTTTGACCATCTGCGTAAATTTCGAATTTCAATTAAGCCATAGCAAAGCGCATAGAGAATCAGTCCCAAACCACCGGTCCAGAGCACAAATGAACTGCTCCAAAGATTCTTATTGAGGGGAAACCATAGTCCCCAAATCCAACCAATAATCGCTGCGATTATGCCAGCACATATCATACCCCAGAATTTTGCCATCGGGGTATATTTAGATAATAACCATATACCGGTTAAATTACCGAGCAGCGTGGTGGCGATCGCGGGTAGGGTACTTAAAATACCTTCAGGGTCATATGTTTTTCCGTATAAATGACCATTTAACAGCAGACGGTCGATACAAGCGGCGAGATTACCGTTGGGTGAAAGATTCGCCGAACCAAATCCTGGCACTGGGATTAAAATCATTGCCAGGTAATATCCAATTAACAAACTAATAAAGATAAAAAGCTGAGTGCGGGTGCGAGTGGTTAAAAATAGAATGGACGCAAAGAGATAACACAATGCAATCCGTTGCAGTACCCCGTATATTCGCCAGGTGGCAAGATCATAGTGCGGAAAGCCATTAAGTAACAGGCCTATTAGCCAAATAATTAAAGAGCGTCGAATAATTTTAACTATGAGTTCGTTCAGAGGAGTTCGAATTTTTGACTGTGAAAAACTAATGGCAATGGAGACGCCGACAATGAATAGAAAAAAAGGAAAGACTAAATCGGCCAAGGTGCAGCCATTCCATGTCGCATGTTTAAGCCAGGCATAGGCAGTATTATTACCGGGGCTATTCACCAGAATCATGCCGACGATTGTGAGCCCCCGAAATACATCTAAAGAAAGCAGTCTGTTTATTTTTTCACTGGGATTAACCATATAGTTTACTAGCTCTCCATTGTGTTCTGAATTAACACTTTTTGGAAATTTCCTCTCCTGTATTGGCAGGAGAGGTGGTTGATTAACGTCAGGTCCATAATACATGAATAAAGTTAACTATTTTTTCTGCAAATTCGCAGTCCTACTGTCTAAACCTTTTTTACTATTTAAAAATTCTTCTATATCTTTTATAACTTGAACAGTGGTTTCCCCACTAGGTTTAAGCATTTTTTCTATCTGCTGTTCTTCCGTTTTTAGTGGAGTTTTTTCTCCTGCTTGTCCTGATGGGGGGACTACACCATTCAATATACTAGCCGCTAAATACTTAGGTGAGGTATCTGATCTGCCATTGAACCCTCTTCTCACCGGGAGGGGGAGGGAAGCCGTTCTATAGATAGAAGTTGAGGATTGAGGGGGTGCTCCTGTCTCTGAAGGTTTGAGTTTTCTTGCGGGGGGGCTAAAACGTGATATCGCTGAGCCCTCAGATCCTCCAGAAGAAAATCGGTTTTTGATGTCTGGTATCTTGGCAACACTGGAGATTGTTGGTTTCTCATCTAATGTTTCTAATAATGCTGACCAAGAGCTTGATGATCCTGATGTTGTCATTGGGGTTGGAGTTGAACTCTGTGTTTCCTTAGAGAGGGATAAATCTTTTGGGGACAATAAGGTTTGGGTGAGGAATTGTTGCCGTTGCTGTTCCTGCTCTTTTTGCTGTTCTTCTAATATATAATGCGCTTCCGTTGCCTTTCTCTGTAAACGTCGGCACTCTGAAGTTATGTGGGGAAATGACGCAAGAATTGAATTTAAGCTATTAGCAGTAATAAGCAAGGTGTTTATTTCTACTGATAAAGGCTGTGATCTTTGCTGTTTTCCGAGTAAATTATTTAACTCTAATAGATCTGTAACAGGTTGTTCGATAATTCTTGCAGCAGAACACTTAGCTAGCAGATCTTTAAAACAGCCATCGTATAAAACTCTCAGAGACGATAAATTAAAAGTAGGGATTATAAAAGCATCTATTACTAAATCTGTAAGTGTTAGTATCGCAACGCGCGTTGTAAGTTTGTTTTTTAAGGATTCACCATATCCTCGATCAAAATTTTTCCGAAAATTTTCTATCGCACTATTGCTGAGAATATTCTGTGCGTTAATCCCAGCCGCCTGACAGGTGCTTGTAAACTCCGCAAGATAGGTTGCACGCAGATTAAATTTCTCCTTTTCTAGGGGAATTTGTGAGACATCAATGCCTATGGCTGCCGCAGAAAGCTCGGCTAGTGTGGGTAAAATTTGATCCTTCCAAATCGCTATAGCATCCATCGGATTAGCGGAATTTTCAAGATTCTGGAGATATGTTGTGAGATTTTTTTGGTGATCTATGACTTTGTCCAATACGATCTGCGAAGGATAGATCTTCTTTTTGTCTTCTTTTGTATCACTGCCACTTGAAGTTGAGGTAAAAGCTGGAGAGCTAGAGGGTGGTACGACAGGTTGGAGAGAATCTTTAATGGCTTTTTCAAAATCATGCAGCAATAGTTGACAGCTTTCAATAAGCTTTTTTTCGTGTTCATCAGCTACTAATAGTTGACGATGTTTGGTATGTAAATGATTAGAAGAGAATAACTCAAGAATCTCAGCAGGTTGATATGTTTTTCCAGTTGTATAACTTGGAAAAAAACCGAATTGATGTAGAAAGAACAAGAGAGTATTAAAGGCATTGATTAGATCAATAGACGGGCCTTTATCTGAAATTTCCATAATTTTTGTAATAAATTCCGTCATAAAAAGAGAATATAAATTTGCAATTCTATTGTTTTGTATTGCCTTTTGTGTTGCGAGTAGTTTTGGAAGAGAATCGTAAAATCCAGAAATTTGTGAAACTGATCTTTCGATAGTTATTGATTGAGTTGATATTAATTTCCTATCTGACAATTCTTTAGATTGATGGGTTTTTTTTAAAGTTTCAAGCGTAGATTCAATTGTTTTGCTAAATTGTGAAACTTTATTTGCGTTAAGAGGAGATGAAGGTTCGACATCCAGCAAGCCTGCGTTAAAGCAGGCCTGGAAAAAATTTAAAGCATACTGCTCAAGATTATTTATATTGACTGGAAAAATAACAGACTTGGGTGACTTAAGTTTTGATTCTTCTGCGTGTTCAAAGAATTGCATAAGTTGACTGCTAAAAAACTGGCCATCTACTTTAGCTTGTTCCAACGGAGTTGGTGGAGAAGTTCTGGTGTTTTCTGCTGCATGTTCACTTTGATAATGTTTGAATACCCCAGCAATAGTTTGGGTGGCTTGCCTCGCACGGCTTTCGTGTTCAGATTTTGGAATTAATCCATTATGAGTTAAGATCCTTATAGTATTAAATTCAAGATTATCCATCTGGATGGCTTCATCCGGTTTAAATAAATCATTTGCTTTGGCAAAGGCCTGAAACCGTTGAAAATTGATGGGAGTGGGTGTTGCTTTTATTTCGCGAGCGAAATTTTCCAATTGAACGATAAACGATTCAATAATTTCTAAATCTGGAGAATCCATTTTTTTATCAGAGTTGACGCCTGAATCAGAACTTAGCAAAGGTGCAGAAGAAGGTTTTGCAGATGATTCCAGGTGTTGTTTATGCGTATATGCATCTAATATGACGACAACTAATTCGAGTGTTTCTCTAAAAGGACGATCTTTTTCTGCTAAGTCTGTTTTTCCTTGTAGCTGAGAAGCTAGTTGCTTACTGGCAGAAGCTACGGCGTCTGAAACCGAGGTGGCCGATGAGGGAATCGTAAATAAATTATTTTCGCGACATATTTCTAAGAATTCCCAAATTTGCTGTTCGAGAGCATCAAAGCGTAAATTTGGTTTATATAATTCCTCTAGAGTGATCTCACTGACTTGCTTTAGTTTATTTAAATTATTTTTTTTTTGTTCTTCTTTTAAATCAGTCATAAATTGCCTCTATGGGTTTGATTAGAAATGGTTTCTTATATTTTTCTCCAAACATTAGTAAAATACTAAATTGTAAATCGCTTAGTTGCCTTCATCAGTCTGAATCTCAGCTAACTGCAAACTACTAAGTATTATTACACTAGGAAGGATGAAACGTCCATGGATGCTTGTAAATAGATACCCCAGTCCTTCTTTAGTCTTAATTGCTCTAAAATGCTGCTAATGCTACATTAAAGTTCACCCCTCCCCTTGTGGGAGAGGTGAACTTTAGAGGGATTTTAATATTTATGCATGAACGCTGATCTGACCCCAGGATGACAGCAATCTGTAGGAGAAAGGAATTGCCGCGGCTTAAACACCTTTTATTGCCAGAGAGTTTCCAGCGATTGTCTGCAGTTTTGATAACTTTCCTGGTGTTTTTACTCATACCAGAAGTAAGCAATGCTTCTTTTATTGAATCAACCATGGGAGCAGCGGTGGTCAATGACGCTACCGCAAGCTATTACAACCCTGCGGCTTTAACTCTTCTGAAAAACCTCCAAATCATAGCGCTGGGCACTGGCGCAAAATCTCATAGCCAATTTACGGGTACTGCCACGCAATCGCGTACCGATTTTAGCCAATCTGGCACTAGTCAAGCAAACTCGCATTATTTTTTACCCTCGGGCTATTTGGGGCTGCCCGTGTCGGACAGATTTTTCTTAGGGCTAGCAGTCGTGGCAAATAATTTTGGCCGGGATATAGATCAAAATTCTATTCTGCGTTATGTCATGTCCGACAATAATATTAAAGATCTCGATCTTGTGCCAGCGCTGGGTGTCAAGTTAACCGATTATCTCTCAATAGGCGCCGGTGTTAATTTTTCGCAGGCCAGTTTTCTTTCTACACCGATTTCTGGCGTACCCAGCTTGAATATTCCCGATCTCCAAAGTCACAATGAAGCCAATGCCAACGCTTGGGGTGGTGATCTAGGGATATTGTTAAAACCATCAGCTTCTACGCTCATCGGCTTAAATTACCGCAGCTCCATGACCTATCACTTTAATGGCACGAGTGCGCTTGAGGGCAATCCTGGAATTACTTCAAACAACTTCGCTTTTGATTATTGGACCCCGGCCAGATACGTGCTTTCCATCAATCAATTTCTATCTCGAAGTTTTGGTTTGATTGGAACGCTACAATGGATAAAATGGGATATATACGATCAGATCAATGCTCATGGTGTTGCGACCCAGCTTGGTCCTAACCCGGTTATTTTATCTAATGTAACCGTGCCCTTAAATTTACATAATGCCTGGGTTTATACCTTGGGCAGTTATTATCAATTGTCTCCCAAATGGATAATCCGCGCCGCGGGGAATTATGTGCAATCGCCAGGAAATTCGAATTATCAAATCACAGAGGGCGATAACATTATTGTTGGCGCAGCGCTTGGGTATAAGCTGAGCAAAAAGATCTCAATTGATGCCAGTTATGCGCATGCTTTTGTTAAAGATCAAACGATTGCTATACAAAATCCAGTGAACACTATTAACGGAATTAACAAGGGCTATCGAGATTCAATTTCTTTGAAAATAACGGCTAATGTATAGGTACTAAATGACAAATAAAACCATCGGGATTACTTGTTTCAAAGATGGTGAGCGGCCTGTCTTGTGTTACGTTTTCATCTGGACTGTGAACCGTCAAAAGAACTTCGCATGGAGGATAGGTGGATTTTTTATTATCAACCGTATCGACAACTAATCTGAATACCACTCCCTGACTATTCTGCCAACAAGCAGAGGGTACGGCGGATGTGTTTACTGGAACAGTCGTTTGATTTGCTGTTGATGCCTGCACTCCAGCAATGTTCGCAACTGTTTGCTTGCTACAATCAGAGCCAATGCCTTGATATTCGACATGGCCTTGGGTAATTACAATTGGATCTTTAACAGATTTAGTATCGTTTTGAAGACTAAATGTGACCGTTCCTGCCAATGAAACAGTGGATAGCGCCGTCAAAGAAAAACAAGCTAGAATTTTTACAGTGATTTTCATAGTTCTCTCCTTAGAGTTATTTTTATCATGAATGGGTTTGAGGTTAACCAACTGAATCCATACTTATTTTTTGAAGAATTATTGGGCATGCCCGCAGCAATATTATCGCAAAGATTAAGCCACTACAATAAATTAACGAGGACAGAACTCTTCCAAATCTAACAACTGTGCCACTAGTAACTCAGGCTCAGAATAGAAAGGGGAGTGATCTGTATCAAGTGCCAGTACTTTCTGGCAGGGCAAAGTCGTAACCATACTGCGTTGCAAAGTGATTGGCACAGCTTTATCTTGCAGACATTCAATATAAAATCGCGGTAACGAGCCAAAATTTTCCGGAGTTAATGACAGCGGCGTGGATGAAACCATCATAGGTTCTGGACACAACAAAGAAGCTGCATGCTTTATCCAAGACTCAGATGTGGTATTGTAAAAAATATCAGCGACAGCTGCTGGGATTACTGTTGAAATAGTTTTATCAGCGGATAGCACATATTTATTCTGTGGATCTACTGATTGCGGATGTTGACGTACTGTTTCTCGAAGAGTTCCACCATTAGGAATTAAAAAAGCTGACAGATAAATCAGAGCGCGCGTATATTGCCTGGCATATTCAGCGGCTTGACTGATCACGATTCCTCCCCGACTGTGGCCGACTAATATCACCGTTTCTTTTTGCTGCCGCGCCAGATCTGCCACAAACTGCGCCCAATAATCCAACGTTATAGAAGATAAAGGCCTGCGATCGCTACCCATACCGGGCAAATCCGGAGCCAGCACGTGATGGCCTTGATGTTCCAGCAGTGGAACAATGCGCTCCCAACACCACCCACCATGCCAGGCGCCGTGAATTAAAATGAAGGTTGCCATAGATATTTCCTTAAAAAATAGGACTTTAGCATTGAGGACAGGATAATCTGTCACTGAAAAGCTGTAAATATTTGTAAAAAAAGTAATCTATACTAAAATAATTATTATAGTGTGGATTATAAAAAATTTCTTTAAAAAATTTAATGCATCCCTATATATCCCTATATTTTATTTAGTGACTATGACAATACCATTTGTTAGATCCACATAAGGGGGTATCACTCCATTCTTGAGGTTTTATGATTTTATGAAAAGACCCATCTATCTAGATTACATGTCAACAACCCCCGTAGATCAACGTGTTATAGCGCGAATGTCGCAGTATTTAGGTTACGACGGCGATTTTGGTAATCCTGCTTCCGTAACCCACAGTTATGGTTGGACAGCTTCCAGCACTGTTGAAGAGGCTCGCAGCCAAGTGGCGGATTTGATCAATGCAGAAGCCGGGGAAATCCTATGGACATCGGGTGCTACAGAAGCAAATAACCTGGCAATCAAAGGCGCTGCACGGTTTTATCAGCGCTGGGACAAACATATTGTCGTCTGTATGACTGAACATAAATCAGTGTTAGATGTTTGTGAACAGTTAGGGCGCGAAGGTTTTGAAATCACCTACTTACGGCCACAATTAGATGGCAGAATTGACTTAGACGATTTGGAAAAAGCCTTGCGTCCTGATACTTTGCTCGTATCAATTGCGCATGTGAATAACGAAATCGGGGTCATACAAGATATTCAGGCGATTTCTGAGATTACCCATGCGCGGGGTGTTCTGCTACATGTGGATGCTGCGCAAAGCGCAGGCAAAATCCCCATTGATGTCAAAAAAATGCGCGTGGATTTGATGTCTTTTTCAGCGCATAAAGTGTATGGTCCCAAAGGCGTAGGCGTGTTGTATATTCGTAATGAACCTAATTTGCATATAGAACCTTTATTCAATGGTGGCCCTCAAGAACGGGGATTGCGCCCAGGCACTTTAGCGACACATCAAATTGTAGGGATGGGCGAAGCTTTTAAAATTGCTAAGCAAGAATTGCATACTGATAATGCACGTATTTTGCAGCTTAGACAAAGATTATGGCAAGGTTTACAGTCACAAATAACGGATATTCATCTCAATGGCAGCGAAGTTCATCGCGTAGCTGGTAATTTAAATGTGAGTTTTTTAGGTCCCAAAGATGCGGCGACTTTAATCAGTCGATTGTCTGAGGAAGTTGCAGTCTCATCCGGTTCGGCGTGCTTGGCGAATCGGGGTGAAAAGCCTTCCTTTGTTTTGCTTGCCCTGGGTCTTAGTGAAGAAATTGCGCGTAGCTCCATCCGTTTTACTCTTGGACGCTTCACCACCCAGGCGGATATCGATACTGTCATTGAAGAGGTTGTCAAGGCTGTGAAAGCCTAGTGGTGGAGGGAGTAACAATCGAGGGACAATGAAAAAGATTCCCCAATCTAATTCTGAAGTGACGCAATTCAAATCTACGGCCGATCAGCCGTCTGGATTACATCGCACGCTTAATTTCCGCGATCTTGTCGTTTATGGACTATTGTTTATAGCTCCTATGGCGCCGGTAGGAGTGTTCGGCGTATTGGATATCAAATCACAGGGTGCAGTCGCATTAGTTTATTTGATTGCGACCGCAGCTATGGCATTGACTGCTTTCTCCTATGCGCAAATGGTACAAGCTGTACCAAGGGCTGGTTCCGTCTTTGCTTATGCCAATGCCGGTCTTGGCCAAACTGCAGGTTTTATTGCTGGGTGGATGGTTAGTCTGGATTACCTGCTGATACCCGCTGTCGCTTATCTTTTTTCCGGCATTGCACTACATGCATTAATGCCGTCCATCTCACCGTGGATCTTTACCTCAATTGCAGTTACTGTGACCACAGCGCTCAATTTACGCGGCGTAAAGACGGCTGCTCTGGTGGGCCTCTTGGTATTAGTGATGGAGATCGCAGTGCTGCTGATTTTCATAGTCGCTGCGCTGATAGTTTTGCTAAAGCAGGGTGGCGCTCATGATTGGTTATCCCCTTTTACCGGACAAGGAAGCTTCTCATTTAAAGGGGTTCTTAGTGCAGTATCTGTGGCTGTGCTGTCTTTTTTGGGCTTTGATGCCATTGCTTCATTTGCAGAAGAAAATGTGGGTGGCTCGCAGCAAGTAGCAGGCGCCTTGTTGTTCTGTCTGGGATTGGCAGGCTTATTGTTTATTGTACAAGCTTATCTAGCAACGCTATTAATGCATCAATCCGCAGTCATACTGGCTGCTCAACCTAAACCCATTCTCCATGGGGGTTTGGTTTTTTATAAGGTGGTGGAAGTAGGAATAGGTCATTGGTTAAAACATTTAGTTGCACTTAGCAAAGCCATAGGTGCAGCATTTGCAGCCTTGGCTGCCCAAGCAGCAGGCGGGAGATTGTTATTCGCCATGGCTCGTAGTCGACGGTTACCCAAGATATTGTCCACTGTCGATGAGCGAAGTGGCGTCCCTTGGGTTGCATTATTAATCACAGCTGTCATTGCCTTTTTAGCTGCTGTAGCGGCTGCCCAAAGCACTCAGGGGTTGCATTGGCTAGTGTCAATAGTAGATATGGGCGCGCTTAGCGCATTCCTGTTACTGCATTTATCGGTGATAGCTTGGTTTGCGATACGCTCTCCCAATAATTTCAGTTGGTGGAAACATTTGCTTATACCCGTATTAGGATTGATAGTGGTTGTCGCTATTATCGTCACCGCTTCCCACGCTGCGCAATGGGTTGGATTAGCTTGGTTGACAGTGGGAGTGGTGCTGGCGCTTATTATCAGGAAAAAGATAATTTTTTCTACAGGCCCCTAGTCAACGCGGATATTCTTGCGCGGATTACCTCCGCAAGAGCGAAGCGGATATATTGTTTAAACAAAAGTAATCGCGCTAATGAAAAAATTCTTAGATCAGCCTATTGTTACTATCAGCAAAGAATCATACCTCACTTTGATTGTGATCGTAATGCCGGTTCTGAATTTCCTTAGCGGCATAAATATTGATATCTATGCGCCTTCAATGCCCTCAATTGCTACTTATTTCAATGTTTCAATTTTGGTAATGAAAAATACAATTACCGCCACCATTCTTGGCTGGGCATTTGGGGCAATAGTTTTTGGTGCTTTAATTGATGCCATAGGAAGAAAAAAGACCCTTTTCTATGGTATGTTTCTGTATATGCTAGCCAGCGGATTTGCCCTTTACTGTCAGAACATTGATCAGTTGATGTTAATACGGTTTTTGCAAGGCTTCACAGTAGTCTCAGTCACAGTGGGCTGTAGAGCGCTTATTCTCGATAATTTCACCGGTCATCACTATAATATTGCCATCATTTATACTTTCATTGGCTTTGGAATGGGTCATGTTTTCGGCCCATTTATAGGCGGTGTTTTACAATACTATTTTGGTTGGAAGGCCAATTTTGCTGCGCTTTTTATTTTAACTTTATTTCTGACATTGATGTTAATTTTCTTTGTAAAGGAAAGTATTCCAGAAAGACAATCATTAAATCTTAAGGACATTGGGGGAAGATATCTAACGGTATTAAGACATAAGAAAATTATCGCTGGTGTTATTATCTTAGGTTTAACTCAGATCCAGATGTTATTGTACCCAACCATAGGTCCATTTATTGTCGAAGGATTTTTACATTATAATGCTTTAGTATATGGTAATACGGCTCTTATCGTGGGTGGGGGTTATTTAGCAGGTAATTTGATTAATAGAGGCTTACTTAAATATATTTCTTTGAAAAAATCCTGCTATGCAGCGTATATTATCCTTTTATTGGCTGTTGCCTTATCTTATTTATTTACTCTGTTCTCATCGCTTAATCTTGTGACTTTACTCGTGCCAATGATTTTAATAAACATTAGTTCAGGCCTGATATTCTCCAATGTCATGGCGAGTAATCTTAAGCAATTTCCGAGCAGCGCGGGCATCACCATGGCCATTCAGATATCGCTTCTAGCTGTTGTTACAACCATAGGCATTTTTATTGCCAATGATATTTCCATCACATCGTTGCTTTCACTTTCAATCATCTACTCCATATTGGCAGGGCTTACTTTGCTGATATTTTTTGGGAGTTATCGTAAGTTAGTAATGGATTAAAACCGATCTTCACTTGCTGCAAATCCATAAGATATGGACAAAGACTAAAAAGATAAAATATCAAAGCTAGAAATCTTAAAAAAATATTCTTCTTTAGGTGACAACTGGCTTGATTAAATATATCAGGGAAATGTCTTTATTCAAAGAGGGTAATCATTGGCGAAAAAACGGTACTGTGTATGCAGAGAACAATCACTATAAAGGAAATTTAAAGATGACATTGACAGGAAATTCTATACTGGTTAAATCAAGCTTCGACAGCCCTCCCGACAATCCGCTTTTAATGTTACAAGAATGGTTAGAGTTGGCGGATAAGGTTGGGGTCCGGGAACCAAGGAGTATGGTGTTATCAACACTAGATAAGTTTAATCGACCTTCAAGCAGAGTTGTGTTGCTAAAAGAGTGTGATGCAACTGGTGTTATATTCGGCACCAGTCAACACAGTGCAAAGGGTAGGGATCTGCAATCGAATCCGTGGGCTGCTGGAAATTTATGGTGGCGGGAAATCATTTTGCAGGTTAACTTTCAAGGCCAAGTTACTCAACTTTCAGAACAGCAATCTGATGAAATGTTTCGTACCAGACCCCGCGAAGGCCAGGCAGTTTCTGCTGTGTCAAGACAGAGTGCTCCCTTGCATAATGAGATTGAGTTAGGAAATAAAGTGCAGCGCTTAATTGATGCTACAGGCGAAATTGAGCGTCCTGAGGGATGGTTCGCCTATCATCTTATACTAGCATCGATTGAGTTTTGGCAGGGCGGCCAAGATCGGCTTCATAAAAGACTGCGCTATGATCTTAGCAATGGCTGTTGGAGTTATCAACGCTTGCAGCCTTAGTGTCCAGAGGGATCAAGTCTAACTTTAATCTCTTGATTTCGAATGAGTAAACACCATTCCGAAATCAAGAGATTAAAGTTAGACTTGATCCCTCTGGCGCCGACATGATTTTGGACATAAAAAACCATGACTTTTAAAGCTTCCGTTTGCGCAGATCTCTACTTGGAAATCATTCCAATAGAATCCAACCATGTCTCCACTAGCTGAGTCCACGCTGTTATCGGATATTTCGTGCGTCTCAGCCCAAACGCATGTCCGCCTTCCGCATACAAATGCATTTCTACAGGAACACCAGCGTTCTTTAGAGCAATATAGTAAACGAGAGAATCATTCACATTATCTTCATGATCATTTTCTGCTTGTAGCAGAAAGGTAGGTGGGGTTTGACGGGTAATAGGAACATTTGGGTTCAATTCAAACTTCTTTTCATCAATCCATAAGTGCCCTGGATAAAGCGCAATTGCAAAATCTGGGCGGCAGCTTTCCTTATCTGCTGCGTCGATAGTTTTATACAGGCGTTGATTAAAATGTGTGCTGATTGCCGCTACTAAATGCCCACCTGCCGAAAATCCCATTACGCCAATCTTATGTGGATCGATATGCCAATTCTTGGCATGAAAACGCAGTAACCCCACGGTTCTCTGTGCATCTTCTAACGCCATGGGTGAGTCTGGATAGGGCCCTGATCTCGGACCTAATCCTTTGCCATCAGCCCCTTCACCTGGCACGCGGTACTTTAGCAGCACACAGGTGATTCCTTTTGAAGTCAACCAATCACAAACCTCAGTTCCTTCAAGATCCATGGCCAGAATCCAATAGCCGCCACCAGGAAATACGATCACAGCAGCTCCCGTATTTTTTTTCTTTGGCGGATAGATCGTCATCGTCGGCTGCCCCACAGGGCCGACCATAATCCACCCTCTATCAGCGACCAGTGGGGTATTCACTGCCTTCATCTCCTCAGGCTTTGCTGTAGGTTGTGCATCAGGCACTGTTCCTGGCCATATCGGTATTTGTGTATGTCCTGGTGATGGCTGCCAGACGTTTGCCTGTGCATTCGCTCCGCAAAACGTCAATAGGGCGAAGAAAGTAAATTTAAGAAACATTGTCATTAGAATAAGCTCACTCTCTTATATGATATCTTCATTTAATCATAACCTTTTTAATTTGCATACATTCTCAATGCGGCGGCGGTTGAGCTGAAGCCGCCGCAATTCAATTTAGTATAGTAACTATGAAAAGATGGATCAGAAGCAAACAAGAAACATCAACTAATTAATTAGTTGACAATTACTAAATATTTAGTTGATAATGGAATAGCTCTTATCAGGGACTTGCATTATGAAAATAAAATTAACGACAGTTGAATATGAATTAATGACTATATTGTGGGGGTTAGGACAAGGAACGGTTCGGGATATTCTGGAAAATTTGCCTGAAAAAAGAAAATTAGCTTATACCAGTGTTTCAACGATACTACGTATTTTGCAAAAAAAGCAATTACTCCATTATCAAAAATCAGGCCGTCAGCACGTTTATGTTCCTAAAATAAGTAAATCCTGCTTTATAAAAGATACTGTTTCAGAGGTGGTGTCTGAATTATTTGACAGTAATCCGGCGGAACTGGCTGTTTTTCTGTTAAATGATAACAACTTAACTAAAGAAGAGTTGATATCTTTAAAAGCACTAATTCAACGAAAAATCTAAAGCGGTAGGCTAGTATGTTAGAAGAATTATTTTGCCAATATATCATGTTGAATTTTCTATTAGCATTTGGGTATCTATGTAGCAGTTTTTTAATCAGAATATCGCTCAATAAAATCATTTCTTTTAAGCAGAAGCTAAAAATAAACCGGTTTTTATTACTCTATATTCCTTGTATTTATCTGTTGGTTTTTTTTATAAAACTCTATTATTATCCTGATCCTACCTTTGTCCTACAATTGCCTAATATAGATGCCTTAGTAGCTCATCATATCGCAGCTCATTCTCCACAAATAAGTTCGACCAACGAATTGAACCTCAGCGATTATTTTTATATAAGCCTATTGATCATAATTGCTATTAGCGCTTTTTTAAGAATTATCAATTTCATTTTACAATTAATTAAATTAAATAGAATGGTCTTAAATAGTATTGGTGTAAGACGTTGTGGAAATCTATCCATAGTGGTATCTGATCAGATAAATATCCCATTTTGTTTTTCTTTCATGGGATCTAGCTATGTCGTCATTACTAATGATTTACTTGAGAATCATCTAAACTACAAACTAGCTATTAAACATGAGTTGCAGCATATTAGACAAAAAGACACGCGATGGGTTTATCTGTTTGAGCTATTCAAAATTATTTTTTATCTCAACCCCTTCATCCATCATTGGCTTAAATCCAATTCTGAATTACAGGAACTTGCCTGTGATGAAGCATTGATAAACGAAAGATTAGTTTGCGTAGAGGACTACGCGTACTGTTTATTAACTACCGCAGAACAAATTTTTAGCAGAAAATCTTTAGCGAAAGAAGCCTATTCAGCAGCTGTTGGCTTATTTCATTCCAAAAAATCTTTGACCAGTAGGAGAATCATGATGCTATTTAAACATAAAAGAACATTAAACAAACGCGGCCTTGTATTTTTCATCAGCGCTTTCATCTTGTCGGTAATTGTAACCACAAGCTACGCGGTGGGAGTCACAGCCTATCACCCCAAAAAATCTTTAGATCAACCGCTAGTTACAAGCGATTATATTAAAACCTGGTCTAGTGAAGCGGTGTTAAAAACCTTTAATTACGATTACACCAATTATAAGAAAAATCTTGAAAGTGCATCACACTATTTCATTCCAGAAGGCTGGAAAGATTTCATGACCGCATTAAAAACATCTGGAAATATTGATGCAGTTGTCACGAAGAAACTCACTTTATCAGCGAGCTTTAATAATGAACCAACGATTATTAAGCAGGGCGTTGAAAATGGCCGATATACCTGGCATATAAAAATACCAACAACTATAACCTATTCTGGTAAGACGATATCTAATAAACAGTCCTCAATAGTCAATTTATTGATTATTAGAACGAATGAAACCAGTAGTGGTATTGGTATAAGTGAGTATTGGATTCTGCCGGAATCTGATAAATAAAAATGTGACAACGGCATTATTCAGTCAATCTTGAAGCAGTATATTCCATTCTTCAGAGGCCCAGTGTTGCGATATGATTAAAGGTAAAACCGAGGGACAAAATGTCATAAATGAATATCCAAAATCACCGCGAGAATTTATTAGTTATTTCTTTAAACCCTATCGCGTTTATTTTTTCATATTGTTTTTTATTATCCTTATTGTTGCAAGCTACAGCACCGTACAACCTTATGTTTTAAAAAAGCTAATCGATGCGGCAACTCCATTGCTGGGAAAACGAGCATTGATTGGTGCAACAATTTTACCCGCATTGATATTAATCATTCTTACCATAGTTAACAATATTGCCTGGCGTTTAAATAACTATGTAATTTTAAAAAGTGTTCCAAAACTTAAATCAGATATTATTAGTCAAACATCAGATTATGTTCATGGACATTCATTTAAGTTTTTTCAGGATAACTTAAGTGGTGCAATTAGCAATAGAATAGTTGATTTGGCAAATAATACAGATAGTTTGGTTCAATCAACAAGAGAGCTTTTGGTGCGTTTTTTGATTTTGGTTAGTGCAATTTTTATAGCAGCCATTGTAAATCCCTTGTTTTCCGCTATTTTTTTAATTTGGACGCTATTGGTAATAGGCATGGCTGTTTATTTTAATAAAAAAATAGAACCGCTCTCCAATATTTTTGCTGAAGCCCGCAGTCATTCTGTCGGGAACGTGGTAGATAGTTTTGCAAATGCCATTAGCGTTATTTTATTTTCAGGAAAAAACTTTGAAAAGAAATATCTTAAAACCTCATTAGATGACATGGTAAAAAAAGACATTAAACTGCAAAAAAGATTAATGAAATATGCAGTTTCTATGAGTGTGATGACTGTATTAATCGAAATTTTTACCATTTTTCCGTTAATTTATTTAGGGTCAAAAGGAGCGCTGACGATTGGAGATTTTGCACTGATCTTCATACTTTCGATCAATGTAATAGAACAAGTCTGGAGTATTACTGAGGTATTTTTTAGAGTTTCAGAACAATTAGGGATTTTTAATCAAGCAATCAAATTTTTATCTCAGAAGCCGGACATCATAGATGATCCTAATGCGTTACCTCTTCAAATAGAAACGGGTGAAATTGTATTTTCTCATGTTAACTTCTACTACACTGAATCGCAAAGGTTGTTTGAAGATAAAACATTGGTAGTTAATGGTGGAGAAAAAATTGGATTAGTAGGTTACTCAGGCAGTGGGAAAAGTACTTTTGTAAATTTTATCACCCGTATGTTTGACATTCAAAAAGGGGATATTTTAATTGATAATCAATCTATTCAATCCATTACCCTTACCAGCCTCAGAAAGAATATTGGTTTTATACCACAAGATCCTAGTTTGTTTCATCGAAGTATCTTAGATAATATCCGCTATGGAAAATTTGAAGCAACTGATGAGGAAGTTATTGAAGCAGCAAAGCAAGCACATGCGCATGAATTTGTGATTCAACTGCCTAATGGCTATCAAACATGGGTGGGCGAAAGAGGTGTAAAACTTTCCGGTGGTCAACGCCAACGTATTGCAATAGCTAGGGCTATTCTTAAAAACGCACCCATACTAATTTTAGATGAAGCTACAAGTGCCCTAGATTCAGTAACAGAAGCGTTGATTCAGGAATCATTGCAAATCGCCATGGAGAACAAAACAGTGATAGTGATCGCTCACAGACTCTCTACTATTAAATCAATGGATAGGATTCTAGTATTTGATAAAGGTCGTATAGTAGAAGAAGGCAGTCATCAACATCTATTAGAAAAAGCTATCATTTACCCTCAATTATGGAATATGCAGCAAGGATTTTTATCTGAATGAATTTTTGACGCTACCAACTCTTTGTAATTTGAACGTTAGGTTTCATTACGGGCTAAACATATCAGGCGCTTCTTTTACTAGGACTGTGCTAAAGTATATCATTTATTGTGTCCAACAATGCACTGGCAAGAAAAAAACCTTTGAGTCCAATGCGGTTGTTGGGATATGTAGTAACCATGAAAAATTCCTTATCTCATTTACCGCCTCGACATTTTGATCACCATTCACTACCATCAGACAATAAAAATGTTGTGCTAAACTCAACGGCAGCTGAAGAAGAAAGTTTCTCAATTGGACTCGGAAAGGGAGCTGGGTAGTAGTCCTGTTCCGTTGTTATTATCTATTTTTGTCGTGGTCCTGGCATGGATGGTAGGCGCCATCATATAATCAGAAACTGCTTCTAGATACTTTACAATGTAAGAAGCTGGTGAAACCTTTACAGCTGCTAATTTTCAATCCCTATATAAATATCAATCACTGCTTGATTGGGATTAGCAGCTCTTTGATCGTAAATTTCGAAATCTGCGATATATTTACGTTTGCCACCCAAATCAGCCTTTTGCATCGTCCATATTTTTTTCCATGCGGAAATAATGATGTCTGGAATCTGTCCTGATTCTGTTTGAATTCGTTGATAGTGGCTTTCAGGAATCGTGATCGTTCTGAATTGAGATAAATCCTGCCCCTGCAATGAATCCACAGCTTCTCCAATAAAATAAGTATAGTTTCCATTTTCATCACTGTCGTATTCGGTGTACACCGCATAGGTGGTGCCTGGATTAGTTCGGTGTTGAATATGCTTGGCTATTTGTGTGTGCCAGTATGAACCTGCAAATTTGCCTATCTTTGCCGCATCGGGATTCATTTCATCCTTGTTATTTGTTCTAATGCTTAAACCAACCAAAATAAGCTCGGGTAATTTAACAGTTTGTTTTTTCATAGGAGTATTTCTCCAAAAATTTATGGGGTTATTGCACAATACCTTTCAATATCTTTCCCCTCTCCCGCTTGCGGGAGAGGGTATATGTCGCAGTTTATTTTAAACTGCCAGCTCCGGCAATGGAGCAAATACTCGCAGGCGGTGTTGATCGGGATCCAGCACGACAAAGGTATAGCCAAAATCCATGGCTACTGGTTTTTGTGCAACAACCAAGCCGCGACCTGTCCAATCCTGGTATAGCGCTTCCACGGTTGGTTGATCGGGCACTGTAAAAGCAATTTCTCCACCGCCACCGGTGCATAGAGCACTGGGTTGCGCTGTGTGACGTGACCATAAGCCGAGCATAATCCCAGTATCTAAGGCAAATAAGACGAAGGTAGGATGTAATTCAATTGGAGTTTTCTCCAGTAAATCGCTATACAGCTTTGCACTGCGCAAGGGGTCCTCGACATATAAAATGATTAAATTCGGTTCTGACATAGGAAAAGCTCCATAGGGTTGAAAAAACGGGGTTGTCCGTTCTGGATGCCTATGGTAACAATGCCTGGTGTCAGTTCTTGTCAGCAGTCGTTAGTCGCGATGATTTCTTGCCGCCAGGCTTTTAACAATGCTTGTCGTTTGCGGGGATAACATTCCTGGCTGACGATAAATTTGCTGATACGGTCAGCACGGAAATGACGGAAACCATTGCGCAATTCACACCAGGCAATCAATATGCGCACATGATCAAAATACCCTAATGCAAAGGGCCAGATGGTTCGGGTGCTAATAGTGTTCTGAGCATCTTGATAATCAATGGTTGCTTTGTGTTCAGCGCGAATCGCTTGACGGATTTGCGCCACATCTGCCAGCTCTAACACTTGTTCTGCAGGTGGACCTGGCAATAAGGTGCTGCTGTCGAGTGCATTGCGTAAGTCGGTTGGCAACACCGCAGCAATTTTATGTAATGCGCTGTGAGCATCTGATTTCAGTCGCTCATCTCCCCGAGCTGCTACCCAGCGTGACCCTAGCACTAATGCTTCAATTTCCTCCTCAGAAAACATCAGAGGGGGCAACATAAATCCAGGTCGCAGGACATATCCTAATCCAGCCTCGCCTTCAATCTGCGCACCTTGCTCCTGCAAAGTACGAATATCGCGATACAAAGTTCGCACACTGATATTGAGTTCAGTTGCAAGAGAGGCTCCAGATATTGGAAAACGGTGGTGACGCAATAGTTGTAATAAATGGATTAAACGTTGAGCACGTGACAATGTAACTGACTCTTCTATGATTAAACTTTCGTACTATCATCAATGTCTTCAATAGCGTGATATCGGCGGGTCTTGTCAAAATATTACCATGGTTTGAGCTCCCGGTCAGGTGCTTCTTTGACTAGGATTGTGCTAAAATACATCATTAATCGTGCCCAGCAAGGGGATAAATACCTATTAGTCCAAGAGGCACAACGTTATTTATCTCCGGAGTTACAAGGTGAAATTATGACCATCGCACAGCAATGGGAAGCAGAGGGTATACAGAAAGGTATACAGAAAGGCGAGGCAGCTATGCTTATGCGCCAGATTCGCCATCGCTTTGGTGAGGTTCCTAAACCAATCACTCAGCAAATCTCTAAGGCCGATCCCCAGACCTTGTTAATTTGGGGTGAGAAGGTATTGGATGCCACCAATTTGGAAGAGATTTTTGCTGAAGATAGTTAAGAATAATAATGCACGGGCAAAAAGAAAATCTTTAAGTCCAGGCGGTTGTTTAGGGTGTGCAGCAACTATGAAAAATTCCTTATACCATCTGCAACCGCGCCAAGCTGTTGCTTCTTTCGTTTCTAGAATAACAACCAACTTTTTCTGAAAATTTCTTCCAGACTAGTCAGCTTAAAAGAGTACTGGTAAATGACAGCAAAAATGCACCGAAAAATAATAGGAGAGCAATATGAGTAAATTCATAGATGAAAAAACTGTGGGCAAATGTCCAGTAATGCACGGCGCCAATGACAATCGCGGACGCAACAATCGGGATTGGTGGCCGCATCAATTAGATCTTCAGGTACTGCATAACCATACTGCTTTATCCAATCCGATGGGCACTGGTTTTGACTATGCCGCAGAATTCAAAACCCTCGACCTCAATGCCGTTATCAAAGATTTACATGCGTTAATGACGGATTCACAGCCATGGTGGCCTGCTGATTTCGGACATTATGGCGGCTTGTTCATCCGTATGGCCTGGCACAGTGCGGGTACCTATCGTGTTGCTGATGGTCGCGGCGGCGCTGGTATGGGGCAGCAGCGTTTTGCGCCGCTTAACAGTTGGCCGGACAATGCCAATCTTGACAAGGCACGACGTCTGCTTTGGCCAATCAAACAGAAATACGGCCGTAAAATCTCCTGGGCTGATTTGATCATCCTCACCGGTAACGTGGCGCTGGAATCCATGGGTTTTAAAACCTTCGGTTTCGCTGGCGGCCGTGTTGATACCTGGGAACCAGAAGAACTGTACTGGGGGCCGGAAGGCAGCTGGCTAGGTGACGAACGTTATAGTGGTGAGCGCGAATTGCAAAATCCGCTCGGCGCAGTGCAGATGGGTCTTATTTATGTAAATCCAGAAGGTCCCAATGGTAATCCTGATCCAGTCGCAGCGGCGCATGATATTCGCGAAACCTTCGCGCGTATGGCCATGAATGATGAAGAAACGGTCGCCTTGATTGCAGGTGGCCATAGTTTTGGTAAATGTCATGGTGCGGGTGATCCATCATTAATTGGGCCGGAACCGGAAGGCGGCGCTATTGAGGATCAAGGTTTGGGGTGGAAGAGCAAGCATGGCACGGGCATAGGGGCAGATGCCATTACTGGCGGCCCGGAAGTTACCTGGTCACAAACTCCAACAAAATGGAGCAGGCATTTTTTCGAAAACCTGTTCCAATACGAATGGGAACTGACCAAGAGTCCGGCGGGAGCCTATCAATGGCAGGCAAAAAATGCCGAAGCGAATATTCCGGATGCTTTTGATCAATCTAAAAAGCATGTGCCAACCATGTTAACCACGGATTTGGCACTGCGCTTCGATCCCGATTACGAAAAAATCTCGCGCCGTTTTTATGAGAATCCCGAGCAATTCGCGGATGCATTTGCCCGGGCCTGGTTTAAACTTACCCACCGGGATATGGGGCCGCTTGCACGTTATTTGGGGACGCTAGTGCCGAAAGAAACTCTACTTTGGCAAGATCCTATTCCGAAAGTGGATCATCCGCTGGTCGACGAGAAGGATATAGAATCTTTGAAAGCGAAAATTCTTTCCTCTGGTTTGTCAGTATCCCAGCTAGTTTCATTAGCTTGGGCTTCGGCATCGACATTTCGTAGTTCTGACAAACGGGGTGGTGCAAATGGTGCGCGTATTCGTCTGGCTCCGCAGAAGGATTGGGAAGTGAATAATCCGGCTGAATTGGCTCAAGTCTTAACCACACTCGAAGCTATCCAGCAATCATTCAATATGGGCGACAAGAAAGTATCACTTGCCGATTTGATCGTTTTGGGTGGTGGTGCGGCAATTGAGAAAGCTGCGAAAGATGCGGGTATTGAGGTTTTGGTTCCTTTCACGCCAGGTCGCATGGATGCAGCGCAAGAGCAAACCGATGTACATTCTTTTACCTATCTTGAACCTTCATCCGATGGTTTTCGTAATTATCGTCGTGCTGGCAAGCAATTCATGAGACCAGAAGAAGCGTTGGTGGATCGTGCGCAATTGTTAAAACTGACCGCTCCCGAAATGACGGTGTTAGTCGGCGGACTGCGCGTTCTTGCTGCGAATACAGCTGGAATAAAACATGGGGTATTCACCAAGCAACCTGGGAAACTGAGTAACGACTTTTTTGTCAATTTGCTCGATATGGATACCCAGTGGCAGACCACTGCTGTAGAAGATGTGTATGAAGGCCGTGATCGCAAAACGCAGGAATTGAAATGGACAGGAACGCGTGTAGATCTGATCTTTGGCTCGCATGCTCAGTTACGTGCAATCGCTGAAGTGTATGCCAGCGCGAACGCTCAAGAGAAGTTCGCGCGCGATTTTGTTGCTGCCTGGGTCAAGGTAATGAATGCGGATCGCTTTGACCTGATCTGAATTGACAAATCTTCAGTTTAAACTAGGGTCATGTCCATGAGAGAAGCATTATTTTTCCCTGGAGTTAGATGTCTGAAAATTAACACTTAGCTTCCCGAAGTGCTACCATAAAGATTTGACTTTGACCCTGGCAATAATGAGCTACCGTCAGAGCTAGAGCTGCTTGAGAAAGTTATTGTACTAGAACTTGAAGATGGGGTAGAACTGTTAGTTGAGTTTTGAGCTGGAATATTTTTCTTGTCAAAGAAACCCAATCCTTTGGTTGAAGAATTGTTTTTCTTGGGCTTTTCTGATAGGAATGTGGATCTTTCTCTATGGCTAGTATTTTTTGTAATGAATCTAACAATATCATTATACCTATTCTTCTCATGTCTGGTTCTTAGGGCCGAAACTGTTACTTTTGCCAGTTCAGTCCTGGCCTGTCGTGCGAATGTTTTTCGTTGTTCGGCATCTTCGCTAAATATAGATAATTTATGGAGAACAAACCCATAACCCAAATGATAATAAGTTTGTTCTTCTATATTTTCAGGATCTGGAAAAGCGGCCTGGTATAGCCGATTAACATAGATAAATTCCTCATGTAATAATTTTTCAAAATGCAGGCCGCCAAAAAAAATACATTTATCCCATAATTCTTCAAAGAATATTCGAGGGTTATAAGGATCTACTTCTTTTGCTCTCCTGAAATAATGAGGTCCCTGACGAAAAGCACAGAGCGCCAGGCGAATAAGCACCTCTGCATATAATTTCCTATAGTAAGGATGATTGGAAACTTGTATCAGTTCAGCAAAACATGCGTCAGTATCTTTTAATAAATTGAACATCTCTCTCGTGGGGTGATTTTTTTCTTCCAGCTTTCTAATTTTATACATGAATGTATCGCTGAGGATATGTAATACCTGCAATTTCTTGCTAAAATATTTATTATGATATTGCAGGTATAATGGATCGGATGGATTAAGTTCACCTTTTTTAAAACCTTGTAATGCGATATCAAAATAGAACCATGTCCTTCGCAGATCGGCCAGAGGAGATTGACCAAGTTCGCGTAAGGGCTTAATCCGACAAGAGAGCAAAAGGATTAAGCCATAAGCATAAGATAAGGCACTTGTTTCTGGGCGCGGTTTTTCAAGATCCTTCATTTTCTTAAGCTTCTCACGGGCTTGCTTTATTGCCGACTGAGCTTTTTTATCTTCAGGATTTATGGACAATCTTGCATAATTAAGTTCGATAGTAAAAACATCATCAATTTCTTCGCGCAACCCTCCCCAGGAAATTGTCAGCGCTTCTAAATTGAAAATATAGCCGTTAATCAGCTCTAAAATTCTTCTTGATTCAGAACAGGCCGGCCATAATCCCAGGGATTTATTCATGGCTTCTCTGCTGGCATGAAGAAAGGAAAGAGCCATATGGCTAAAAGCGGAGGAGTTCTCCATGATACTTTCTGCTCGCACTAACAGGACAGTGGCCTTGATTGCAAAAATTTTAGAAGCGAGAAATATGGCTTCGGCCTGTTTTTTTGAAATTACCCGCTTAAACTTGGATTCTTGTTTTAGTAATGGTTGAGGGTTAATTAAGTTTGTGGAGGCAATCTTGCGTATGGCTTCATCTAGTAAAATCGTTATTTTCTCAGGATCATCCTCGATTCTCTCGGCTTGATTTTGAAGATCTCTGGCCGCCTTCAACATAATATCGAGATTCTCATCATCAACTTCTAAACTTGCTGTGGGGATGGTTTGTGGTTCAAGCGGAGTATTACCTGTAGAATTGGATGGTGTCGATTGGGGAGATTTAAATTTTATTTCCGATAAGGAGTCGGGGTAACGAGTTGATTCAAATTCTTGTGCGCAAATGCTCAAACTCTGTTCAACCCGTGTTTTAATAATACTACCATCGGAGATTTTATTTTTTGCTGTTTCTAAGTAACTGGATGCTCGCTTAAAATTTATTCTGGCTGACTCAAAATGATGTAAATGTTTTTCTATACGACCAAGATTAAGATGTGCCAAAGCCAGATCGTAAGAATCCTCCGCAGTTTCTAATACGGATGTTTCTAATAGAGAGATATGTTGTTGAAATTGCAATTTTGCTGATTGGTATTCTTGTCCGTTATTAGCAGTTTTTAAGGAATGAAATGCGTTGCTGCTGCTCAATGCTCTTGACTCAGGTGTCTGTTCTAGATTAACGTTTTTTGGTAATCCTAGTGATTCAGGTTTGGGTTTAGGAAGGGAAGGTGATTGGTCTGGAGCTGCTGATTCTTTTTGAGAAAGGGTATTATTATTCTTCTTTTCTGGCTGTTCCATGGTTTTTCCTGGTTATTAATTTTATTTTAAGTTTAATTATTATAGACCTGGATACCGCGCGCACTCTATATTTTTAGCCCAGAATGGTTAAAATAATACAAGAAGGTTTTTTAAAATGATAATCACATCGCTACAATTCCGAATTATCTAAGATTTTATGATAATGATTGGTAAATACAAAGCGTAAGATAATTGCTGCTAAGCCAACAACATTAATGGAGGTTGAGCCAACCAGAGCAATTAAAACACTATCGCTGATATTAAAGCCAAATTCATAGTTTTTAGTTTGTATTGAGTAATGGTTAAGTACTAGCAGCGCTAATGAAAATAGAATATATCCACAAATTCCACAGAACACCCATAATCCATATTTATCACGCAGTTTTCTTTCAGATTCTAGAGAGTTTGCATATTCAAGGAGTATTTTATTTCTGATTGCCAGCGTATCAGTCTTTGCTTTCAGGTAGGCAAGACGTTCTAATAAATGTTGTGGTTCTTTTCTTTCTATTTCTTGGATATTGGCTTGGGTTAACAGGATCTGGATTAGGGTCTGTTTACAATTCTACTATACCTTGCAGAAACCGTCGATTGTCTGTGCTCCGCTGCTCATTTACAAACTAAGTAAATTCCGCTGCGGTGCTCGACAATCAACGGTTTCTGCGGCGG
>FTIX01000004.1_pt1 | contig 48448 bp, 42 predicted proteins | sample 1658561 | NCBI WGS metagenome assembly FTIX01 (sample SAMEA3914836, study PRJEB12502) | metagenome | biome: forest; material: soil | place: Canada | collected 2011-07-03 | depth 0.3 m | reverse complement strand
AAACTTGATAACACTTGTGATGACTATTCAGGATGCAATTAGCTCATTCCAGATTCTAAATGTATTTAGGTGTTAGAGTAGCTGCCTGAAAATTGAATAAATTTATCTATTGCAAAATCTACTAATGATTTAGCATTGAGTAAATAGCTATTGGCATTGCCTACTTTTTTTGCCGAAATATTATAAGTTTTAAGATAGGATTTTAAGATAGAAGAAAAAAAATCCTTTGGCCAGGGTTTTATCCCGTCATCAGTATCATATTCTTCTAATTCGAGCAGAATTCGCTGGCCATCTTTTAGATAAGGTACTTGATAATGCACAATTTTTTTGTCTTTGATAGGCGCGATATGTTCCGCATAATGTAAAATAGTTAGCGTTTGCGCGCCCAATAATAAAACTTTACCATTATATTCGTACAATTTGGCTAAAGGTGATCCTGGGCCATAACCATAATTCAGCGGATGGTCTGCAACGAGCCAATCAGCAGCTGCACCTAATGCCGCTATGCGGGCGGCAGGATTTTTGCTAGAGACAGTATCTGGCCAACTACGAAAAAATTCCGCCAAAATACCATAACTGCGGCTGGATCGAGTTTTAGTCAACTCGAATGCTGGGCAATGTTCAATAAACATTCTATCTTTAGTGGAAGGCGGATGATCGGCCATTATCTCAAGTTCTGGCGGACAGCCCACATACATCATTAAAGTGCCGTTGGGCTCTACGCACGCTAAAGCTGCCTGATGCACTTGATCAGGGCCTCCCAATATCTGGCCAATCGTGTTTATAGCAGCATGTAACATAACCAAATCGCCGCTTTGTAAGCCTAATGCTTGCAGCTGCTTAATAAGTTGTTCTTTTGTTGTAAACATGGCGAGACCCTGAATAATTATTTATGGCATTGGTCCTATTTATCGGAGTAACTATAATAAGAACATGCTCTCATTAGATAATACAGTTTTGTAAATGAATCTGCTAATAAGATCGCAGCCTGCAAGTATTAATCGGTCCATTCGTTTGATGGCATGCTTTACTTTTGCCTGAGTTTGTAATCCTCTTCCTATACCAACAATAGATAGTTGTCGATAGATCAACAGCGTTTCACAGGCAAGCAACAGCGTGTAGTGGAGACGTTTACCTATGAATTGGGATGCTTGTTTAAATGTTTTATGTAACTAATTCCTTGACGCGCATGATTGTTTCCTTTTTGGCTTCCTAACCTATAGGAAACAATAAAATATTATGCGCGTCAATTCTTTGCTCTTCTTAATTCATTGATTTATAAAAAATTTCTTCATTTATTTGTGGGGATCACCCAGGACTTGACCTCTTAACTTAAATTATTCTTCAGTAAGTTCCCATGCTAAAAATTCCCCTTTCCTTTTATGCTCTGTAGAACACCCTGTCCTTTTTGAGTAAGCTTATATAGTTGATGCTGGCTTCGAGGTTTGTCAGTAATTGTGTATTGAAGAAAATCAATCTCCCACAATTTTTTTAAGGTTTTCACCATACTAGCAAACTCTTTAAAAGGATAGCTAGCCAAAACGGAAATTGATTAAATGATTTTAATAGTCGATATATCTACCAATTATTTCATTATCGATCTTATATTTATTTTTCCATTTAACAAATAGATTCCAAAGATGACGCCTATGGATTCAAGTACGTTAAAATACTCCTGATGCTGATTTATTTTCAGAAGAGGATATACACTATTTTAGTATTCTCTATTGTGCTTATGCAGTAGAATATCTAACGTCAGTTGATTACAAGCTTAAATCATTTTTCAAATATCCTGATTCTAACCTTTTACTTTTTGGATATTCTGGAAATGAATACTTTATTGAGGAATATGAAGACATGATGAATATCAACAAGCAAAGAGCCTTGTATCTCAAACTTCACAATAAGAGTTAAAAAAATGAAACAAAATCCTGCATTACGAAAGATTGAAATAGAAATAGAAAAAGCAATCGCCGATGACTTTAATCGTTCCAAAGAACACGGGCTGCATGGGGAGATTGGCTGGGCAAATATTGGACTTAGCAATGATTACTATATTTTTAAAGAATTAAGCGTGAAAAATATACTTAAATCAATAAAAAATTCCGAAAAGATTACCTATTTAGATATCGGTTGTGGATATGGAACCTTGGTCGAAAATATTAATAACAAAAAAGGGGAATTTAAAGATTTAGATGTTAAAGTTACTGGTTATGGCGTTACTGCCCATGATAGAAAGAAATCTGATCCATTTTCTTCAAAAAACTCTAATGAACTTTTTCAATATTATTCTAATTCTGATAAAATAATCGTTGGAGACGCACATAATCTCACTACAATTCCTCAATTAGCTAAAGAAGAATTTGATATCATCACTTGTATTTCTACCGCTTGTCATTTCGTTCATCCCAAGACCGCTTTGATCGAAGCATATACTAAGCTTAAAATAGGTGGTTTTCTTATCATCGATGCTCTTGATTTTCGAGGTTTGACTGATTACCAATACTCCGATCTATTCCAGTATTTAAGAAATCAAGGCTATAAATTAATTACTTTTCTTGAAGGTGAATTATCTGAGTTTGGTTTTATGGTTTTCATCCTTCAAAAAACTGCAGAGAAACCCGCATTAGAACTGCCTTTAGAACCCATCGAAATAAAATCAGGCAAGGTGATTTATTCTTTACAACTACCGCCGCCCGACACACCACTTTATGATATACCTGACAAAATTATGCAGCCTATTCGGAATTATTTCATGAAGTTAATAGAAGAGAAAGGGGAAGATTTTTGTTTTGCTGACAAATTTCATATAAATCTCCCGCATATTGTTAATGCGCTGGATCCTTTAGCTCCATATCCTATTGTAGTCGTGCGAAATAAATTATTGAATGATCTCTGTTCTGATAAATTTAAACTCTTTAAAGAATATACTTTCAAATCTCCTAAATACGCCTTCTTAGACTTTAGTTCTGATGAATATTGCGCAAAAGAATGTAAAGAAATTTCTCGTGAAGATTTTGTTATTCATGTAATAGTGATGATGCATAGGGACATTAAATTTCACAACTCGCTTGCGAGATTCCGAAAGCAATTACAAGCAGCTGGCTTACCTCTTCCAGAAGTAGAATTTTTCGAAGAGATGAACAACGCTGTCAAGCCTATGCCTCCTTTGATATCGCCTGAATTATCTGAACAAAAAGAAATAAAAAATCTGGCACAGCCAATAATACCCGCCCAAACTTCCACAAGTGTAGTAGATATATTTAAACAAAATAAAACGGAACCTCTTGAATCTGAAAGGTCATCTGTTCAACTTATTCCACCAGAATACAGCTTCTGTAATAGTATATTTAGCTGTTTTTGGTCTTATAGACCTGCTCCTCCAAAAATTAATTCAATAGAAAGGGAAGTTTTAGATTCGAAATCTCATTGCCCGTCTAATTATGAAAAAAGCCTTAAACCTGGTTCTTGACTTTTCATAGTGAGAACAATATCAAAGTCAGACTTGACCTCTTAATCTTTAAGCCTGAGTAATACTCCCATTAATAAAAATTTGGAAATTAAAATGTAATACAAAGTCTTCATCGTGTTTTTAATAGCTCTTGGAATCTTTTTCTCACCAAATAGCCTTACAATTAATAATCTCTCTCCCATGCAGACTGGAATTTTTTATAAAATTGGAAATAATACTTTCAATGTCGTTACCTATGGAAATGGACCCAATGTAATATTTGAATCCGGATTAGATGACAGCTTATTAGTGTGGGAAAAAGTAGCACCGAGTCAGGACACTCAGGGAAGCAGCAGGCCAAAATCAAGGGTTAAGCTATTTAGAGATTTATTCAACAAAACAACCTAAAATACAATCACGAAAACCCTAATGTTCAATAAGTATGTATTCCCTTTCTGAGTAAGCTTACATTGTTGATGCTGGCTTCTAGGCTTGCCAGGGGTCGTGTATTGCAACAAATCAATTTCCTGCAATCTTTTTAAGCTTTCTTGAGGTTACCTGACAAATAATAACAGCTCCATTAGTGGCAATTGCAAAAATATAAGCTATTCTTTTATAAAGGGAATTCTATTTTATTTACAAGGTATTTTTATCACAAATTCATGAGGATTTAAGTATGAAAACTGCTAAAAAAATCGTGAAAGAATCTAACTATAAGATTTTGGATCCAGATTATGGTCGACAAAGACGCAATGGGCCTGGCATTGGAGAAATTGATAAGGAAGAATATTTGGCTCTATGCAAAATAGTAAAAACCCCAGCAAAATGATTTAATTTATAGGTACCAAATTTGCATGAAGGAAAAATAAACTCAAGCTGTCATAAAGAACAAAATTTTGGCAGCTTGAGTTTTGTTTACTCTAAACGTTTTTGATTGTTAAAATTTTATGAAAAACTTCGAGCGATCTTTATTGCCAGAAAACGCGATAAGTCATTTAGATGAGAAGAAATATAATTTAACCGTTAATTTGATCCGTTTCGACTGCGAATACCCTATTTATAAATGTTATCTAACCGACAATATTAACCAACATGTCTATATTGGCGGTGGCGGCGGTTTAGGCGCTGAAAGTAAGGCCAGTGCGATTTTTGAAGCTGCACAACATTATTTTTCAACACATGCTACGCAAATCAACAAAAGAACCATTCATTTTTCCTCCATTGCAAAAATGCCACCGTTAGATTATTTGTTACAACATGAATTCCTGCCAAAAAATTTAATGAATTTTCCCGATCAAGAGTTACCTTGGTTACAATATGAAAGTTATACCGATGCACAGCTGATTCATTATCCATTAGTACTTACCGAAGTTAGACTGCAGCATTTACCTGAATTATCAGCGTATATGAATTTTAATTGGATGAGTCATGATACGGGTATGGCTATTGGCTGTGATTTTTTGGAAGCAAGCATACATGGCATAAATGAGTGGATTGAGCAAGATGCTTATGGTCTGCTATTATTGAAATTATTTATTAAACAACCTAATGAAAAAATCCATTTAGTCAATCATACAACTATTCCAGAAAATTTATATCGTATCGTGAAATATATTGAACAGACTTTTGCAGAGGAACTGCTAATTGTAGACATGACCAGTGATATAAATGTCCCTGCTTTTGTGGTCTCGTTTACTAAACAAAAAAAAAAATTTCAACCCATAGGAATGGGGGCTTCATTATCTAGAGCTTATGCATTGGAACGCGCCATTTTTGAAGCCTTGCAATCACATATTCTTTACAATGAGAAAACCAAAAAATCTCAACTGGACATTGCCAACGCTTTAAAGAAGACGCCTTTATTGTTATCAGCGGCTAAATGCGATCTAGCTGCTTTAATTGCCAATGGAGAAATCATTCCTATTGATTTTACACATATTGCAGATTATGCGCATATAGTAGATTTATCAACACAGTTGAATAAACTGCATGAGTTATTATCCAGACAAGGTTTCAAAGCCTTTTATCATTGTTACTATCAGGTGAAAAATCGTATTAGCTGTTTGGGAATCATTATTCCAGGATTAGATCAGTTTTTTTTGGTAAGAGGCGGTAAATTGATAATGCCGAAATCACGGGGTTTAGGGGTATTGCAAAATTAAATGCTCTTTAATTAAAGGTATTGCTATGAGCAAGAAATTTATAAATTGTGAACGTGATATTTCCTCTGCGCAAGCTTTAAAGGTAGTGATGGCAGAATTAACCCAGCTTGGATTAGATTGTCAATACAAATGTGCTGGAAGTACGTTTAAAACCTATCATTGCAAGCTAATCGATCCGATAAACAAGTGTATTTTCTATGGTTGTGGAAAAGGAATAGGCATTCAATCAAAGGTCAGCGCAACATTTGAAGCCTTTGAACACTATTATAGTTATAAACTTGCAACCGATATAAAACATGATGCTCTAAAATTTATGAGTTATGCAGAAGTAATTGCGCATGGATCTAAGCCTTTATTAGCCGATTTGTTACCCAATCGCATGCTTATGGACGAAACATGGGAGGTCACTTTGCCCTGGGTTGAATTCCTATCCTTTCAAAATAGAAAGAAATTTTATTATCCACTATTTCTAGTTGAACCAAGATACCTCGAATTTAACAATAAATTTATGGCTGATAAATTTAATTATCAGCATCTGTGTGCATTATCCTGTGATTCAGGAACGTCATCTGGGACCTCATTTGTTGAAGCAGCGATTCATGGATTAAATGAATGTATTGAACGCGATGCCTGTTCTATTTTCTTGGTAGAATCTTTTCTTAAGCAAAGGCCAATTCATCTAATTGATAAATTAACCTTACCTGAGAATCTACTGAATTATGTCAAATTAATAGAGGCGGAATTTGCTGATGAATTGGCTATCGTAGATATTACCTCAGATATTCAAATTCCAACCTTTTGCGTGGCTTTTACCCGGCAGAAAGTATTAATACAAGCAAAAGGATATGGAACCTCATTAAGTAAGGACTATGCTTTGGAGCGCGCTTTATTGGAAGCATTGCAACCCTTACACTTACGCAATGAGAATCTGGCCCAGGCAGAGAAAGATGTCGTGCAAAATCTTGCCCCATACCCTGATTTACAGTCTGCGGCTGTTGCGGATCTTGGGCAAATGATTGTTGACGGAAACTTTGTTAGAAAATCTTTCCAGGACATTGAAGATCCTATCCAAAAACACATGGGAACATCCAGTCAATTGTCAGAGATTATGCGGAGGATAAAAGCGGTTGGACTGGTTCCGCACTATATGCACCTAACGGAGAAAAAAAACTCAGTAACCTGTTTAAAAGTCATTGTTCCAGGTATGGATAATTTCTTTTTAGTCAGTGATGGTAAATTAGTATTACCCGGCAAACGTGCACTTAGTGCAATCAATTAACCTCAACATTCGTCTAAGTTTTCCCACATCATATACCTTTCTCTGGAGCGCCAGAATCCCCCTCCCATCATCTTCATGATTTGATAAAACTTAATAGAAAATTAAATTGACCTTGATAATAAATATAATCAAGAGATGGATTTTATGTATCCTATAACCGCTCGTACTTGAAAATGAAAATCAGGGTTTGTATACGAGCGGTATAAAAATTTTAACCTACAAAAACATATTTAGGGTCCGTATTGGTAATATCACCAAGTGGTTTTCGTGTAGGTACATCATTTTTAACAATTTTTTCTTTTTCTTTTGATTCACCTCTCCAAGGGGTTCCTGCCCATTGTCCGACTTGTATGAGATTAGCTACTTGAAGCTGACGTTTATTCTTCTCTTTTAATATTTCTCTCAGGAAAATTTCAGAAAGACTGTATGCCGTCACTCTGTTTAATTGTTTGATTTTTTGGCTTGATATAATCTTCATGAGATGATTCAATCTACAAATTAAATCATCAGGTGAGTCTTTTTTTCTCAATGAATCCGTAGAAGTTATTTTTTCACCCCTTTGGATTAAGCCACTTTCTAAATAGTTTAAAAATTCACCCACATTATCTTCAAATTTCTTTCGAACTTGATGACTCTGAGAAGCTAATGCGCGCATTAATAGATCTTCGCCCAGCGCGATACTTTGATCGACATATATCCCACTGAAATGATAAAAAGCAAGATTTAATAGGGATTCTGGATTTTTCTGATTAGCCGCTAAAGAATGATACTCGTATGATTTCTTAAAATCTTGCTCCACATAAACACCTTGCTCATAACAAATTGCCAGTTTTTGCTGAGCTTTCAACAAGCCCTTATTTGCAGCCAGAGAATATAACTTGATTGCTTCGTCAGTATTCACCTCTACTTCAATTCCTTGTTCATAACGGCTAGCCAGATCATACATATACTCTGCAGATTCTTCTTCTGCGGGATTTTCTGGGTCACTGTAGGATAACATTGATTCTTTCTCTTCATCGGGAGAATCTTCTCTGGCTTCAGATGTGACTATTTTAGATTTCTTATAAGCTACCAATTTCTCTTCGTATTGACGCTTCCAATCTGCTGCGGCTTCTTCCATGGTTGTATATTTTTTTACTGGAATACGAATTATTCCCATAGTCTCAATGTGTTGATCCTCATAAAACTTAAGTAACTGTTTATCTCGCCGTCTATCTTTAATGGGGTCATGGAAAATATCGCCATCAATCTCGACGATATAAAAAGTGCCTTCATCAACTAGATCCACTTTTCCATCGACGAAATAAATATCAGACTCAAATTGATCGTTAATTTTTTGATTATGTTTAAACCAAGACTGTTTTTTTACATACTCAATCAGTTGATACTCAAAAGATTTCTTATTTATTAAAGGCCGCCTTTGTTTTATTAGATATTTCATTTCTTTGGAAATTGGGTTCCCGAAATGACGAATATATTGAGCAATCTGATTCACATAGCTATGAAATTTTTCCAGATTGGATTTTGATCTTTGAGATAACCTTACCAGACTTTCCTTGAAAAAATCAGTTAATTTGTCCGTCGAAGACGAATCTAAGACTTGCAAAAGCAGCGATCCATAGAGCGCATTGGCAATTCCGTTAAATTTTAAATTACTAGCCGAATAGGAATCGTTTATTTTATTCAGTAAAGTTTTGACTAGCCCTTTGAGTTTTTCACTACTTTTTTTACCTTGGGCTTGTACAATATGTCCAACAGAGATTAGTGCATCAGAAATAATTTTAGGATTGAAATGGCGACTAGAAGCAACATTTTCTAAAATATGTTCTAATGATGACATAGAAATATCAGATCTAAACGAACCGATTTTTTTTAGATCGCGACAAATATGCGACAAATGGTTCACGGATCCTGATAAAATATACGGATCCAGGCTGTCAAACTTTAAAGCTGATGATTTACTTTTAGATTTTTTTCCATCGGACTTTCCCGTAATAGTTTGAAAATAACGATTAATACAGGAAAAATTTAAATCATCTGCTTTTTTTATCCATTTTTTTTCTATTAACTTTCGTAAGTTACCTAAAGCGATATTAATTATAAAGAGATTATTAGATGAGAAAATATTTTCTAAAAGGAAATTTATATTCTCTGCGGAAATAATTCCTCTTAGTAATTTTTTATTCGCCAAACTTGCCATGCCTTCCAGATAATATCCGGCATTTTCTGCTGTAAGCTCCTGGTTCTTAAAAAATTTATCTATTCGATCTAATTTTACTTGCTCAAAACAGTTCGATTCAGCTAATTTCCCCATAAATGAAATGGACATGGATAAGCTGGTTTGAGAAATTAATTTATGCTTCTTTAATCCATTCAGTAAAGAGAGCAAACTATTGGGATCTACTGGGGAAGGATCTCTGAAGCTTTCTGAATTTAATATATCATGCAGGTAACATAGAATCCCTGACATGGCATCATCCAATGCATCGTCTGGTGGCTTTTTGTTTCTGGCTGGAAGTCTTTTTAATAAATAATCAGCGTTCCTTATAAAAGAAAAAGTAAATTGATAGGCCACTTCTGCATGACCCTTAGGAAATTCATACAAAGCATCTTTAAAAGTGGTCATTAATTGGCTGATCAATTTTTCTACACGAGTTAGCGCATAGTGCTGAGTCCAATTAGCATAGTTAGCTCTCATTTCGTGTAGGATTGCCTGGAGAACTTCTAATTTTTTAATTAGCGAACTTTCTGCTATGGTGTCAATCCATCGTAAACAGTCGCTTGGATTTTTTAGCCATCCAGCTATTTGAGTCTCCAGTATTATTATTTTTTTAGAACGTTCATGTTTTTTTTCTTTTTGTCCTTTTGAATAGTTTTCAACGCTCATATACCTTCTCCTGGGTTTATTGAAGGAGGGCAGTATATGATTGATATCTTAAGTAAAAATTAGGGCATCTAATTAATTTCATATTTAAACTTGAAATTTTCCTTAGGAAAGTCTTAAGAATTAGAAAAGCTTGAGCGACTGTGGGGGTCCGCATAATTAATATAGATTTTTATACGGTATTCACCTTGAAGTGAATACCTACTATTATCCATAACCATTTTTAACTTCCCAGAACCAATGATTCGGCTAAAACTTATCTATCGCCTGCTATTGCCATTGACAGCCATTCTGGTTTTTCCAGGACCAACTATTGCCAATACTGCTGAACCACCATTCTTGCAACTGGCTAATGTCTATGATGACAATGTAAATCTGAAAGACTATTGGGTCAGTGAAAAACTCGATGGGGTCAGAGCGTATTGGAATGGCAAGCAACTCATTTCCCGGCAAGGCAACAGGATTCAGGCGCCGCAGTGGTTTATTCAAAACTTTCCTCATGAGGCTTTAGATGGAGAATTATGGATGGGTCATAATCAGTTTGAGCTGGTTTCTGGCATAGTCCGACAACAAAAGCCTAATAATTCACAATGGCGATTAATTCGCTATATGGTTTTTGATATGCCCAAAAATCCAGCGGTTTACACCGCGCGCTTTGCAGCCTTGCAGAAATTAATTGCCTCCATCAACTCACCCTATTTGCAATGCATCCCGCAAATTAAAATTGAGAACCATCAACGCTTAATGGAACAGTTAAACATTATTGTGAAGCAAGGGGGTGAAGGTTTGATGTTGCATCGCGGAGAATCACACTATCAAGCCCTGCGTAATAATGATCTGCTGAAGGTCAAAGCCTTTGCGGATGCTGAGGCCACGGTTATTGCTCATATCGGCGGGAAAGGAAAATATAAAGGCATGTTGGGGGCATTGCTAGTGGAAAATACCGATAAACTGCGTTTTAAAATTGGCAGTGGCTTCAGTGATGCACAGAGAAAAAATCCACCTGGGATTGGCAGCATAATCAGTTACAAATATTTTGGTAAAACAAAAACTAATCTGCCGCGATTTGTCAGCTTTATCAGAGTCAGACATGATCTTACGCCTTTTAATTAACTCGCAGAATAATCTTGCCCATAGACTCTCGTGATTCCAACAAACGATGCGCCAGAGCAGCGACCGCCAAAGGTAAAACCTTATGTATATGAATATTGAGCCATCCCTCTCTTAGACCGGCAAATACCGCATTAGCTCGATGTAAGATCTCTTCACGCGAGTTCATATAGAATTTTAAGTGCCACCACATAAGGTCGTGGGTCTATCAAGAAATTTCACACAGCAGCTTTAAGGCGAACCAATACTTCTCCTGATTTGGGTGAAGGTCGAGCGCCTCACCTATCTTCGTGGTATTGTAATCACCATGTTGTTGAATTTGGACTGCTTGCATAAATTCCTCTTTGAATCCTTTATTCTTTAATCAGCAGCAATAAAATCCAAATAATCTTTCAAAACACAGGCTAAAGCCACTTCATAAATCCTCTGGCCAGTTTCAACACTAGCCTTGCTAGGATCAGAACCAATCCGACCATCGGCAAATAATTGGCGGAAATGGTTAGCATCACGAAATTTGCCAACAGGCGCAACTTTAGGATTTAATGTCGCTGATTTAACAGCATTAGGATAAGCAAAATAAGTGAGCGCCACTTCTGCGGGTGTGGCATGCATACCTTCATTTTCGCCATGTAAAATGCTTGATAACTCAACCAATTCTCGGTGTGCCCACCAGTTATGTAGACGACATTGTATTTTAGAAAAAATTGCTTCGGTTTTAAAGCTTGTTTCTGCGTAAATACTGTCAAACGCAGCGGTAATGGTGGCGACGTTACCACCGTGACCATTCAGAAAATAAATTTTTTCAAAGCCGTGGACTGCTAAGGAATTGACCACATCAAATATTACCGCCATTAAAGTTGCCGGTCGCAAAGAGATGCTCCCAGGGAATCCTAAATGATGTTGTGCCATACCAAAATTAATCGTGGGCGCGATCAAGACACCACATTGATCAGCTATACCCTTGGCTATAGTCTGGGGGCAAATAGCATCTGTGCCGATTAATCCTGTCGGCCCATGTTGCTCGGTAGAACCTACTGGAACAATTATCCCTTTATTGGTTTTTAAATAGTCCGCAATTTCAGGCCAAGTTGAAAGTTGTAAAAACATGATAAATTCTCTTAAATAATAAAGATAAAAAAGATCTTATATCATGATCTCAATCGCAGGTCCATAGATGTTCAGTACCTCGTTAAATTAAACATTAGAATCTGAACGTTCGCAATAAATGCAGTACTCAATTCGTTACCATAGGCGATTTTGAAACTACTATCAAAACTCATGAAAATCTTCTAGACTTAGCCCGTCGCCTCAGAAATGGTTATCCTATATTTATGCCTAAAGAAGAAATTAAAAAACGTATACTTGATCTACCTCATGATGCAAAAAAAATTTCAACGGGACAAACCACTCGGGTAGATGTCTGGGATCAATTAAGCGCCATAGAAAGAATCATTGAGGAAGGATTTTATCCGAATGAAAAAAAACGGATTCTCGCTGATATAGATTTTAAAATTAAATTTGATAATGAAATAGTTCGGGAATTACAATTGGAATTTTATGAAAATATAGAAAGAATAGAGCCTGAAATGGCAGCTGTTAGGAATTTTTTGCAAGAGAATAAAAAAAATCTTAAGTTACTTATAGAAGTAAATTGCACACCTATGGAGAAGAAATCTCAGGAAGATTCTGCCCCTGCAGAAAGTGAACTACAAAAAATTTCGGACCAAATTCATAAGGAAGTCACAGAGATTTTGGTCTTAGAAGAATGGGAGCGGCGGCTATCCACACTTAGAAATCAAGAAGGGATAAAACGATCTTGTCGTATACTTGAGCATACCGCAACAATATTGCGCAGTTCAAATCTTAATCCAGATAAAATTAAAGCCGCTGTTGTCTCCCTGAATCTTTTTAACCAGAATTTTTCTCAATTTACCGTTACTGTCGAATTGATTGATACCCTCATAAAAGCGTTTAATACAGTCGCAGAATCTATCGGACAGGCTAAAAAAAAACTCACAGGTTATAACGCTTTTACTTTTGGCGAGAGCATTGTCGAACCTTGCAAGCAATTAGAAATTTTTGCTCAGTTAGTGCACAAAATGAATTTTATCCGGTGCGCAGCATACGTTTTGGATGAAATCAAAGATCATTTAAAAAAATTCACTCTCAGTGGCTGTCAGGAAGCCAGAAGAAAATTAAAAGAATTGAGAGAATTTTCCGCTAGTTTAAACTCCGATGAGCATCAACAATTAAAAACATTGCTTCATCAAGCTAAAAGCAGGATCAATAAAAATGCATTTTTTATTAGCCGCCATTTGGCTCAGCAATGTATAACGGAAATGGGAACACTCATTGATCAGTTACATAATCAAAATTTATTAGAATTTGCACAAGAAGAGAAACGTTCTAGGAAAAACAGCAAGTAACTATAATTTAGCCATTGCCGTCTGGATGAAGTACTCCTGCTTTGTTAATCGGTAAAGTATGTGTCTGCACAAAGGACTATTGGCAGACAAGCGGGGGTGATCAAAATCGTCTTGTGCCTGGTGATGTAATCCGATTTTTTCCATCACGCGACGAGAAGCTAGATTATTCACGACAGTAAATGAAACAACTTCATTTAACCCCAATTGCAAGAAGCCATAATGCAAGGCTGCTTTCGCTCCTTCAGTTGCATAGCCTTTATTCCAATGCGGTGAAGCTAAACGCCAACCGATTTCTACAGCCGGGGTAAAATGCGCCTGAAAAGAAGGGGTAATCAGGCCTGTAAAACCTATAAATTCGCCGCTGTTTTTCAATTCAACAGCGGAAAGAGAAAAACCATAGCTTTCATAATGTTGCATAATGCGTTGCACACCTGCTTCTGTGCTTGCTCGAGTTCCTATTGCTGGCAGATATTGACAGACTTTGGGATCTTGGTCTATCAGCGCCATTTGATCTACATCTGTGGCCCGAAAAGTACGTAAAATTAACCGATCCGTTTCTAATATTTTTATTGACATATTATTCTCTAACTAACCAACACAGATATTTTCTCAACGATTTTAACCAGATGTTGTTCTTCTTCTGTCATTTTTCCAATACACGGCCAACGCTCCATCAGCATATTAACAGAGCGATTCAAGGCTTTGGCAGGACTTGGGTTCTATTATGAAGCTCTGGGGTAAGAACCAATTATTTCTTGATAGCCTTTATTGCCAAAGCTGTTCCTGAATATAAATAATTTAATATATTATCACCATTAGAAGGCACTATATCAAAGCTGAGGTTATAAGGAGTAGCGGGTAGGGTATAAACACAAGTCGGACCATAGGGCAGATCAGAAAGTTCATTTTGCAATACTGGCTCCCCCGTAATATTTGTAGTGACATAATTCTGTGCTCCAATCCAGTAACCTATATCTTGAGGCATGCCGACAGTTGAAGCGGCTTTAGCATATATAGTCATAGAATCATTGCCGTTATCTATTTTAGTGAATTCGATATTTTCCACAGCGGGACATGTAAAATTATACACGGACACAGCAGAAGAGAAGGCAAATGCTGAAATGTTAAAGAGAGCGGAAACCAAAATACCAGTTAAAAATAATTTCTTCATTAAAATACTCCCTGTTGGAAATTTCTTATTATGATTTGAAATTATATAATAGATCAGAGATTGTTATAATTTCACAGTGTCTTCGATAAATATCTCTCTCAAATTAGCGGCGTCCAAAACCTTTTCTCCCCAGAGTAACAAGGTCTGGGCATTGGCCTTACTGATTTTTTGAGCGACGGATTTTGGGACCTCTCCAAAACGATGGCGAAGCAGACTTATAAGCATAGCAGCCTCTCCCTTTTGTATACCTTGCTCTATTCCCTGCTCTATTCCCTTCTGAACGCCTTCTGCTTGCCATTGCTGTGCGATTGTCATAATTTCACCCCGTAACTCTGAAGATAAATAACGTTGCGCCTCTTGAACCAACAGGTTTTTATCACCCTGCGGAACACGATTTATGATGTATTTTAACACAATCCGAGTCAAAGAAGCACCCGTCCGACCCTGAATTTCCACCTCATTTACCCAGGGCATTAATTTTTGCAAAAATTCCTTAAAATCAGCCATTTTTCGATGCTTTAGCGTATAAGCTACTAGTCCGGAAAGTAGCTGTTCTCGCAGTTCTTCATCAGCGATACGATTAATGTCTAGGAATTGGTACGGTTTAAACAGCGTTTCCCTAGCCAAAGATTCTAATTCTCCAAAAAGAGGAAAAATCTCTACGGGAGCGTTCCAAGGATCGTCACCGGCATATATAACCATAGGCCACACCATAGGTAGCTGTTTACTTGAATGTTGTTTGAGATGACGCTCCATAATACGAACTGTGTACTTCAATAGGCGGAATGCGATTAAGTGGTCTATGGAGCTTTGTTGCTCCACAAGCAAATATAGATATGCACGCGAGCTATCGGACAGGACAGAGTAAAGCACATCTGCTTCAATTTCTTTGTAGTCAGAGTCAATAAAACTATGATTTTCAAACTTAAGAGTACTTAAATTTATTTTCATCAGAATATGATCAGGTAAATGAGCAGTAAAAAACTCTTTGGCTAATACTTTCTCTTCTAGAGCCAGCTTAAAGAGCTTATCATGGGGTTGATGGATACTGGATTCCGCCATAAAATACTCCTATTTCCTGGTAGATTTTAACGGATTATCTCCCTCCAAATTCATGATTTCAATACCGTAAATATTTGGGAAGAATAGAAATTCCAACTGGTTAAGACCAATGGATTCGGATTTGATATGATATTTTCAGGCTCTAAATACGTCGAGGATATGATTTCAAGATCAATGCGCACAAAGTGATCGTGACTAAAACAGTTACCGTATAAGGTACCATCATCACATTGGCCTTCTCTGCGATGAAATTCTCAGAAGCAATCAAATAGGCTAATCCTGGATTTCGCAAACCTGTTTCAATAGCAAGTGAGATTTGCTGTTTAAGGTCTTTACCAGCACATAGTGCGCCTAAAAAAAATGCACTCATGGTTGCGACGGCAACCGCAGCATAACCCACAATTCGCACCTGCTCGAAAGCTTGATCATGTTGGATAATAAGTAGTGCAAAAATCAGCATTAATAACGTACTTGCTCCTTTAATAATAAATTTTGCATAGTAAATAGTCTTTGGCTGCCATTTACGAAGCAATTCACCTAAAATCGTAGGAATAAATTGGGAAATTACGAGTTGGGCGACAATCATAGAAACTTTCACATTCAAGTTTAAACCTAGGATAATTTTAATTATTTCTAATAATACTGGGGTAGTTACAATAGAAATTAATGACACAATGAGTTCAATACGATTGGTGAGTGAAATATCACCACCCAATGCATAGAGTGCTTTATTGGATAAATTGGCTGCTGGTGAACATGCCATAATGATAAGCGCGCAGGTAATCGCCAGAGTGGGTTTGAAAACGAAAATTAATACGAGAAATATAATTGGCACAAGAAAAATGACAGCTAGTACGGCTTTTGTGACCAACCATGGCTTTAAAGAAGCTGTGTTATTTCCTTCACTTTCTAGGCCTTGTCCAAATCTGATAGCAGCTACGGCAATCCCTAATAAAACAGTTAACCAGTCCATGAGAAAGATTGCCCCAATAAGTTATCAAAGTAACCGACTGTATACCATGACTCATTCAAGCCGCGCAATAATGAAAAGGCAAGAACAATTCATGATCATCTTTCTGTATTACCTCCAGAGAGAAAATTTTCTCGTCAATTCTGTAAGCTTATCCCAGTCACCAAACAATACAATGCCGTAGTAAATAAGATTTTCTTCTTTCACTTGCATGGTTCTTTCAATTTGTTCCTTGTAGGTTCCAATAGTCATTGTATCTGTGAAATCATTAAAAATGAAGTTGCCCGCTATAGCATCATTACGTAATTTTCTGATCTTGTTTGAATTTTCTGACAGAATAATAAAGGGGATTTCTGAGATGAAGGGATGTGAACCACCTTCCGAATCTCGATAGTCTGTTAAACGCAATTCTTCCTTGCCAATAGATGAACCCAGCCCTATAGACATGTGAGCCAATGCATTCATAAGCTTGCCTGGCTCTATGCTTTTATTTAATACCGCCACTAATTTATTTTTAAATTTCTCTTCTATCATAAAATACCTCATTAAAGCTTGAAAATTTCGTGCGTTATAGCGCATGATTAATGTATAATAGCACAGTGCGTTATAGCGCACAAGCTTCTGGATAGGTTAATTATGAAAGACATCTATAAACATATCTCATTGACTTTAAAGGAATTACGGCGGAAAAAAGGCTGGAGCCTAGACAAGACCGCTGAAAAAACCGGAGTCAGCAAAGCCATGCTCGGCCAAATAGAGAGGGAAGAATCAAGTCCTACAATAGCCACCTTATGGAAAATCGCCAGCGGGTTTAATACCTCTTTTTCTTCTTTTATCGAGGATATTAGTTCTGAATTTAATCAACCCGTTCATCGTGGTGGACAAACGCAGCAGCTGCATCCGAGTGACGAAAAAATCCGTGTCAGATCATTATTTCCCTTTGATGATCAATTAAATATTGAAATTTTCGTGATTGAATTATTACCCAGCTGTGAACATTTATCACCACCACATCAATCTGGGGTCATAGAGCATGTGATCGTCGCTGAAGGGAACATGGAAGTTCTCATAAATAATACATGGCAGCCACTTAATAAAGGCGAGGGACTTCGCTTCAATGCCAACCAACCCCATGGCTATAGGAATCTGTCATCAAAAATCGCCATAATTCATGATATTATTCATTATCCGAGCAATGGTAATCATGAATTTAAACAAATTTAAAATTAGTGTATTATTCATTTCACAAATTTTCTATAATCCCTTTGAAATCCAAACCTTCTCTTATTTTCTTATACAAAAGGATCATACCACCATCCATATTGCTCAATATAATTATAGTATAGTCATTTTGAGGTGACATTAAAAATAAAGCGGGCGCACCAAATGTGCCTCCCGTATGTCCCATTAAAGTAGGATTATGCCAGATTGCAAAGCCAAATTTGTTCCCTGCACCGGCAAATCCATAAGGACTGAAATTTCCGTGAATATAAGCATCGCCTATTTTAAGATTTTTTACGTAATTATTTTTAGCGGTTTGAATGACTTCCGGGGACAACACTAAGCGGGTGAAATTAGAATTTAATAATTTACCACCGTGAAGAAATTGGGAAAAATTAAATAAATTCTCAACCGTAGAATAACTTCCACCCGCCGCAGTCCCAGAAAATGCCACTTGAAAATAATTATTTTTCCAATCACATTTATTTTGCTTGCAGACGCGATAGTATCCTACAGCTCTATTTGGCAAAATTTCATCCAGAGGGTAGATACCGGTAGCATGCATGTTTGCCACATTAAAAAACTACCTTCGTATATCCAGCGCTTTCATGTCCCATGGTAAGTTTTTCCACCCCTATTCTCTTAAGGAATTTCTTGTAAGTAATTTAAAAAATCACTTTTTTTAACCTTTTCTATAAGTTCTTTCTTTAATTTACATCCTAGCTTAGCTTGCATATTTAAAGAATAAAACTTAATTGTTTTTGTGGATAACTGCAAAATGATGCTTACCGACTTGTCGCTGCACCCTTCTAAAAAATATTTCATGCATTGCGCTTCAAGTAAAGTAAAATAAATTTCTGGATATTTATTACCGAGATAAAACCTTTTATTTCGATGACAATTTACAAATAGCTGATTTTTTGAAAGATGGGTATCACTTTCGTCATTATTCACATTACTCTTTATCCGCGCATAGACTTCTTCACGATGCACTGATATATTCACGGGTGCCTGAATTCCCACTTTAATCTGATTTTTATTATTGACGCTGACGATAATTATTTTAATTTCATGTCCTATTCTTATAACTTCACCAGGTTTACGAGTTAAAATTAACATACTTCCTCCATGTATAAATTTTATCATCAAATGATTTGATCTGCTGTATCAGCTATGGTTAGGGACATCTTTGATTATTTCGCATATAATCGTTAATTAAGTTTTTCCCAACGAGACATAACCTTCAACTTTGGATTGAATTCATTTACAATTACTCTTGGCTTTACATGCTATTTTCTTTACCGTCTTCTTTTTGCCATTACTTATAGTCAAATCAAATAAAATTAAGACTTTTAAGGCCAAATTATGTGCAATTTAATGAAATGAATGGTATCCACATATAAACTCCACCGCACTATACAACATTGCATAGATTTATTCAACATATATTATGCACTAAACAAACATTTGGATATGGTATGAACAATCTTGGAATTTTATCTAAAAATATTAAAAAATTATTGTCTTTAACTCGAATCAGTGAATCCGAGCTCGCGCGATCGTGCTCCATTAGTCAACCCATAATTAGCAGACTTGCACAGGGGATTACTACAAATCCTAACGTGAACACATTAAGACCAATTGCGAAATTTTTTAGCATATCCATTGATCAGCTAATCGGAGATAAACCATTATTTAAACGAGAAACAGGCATTCTCTCAGAGAGTTTAATAGTAGCGCCAAATTGGATAGAAATCCCGATTATAAGCTGGGAAAAAGTTAATGACTGGCAAAATACTCTAAAAGAAGAAGAAATTTGCGGGTTTTTGCGTATTGACACAAATTTATCAAAAAATGCCTACGCTTTATCTATTGAAGACTCAACGATGGAACCTACTTTTATAGCGGGGACATACATTATCATAGAACCCAAATTGCAACCTTTAGATAAAGATTTTGTGATTGTGCTTTACAATGGTCAAGATAAACCTATCTTAAGACAAATCTTTTATAGTGGGAATGATGTATTCTTTAAACCTATTAATCAGAATTTTAGTACAGTTACGTTGACAAAAAAATGTAAGATTATGGGTGTAATTGCCCAAATGTATCTTATTGTGAAAAAATAATTATGATGCTTCTACTATAGAACCATAAAAATTATCAGTGTTGGAATCTATTACAGTTGCTGGATATAGATAGGAGTGCCATTTGTTCCCTGGAACTTCCCAAAAATTTTTATTTTGACCAAAAAACGGTATTTTTATATGCTTTCGCATTTCATTAACTAGTTCTCTAGACGCGCCATCTTTTTCTGCGACATCAGCTAAATCGAGAAGTTGCTTATGAGAATATACCACAAGATAATATTTTTTCTTATCATTGTTTAAAAGAACATAGGTGCCTATTAAGTCATTTAAATAAAACTCTGAGATTTTTAGATCACATAGATTTTGCATAAAAAAATCTTTAAAACCCTGGTTCTTGCTCAACGTAATCAGATCAGGTGAATAATCATACAATCGTTTCGTAAGGTTAAAAAAATAGTCGACTTTAAGATCTTCGATTATGCCTTTTAATTTATCAGATAATTTTTTTTCCGTTTTTGGCAAAAAATAATCAATCAATCCATCATTAAATGCTTCAACTGCTAGAACTTCATCACTATTACCGGTAAGAAGAATCTTTTTGAATGGCTTATCCTTTAATTTTTGTAATACGGATATGCCATCAATCCCTGGCATCTTATAATCAACAATAACAACACTGATATCTTCTTCCCGTTGTATATTTGAAAAAATATCTTTCATTTTTGAAAAATTAATAATTAGTGACTGCTTATTGATCCTATCAGTATGATCTGCCTCAACATTCATCTCTAAAAGTAGATTTTCACTAACCTGAGGCTGATATTTCAGTAATATTTCTAAGGCATGTTCGGGGTGGTTAAATCGTTGGTTATTTACCAAACCGCAAGATAGTGTATCCATAAAAACTGCATCATCATCTATAAGTACAGTTTTTGTGGGAAAATAACAGCAGGGTAATGATTTTAGTGGCAACCTAATCATGTTCATTTTCTCGTATATGGTTCAATACATAATTTGTGATGTTAACATTTTATTTGATTTTTGGTAATAGGATATTAAATTTAGAGGGCAACAATAGACCATAGAATTTGCCCGCAAATTCATTAGTACAAAAAATATGCCGTTAGTTCAGTTGCGCCGATAACTTTCCCTTATGGATCAGTCAGTTAAATTCGACATTTTCATAGTTTGCAATTAATCCGTATGTTATAATTTAATAAAAAAAATGCTTAATGTAAAAATAACCTATATAAATGCTAATTTGGGGTAATCTCACAGCCTAGCTAATTATTTAACTATAATAAGGTTTGGAGGTTTGAGGATTAACGAATATTGTGATGTAGCTTTAAAGTATGTTTTATAAGACTGATAACTCTAGTTTTGAACTTGAGCGAGTCATTAATATTAACATCCTTAAAAAGCATTGGTTCTTGAGAGATTAATATGCAAGGCGAGACAAAAATAAAACCTGTATTTAAGTGTCCAGAAGAATATAAAACCACTTTTAAAAATGCCAAATGTTTATTAACTATTAGTGTGGGGCAGGAGGTCCATGAAGGAGAGAAATTTAAAACAACTATTGATCTTATAAATAATTGGTTTAAAGAATGTACAATACTCATTGATGATACTTTGCAACGCCATTCTATGAAGCTAAGTAGTTCACTTTCTATCGAGGAGCTATATTTAAAATCTTTAGAAGAAGGAAGAAAATGGTTACAGCGTAATAACTCTATATTAAATACCCTGAAAATCCCTTTTAATATAACATATTGGGATAAATGGTTAAGCCATAAAAATTATAAAAACCAATATGAAAAAATCACCAAATTGTATAAACAAGATATTAATTACAAGGAATCTTTTGATATTGCCATCCATGATTTTTTAGAACGCTATATTCCACGATTACCAAAAAATATCAAGATCAATAAGAAAGAAGCCTTTTCTTTGTGCTTAGAATATTTGAAAGAAGAATGTACTGCTTTGTGCTTATGGATTGAAGAGAATGCGCAATTTGAAGTATATCCCAGTAAACGGAATCAAGCTATGTCGATAACGCATGAAATTTTTGTAAAACCATATTATCCAGGTTTATTACTTCCTGTGGCGATTAAGTTTAAAAACAGAAAGCAACTAAAGCCTCAGAAACTTATCATAGATATATAAAAATAAGGAGGCCAATAATGGGAATCAACCTTATTATTAATACCATATTTAGCTTGGGATTATTCATTAATGCACTATTATTTATCCCCCAAGCAATAAAAATCATTAAAACAAAGAGCTCCATTAGTTTATCAAAAATTACTTATATAGGGTTTTTATGTACGCAGGCTGCAGCAATTGCCTACGGAATAAATCATCTAGACTATATTTTAATATTTGGGTATGCACTCAGTTTAATAACATGTGGTTTTGTAACAATCTTGTTATTTATATATAAATAATCATAAGGATTATAGCGTGCAACTAAAACGTATTGTTAAAGTCCTTTCTCTATTACCCTGTCACGTATATTTTGTAGATACTAACAATATACTATTATGGTGTAATGACCAGCAAACTAAAGATATAGGCTTTACTAACAGCGCAGATATTATAGGGAAAAAAATTTATGATCTTTATCCAAAAAAGTATGCAAAACTTCTAGAAAAGAACAATATAACTACAATCATCTCTGGAAAAGAACAGATTTTTAAAGAGATTATCAATTTTGAAGGAAAAAATGCGCTATATTTATCACATAAAGTGCCTATTAAAGAAAATAATCAAATAATTGGGATCGTTGGGATTTCCATTGATATAACTAAACAAGGCGAAATTAAATCAAATCTTAATAAAACTAAAGCTCGTTTCTTAAAAATATTAAAAAAAAATAAAGAACTAATAGCCCAATTAAATAGTGAGGTCACTGGGGAAAAATTTAGCAAGGTAAGCGACTTAGAAAACATAAAAAATTTCTATGAAAACTTAATTGACAAAATGCCGGGACATGTTTACTGGCTAGATCAAAATTGTATATATCAGGGCTGTAATGCACAACAAGCCAAAAGCGCCGGTTTAAATAACAGACAAGATATTGTAGGAAAAACCAATAAAGAGTTACCTTGGAACTTGCAAGATTCATCATTACCTGAAGAACTAGACAGAGTAAATCGTCAAGTTATGGAGACCGGGCAGGAAATTACGACTGAAGAGCCCGCTACATTTCCAGACGGTTCAAGAGGTCATTTTTTATCGAGCAAAGTACCTCTAAGAGATCCTAAAGGTAAAATAATAGGCTTGCTAGGAGTATCTCAAGATATTACAGAGCTAAAGAATACCCAAGACAAACTACAAAAAACCGAATTTCTCTTGCACGGAATGGGTTTGCTAAGTGCCAGTATTGCTCATGAACTTAGAACCCCCTTATCAACTATAACCATGACGACTACCGCACTAAAAAAATATTTTGGCGTTTTAGTTTCGGCATATAAAGAAATGAGAAAAATCGATCGGTCAATCGAATATATAGCTGATGATACGTTAAACTTAATTGAGGATGGAATTCAAAGAATAGAAAGAGCTGCCGATTCCTCTAATCAAACTATCAGTTTGATACTAAATAATCTGATTTTAGAAGAAAAAAGAAATGTTCCAAAAGATTTATGCTCTGTAACGAAATGTATTTTTGAAAGTATTGATGAATATACTTATCCACTTGGCAATCGAGATAACATAGATATTAGCCGATTAAATGATTTTCAGTTTTTAGGAGACACAAATCTTGTAAAATATGTTTTCTTTAATCTAATGAAGAATGCTTTTTATTTTATAGAAAAGGCTGGCAAAGGTGAGATTTCTATTTGGGATTCTCAAATAGATGATTATAATCAAATTCATTTCCGTGACTCTGGGCTTGGAATTCCGGCAGATAAATTACCATTTATATTTAATAAGTTCTATACTGATAGAACCCATCATGGAACGGGGGTAGGGCTGGCTTTTTGCAAGCTTGTTATGGAAAAAATTGGTGGATCTATAGAGTGCCATAGTGAAATAGGGAAGTACACGGAATTTGTTTTACAATTTCCGAAACTGCCTAGTTAATATACTTCAAAAGGGAATCTAGTATGAAAAACACAGGAATTTTGCCTTTATTTGAATTTCCATCATCCATTGTCATTGTAGATGATAATATTGATTACATCCAAAGTTTAAAGCTTTTATCTACCAGCGAAAATATCAGAGTCATCCCATTCAATGACCCACATAAAGCACTTTTATATTTAAATGAACAAACCTATTGTACATTTAAAAATGAAGTTATATCGGCGAATCAACATAGCACCGAAATATTTGGGAAAGCAATAAATATAAACTTATCTTCTTTATACAAAGAAATTTACAATAAATCTCGTTTTGAAGAGATCTCAGTTTTGGTAATTGACTATGCGATGCCAGGTTTGAATGGCCAACAATTTTGTGAAGAAATATCCTTGCTACCTATAAAGAAATTGCTTCTAACAGGTGAGGCCACTTTTGAAGATGCTGTTTCCATGTTTAACAACGTCCTCATTGATAGATTTCTAAAGAAAGAAGGGGCCATACCTATTTTATTTGAAAATATCAGAATTTTGCAAAAACAATATTTTGAAATGCTTACTAAAGATATTTTATCTTCAATTGACAAAATTGGTTCAAGCATATTCTTTGATAAAATCTTTATTAGTTTCTTTAATTCTTTATGCGAAGAAAATGAATTTATCGAATACTATGCCATTGATGATAACGGAAGCTATTTATTAGCCGACAAATTTGGAAAATTAAAGTTATTAATCGTAAAATCTGAGGAAGAAATGAAAGTATTATATGAATTAGCAGAAGGCGACTTTAATTCCCCCCCAAAACTTCTTGAGGAATTGCATGAGAAGAAAAAAATTACCATTTTTCAAACAGTTGAAGATTTTGACAAACCTTTGATAGACTGGGCATTATATGATGCAACTCCTCTTAAGGGTGAAAAGGAAACTTATTTTTATGCATTGGTTGATGTCGATAGAAGTCTTGAAGTAAATAGAAATAAAGTAACTTCATATAATGATTTTGTGCGCGGCTAAAAACCTATTTTCTTTGATGATATAAGCAGTACAAAAAACAAGTTAATAATTAGGTATCTTTTTGAAATGTAAAGATACAGATACGAGCTTCCCGGGACATGATTCTTTGATTATACATTCATAGGTTGCTTTCATGGCAAGATTCCGTCCAGTAGGATATAACTCGAAATCATACCCTTCATGTGCCCATAGGCACATTACTGCGCACTCTTCTAATAGATATTCTAAACAACAATCGAAAGCAAATTCTTTATCATTCACAAGGAGATTCCGATTTACCACTCTGCCTATATATTCATCGATTGTAAAGTTAAACGCCTGTTTGTATCTATTATTGTTACAATAAAGTTAGCTTACTTGAACAAGCTTCGTCATAAATAGCGGATGCATCAGCCATTCACTCCATCTCATAATTTTATAGTCGATAGTTAAAGAACTATAAGCGTTTAGATTTCTTTCGAGCCATAGATCTCCTTCTGTTAAAGTTTGAGAAATCATCTCCTCCTCACTTTTTTTACTAAAAATCCGCATAGTATGCCGCTGAATAGTATCGTCTATCAGTAATGTACCAGATCTAAATGATAAGTTAACTAATTTAATCGTTGAAGAGAATTTTTCCCCTTCATGGACTTTTAGGTTTTGCCCAACGCTTATGGGTATAATACAATTAGCTTGGCGGAAAATTTCTCTTCTATTCGGTATAGGACATTTTGCAAATGATATTTTTACTGTATTTTTCATAATAATGCTTCCTTAGAAAGAAAATATGGTTAATTGGTGGTTTTAAGATTATCTGCCTACCAAGCATAAAGGACCCTGCATAAATTAGATTTTTTGGTCATAACTAATAGAGAAGTCAATTGTTTCTATTATTTTTAATACTATTTTCAGTCAAAAGACTTTGAATTCATTTATTAAAAAAATATATCTTAATCTGGGTTTTTTAATGAAACCTCTCGGAAGTGCTTAAAATTCTTAGCTTGTGGAATTTTATATCTAATTCTTGCGCCTATCATTGAAACCAAACATATATATACAATTCCAGATATTGTAAAGTATTTTGCATTGAATTTATGACTAAACAGTAAATACATGAGCTATAGCAGAAATAATGCACCATCAAAGTATTGCTAGGAATCCAAAAATTGACTCTTGTTTTTTTTGATTTATTAGTTTTCTCCTTCTTTTCATCTTAACAGTTTTAACCATCTTACATAAAAAGCCTGCTAATTCTCCGCAATCATTGGAGAATTCTTTAAGCGCTTGGTATTTTTATCAAGCCTTACAAACCAAATCACGGCCAAACTTGCCAATATCAGTAAAGTGAAAGTAAGAAAATTAAATTGATAATCTCCTATCAAGATTTGGAGTAAATAGGTGATAACTGGACTGAATGGCCCAAGTAAAGATACGATAAATGTGCCCAGATCACGTATCGCCGCCTGATACATAAGCAGCGGGAAAAACACAATAATCAATGAAGAAAGAAGGTAATATTTCCAACCGTATTGATTGCAACGTGGGGAACATAAAACAAAGCTATACAACTAACTAAGGTTAGCAAATAAAATCGAGTCGCTAAGATTTGTGTTATGGAAAACCCAGCCTTACCCATAGACTCAGAGCTTATGCCAATAAACGCACCCGTCACCCCTCCCAGGGCACACCAAAAAAGTCCGAATGCTACGTTTCTCATAAGAAGCTGTGATAGCATATTTATATGTTGTCTGACAATTAATGTCATGCTAAATAGAACTAGTAATACACTATACCCTAATTTCTTGTTTTCCTTTAGTTTATGAAGCGGTATTGAAATAAAAAAAATGGTGATAGAGAGTATGCCCAGATTAATACATAATGCCGTAGATGGGTCAAGATAATGCAGTGACATAAAGGTGCTTAACCAGTTAAAAAGAATAAAAATATTCATCTGGAGCACTATTTTGGCATTGAGAAAAGTAGATCGATATAATGCATGAATTTTTCTAAGATTAACTAGATTGAAAACAATAATAGCATAACCAAATGTCAGAAAAATACTTAGCATTTCATCATGTGATTTATTTAAATGTGTAATAAATACGAAGGAAATCGCATTGGGCTAGACAACATAAAATAATATAACAATATCCTCTGTAAAAAGTAGCATTAGTTCGTTCATTTTTTACTCCTTAATCTTTACTGATTTTTTCAACTTCATTGTGTGAAGTTTGCTCCCAGATCAGATATTAAATAATCTGAAGAATTTAAAGATGCGTTTCTATTCTCTAAATTATTATATTGATAATTCCAAAAACCAGCCGGAGAGTTCTTTAAATATTCTCTCAATAGATCAAATCATGTGTTAAGAGTCTATTGAAATATGTTAATTGTTACTTTTTTATCGACCAGAAAGTCGTCAAGTACTAGTGTCCATCATTTGTAATGAACTTACTAGTGATTGCCGTTCTGTGAGGACATAAAATGGTTTTACTGGTCCATGATTTGTGTGTATGGTGAAAAGTTCAATTTCGGTCAGAACCTTCTCTCTGAATCCTGCAAGGAAGCCAACCCAGGCACAATCGCTTTCCCCAATAGTTGGCGTTATTCTGTTATTACTGGCAACCTGTGTATGAAAACAAGTCATATTGGCTGGTGAAGTTACCCCTTGAACAACAGCCGCATGTTCCAAGCAATAGTTAATACTTAATGTTTTTTTCTCAGTAATTTTTTTATATTTAATCCCAGACGTATATGTTTCTTTAAACAGTCCTAAATCAAAAACATGTCGATAAATTTGCTCAGGGTTTTTACCATAAACCAAAGCAATTTGCTGGGCAATAGCTCCACCGGCAATTCTACCCATATTCCCGTCTATGAAATAAGCATTATTCCTTGTAATAATGAATTCACAATGAAAGTACCCGTTCATATAACCAGAACGTTCTACTAACATCTTAACTGTTTTTTGACAGTTTTCCTGAAGAGCAACTGATAATTCATCATCTACAGGAAACTCAGTTATACTTTCTGTTAGCGCCTCTCTGACACGACGAGAAAAACCAAGAAAAAAACAACCTCCATTTCTTACAAAACCTTCTAAACTGTATAGGCGGCCAAAAATGCGTGCTTGTAGTACCCAATTCTGATGGTTGGTTCCCCCAATATTAGAATTCTGTATTTCTTCTCTAATTTGATGAGTTGTCATTGGTCTATTTAAAATTGAAATTCCAACTGCTCCAGAGGAAATTCCAGGTTTTAATAAAAATTCTTCATAGCTGGTATTTGAGTTAAGAAATTGAACTAATTGATCTTCTGAAAATTGAGATAAATCAATAGTTAAACTGGGCGGGATAACTTCAGGAATTATTTGCTGAATTTTAGTTTTATCGATTAAATTTGAAAGTTTTGGATCTGGACCATTTATGTTAAATATTTCAGCTACTGCGCAGGCATTGTGCAATGTCTCATCTAATAGAGATGTGACTGCGATTACATCAGCCATTAAGTCGTGTTCTTTTATGACTCTTAAAATGTCGTCTAATAAATTTACATCAGCTTCATAATGTTTACAAGCCTCTATTGCATACCGTGAATCACCAGAATAACTCTCTAATTTTACAAGAAAAATTGGGAATAACCCGAAGGGTTCAATTGCCTTGCGTATATATTTTGCTCCAACTAAAGACGTGCCTAGAAATAATATTGCTTTCATAGTCTATATCCGTGAATTATTATTAATATTGTACTTATCCGCATTCTTAGCATGTCCATATGCGAATCCTGCTTATTTAAGTAAATATTAACATATATTTGGCTCTGCACAATCTGCTTTATTATTGGACATAACTATATTACCTAGAAATAATTTAATATATAAAGGTTCTTAAATAGTCCTAGGCATAATCCACTCTTCAATTAAACAAGATCTAAATCATTCCCGACTTACCCAAACGCCATTTAACCTGGGCAATAGTAAAAGGCACGATTTTCCCTTGAAAGCGAGATTCTTTTCTTAATACACGAGCTGCTTCGGTTAATGTAGCACCTGAGCCAGTATAATCATCTAATAGCAAGATTGTGTCGGCTTTTAAATGTTGCCCATAAGAATAAGTCATATGCTGATTTACATTATAACGACGTTGATCATTATTCAATAATTCCCCTTGTCTTGCTAGTGGCGTTTCACGCCAATATAAATAATCGAGAAACACACGCGTCTGTAATTCATTGGCCAACCAGGTTGCTAAGGCATCACGTGCTGTCCAAGTGCGCGAAGGTATGACCAATAAAGCATCAAAATGGTATTGTTGCTCGAGTTGCATCAAATGTATTTTTAATAATGCTAATAATTCCGGAGCAAGCGGAAGACCTGTCTGCTGTAGCGTCATGCGATGCTGCATAAAGTGAATAAAAAACTTTGAACGTAGTTTACCGTTCAGCACACTAATGCCGGCTTCCATTCTATGAGCTTTCTGGGTATCAATAACAGTCAAACGTTGTTGTAGCCAGGTATCGATGCCTGTTAGTAATTCCGCTTCATTGTTAATGGCACTAATTTTCCCCAGACAAACATCGCAATGCTCACAGGATTTTTTCACGGGGTCGCCTAATGCTCCACGTAATAATTGCATGAAGCAAATTTCTCGCTGACTGGCGTAATGAATCATCGCTGTCAGTTCTTGTTGTCTGACTTGGTATTGGTTTTGATAACGGCTTAAATCTGGCGATTTTTGTTTGCCCAATAAATGATAGACTTGTTTGCCTTGTTGTGAGGATTTGGCAATATAAGCTTGTTCGATTAATTCGGCCACTATCACAGTAACCCGAGTAGGATGTAACCCCGTTAGGCGTTTAATCTCAGTTAATCCTGGTGCAAGTGCAGTTTTTTGAATGGTTTGTAAAACCTGGTTAAAATCAACCGCATTGGGTTGTGCTGCATCTATAAAATGATCTTGAATTTTTTTATCGGCAATATCAAACAATAAGATGCCACGAGCAGGCAAACCATCGCGTCCGGCACGGCCAATTTCTTGATAATAAGCGGTGATGGAAGAAGGTAGATCAAAATGGATAACAAAACGTAAATCAGCTTTATCAATTCCCATACCTAAAGCATTAGTCGCCGCAATAACTTTGCTGATATTTTTTAAAAAGTCCTGCTGAATTTTTTGTTTCATCGGCGCGAGGAAACCTGCATGATAAGCGATTGCTGAAATACCGCGTTCTTGTAAATATTCGGCCACTAACACTGTGTTTTCCCGGGTGGCACAATAAATAAGACCGCAGCCCGTCAGCCTTGCTAGTAATTTTTCCACACAATATAGTTTATGTGCTAAACCATCCGCATGAATTACCGAGAGCTGAATATTAGGTCTATCCATACTTTCACGCTGCATTATAACGGGATGTTTTTTATCAGACAGTTGTTTTTTAATATCTTCTGCTGTTTTATCATTGGCTGTTGCCGTCAGACCCAGCACATGTACTCCAGGACGTTTTTCACGCAGCGCATGGATAAAATAGATAATTTGTCGGTAAGCAGGCCGAAAATCATGGCCCCAAGTAGAAATACAGTGCGCTTCATCCACGACGATCAGATTGATTGGCAGGCGAATTAAAAAATTAAAGCGATCCACATGATCTAGCTGCTCAGGGGCTACAAATAGAATTTTGATATCACCGGCCAATGCGGCATTTTTTGCGAAACTATCTTCTTCTGGCGTTTGATCGCTATTAATGCTGGCGGCTGGAATATTAAATCGGGCCTGCAGTTGGTGAATCTGATCGCGCATTAATGCCAACAATGGCGAAATAACAATAGTCAAACCTTCTAATAAAACCGTAGGTAATTGATATAATAATGATTTACCATAACCTGTAGGCTGAATAGATAACAAACTTTTATGTTGTAGCAAAGCGCTAATCGCTTCTAGCTGACCAGGACGAAAGGAGGCAAAGCCAAACCGTTCCCTTAAAATTTGATTTAGTGTGTGGTTATCAATTGTCATGCTAGGAGTTTAACTTAATTTTTTATAGACGGCACTACGGTAACTTTAGGACAAGCCCTCATCTCGGATCATACTGACGATGCCAAATAACAGGCGCTGCGCTTAATAAATTTTGATCATAGACTGTAGGAATGCACACCGCCGTGTCTAGATTAGTACAGATTAAAGTATACACATGATCGGACGAACCCGGTTTTAATCGACGCAGAAAAATTTCATTATTTTCAGTTTCGACAATGCAATCCTCTCCTAATAAGTCTACGATATCTTCACCCTTTCGGCGACAACCACCCACATAATCCCCTGGATGAAATCGCGGTTCCATTCCATTATCCGCCACAATAAAATCTATTGTATTTTTGTTCAGGCGACGAAAAATCAGTAATTCTTGAACGATATTTTTTTCTTCTGATAATTCCGGTCTGATGGATTTGTCTTCTTTCGTATCATGCATAACTACTGATAATTGTGGGGAATTGCCAATACCATATAGCAACCAATCAGCAGTACAAAAAATCCCTTCTTCTTGCAAAACCGGGATAATACGAGACATATGTCGCTCAGCTAAATTGCTTTTTTCACCCGCTTCCCAACTATGGATAGTGCTGGAGCTGATTCTATATTTCTGTTCTAAGCTTTTGCGAGTAAGACCAGCCATTTGACGGGCAACTTTCAGCCGTTTACCCCGTGCAAGCGAAGAAGACATTGGATCATTATTAGGTGATTTATAGGCCATATCAATTTCCTGATTTTTAACATTAATAATCCCAATATTATTACATCGTTTTAATAGTTATTAAACATTTTACATTATAAAGTAGCATTTATTTTTAAAACTATCTTATTAATTATCTCGTAATCCTTAGAATGCACTTCTATGCACTAAGTTATTTTTTGACAATATTCCTGTAAGCTACTGATTTTAATGAAAAAATATTGACCTCGATTAATATCGCTTTTAATTCCTTGAGAAGCCTATGGGCGCTATTCCAATCCAAAGACAGCTCATATTATGTAAATTAGAAGTTCAACTTCTAATTTACATAATATGAGCATATAATGCGAATTATCACTTGGAGGGTGAATTTATATGCACATAGTCACGAGAGATCTAGAACAAGAAATAGTTGCTATGGCAGAAAGCTACCCTGTGGTCACATTATTGGGCCCGAGACAGTCAGGAAAAACTACCGTGGTTAAAAAGGTGTTTCCACAAAAACCTTATATCACTCTAGAAGACTCTGATGAAAGAAGCTTTGCTGATAGCGATCCTAGAGGATTTTTAGAACGATTTCCCAATGGAGCCATTCTAGATGAAATACAGCGGCTGCCCAATTTACTCTCATTTTTGCAGGGTATTGTAGATCAAACTGAAACAAAAGGCCTTTTTATATTAACAGGCAGTCATCAACTTTCATTACACGAGTCTATCAGTCAATCACTCGCGGGTAGAACAGCAGTGTTAAAATTACTGCCTTTTAATATTCATGAATTGTCTAAAGCAGATAAAGTACTTTCACTGCATGATTATATTTTTCATGGTATGTATCCCCGTATTTATAAAGACAATTTAAATCCGACCAAATTTTATCGTGATTATGTACAAACTTATGTTGAACGCGATGTACGGCAAATGGTTAATGTTAAAGATCTAACCTTATTTCAACATTTTTTAAAACTGTGCGCTGGCAGAGTGGGTCAAGTCTTAAATACTCATAGTCTAAGCAATGATCTTGGAATTTCCTATCACACTGTCTCCAATTGGTTATCTATTTTAGAAGCTTCATTTCTAATATTCAGATTAGCGCCTTATTTTGAAAATTTCGGCAAACGCGTTATTAAATCTCCTAAACTGTATTTTACTGATACGGGTTTAGTTAGCTATTTGTTGGACATTACCTCAACACAGCAGATTGCCAGAGATCCGCTGCTGGGTAGTCTAGTAGAGAATTTAGTGATTTCAGAATTTATTAAATATCGTTTAAATGGCGGATTTCAACCAAGCTGTTATTTTTATCGCGATAGTAATCAACATGAAGTAGACTTGTTATTTAAAACTGGACGACAATTGATTCCCATAGAAGTTAAAGCTAGCCAAACATTTCATCAACAATTTCTTAAAAATCTAGAATATTTTAAACATCTGGCGCCGGATCGTTGTACGCAAGGCTTTTTAATTTATGCAGGTGAGCAAGAACAACGTATTGGTGACTTTCATGTATTTAATTTTAGACACATAGCGCAGATGCTGGAAAAGATTCAAAGTGTTTACAAGTAACACCAACTAACTTATTGCATCTCTTTTCTAAATTTTACCACGCAAAAACTCAACGAAAGATCTAACTTTCGGCAACTCAAAGTCATACGCCCTATAGAACATAAAAATTTCATAGTTACGGAATTTATATTTCGGCAGTAATTGTATGAGCCTTCCTGAATTAATCCATTCTTCGGCAAGCACATCAGCCGTTAGAAAAATACCAATGCCCGCTAAACCTGCTTGGGTGACAGCATCGAAATCAGTCATAAATAGTATAGGCGTGGCAGTTGCTAACGAGCTTCCATCTGCTAATGGCAGGAAGTTTTCCGGTTTATATGCACCATGCGCAATCACCTTAGACTTCAGCAAATCTTGTCCTGATTTTGGCCTGCCGTATTGTTCAATGTATTGTGGCGAAGCGCATAAAATATTATTCACTTCATATAACTTTATATATTTAAGCTGTTCAGTAAATGGGGAATAAGTGGGGAAGCCAACCATTATATCCACATCCTGTCGCGAAAGGTCAGTATGAAATTCTGAAAAAACTATTTCTAATCTCACTTTAGGATTTTCTGCCATATATTCCTGCAGGTGACCCAATATAAATTGTTTTGAAAGAATAGTGGAAACCAATACTTTTAAATTGCCTTGTGGTTCCTCTTTTTTGGATTCAATGAATTGCTCAAGTGAGGTGACTTCATTCTCAAGTGCTTTACAGCGATGGTAAAACAACTCACCTAATTCAGTTAACTGCACTGATCTGGAACTACGAAGAAAAACTTGCTCGCCTATTTGATTTTCTAAATTCTTGATTTGTTTACTCACAGCGGTCGTGCTGAGATGCAGAATTTTAGCGGTTTGGGAGAAGCTCTTAAATTCAGCAACTTTGATAAAACAGAGGATTTGGTTCAGGTTTGTCATGGCGAGATTATAAACTTTAGGTTAACAATATGTCAATATAATATCAATTGCATAACTAAAGATGGGTAATGTAGACTTAAGTGCTGGAGGAATTAATTATATTTAGGAGGGAGTCCACCATCACCAAAACACGAGAAAATTGAATGCGTATTGCGATTTCTGGCACCCATTATATGGGCAAGAGCACCATGATTCATGACTTCATGAAGCTACATCCCGAATATCATAAGGAAATTGAAGCTTCTTTTAAATTACAAGAAGAGGATGGGGTCGAATTTCCGGCAGCACCCATAATGGAATGTATATTAATGGAGCTAGACTATACTATTGAACGTCTTAATCAATGCGCCGGAATAACTCATAGTATATTTGATAGATGTCCAGTGGATTATATTGCCTATGCAATGTATATATCTCATCAGGATCAACTGGATATAAATGATAATGAAATTGCTGATAGATTTCCTTTAATTAAAAAGACGTTGCGAAATTTGGATTTGATTATCTTTTTACCTATTACAAAAGAGCATCTTATAACTGATGTCGAAGATGAAGACATTATCTTCCGTAAAAGAGTGGATAGCTGCTTTAAGAAATTATATCGGGATGAACTTTACGATTTATTTCCAGGTTACCAGCAACCAAAAATTATTGAGCTATGGGGAGAGCGTCAAGAACGAATTAAAAAATTGGAGACTTATTTGTGAAAACCTACCCTCCCGCTTTGCCCCACAATCCTATTGAAAAAATTTTTGAGCATATTTATTTAGTGACTGGAACCAGCATCACACATCATGAAGGCACCGATATTCAACACAGCAGCAACATGACTATTGTGCGCAGTGGCGAAGAGCTGACCCTAATTAACACTATCCGACTGGATGACATGGGGCTCAAAGAGCTGGATGCATTAGGAAAAGTAAAGAATATAGTCAGACTAGGCGCCTTTCACGGCCAGGATGATGCATTTTATCTGGGTCGCTATGATGCCAGGTTATGGGCATTACCAGACATGAAGGATGATTGTGGACGTGGGGAAAATATAAATCCTGATGTGATCATCTCTGCTGAGGGCGAAATGCCTTTTCCTGACTGTACATTCTTTGTGTTTGAAACTTCATCATACCCCGAAGCTATTCTGCACTTAACCCAACAAGGTGGTATCTTAATTAGCTGTGACAGTGTGAAGAATTGGACATCAACCGATCGTTTTTTCAGCCCTGACACTGCAAAAGAACATCTTGCCGCCGGCGAAATAGGTTCCACAAAAATTGCATTTTGGAGTAAGGCATGTCAGGTAACAGCTGCCGATTTCTCAAGATTAATGTTACTTTCTTTCTGCCACCTGATTCCTGCGCATGGTCAGCCAATCCTTAATCATGCTCATGAGTCGCTATCAGCAGCCATACAGCAATTCTATGAAAATAAGGAACCAAGATGATAACTCAATTTAATCAATTACTTCGGTTTTTCGCCAAATCATGGCCTCTCTCCCCAACCCCACTCCCGCAAGCGGGAGAGCGGAAAGACTATTCAAATGGCATACATGCGTAAATGCTTTTCTAGATTTAGTTGTTAACATACTGACTAAGCTTAACGAGCATATCTTTAACATGAGCCCGAAAGAACACTGAATCAAAAGGGCATATTTCAAAGTTCTTTGGCAATGCCTCACGCTCTATACGCTTGAAACCATGTTTTTCGTAAAATTTTTGTGCAGCGTGGAGTTTATCCACAGTGCCAAGATATAAGGATTTAAAACCGTGTTTGATCGCTGCGTTCACTAAGGTACTCATTAATTTTTGTGCAATGCCCTTACCTCTGAATTCTGAAACCACAAAGAATTTTTTAACTTCTCCTGTTTCAGCATCAATTTTCTTTAAACCAATACTGCCTATGATTTTTCCATTATCATCAACGGCATACCAGAAATTATATGAATTCATATAGTAATATTCCTGTTCCGCCTTCAAAATACCCACATTGGTTTCAGCCGTAATAGCAATGGAAAATTCATTTTTCTGAATATCTGAAATCATACTTATAATCTGCCGCCTGATCAGCCGAGAAGTAGAAATTCTTGCTATTTTTATTTGCTTCTTTAGTAATCGGCTTTTTTCAAGAGCTGATGAATATTTATTGATAGCTTCAATAATATTTAACATATCTGCTTCTTTTAGGAACTCAAATGCTCCTTCTATTTTAGATTTGGAAAACTGATCAATTTTTGTAACTTCATTTTTCCCTGGTGAGGTTATATGCAAATACTTTTCGCGTTTATCTACCCCAGTTCTTAACTCTATCCAGCCATGTCTTTCCAGAGATTTAATCAGTCTTGACATTTTTGAAATAGACATTAGCAATAAACTGGCTAATTTTGAAATAGTGAGTCCAGGATCTTTATCAATCTCGATTAAAGCATGCCAATGCCCAGGGGTCATACTAGAATCGGACGGATCTAACTGCAACATACCTAGCTCTCTCACTAACTTTCTTGATGAATTTCTTAATTGTTCAATATTTACTAATTTCATACCAAAACCTCTCAATTTGATATCATTATAATATAATTGATTGCATCATGCAAGTATATTTGTTAATATAGCAGCTATAATTAAATTATAACTTTCAAAATATTCTTAAAATCAATAGATTACAGAGGAAATAGCATGAGTAGCATTCCAGCATATTATGAAGACACCTACCGATTCTCAGACCAAGCAGTTGTGGAATCATCAAGTAAAGATGAAAGGGGCTATTTTGTGGTTTTAGACAAAACCATTTTTTACCCACAAGGCGGTGGTCAGCCTTCTGACAAAGGCTATTTAATTTACAATGAAAAAGAAATACCCGTGCATTCTGTGAAAATGGTTGATAGGCAAATACGTCATTATACCTCTATAGATTGTCCAGAAATTGTCGGTCATTCTGTCATTCTAAAAATCGATGAAAATAGTAGAATATTGCATGCCAAATTACATACTGCTGGTCATCTCATTAGCAATGCGGTCGAAAATATTTACCAAAATTACAAAGCTATTAAAGGACATCACTTTCCTGGTGAGTGCTATGTAGAATTTATTATAAAAGAAAATGCCATTGAATTAGATCTGGCATTACTAAACCAAAAAATAAATGAATTGATAGGTCAAAACTTCCAGCTACAGAAAACCAATGTCTCTACTGAGCAATTAGAAACCCTATGCCCAGATCTTCCTTATGCAATACCAGCAGGAGAATTAATAAGACTCATCAAAATTGCATCTTTTGAGTATCAACCTTGCGGAGGAACTCACATTAATTCACTATCTGAATTGAAAGGATTACAATTAGTCAAGTTTAAATTTAAGGATAATAGAATTAAAATTTATTACACCTTTTAAAAGAAGCTAGGCTATTTTTTCACTTTCTATTCCTTGCCCAAATCTGATATCAGCTACTGCAATCAATAAAGACTGATATAATACACCCGAAGCGTTTGTCATTAAGGAAATCAAATGCGCAATTACCCACCAATACCCTCCAAAGAAATTGCCATCTCCAAACCACCCATAGCCACGGGACCCACTAAATACGGGAAATGGATATTATTGGCAACGATCCTAGGATCGAGCATGGCCTTTATTGATGGCACTATTGTCAACATTGCATTGGCTGCAATTCAAGATGCACTACATGCTTCAATCAATCAATTGCAATGGATAGTCGAGGCTTATGCATTGACCTTGGCAGCATTGCTTATCATTGGCGGCTCATTGGGTGATATTTACGGACGACGCCTTATTTTTCTAATTGGAATATTAATTTTTACGGTTGCTTCGATTGTTTGCGGATTTGCTGTGACGATGATTCAGCTCATCATTGCGCGGGCTATACAAGGGATTGGCGCTGCATTACTAGTGCCAGGAAGCTTAGCACTCATCAGCGCTGCATTTTCGGAGGAGCAAAGAGGGCAAGCCATTGGCACCTGGGCTGGGTTTACTTCCATTATGACGGCAGGTGGTCCAATATTGGGTGGATGGTTAGTACAACATGCATCATGGCGATGGATATTTTTTCTAAATGCACCATTAGCCATGATAGTTTTTATTGTCACTTTAATGTATGTTGAAGAAAGTAAAAACGAACAGCTCAGTGGCAAACTTGATATCGCAGGCTCGCTACTGCTGATTATTGGATTAGGCGCCATTATTTTTGGACTGATCGAGTGGCAAAATCAGCTCCGTGTTATTTTCTACACTGAAATTCTCGGTGTATGTGCGCTGCTAGGATTTTTTTGGGTTGAGGTAAAGACTCCCTCTCCCATGTTGCCGCTTAAAATCTTTCGCTCACGCAACTTCAGTGCCGCGAACATGCTTACTTTTTTTCTGTACTTCCCCTTATATGGTGTGCTGTTCTTTTTACCCTTAGATTTGATTCAAATTCAAGGTTATACTGCCACACAAGCAGGCGCGGCATTACTGCCATTGATTTTATTAATTTTTTTATTGTCGCGTTGGTCGGGTGGGTTGGTCAAACAAATCGGCCCGCGATTACCACTGGTGATCGGCCCTGCCCTTGCTGCGCTGGGTTATGCATTATTTATTCCCGCAAATCGGATTGATTCTTATTGGCTGGGTTTTTTTCCTGCCACAACGATGCTTGGATTAGGTATGGCGATTAGTGTGGCTCCGCTGACCACAGTAGTCATGAGCTCTATTCCTGAAAACTATGTGGGTGCAGCTTCTGGTGTCAATAATGCCATATCTCGAATTGCCGGCCTTTTGGCAGTTGCAGTTCTTGGGTTGGTGATGGCCATGGTTTTTAATCAGCAATTGGAAGAAAGGTTAAAAAACTCTCCATTAGCCATACCTGCTAAACAAGAGATTATAACTCAGAAAAATAGGTTGGCCGATATCAAAACCAATAACCCAACTGCTCACCACATTATTCGCGAATCTTTTATTGACGCTTATGAAAAAGCGATATGGGCTGCAGTTATTCTAGCTTTAATGAGTTCACTTACAGCCGCCGTTTTTATCTGTAATAAATTGACAAAAGATCAAATACCAACTGATTCTTAGTAATAAATAATTGAATGACTTAATAAGAGTTGAATTTACTAGCAAAAGGATATTTCATGGGCCTAGTTACCAAACGGGAGGTCGCTATTATCGGAATCAGGATTTTAGCGATATATTTTATTTTACAACTTTTAGGATCTTTTGCTGTTCCAGTGACAGTAAATGCTTTGTTACGAGGTCAATCGGACCCACATATGGCATTATTCATTATCATTGGTTTGGGCATGGGCTTGGTATTTTCAGGATTATGTTGGATATTAGCGCCCAAAATCGCTGGCATTATCGTCAGCCCCGACACCACACAAGCTGCACTGCCTACTTCTGATTTACAAACAAGTTTGTTTCGTGCGATTGGCATGTGGATATTTATCACCGCCCTACCACAATTTATACTCGCGATAGCCGTGTTTATTCATAACTTCCAATCTTTTGCTATAAGCTTTGATTTCAGATTAATTACGCAGGCACTAGAGCTGATATTAAGTGTATGCCTAATATTTTCCGCGCAGCAACTAAGCAATTTATTAAGAAAATTGCGTTATGGTTCTGCAGCATGAGCCGGATTTGTATGCATCTTTTTTTTGATTTACCAAACCTTCAAGCGGAAGGTGACAATAGGAGTTACAAGGATGAATAAAACCTCTTACATTTTTCTTGCTGTTGGTAATAATATTTCTATCCACAATCAAGCCAGGCTTGCGATCTTTTCATTGTTTGCTTACCTACCTCATGGCAGTGAGATTTTTATTATTACAGATTTTCCTGAATACTATATCAACTTCAAAGACAGCATTAATGTAATCCATGTCACCGCTGAACAATTAGATGATTGGAAAGGAGAAGGAAATTACTTTTTCCGAATAAAAATCGAGGCCATACTACACGTTGCTTCGAAAATTACAGGTAACCTTGTCTATTTGGATGCGGACACAGTATGCATGAAGAATCTCTTGGATTTTGAGCAGCGGTTAAATCAAGGAGATTTTTTTATGCACGCTAAGGAGTTTCCATTATGCTCAGGTCCTACCAAAACCACAAGACAGATGTGGCGGGTTGGCAAAGGAAAAAGCTTTGGCTCTTTGCAAATAGATGAAAATTCCATCATGTGGAATTCAGGCGTCATCGCAATCCCTGCGGGGTTTTCTGATTATTTACAAATTGCTCTGGAAAGCTGTGACGCCATGTGCCAGTCTAAAATGCGTCCATACTTTGTTGAGCAACTGGTTGTGGGCTTGGCATTAACTAAAAGCAAGAAATTATATGAAGCAAAAGAATGGTTTTTGCATTACTGGGGCAATAAAAATGAATGGCATGAAATTATAATAGAACCGTTTTTATTAGAAACACAACATCTTTCTTTAGCAGAAACAGTGTTATTATTCAAAGAAATAAAATATTTTCCTTCTGCTATACGTTCGAAAAAACCCGATTTACTGAAAAAAATAAAAAGATTATTTCATGCCTGAAGCATTTGAGATTAAGGGGTTATAGCAGCCCATCTTGCAAGTCTGGCGCCGTTTGACTTTCATTATACTGGATGCTGATAGCCATCGGCGAAGTAATTCTTTGATGAAGGAAATATGGCATTCAAGTTATTAAACGAGCGCATGACTCTAGCGACGCTAATAAAATACTTCCAATAATGCTCCTCCCATGCGCCCATCGATAACGAGATCAACGGTGTTAGCGCCTCACCTGGCGCCCAACCGGGCCGCCAACGACGTTTTTTGCTTTTACGACTGAATAGAACGACTGTCGGGATGCCAAAATTAGAGGCTAAATGACCAATACCAGAATCATTGCCAATAAACCAACCTGACTCATATAAAAATCGTGCTAACGCACCCAAGTTTGGTTCGGCAATATATTCCAAACCATGTTGAGGAATCCATGAAAATTGATCCTCCTCATTAGGAGCAAGCACAAAGACCGGCTGATAATTCTTGGCTTTTAACTGTTGAGCCAAAGCAATAAACCGCTTAGGCAGCCATTGTTTGGAATTTACAGAAGCACTGGGATGAATGACAACCCGACGGGCATGCTCACGAAACTTCCATTCAGGAAAAGCTTGAATACCATTTTCTTTAACCACATGTGCCAAACCCAGTATTTCCTCACAAAATTTGACATGTGAGTTAACCATAAGTTCCGCTCGCAGGAATGGCTCATAATCATTTACAGTAACTACCCGAGAATGCCATTGTTCTGAAGCAAACGCTTTTTCGTAATCTGATTTAAACCAATATATTAATAAATCAAAATTGCCAAGCACGCGACGGCTATCCATTTGATTAGGAAAGGGTTGAATATCTTCTTCGGGAAAATAAGCTTTTAAAGCAGATAAGAAATTGCTGAAGGTAGTGACCCTAAAACCGTTTCGGCGTAGATTATGAGCGATAATCATACTGACTAAGCCATCTCCTAAATTGGGAGATGCTATAAGCGCAATAGTTTTTATTTTGTCTAATGAGACTGGGTGCTTCGCCATCCAATTCTCCTTCTCATTATCCATAAGGTTGTTGATCAGTTGATATACTGAAAATGTTCGTTATTTAATTATCGATGCCTGCTCTTCCTAATGTCAATACTTTTTTTGAGTAGTTGTATTTTTACAATAATCAGTTTTCTCTACCCCCACTCATTGACAATGAAAAACCTCCAGTTTGTGGCTGCTGCTCAACTTCTTCCCTTGACTTCTCTTTTTCCACGCCCATAACTCGTTTCTCTACAGGCTTTTCCTCTGCCAATACAACTAAAACTTCTCGTATATCTCGGAGATATGTATTAATTTCAATATACTGCTTAAACAATAACGCAACTGGATAAAGATTAGTATCATTCTCAACAGCATGACTTATTTTCTTCATATTAGCAGACAACCTTTGCCATTTGATTCGCCATTGCTTAATATCAGGGCTAGTTTCTTCCTGATGATGTTGCTCAAGTAAATTAAGTTTTTCATCTGCTTCAGCCAATTCCATCCTAAATTGTTGAAGTTTCTGTCCTGTATATTTTTTCATATATTCCGCAGCTAGCAACTGATCCACACTACTCGGAGCATTTGGCAGTTGCCCCAGCTTCACTAGCCAACTTCTAAATACTGGTTGAGTGGGTAGGTATTCACGCATATCTTCATAGACATTTTGCAAAAACTCCAGCTGTGTCTTGCATATAGACGCCTCTACCTTGGCTTCTAGGACAGGAGTGCTTGTTAATTTATCGCTACTAGTAAAGAAAGGAAGTTTAGCTGCCAGACCAGCGGTAGATGGTTTGGATTTAACTTCCAACTGCGCCTCTTGCGATGCTTTCATTGATTGCAGATTCTCTATACGCCGGTCGCAAAAAGCTTGGAAAGCAACTTTTACTATTCTGGAGTCATTGGTAGCGGCTGTCACTACCAAAGCCTCACGACCAGGGATCTTTGCATAGCGAACTACAACCAAAGCCTCAGCTTCTTCGTTTTCAGTTGAAATAAATATTTGCTGCCGTTTAACCTCAGCTTTTCCCTTAGCTATTGTAGGCATAGCGAAACCTCTGATTAGGGAAGTCGCTAAGAGCTGACCCTCCCTATTTTCAAAGTTAATAGTTGATTCTGTAACAGCCAGAATCGAGAAATTAAAGTCATCAACTAACCCATGCTCAAGTACATTCTCTTCCAGCCCAAAAATTTCCATAGAATATAATGCTGAGCCATAGTAAATCATCAACTGCTTCACAACTTCTGTGCTGTTAAATTGCGCAGCTAAAAATTTGAAAACAGACTCTTCCTGTTCTATTTCTTCATTTAAATAATTTTTAATTCTGGGCACAGATAATTCGCCCTCTGCTTTAATCTCGGCTAAGCGATCACGGTGCTTTTTCGCCAACTCCAGATGACTACGAGTTTTTAGCAATTGCGCAATCTCTGCCGCTGTTAATTCACCCTCTTCTTCGAACACAGGCAGCCGTAGGGGGTTACCTAACCGTTCCACTAATTTAATTGCTTTTTCAGTCATTTCTGCTGGCATTGCTTCGCCGTTAAACAACATATGCCGTCCTACACTCTGCGTCTGACACAAGGCATGCAAAAATTGATTGGACTTGGTATATGCATCACGGCGTCGAGTAAGTGGCAGCTTGCCATTCGTCACATGCTGGGAAAAACATAATGGGAACGGTATGTTACAGCTATTCACCTCATCTAAAAAATCATCCCTTGGTCTTTTTTTACCCTCTTGTTTAAACTGTCTATTATTAGCAAAATAATCAAGATCGATTGGGCGGGTATCGTCCATCCAGCCAAAGTTTCTGCGGTAACCACTTGCTTTTCTTCACGCAGGAGTTGAGAAGTACTGCTTGATAAACCATCCACGGATAGCATGCTGAAATAAGGATCAACGGGGTCAGCATATTTACTTTCTTTATTAAAAGACTTGATTAGCGACTGGTTTTTAGGACTTTTTTTAATATCAACAACCTGCTTAGAGTCAGTTACTACTGAGGATAAATTCTTTGTTTTATCGGCAGAAACGTCTTGCCGAATATCTGTCAATTCAACTGCGCTATCGCCATCAAAGCAATCCTCATCGCTGTTTAACTCAGCTATGCTAGTAAGATACCTCGCCGATACCTTTACTCGAATATCCTGTATCTCAGTCGAACATGCATTGACCTCGGCCTGAAAATTGGCTAATTCAGCAACTGAATAGGTTTCAATCCCTGCTGTAATATATTGTCGCATATCAGTAATGGTATCAGACAATACCTGCCATTTTTCTTGTAGCGGATCAACAGAAAATCGGGATTTTTTTCCATTTCGTGAGTAAATAAAATTGAGTTTTTCAATCAGTCCTTCCAGCTCACTTCTAAGTTTTTCAAGTTTAGGTCGCGTATGTTTTTTTGTATACTCCACAGCTAATAACTGATCTACAGAATATGCCGCTTCTGGTGTATGGGGAAATTTCGCAATCCTATCCAACCAACCTGAAAAATCTGATCGACGAGGTAAATCTATAGAAATATCGGCATAAACCTTTTGTAAAAATTCCACCTGGGATTTAGGCATGGCTTTATCTTTGGCCGGTGGTCTTATAAGTGTTTTCTTCCCTTGCAAATTCTGTAAACGCCGATCACAAAAAGCGGCAAAAAGAATTTCTCCCACTCTGATGGCATTAGTACGAGCAGTGACGACTAAAGCTTTTTGTCCAGGCACTTTAGTATAGTGCGTGACAACCATAGCTTCGGCCTCTTCTTTTCCAGTTGTGGCAAATACTGGTTGCGGCGGTTTTGAATCATCGATTATCGACGAATCCGAAGCTTTGGCCTTTAGGTACTTAAACCCCCGGGTGAGGAGGGTCGCAGATAAAGTGCCTCCTCTATTCTCAAAATTAGTAACTAAAGATTCCGCGGAAGGAGCGACTGGTAAACTATCCTTTTTATATATAGGCACGGCCTCCGTAAGCGCGTTAATTCCAGTACCAAAAAATTCCTGGTCGTAATACATCATAAATTCTTTTACAACAGGTGCACTAAGCCTCGGTGTTAAAAATTCGAATATTGCTTTTTCTTCTGCTATTTGTTTGTCCAAAAAATCATCATCGCTCAATGGCGATTCTTTCTGCGGACTCGATGCCAAAAACTCTTTATATGAGCGCTCTAACTCATCTTTTTTATTGATCATTTCTAGCGGCATCGCTTCTCCAGAAAACAACATGCGACGCGTTTCCCACCGTGACCGATCTATATCTTTAAGAACTTGATTATTCTCGAGTTTTACATGAGAACGAAGCGTAATGGGCCACATTTGGTTCGCCACATAACCAGAAAGACATAATGGCAGCGGTATCCCACACTCCTCAATATCTTTAAAAAATTCCTCTGCTTCCATTTCTAGAGCAGTCGCTGAGTGTTTACGTTTTTCTTCTGACATCATAGGTGTACTATCTAACAGATCACCCACTCCTTTCACCTCATCAACCTTACCACTGAAAAAAGAAGGGTATAATCGAGCGATCTTACTTCTCTTACCATCTCTGGAGCTCTCAGGGGATCGGTCAATAGGGAGCTTTTGCGGGGATGGAGTAACACTTGATTGATAACCAATTAGGTTCTGCTTTTTTTCTTCAACAGATACTTTACGGTCTCGTAGTTTGGAATGGGCGTCATTCAACCTCAATGTAATTAGCCTAGTGTTTGTTGTCAGCGCCTGGGTAAGCGCCTGTATGCCCGCAGGACTAATCGCATTATCCCTAAGATCCAACTCCCTTAACGCAGGGTTCGTTGCTAGAAAATCGGCTAAAATCTGCACCCCAGCATCATCAATAAAATTATCACTTAGATCAATTTTAGTTAACACTCTATCCATACCGGCGACTTTAAGCTTTGCCATTAACAAAGAAAATGTCGTATTTCCTATCTCACGGCCACTCAAAGCTAATACTCTGACGTCCATAGTTATGGTAGGTTGCAATATTTCAGCAAACAATTCGACGCTCAGATTTTCAGCAGAATCTCTGGGGAATGGCCGGGAAATAGATTTTCGATCTCGTTCATACTTAAATTCTTTATTTTTGGTTATCCACTGCTTTTCGGCTGAATTTTCTGCCAGTTTTTGCTGGATGCTGGCGTGAATGCGTGCATTCATCACTGCAAAAGGCACAACGGGCGGGGGTAAATTCATTTTGACTAAGCTACTATTGCCATCTAATGCGCCTCCGATAACTCGCAAACCAAAGTCACTGCGAAGGTCAGGGATAGATAGCTCCTTTAATGTCCAATTTTCTTTTAGGGCTCTGCCTAAAATAACCGCGTCTGTGTCTTCAATGGAATTGCCTTCAAGATCCAGAATGGTAAGTGACCGATTATCTTTTATTATCTGCGCCAATAAACGAAAACCATCTTGATCTATTTGGTTGCGCCGTAAATGAAGACTAGTGCAAGCGGGTCGTTTTTTCAATTCATCGGCTAAGGCTTGCATCCCCTCTGCATCAATTTTCAAGTCTATCAAGACAATTAAAGGCTCATCGGGATCAAGCATTTTCAAATATTGACGGATACCTCCAGGCTGCAATAAGGGAGAGGGTCTGGGGGTTTTCCTATCAACTGCCACTTTAGGGGGCGGTAAATCTTGGACCAACTCCGACGGCATCGCCATGGGGTCGAAATCATCTGTTTTGCCTAAAATCTGTAAAACCCGCACTACATCCTGCCACGAAGAAAACTGTTCTCTGTCATATTGCAGCGAGCTTGCATATGCTTGCAGTGCTTGTAGATAAAGCGCTTGATTCTGCCCAACAGTTTGTCCTAATTGTTTAGCCTGCTCTTCTAAGGTCTGGCCTTTACGACAGCAAACTTTCATGGTTGGGTTGATAGCCAGGGAATGATCGAAAGCAATAACCGCCTCTTTAAATTGGCGTAATTGCCGGAATGCCTCACCTAAATTTTCCCAAACCTCCGGGGACAAAGCATTATCATAGCTCATCGCCCTCTTATACATAGCTAAGGCCTGCACTTCTTGACCAGCTGCCTGATAAAGTAAGCCTTTTTTATAATAATAATTTAACAAATAATCATGGCTGTGAATGTGAGATAATGCTCGTTCCGCTGCCCTCCAATGCGGTCTAAGCTTTAGTGCTTCTTGATAACTTATCTCTGCCCGCTCTTTTTCCTCAAGTTCTTCATACATCAAACCTCTATAAAACCAAGCCTCAACAATTTTTGGGTTATGGTCAGCAATCTCTCCAAATATTTCTAGCGCAGTTTGGTAATCTTTACTTTTATAATGGGTAATTCCTAAATTAAATTGTCCTAAACCCCATGAATTAACCCGCACATTCAACTCTTGTACTTGAGTCGTTTTTTCAAAATCCTGATGACCAACACTGGCATATATCTTCCTTAAATTATTAAGCATAGGAGATAGTTTTTCTGCCGTGCGTATCTGGAGGGTTAGTGACATGACAATTTCAACGATACGCAACGCTTCATTATAACGGCCCAGACAATATAAACTCTCACATTTAAGCATTAAACAATCCGCACACTCAAATTCAAACATAGGTTCTGTTTCAAAATTTTCTAAAACTTTCAAAGCTTCTGAATAATTTTTTCCACTTAAAAGCTTTTGAGCTTTCCTGAACACATGCTCAAATACATTTTTTTCTGGCCGATCTTTGCTGTCAGAAATGGGAAACAAGGGGGGAACTGATTGTAACTGCTGGGTGAATTCCAATTTACGGAATGATTTTTTTTGTTCTTCCATCACATTTCTCTATTATCCCTACGCTTTAGTATTATTTTTAGAATATCATTCCCTTCCGCACTTTACAATTACACATATTAAATCTCGCCGCACCACTGGCTGTGAATGCTAAACCAAAAAATTATATATTTTAAACAATCAAAACAACATACGTATTAAATACGTATGTTATTCAACCATACGGGCTATGGGGTATTTTTCGCTGCTACTACTGGCCATCTATGGGGATAATATCACCTCGCCATAACATGTTTAAAAATGTTTCCCACGGTAAAATATCAACATGGTTGCCATCTATCGTTAATCTTCTTTTCCTAGGAGCAGTATTCACAACAAGCGTTTGTTTGGGATGATATTGCTTCTGAAAGCTAATTAATCCATGTAAATCCACTGCACTGATGCGGTCATTTATTTTAACTTCAATGGCTACTTCTGCATCGCCCAGAATAAAATCAACTTCCAACCCTGAGGCAGTGCGCCAAAATTTTATATCAAAATCCAAATTATTTAACCCACGATAAGCTATCAACTCCATGAGGATGTAGTGTTCTAAAGCTGCTCCTGCTGACGCTCCCCTTAATTCATCAATACTGTTTTTGGTTAACCCGTTAACTACTCCAACGTCAAAAAAATAAAATTTGGGTGTTGCAACGATATCTTCCCTTTTGTTTTTACTTTTATAGGGTAAAACATAATAGCCAAGTAAGGTATCAACTAATATTTGATAATATTCTTTGATGGTTTTCGCATCTATTCCACAATCTCTGGCAATATTAGCATAGTTAAGCAATTGTCCATTTGAAAATGCTGCTAAATCTAAAAATTCTGCAAAAGCACGTAAGTTACGTACCAATGCCTCTGCTTGGATTTCTTCTTTTAAATAATCACTCACATAAGATTTCAGCGTTTTTTTCCAATTTTTTGCACCATAATGAGAGGGGATCAGACCATGATTTAATGCTTGTAGTAGATTAAATTCGGGTATTTCTGGAAAACACAAGGGATAGAACTCATACCGCCACGCTCTGCCACCCAATAAATTAA
>FTIX01000014.1_pt5 | contig 50276 bp, 52 predicted proteins | sample 1658561 | NCBI WGS metagenome assembly FTIX01 (sample SAMEA3914836, study PRJEB12502) | metagenome | biome: forest; material: soil | place: Canada | collected 2011-07-03 | depth 0.3 m | reverse complement strand
GAAGGCTCAGGATGACAGCAACGCAAAATCATGCATAAAATAAAAAAGTCGAATCTAACTATATTATCAACAGGAGACATATATGCGTCCTAGCAATCGTCGGCCAGAACAAATGCGAACCGTGGTTATCACCCGCAATTATACCAAACACGCTGAGGGCTCGGTTTTGATCGAGTTTGGTGACACTAAAGTATTATGCACCGCCAGCTTAGTGACTGGAGTACCACGTTTTCTCAAGGATTCTGGACAAGGCTGGGTAACAGCTGAATACGGTATGCTACCGCGATCTACCCATGAGCGCATGGACAGAGAAGCAAGTCGCGGCAAACAAGGTGGTCGAACGCTGGAAATACAGCGCCTAATTGGCCGTTCATTACGCTCTGCAGTTGACTTAACCGCTTTAGGAGAAAACACCATTACGATTGATTGCGATGTCTTGCAAGCCGATGGTGGCACCCGTACTGCAGCAATCACGGGTGGATGTGTTGCTTTACACGATGCTATACTTTTTTTATGTGCAAAAAACAAATTAAACACTAATCCATTTAAGCAGTGGATCACTTCAGTTTCCGTGGGTATTTATCAAGGCGTGCCAGTATTAGATTTAGATTATCAAGAAGATTCTAGTGCCGATATGGACATGAATATCGTAATGTCTGAGCAAAAAGAGTTTATTGAAATCCAAGGCACAGCAGAAAAATCGCCTTTTAATAAAGGACAATTGCAAAGTTTACTGCAATTAGCAGAGCAAGGAATTGATGAACTGCTGGCTGCACAAAAGGCAGCGGTTGTTTAATTCTGGTTTCAAGCAGAAACCGTGTCCCCTATGGCTATAGGTATAATGCCCAAGATGTATTAGGCGAACCTACTTATCCATTTAGATCTAGACGCGATTTTATGACTGAAAATATCGAAACAATTGTAAACTCTACGGACTGAAGTCAAAAGGATAAGGCTATGTTTGTATCATTCTCGCCAATTATATTGATCCTTATTTTTATATTAGTGGGACTAGCTGTTTGGTTTGCTGGTATTCACCTATCTAATACCACGGACATTATTGATTCACGCTTTGGACTTGGTGAAGCATTGGGAGGACTGATTTTTTTAGCGGTTGCCACTAACCTTCCTGAAATCGCTATTGTCGTCAGCGCTTCTTTGACCCAAAATACAGGGATTGCGGTGGGGAATATTCTAGGTGGGATTGCGATCCAGACTGTGGTGTTGGTTATTTTGGATGGTTTTGGTTTACGCCGGAAGGCACCGCTAAGTTCTAAAGCAGCTGCACTGCAAGTGGTACTTGAAGGGGTTTTAGTAATCAGTATTTTAGTTATTTCTATTATGGGGACTCAACTTCCTCAATCTATGATCTTTGCGCGTCTAGCACCGGGTGATTTATTAATCGTTATGACCTGGCTTATGGGTCTTTGGTTAATTAATAAAGCGCGCACCCATCTGCCCTGGCATGAACAAGGCCGCGCGCCTGACACTTCGCCGCCGGTAAAAAAGCGCGAACAAAAGCAAAGAGAAAAATGGAGTACAATGCATGTCCTGCTGGTTTTTACGATTGCAGCGTTAGTCACATTAGTGGCCGGTTTTGTGCTCGAAGAAAGCGGCGCCGCTATTGCCAATCGTATCGGCTGGAGCGGAGTTTTGTTTGGCTCAACTATATTGGCGTTGGTCACGTCACTTCCGGAGGTTTCAACCGGATTTGCCGCTATCAAAATGGGTGATTATACACTTGTCTTCAGTGATATTTTTGGGGGCAATGCCTTTTTACCAGTACTTTTTTTACTTGCAACCTTGCTCTCGGGACATTCCATACTCCCTCAAGCCCATAAAACCGATATTTATCTGGCCAGCTTAGGCGCACTGCTGACAGCTATTTATATTTACGGACTCATTTTCCGTCCTAAACGTCAATTTTTCTGCCTTGGAATTGACTCAATCGTCGTATTGATAGTTTATATCATTGGCATTATTGGTTTGTTCAATATCTCAGTAAGATAATATAGCTCCATCGTGTACAAATTTTTAGCTTTCCGAACTGACTCAATCCTCCTCTTATTTCTCAACATTTCCCCAATTACGGTATTGTCTCTCCAGATAGTTTATAGATAAATTACTTGAAGTTTCATAAAAATTTCTGCAACCATTTTCAAAGAAAATCGCATGAGTTATCTCAATATTTGTCAAAAAATTTTCAAACAAGATGCTAATCAATTTTTTGCGGTAATTAATCCTGCAGCTTATGAGCATTGGAAAAATCTAGATCCCAAAATATGGCTTGTGGAAGGTGTGCATCAATTTTCGGTCCGCGCGGTCAAACATTTTACCAATGATCAAGGAAGTCTCTACCTGCCTGCGCAGATAAAAAATATGAAAATAGCTGAAAAATTTACTGCAGGTAAATTAAATATTTTTGGCTCTATAACCGCAATAGGTAATGTTTACGGTATAGATTTCAAAGTGTTTGACGAGCAGAATAATTCTCGAAACCAGATCGTCATCGCCAATGGCAAAATCTACATTGCAAAATTAGAGGACCCCAATAATGAATAATTTTCTCAGCATAGTCAGAACTTTATTATCCTGGGCGCTGTATGCAGTATTGGTGGATATGATGAAATTTAAAATAAGCTACGCAGCATTCATCGCTATCGTGGTTAGCATCTTGCTCAATTATAAACTTTTATATAAGGGATTTATTTTAAATTGGGTGATTCTAATATGCCTGTTCCTAGTTTTAATCATGGGGTTAATCGGGCGCGATAGCATTATAACAAAAGACCCCTGGATGATGGCGAGTGGTATTTTAGCAGTAATTGCATGGGGGTCATTATTAATAAAAAAACCTTTTTCATTACAGTATGCAAAAAACTCGATTGCATCGGATAAATGGCAGCACCCTTTGTTTGTGAGGATTAATCAGATTGTTACAATGATCTGGGGTTTGATTTTTACTATTGGATTTAGTTTACACCTATTCATATTTCTGCAGCCGGGTGAACATGGTTTTATCATTATATTGATTTATCTGTTATCAATTGTGGGAATAGTATTAACAATCAGTTATCCAAAATATGCGTGTAATAAAGCAATGAAAACTATCGTTCAGCGATGAAGATTCTTGCGAAAAGAATAATGAGGAAAATAATCACGTAAAACAGCTATTCGATGCACATTTCTTTCTAACTATAAAAAATGGAGTTCGTCGTCCCCGCTTTACTGAATTATCCTATAATGCCAGCCTATCAAGCACGGACGACGTGCTCGGGATTTTTAGTAATAAACAAAATATGTGCAGCAGATAGCATAAAACAACAGGAGAATGAAAAATGAGAACGAATATACCGGCTGAAGTAAATGCGGAAAACCATGATTTTTATGCCATTGGTTTTGAACTAGTGATTGATAAACTAAAAACAGGAAAACACTGATATGTACGCAAATATTTTATACCCTGATGAACAACTGGCCGATAGAAAAATTGCTAAAATTGGAGCTCACATTAACGCGCGACATTCATTGTTTGATGAGCATTTCTCAAAAAACCCAATCCTGCCAGGGGCGATCAGTCTACATTTCTGTGTGGTGGCTATATGCCGGATTATAAGTTTTTCAGAGTCTGGAAAATTCGTATTTTCAGAAATAGAAAAAGTTAATTTTATCCAGCCGATCAAGCCTTATTCCACCATCAATTTAGAAATTCTTCATACAGTTAAAGGTCAAGAATATCTAAGAGTTTTATTTGAATTAAACAATAAAAATGCAGATAAATTCATTAAAGGCTACATAAAACTGGAGAGAAGATTATGAATGCTCTGGCAATCGTCACAGGTGGGTCAAGTGGAATCGGCCGTGCAATAACCTTGGGGCTTATTGCCTCGGGATTTGATGTCTATTTCACATATAGAACCCAGGAAGTTGCTGCGAGGGCAATTGCTGAGCAATATCCCGGGCAATGTAGAGCATTTCATCTGAATGCCAGTCTAGCCAGTATTCAGGATTTTGCCCAACAAGTACTCAATGAGCGTACCCCAAAAATTTTGATTAATAACATTGGTATAAACGATGATTCATTATTTATCAATCAGGATTTAACTCGTTTTTTACAAATTATAAAAATTAATTTCGGTGTAACCCTGGCTTTTTGTAAGGCATTTATCTATGAAATGATGAAGCAACGCGATGGTCAAGTCATTAATATTTCATCGGTCGCAGCCAATAAAGTCAAAATGGGAAATTCCGCATATGGAGTTTCAAAAGCGGCCATTGAGCGTTTTAGTAAATCTTTAGCGCTGGAGGTTGCCCGTTTTAATTTAAAAGTTAACTGTGTTTCGCCGGCATTTGTACAGACAGAAATGCTGGAGAAATTTCTTAACAATCGAAAGCAAGGAGAATTTTATAAGAACATACCAGCTGGAAAAGTTCTAAAGCCAGAAGAGGTGGCCAATGTGGTTGTGGCGCTTTGTACCGGAGTTATTAATACCACCGGCAGCGTTATTACCATTGGCAATGGTGAAAATATCACTAATTAAAGGAAAAACATATGAAAAATCTGATTAAAAAAATTATCGCGGATATTCTCTATTTGGATGAACATGAGCAAATAGATGACAATGCTTCACTTTTTATAGAGCTGGGTCTAAGTTCTATAGATTATATCGATCTATGCTTTGAATTAAAGCAAGCGCTGAACAAAGATATTACTCAAGATAATTTATGGCCAATTAATAAAATGATTTTAGATAAACACTATTATCAAGATAATCAATGGACCAAGCAGGGTTGGTCGCAAGTATGTCATATTCTGGGTTTAACAGAAACAGCAGAAAGCTTGCCCTTGTCACAGTTATATCAATATTTTAGTGTTAATTATCTCAATAACCGTGTGAAGGACTTAACATGAAACAGATTATGATTACAGGCATGGGTTTGCTCACGCCAGGATTGGAGCACTTGGAAAACTTACACTCTAGAAATATTGATCAATATCCGAAAATTCCAGTTGCAAAAGCCACTGCTGATTACTCTGGGTCATCAATGGATTTCCAGAACAAGGCCGTCATTGCCAGGGAAGATAGGTCATTACTCAATAACATGACCAAACTTGGTATCGATGCCAGCATGCAAGCACTGAAAAAAGCTGAAGAAACTAGAAAATTCTCTGCTGAGGATAAGGAAAATTTTGTTATTTTTACAGCAGCAGAAATGATGGAATATGATTTATCAGCCTTAGATAATTTACTAGAGGATAATAATCAAGATATCACTCAGAGCTTGAATGCTTTAGCAGGCATTAAAAAGTATTTGAAACCACTAGATATGCTGCGCTTGCTCAGTACTAATCTACTCTATCATTTATCAAAATTAATGGAGTTTAGAGGTGGTGGCTATCCGGTTAAAAGAATGTCGTTGAGTGGCTTTGCGGCATTGCAATTAGCCGCTATAGCAATAAATAAAAATCGGCATAAAGCATTAATTTGCGCAGTGGGCAATATGTGTATAGCAGAAAATTTATGTGCATTTATTAAAATGGGATTGATTAAAACTCACTCTGATGACAACGGTATTGTTCCAGCCTTTGCTGCGGCAGCACTCATTATTGAGAAAGCAGATAAAGCAATAGAGGAAGGGCCATCTATTGCAGCCATATTAGCAATTGAATCCATTTATATGCACGATACGATAGTAAAAAAAGCGGATTGGCTCATGCTATTTGCAAAATTCAGCAGCCAGATAGAGATCGATAATCTATATCTGATCTTATATGCCAATGGTGTAAATCAGCTCATGATTGAGGAAATGACAGCGGTAGCAGAATTTTTTCCTGGCAGACCTCATTTTTCTTACAAACAATTCCTGGGTTATACCGGGAAGGCGAATAATTTAATCGATTTAATACTGGCCTTAACTGACCGCCGCATTCCACTTGGCAGCCAGATTTTGATAAATGGGGTTGGTACGGCCGTTGGTCTGGGTGCTATTTTGTTGAGGAAATTAAATCATGGCTAGAAAAATTTCAGTAGCAAATGAGGAAGTGGCGATTTCTGCTTTTGGTGCAGTAACGCCTTTGGGCAATAACTGGGAAAACATTGCTGATTGTCTATGGCAGGGGAAGTCTGGAATCCACAAGATTCACAAATTTAATTGTGAAAGCTTCATGACCCAGCATGCTGGAATTCCAGAAACTTATAATGAATCAGGTCTGAATAATCGGCGTAGACAATCAGCTGAAGTTTTGTATACCCGGCATGCAGCCAGAGATTTATCAGCCCACCCTCAATTTCCAGGAAATTGTTATGCCGAATCAGAAATTGCTTGCATTATCGGTGTCGATGAACCTGCAGTCGATATACCGCTTTGTTTACGGATGAAGGCCGATCCAAAATTCAGACAGCAGAAGCTGAGTCTGTTAGAGAAACTGCTAAAACATTTTCGGCTCCAGGACTGTTTAGGTTTAGAACCCTCATCCTTGCTGGCCAACATTCATGAGTTTATTCCTTTCTCAGGTTTAACGGCTACCCATGTTGGATTATGTTCAGCCTCGTTGCAAGCTATTGGGCTGGGTTTTCAGGCCATTCAAAGTGGCAACGTTGAAGCTGCAATTGTGGGTGGTGTCTCCGGCAAGGTGAATCCAATTAATTTGGCGCGCTTAGAACTGATGGATGTAATCTCAACCGATACCTTGTTGGCGCCGACTGAACGTTCACGGCCTTTCGACGCGCAGCGTTCAGGATTTGTGTTGGCGGAAGGAGCCGTGCTTTTTCTGCTAGAGAAGAAATCCAATATTGAAGCTCGCAATGATCGACCATTACTCGGCATTATGGGTTATGGCTCTAGCCTTGCGGCCGAAACTATTGTCACACCACACCATACTTCTCTTGAAATGAAGCTGGCTATGCATAGAGCTTTGCGGGATGCGGATATTGATCCTGAGAAAATTGATTTAATTAATGCTCATGGCACATCCACGGTGCTGAACGACCTTCATGAAGCGGAGGCGATTAAAACACTATTTTTATCTAATCGTCGCTTGTTAGTTACAGCCAATAAATCACTCCATGGTCATATGATTGCGGCCGCAGGCGCCATGGAAGTTTTGAATACATTAATCTCTGCAAATGAAGGCTTTATTCCGGGAGTGATTAATCTTGAGCATCAAGATGAGCGTTGTGATATTCAATTACTTCATAAATCACAACGACAATCCTGCGAGTTTATTCTTAAAAATTCATTTGGCATGGGGGGGTTGGCGGCCAGTGTTGTGACGAGGAATTATTATGCAGCCTAAATTTTACAATGAACTTTTAACCAATCCATTATGGCGAATCAAATATCATGGCCGTATCTACACTGCTGGGGAATTTTGCCATTTGGTCTATCAAATTAGCAATGAAATAAAAGAAATTGACATAAATTACGATCGGGAGAGTTATTTTATTGCGGTGGGCTATCATGGCTTTGAATATTTTCTATACATTTTACTTGCATCCTATTTGGGTATTAATTTAATCCTCTGTGATCCAAAAATGCTGGGGTCATTATTGAATAATTATCAATTAAATTATGCTCTGATTCTGACGAGTCGAAATCTTCCCACATCACCCATTCGGCAATTCATTGCGCAGCTGGAAACATCGGGGCAGACTTCGAGCTATCTGCCACCCATTTCCGAACGACAGGCACAGCTGATATTTTTCACCTCGGGGACGACGAGTTTGCCAAAATTAGTGCTTTATCAAGAAGCAAAATTACTGCGAAATGCACGGGTTGTCGGTCAATATTTGCAAATACGCAGCACAGATAAATGTCTATGCATGTTTCCAGTACATTATATGTATGGCTTTTCGATGACTATGGCGACCTTGCTCTATTCTGGAGAAATTCTATTTGAACGTGCAACATTGACCGCGCATGAAATATGGTCATATTTAAAAGAGGATCAGCTTACACTGTTGCCGACCATTCGTTCGCAGCTGGCACAGATGCAAATTATGATGCGTGGCAGCGCGGCATATTTTGAGCACTTAAAAATTCTCAATGCATCTGATCGTATTTATGTAGATCAGGTCGCAGATGTTTTGAAAATTTGTCCAGTATTTTGGAATAATTTTGGTCAGACTGAGTCTGGTCCGAGACTGTTTGCTTTGGAAATTGCTAAATCGCAAATAAAGCGTCTGCATCATTATAGCCATCGCAATGTGATCGCATTGGGCAGTGTGATTGATCCTGATATTTTGGTATCAATATATAATGACCATGATGAGGAATGTGCGGTGAATGAGGTGGGAGAGTTGCATTATTGCACACCTTTCGCCATGGAGGGTTATATAGATAGCTCCGGTTTGATTAGAAAAAAATCGATGATTCACTCCGGCGATCTAATTTATAAAGACAGCAATGATTGCATTTATTGGGTGGGTAGAAAAGATGAAACCATTAAAATAGATGGGAAATATGTCAATATTGGGATATTGCATCAATTTTTTGAGCAGTGGATAGCGGTTGAAGGCTGTTATTTCACACACTGTGATGAGAAAGGCTTAATAGCTTGCTTTGTGCAAAAGGACAGAGCAAATAATGAACAGCTTAAAAATATTATTTTGCAGCTATATCGCCAGCACTTTCCAAATTATCCACGTCTGCGCCAAATAGTGTTCATGGCGGCCATCCCCACTACGCTCAGTGGTAAGGTGAAGTATAAGGAGCTGCGAGAACAATTCCAATTGGGGGTCGTTTATGAGCTATAAGCATTCCTATTTCGATTTGTTGCGGCTAAGAAACCATATACAGCATTTTGCAGCAATAATGCTTTACCCAGAATTTAATGAGTATGCCCAATTTAATGAAAGGATTTCTCTTTTAACATCTACACAATTACTCATTCTAATTGAACGACTATTGAGTACTGGCAAACTGGATTCTTGTTCCTTTGGGGTTACGGGGGGTTCTACAGGCCGCCCTAAAATCATTCCTAATGCTTTGTGGCGTCAGGAGCATAAAACGCAGTATGCACGCGCATTGAAATCACAGATCCAGGAAAATTTCTTAACTAAGGCGGATGTGGTAGCCAATTTATGCAGCGCAGGTGGTTTCTCCCTGCTTTATGATGGTTTTAACCGCTTGTTAGAGGCAATAGCCTGCAGTATTTTACCCATTGGTCGTATCGATACATTTTCGGTAAATCATCAACGACAAATGCTTGAATGGGCTAAAAAATTAAGCGTCAATACCCTGATTGGTACGCCGTCAAGTATTCTACAATTATTGAATTTCGCGCAAAAATTTAACTGTCATTTACGAATTGAAAAGATAATTTTTACCGGAGAACCTTTTTCTAATGCCAAGAGACGATATATCCACTCATTTTGGCAGGATGCGAAAATTTATGGCTTATATGGCCACACCGAAACTGGTTTTATTGGTTTTAATACACCTGCCTGTCCTGCAGATGCCTATCATATATTCGAGGATTGGTTTTTTATTGAAAATACCCCAGATCATGAAATTATTGTCACCAGCTTGGCGGATACTCTCTTACCGATTATTCGTTATAAAGTTGGCGACCGCGGTCGCCTGCTGGAAAATCCATGTATCTGTGGCAGAAAACTGCCCTTATTGTTAATTCAAGATCGAACAGACAGTCAATTTAATTTTTCAGGAAATCTCATTGCTAAATCAGTCATTGCTGAAGTATTAAGTCGTATATGCGATGAGGCAGTTGATTTTCAAATACAAATCGACACGGAGGCCAATGGCACAGATATACTAAAGCTGGTTTTGGATATTTCGCCTGTAGATCTGCAAGCAATCACAGAACAACTGATGATGCAGTTATTGAGCATTGCGATGATTAGTGAATGTGTAGATAGAGAGGTTGGTAAGATCTTATTATGTTCAAGGGAAGAATTCGTTTATACAGAAAGACAGAAATTGCCGGCGATTCTAGATAAAAGGGGTATCGATATGGGGATTTATTCGGAAAAATCCAAATTACGGTAACAAAGAATACCGATTGTTTGATAAACTGTTATTAAACGGCTACCTGTCGATTGCTGCTAGGATTTTATTAATATTGTTATCGAGGAAAAGTTATGAGTCATGTCCCAACCTGGGTTTATATTTTATTTTTGGCCTTACTCTATCTAGGAATCAAGCGTTGCTTTACGCGCACCATGCCAGTTGACCGCTTGGCGCTTGCACCGTTAATTTTTATCTTTCTTAGTCTGCGCAGCAATTTGAGTTTATTTGGCGTTGGGCTGGGAATTATCCTATCACTTATATTGGGTGCATTGTGCGGTATGCTGATTGGTCATTTGCAAGTAAAAAATCGAACTATTTTGGCCGATAAAACTAAGAAACTGATACAAATTCCCGGCGATATATCCATGCTGATTATGATCATGGCGATTTTCTTTATTGAATTTTTCATCCATTACGCTATTGATGCCCATTGGCAAATATCTGCCAATGCCAGTGTCCGGATTTTAGCGATCGTGTTGAGTGGTGTGGTGGTGGGAATTTCAGTAGGAAGGAATTTAACATACTATTGGAAATTTATGCATGCACACTCGCAGAGTCTCGAAAAAAGTTAGTGGACTAGTTGTCCGATCAACTGCGGCCAACCCTGAGTTTCACTAGCTATTTCTAAAGCTTGATCCCAAGCAATCTGCACATCTTGATTGTTCACATGTTGCATGATTAAACTCTTGATGCTGTCCGAATCACCTTGTCCCTGCCGAACGTTATCTAGGCTAACATGAGATTCAATATATAACTGATTATCCAGCCAACCCACTTTATAAGGTTGGTTAACCATAGCAACCTCCGTGCCATTTTTGACTTGGTGATATAAGCTTTCAATATCTTCAGGATACAGGCGCATGCAGCCGGAGCTGCTACGTCGCCCTATGCCACCCAAGGGATCGTTGGTGCCATGGATCAAATAAGTAGGACTGGACAATCGCATTGCGAATTTACCCAAGGGATTATCAGGACCGGGAGGAACGCTTTTAGGCAGAATAACTCCCTCTTTGGCGCGTAATGCCCGCATGGTGGCAGTTGCCGTCCAGGTGGGGTTGGGGATGTGTTCAATAACTTTCATTACCCCTAGCGGAGTGTCTTCTCCCTCCCGGCCAATCCCCAAGGGGTGAGTAATAACTGTGCCGGAGTTGGGATAGTAATAAAGACGCATTTCTGCCAGATTAATGATCATTCCTCTTCGCGGTGCATTGGGTAGAATAAATTGATTCGGAATAACCAATACAGTTCCTGCTGCGATATGATCAGGATCGACTTGAGGATTGGCTTCCGACAATTCGGTATAACCCAGATCATGATCTCTGGCGATCTGTGCAAAATTTTCGCCCTGTTTTGCTATCGCCACCTCTAGTTGACCTACTATATCACCCTGCGCGGGGATGAAGAATAATTTGGCCTGTGCATTGCTAAAACAGCTGATAATCATCAGTGAAAAACTGTAAAAACAGAAAAATCGATAGATAATTTTCATGCTTATCCTTATTGTATTAGATAGAGGGAAGATGATGATTTAAGATTATGGCTTTATTTGTTGGATTGATGAAATCGATTGATTCAATGATGATTATCATTTAAATTAATAAATTATCAGCAGCTATTCGATGCACACAGTTTGTTCATACTGGAAATTTCGAACACGTCGTTCCTACTTTACCTAAGCATCCTAAAATGCCGGCCTGCCAAGCAGGAATCTAGTGCGTTGCTTTCCAACAGACGTGCAGATGCCCACAATATTATGGTGACCTTACTTCGTTTGAAGTCAGGCACTCGATCCTCGCTTGAAAGGCGGACATTTTTGGATAATTCGGTAAAGCGGGGACGACGACTTCTCTTTAGTTAGAATAAGAAAAATATTGATCACACACATTCTTGATCAGAGCGCGCAACCATATTAGCCCACTATCGCTACCCTGCTGGCGATGCCAGACCTGGGCAATATGAAATTCTGGAATTACAAAGGGAGGAGGGGTGTGTTTCAACTGATATTTCTTGGCAAATTGCAGAGCGACATGTTTAGAAAAAGTTCCAATCAAATTAGAAGTAGAAAGCGTTTGGAATGCTGGGAGAAAATTTTGTAAAGTAAGTTTTACATTTCGCTGCAAATTAAGCTTTTTCAAAGCTTGATCAGCTCGAGATAATTCTTCAGAATAGACACAAGTAGTCAGATGTTCTGCTTGTAAATAATATTCTAAAGTGAGAGGTTTTTTAAATATAGCATGATTGGCATGGGCAACACACACAGGACTATCTCTAAATAGCCTTTGTATCATTAATTGCTTGGGAACTTTTTTTTCTAGACCAATACCAAGATCTAGCTTCCCATCTTCAAAATCTTCAGGAGAAAACTCATTATAGTTCAGAGTTTTTAGCGAGACGTTAGGCGCTAATTTTTTTAGCTGTTCATATAATTTGGGTAATAGCACGTATTCCGCATAATCCGTCATGCCCAAGTTAAAAGTGCGATTGCTGGTTTTATGTTCAAATTCATCGGTATAAAACACCAAAGTTTCCAGTTGACTCAGAACTTGCTCAATTTTTGGAGCTAACAGCACTGCTTTTTTAGTGGGCGTCATTTTTTTGGGGCCACGAATCAATAGCTCGTCTTGAAATAATTCGCGCAGTTGCTGTAGGGAATTGCTAATAGCCGGTTGACTCAAGTGCAGACATTTGGCGGCAGCAGATACATGCTGTTCTCGCATTAGTACTGAGAACACTTTTAAAAGATTAAGATTGACGCGGTAGATATTCATATAACTTATAGTATATTTCCGCGTTATCAAACAGTCAAATGAAGGTAAATTTGGGTGACTACAACAATCCCGGGATCTCTTTGCTTAGGATACTTTTCTCTATGACTGCAGCGCCAGTTAACGCAAAACCACGCAAGCGCTGGTTCTTGTCAACAAACTGTGCCTTAACATTTTGATCATCGCCACTAATTTGCCAATCGCCTTCGCAACCAGCAGGGGGAGGCAGCACCACCAGCGGACAAGCTGGGGTCTTTATTACCACTGGCATGGCAGGATAACTCACCGGAGTTGCTTCACCTGCCAAAGTCTTTGCCAAAGCACGAGCACCTTGTAATAGCGGTGCAACAAATTGCAGCAGCAAACCTTCCACTTCAGCGCAATCGCCCAGTGCATAAATGTCTTTAACACTGGTCTGTAAATGACGGTTCACCTGAATGCCACGGTTAATCGCCAGCCCCGCCGCTTTAGCCAGCTTGACATCAGGACGCAGGCCAATGGTCGATAGCACTAGATCCGCAGACAATATCGCTTGACTGGCAAGAGTGATCTGATAACCCGCTTCCCCGTGATCAATTCGAGTCGCTACATCCTGCAGATGCCAGTTTGCACCTTTAGCAGCCAATCCTCTTTTTAACGCCAATCCGGCCGCTTCAGGCAATAATGGTTCCAGGGGAAAGCGTGCAGGCGCTATGATGCTCACCTCATAACCAGCATCAAGCAGTGTATTAGCGAATTCACATCCGACAAAACCCGCCCCGAGAATGACAATTTTCTTTTTTCCAGGCAGGGAATCGCGCAAGGCTTCGTAATCCTGCATATTATTCACATAACGCAGAGTCTCTTGTGCTCCTGCCAAAGCAGGTTCGACAACGCTTGCGCCGCAAGCCAGCACGAGTTTGCTGTAAGGAATGCATTGGTTTTGTGTATACAGCTGACGACTTTGGGGATTAATCTCGGTCACTAGGGTTTTAGTATGGATCACTGCATTAAGCCGCTGCTCCATTTTGTCAACTTCAGTCATAGCGAAGGTTGCTGCTACCTGATTTTTTACCAGAGCATTTGACAAGGAAGGTTTGTAATAATAACGTCCGTCGCAGCCAGTGACGATGACAAGCGGGATTTCGCTATTTAATTTGCGAAATTCCTGGGCCAGGGTATAACCTGCTAAACCACTGCCGACGATTACGATTGGATTTATGGATGTTGACATGCTAATACTGAAAATATTCCTTAAGGATAAGCAAATATTATAACACTGAAAGGTTAATGTTTTCTTAATCTTCTCACGGAATTTTATGCAAATTCTGTGCGAATTCAAAACGCAGTGTTGGCAGGTTGAGGTTAACACCCTTATTAACACAATTAGCCCTGAGACATAATTGACAAAATAGTCTAATTTAGATTATAATGTAAAAATTCTAAATAGAGATTATGTATGAAAAAAGCATTCAAGGCTTTCTTAGCTATGGCAGCCAGTATCGAAAAATTGCTCTATCCTCACGCTGAAGTAGTGATACATGACATCCAGAACAATGAAATTGCCGCCATTTTCAATCCCATTTCCAAAAGAAAAGTTGGGGATTCCTCTTTGCTCAGCGCTGAGGAGGAAATGTCGATGCTGCAAGATTGGCAAGGACCTTACGAAAAAATCAATTGGGATGGCAGAAAATTAAAAGCGGTCAGCAGCCTGATTCGTGATGAACAAGGTAAAGCTGTCGGTTTATTATGTATTAATCTTGACGTGTCAAAATTACAGCAGTGGCAAGCTGCCATCGCTGAATTCATTACAGTCAGTCATTTACAAGCACAACCTCCTGCCCTATTTAAAGATGATTGGCAGCAGCGTATCCATAGCTACATCCATCATTATTTAGCAGAGCGCCATCTGGCTTTGACTAGTTTAAATCGCAGTCAGAAGAAATCTTTAGTGCTTCATCTACATAAGATAGGTGCTTTAACTGCCAAAAATTCTGCCCAATATGTTGCGGATATTATCAAAGTTTCCAGAGCGACTATTTATAATTATTTACAAGAGATATAACCATGTTACTACCACCATTTAAGATTGAAGATTTTTTTGCTCGATATGAATTTACTACTCCGTATATGCTGGGCTCATCGGATCCAGAATCACATAGCTTAGCAGAATTGCTGGCTATGGCTAATTCTGAGGATAGGCAATTATGGGACAATTTAAGATTAGGTTATACCGAGTCCCAAGGCTTGCCGTTATTACGTCAAGAAATAGCGCAATTATATCAGCTAGAAAATGCAGACAATTGCTTGGTATTTTCCGGGGCAGAAGAGGGCATTTTTGTCGCTATGCAGGTATTGTTACAAGCGGGGGACCATGTGGTAGTACTGACCCCTTGTTATGAATCACTTAAGGTGTTGCCGAAAGCAATAAGCAGCAACGTCACAGAATTTAGTTTAGATTGGCAAGATGGCGGCTGGTCTTTTAACCTTGAGCGTTTTTCCCAAGTTGTGACTAAGGAAACCCGATTAGTTATTATTAATTTTCCACATAATCCAACTGGATTTCAGCCAACCCAGGAATTGTTTCATGAGATTTTGGCGGTTGTTCGCAACAGTGGCGCTTATTTATTTAGTGACGAAGTTTATCGGTTTTCCGAACAATCTGTTGCCGAGCGTTTGCCGGCAGCCGCAGATTGCTATGACAAAGCTTTAAGCCTTGGGGTGATGTCGAAATCATTCGGCTTGCCGGGCTTACGGATTGGTTGGGTTGCGGCCCAAGATCAAGTCTTACTACAGCGTTTAGCTGCCTATAAAAATTTTACGACGATTTGTAATGCCTCGCCCAGCGAAATTTTGGCATTGATCGCGCTGAAAAATAAAGATCAAATATTGCAGCGTAATCGCGATATCGCCAAACACAATCTCGATTTATTGGATGAATTTTTTCAACAGTACCCTGATGTTTATTCCTGGTATCGACCGCGTGCTGGGTTTATTGCTTTTCCTCGGTTGAAATTGCTTATGAATATTAATGCTTTTACGGAAAAACTCGCGCAGGAAGAGGGGGTGCTTTTGCTGCCTGGTAGTCTATTTGATGACAGGAATAATCATTTTCGTCTGGGTTTCGGTCGTGTGAATTTGCCTGAGGCATTGCTAAGATTGGAACGATTTACTAGAAAAATGAATTAATTAAATGTCTTCTTATTGAGGAAAAATTTTTTGAGTATTTCCTTCTTCCAAAAACTGTCCGATGCATACAGTTTGTTAATATTTACAATGAGGAGTCTGTCATCCCCGCTTTACTGAATTATCCTAAAATACCGGACTATCAAGCGGGGATGACAAATTCTAATTTTTATAACAAGGAAGAACTTTGTGCATTGATAGCTCCCTTAAAAAGGGAGGAAAATCACCAATAATTAAGAGAGAAGTTTATGTTCGAAAATATTAATATGAAGTCAGAAATAACAGAAGCATATAACCGCATTCATCCGCATATTCGCTATACACCTTTGATCAAGGCCAATGCCATCAGTGAATTACTGCAGGCGAATGTTTATTTGAAATTGGAAAATATCCAAATCACCCATTCATTCAAACTTCGTGGTGCATTTAATAAATTACTGGTTATGCCGCAAGAAATCAGAGAACGCGGTGTTATTGCTGCATCTTCAGGAAATCATGGCGCTGCGGTGTCCTATGCTTGCCGTCAGCTTGGCGTGACTGCGAAAATTTTTGTGCCCAATACAGTTCCAGCGACCAAATTAGAAGCAATTAAGTTATATGGCGCAGAAGTGCTGATTTATGGTGATGACGCCGGAATAACTGAGCAATATGCACGAGAACAGGCGGCAGTGCAGGGAGTTGAATATATTTCTCCTTATAATGACATTGCAGTTATTTGTGGCCAAGGCACGATAGGCTATGAGTTGTATATGCAATTGCCGGAAATGGATGAAATCTATATAGCGGTGGGCGGTGGCGGTTTAATTTCTGGTATTGCCAGTTATTTGAAAGCAGTGAATGCAAAAATAAAGACGGTAGGATGTTTGCCAGAAAATTCACCGGCCATGTATGAATGTATCAAAGCCGGAAAAATGGTTGAGGTGGAGATTACACCTACTTTATCGGATGGAACGGCGGGTAATAATGATTTAGACAGCATCACCTTAGATTTTTGCCAGCGTTATGTCGATGCCTATCAGCTGACCACAGAAGCAGAAATCAAAGCGGCTATGCGTATGTTGCTAGCAAAAGAACATTTGCTTGTTGAAGGTTCCGTGGGTGTAGCTTTGGCAGCTTTATTACAAAATAAAAACAGAGTATTGAATAAAAATATAGTGGTAGTGGTTTGTGGTGGAAATATCAGTCTCAATACTTTGCAAAAAGTAATTTGCGACTAACTACTCACCGGCTACATCTGCACCAGACGCCGCGGCGCAAGCCATCCGCCATCTAGAATCTCCCCAACACCAAAAAAACCGCCATTTTTTCGGGTCAGACGCACCCAGCCAGAACTCGGACCGGTGGGGGCAATCACGGCCTGGCCTTGTTTTAAATAATAAATGGCCGCTTCTGACAGTGGTAATTCAGGCCAGCTGCTGATTGAGCTGTCCACAGGCAGGATATAAGAATCCATAATAGCGATGGACTCAGCTTGTTTTAAAGCATCTAAATGGGGGAGGGTCTGCATTTGCGTGGGTAAATAACTGCCGACGCTAATACGCCGTAAAGCCGCCACATGAGCGCCACAGCCTAATACTTCGCCCATATCTTCGACCAATGTCCGCACATAAGTGCCTTTGCTGCATTTGACGGTGAAACTGAAACTGTGGCTAGTCATATCAAGTAAGTTGATTTCATGAATAGTCACTTCTCGTTTGGGGCGCTCTACTTCAATGCCTTGCCGAGCCAGTTTGTAGAGTGGTTGTCCCTGATGTTTTAAGGCTGAATACATGGAAGGAATTTGTTCAATAGTACCCAGAAAACCAGCTAAGACAGATTCCAGCTGCTCTTGAGAAAGATGAGGGGGCTCGGACTGCGAAATGATTTCACCTTCGCGGTCGCCAGTACTGGTTTTGATGCCCAGGGTAGCAGTAACTTGGTAATGTTTATCCGCTTCCAACAGGAATTGGCTAAATTTGGTCGCTTCACCGAAGCAAATAGGCAACATACCGCTGGCCAGAGGGTCTAAGCTGCCGGTATGACCGGCTTTACGGGCGTCGTAAAGCCTTTTTACGGTTTGCAAAGCGCTGTTTGATGTCAGGCCTTCGGGTTTATCTAAAATTAAAATACCATGGATAGAACGACCAGAGTTACGAATTTTCGCCACGGGGGGACTCCTCTTCTTTTTCTTTAATTTCATTCAATAAGTCTGCTAAGTGGCGGCCGCGGTCTAGCGAATCGTCATAAGCGAATTTTAGTTTAGGTGTGACACGTAAATTCATGGCATGAGCCAGTTCAGAGCGAAAGAATCCTGCCGCTTTTTTCAGGGCGGCTAAAGTTGGTTTGACCTGGGTATTGTCGAGCAAGCTGATATAGACGGTCGCGTTCTTCATATCAGGAGAAACATTCACTTCCGTAATAGAAATCGTGTGGAAGCGGGGATCATGGGCTTTATTGGTTAATAGCTGCGCAAGTTCACGCTGGATTTGATCAGCGACGCGTTGCATACGATGGGAAGAAGCACTGGACATGGGACATCACATAATAAAATACAAAATCTAAAAGCCGAGTCACTACTCACTTATTGTTACCCGTCGTCTAGCGGACCAGCTGCAGGACGACGGATGAGTAGTTAAAGTTGGCGAATTACTTCAATTGTTTCGAAAGCTTCAATCTGATCGCCGGGTTTAATGTCATTATAGTCTTTGACCCCAATTCCACATTCAGTACCACTTCGGACCTCAGCAGCATCATCTTTAAATCGACGTAAGGACTCTAGTTTGCCGGTAAAAATCACCACATTGTTACGCAAGACTCGGATTGGGTTATTGCGACGCACTACCCCTTCCACAACCAGACAGCCGGCAATGGCGCCTAATTTGGAGGAACGGAATACATCTTTCACTGTGGCCAGGCCGATGATGGTTTCCTTGTATTCTGGCTTTAACATGCCACTGAGTGCAGATTTGATTTCATCAATTAAGTTATAGATGACGCTATAATAACGGATATCTACGCCTTCAGATTCAGCTACTTTCCTGGCGGTGACATCAGCGCGGACATTAAAACCGAGCATGGTAGCAGATGAGGCAATGGCTAAATTGACATCGGATTCTGTGATGCCGCCGACGCCGCTGGCAATAATATTCACTTTGACTTCTTCAGTACTGAGCTTGGTCAAAGCGTCGGTGATGGCTTCTAAAGAACCTTGGACATCGGATTTTATGATGACATTGAGGACGCTGACTTTGCCTTCGCCCATGTTGACGAACAGGTTTTCCAATTTGGCAGCATGTTGTCTGGCCAGCTTAATCTCTCGATATTTACCTTGACGGAATAGGGCTACTTCTCGCGCTTTTTTCTCGGTCGGCACGACAATGGCTTCATCACCAGCAGAAGGTGTGCCAGACAAGCCTAAAATTTCTACGGGCATTGAGGGCGTGGCAGCATTTTCCGGTTGGCCGAGATCATCGGCCATAGCTCGAATGCGACCATATTCGCCCCCGGCTAATAAAATATCACCTTTTTTCAAGGTGCCAATTTGGACCAGAATGGTTGCTACGGGGCCGCGGCCCTTATCTAGTCGTGATTCAATGATGACGCCTTTTGCAGGGCAGTTAATGGGTGCTTTGAGTTCTAAAATTTCAGCTTGTATAGAGATACGGTCTAGTAAATCATCTACCCCTTGGCCGGTTTTTGCCGAGATAGGTTGAAACATGGTGTCGCCGCCCCAGTCTTCAGACATGACTTCATATTTTAACAATTCGGCCCGCACTTTTTCTGGATCTGCACCGGGCTTATCCATCTTGTTAATGGCGACGATCATTGGCACTTTAGCCGCCTTCGCATGTTGAATAGCTTCTACAGTCTGTGGCATTACGCCATCATCGGCAGCCACCACCAGAATCACGATATCGGTAGATTTAGCGCCGCGAGCACGCATGGCGGTAAATGCTTCGTGGCCCGGAGTATCTAAGAAAGTAATCATGCCGCGGTTGGTTTTTACTTGATAGGCGCCAATATGTTGGGTAATGCCACCCGCTTCAGTGCTGGTCACTTTGGTGCGGCGGATGTAATCCAACAGAGAGGTTTTGCCATGATCTACGTGCCCCATGATGGTGACTACAGGGGGGCGTGATACAGCAATAAGTTGTTCGGCCCCCTCGTTTTCAACGAGTAAACTATCTTCAAGCGCATTGATATTTTGTAATTTTGGTGTGTGGCCTATCTCTTCAACTACGATAGCTGCGGTTTCTTGATCAATCACTTGGTTGATGGTGGCGATTGCACCCATTTTCATCATGATTTTGATCACTTCAGCCGCTTTGATTGACATTCTTTGCGCCAGTTCGGCGACGGTAATGGTCTCTGGAATAGCAATTTCTCGTAGAATCGGTGCAAGCGGCTTGGTAAAACCATGCTCACGGACAGCAGGTTGCGATGGTGCGTGTTTCCTGTGTCTTTTATGACGAGGAACATCAAATTCCTGTTCTTCATCACTGCCGAGCAAAATTTCATGCGGACGTCGTTCTGCGGAGCCGGAACGACGGTCTTTTTTCTTTTTTATATGTTTCTTTTCGTCTAAATCAATTTGTTCGGTTTTTTCCAGTTTGAGGGCTGGTTTAGCTGGTTTATTCTGTTTTTGGGCTTCTGTGGCTTCTGTGGTTTCAGTTTTGCCCGTCGTTGACTTCTCAGTTTCCGTTGATACTGCAGCTTCTGCGTCTGAAGCTGTTTTAATAGGTTCTTTGCTTGCTGTGAGTTCGGCGCTAGGGGTTTCAGCTAGGTTAGAGCTGATTTCTTTACCTTCAACTTCTGCTGCTGGAACTTCAGAAGCGTGCTCATCAGCCGGGGTGGTAGCGGAGGAGACCTGAGTAGGGACCTTGGTGTCAACGGCGATTTGTTTCTTACGTTTAAAGACCACATTAACCGAACTCTTGCCTTGCTGCCGCAAGGTGTCAACTTTCGTTTGAGTCACAGTAAGTTTCTTTTCAGAAGTAGTTGAGACCTGTTTGTGACTACTTTTCAAAAATGCGAGTAGGCGATTTTTTTGCTCGGTAGTTAAAGTTTGATCGGGGCTAGTAACGTCTATCCCCGCTTTTTGCAAGGAAGCCAACAGCCGGTCCAATCGGTCTTCGGGGATTCCTACACTTTTAGCAAACTCTTTTACTGTGACTTCTGACATTATTCATTTCTCAATGATAGAGTACCGTTTTGGTGGTATTCAACTCAAAACAGTTTGGAAATTTCTGCTGCCTCGTAGCTAATTAAAACTATGGGGGCAGCAGTGAAAATTATTAATCATCTTCGGCAAACCAAGGTGCTCTTGCTGACATGATGAGCGCCGCTGCCTGCTCGGGTTCTAATTGGGCTATATCATTTAAATCATCCACTGATAATTCAGCTAAGTCTTCCTGGGTGATAATGCCGTTGGCAGCTAATTTATAGGCTAACTCATCGTTCATGCCATCTAAATTCAGCAAATCTGCAGCAGGTTCAGGCGCACTTAACTGTGCTTCTAATTCTTTGGCTAATAATAAATCACGGGCACGGTTATGCAAATGATTGACTTCTTGTGGGTCCCAACCTGTCGCAGAGATGAGCTCTTCAGCTGAGGAAAAAGCCAATTCTTCCATCGTAGTATAGCCTTCTTCTACCAAAAGCTGAGCTAGGTTTTCATCCAAATTCAGCTCGTTCATGAACAATTGTTTTAACTGCTCTGTTTCAGCTGTGTATTTTTCGGAGGCGGCAGCTTCGGTCATTACATTAAGCTTCCAACCGGTGAGTTCGCTTGCGAGACGGACATTTTGCCCATTGCGGCCAATAGCCAGGGATAATTGATCTTCGCGCACGGCAATATCCATGAGTTTGGTTTCTTCATCAGCAACAATTGAGGCCACTTCGGCGGGAGCCATGGCATTAATCACTAGTTGCACTGGGTTATCATCCCATAAAATAATGTCAATGCGCTCTCCACCCAATTCGCTGGACACCGCCTGAACACGTGCGCCTCTCATCCCGACACAAGCGCCAATCGGATCAATGCGTCCATCATTGGTTTTAACTGCGATTTTAGCACGCGATCCGGGATCTCTGGCTACGGCTTTGATCTCAATCACTTGTTCACCGATTTCTGGTACTTCAATTTTAAATAATTCGGCAAGCATCTGGGGATGGGTACGGCTAATTAATAGCTGAGGACCTCTTTTATCACTGCGCACTGCATAAAGATAACCACGTACACGATCGCTCATATGCACCACTTCACGTGGAATCATGTCTTCGCGAGAAATACTGCCTTCCGCGCCGTCGCCTAGGTCAAGAATGATAAAGTCATGTGTCACTTTTTTGACGACACCCGTGACTAATTCGCCGACTCTTTTTTGATATCTGCCTTCGATTTTTTTACGCTCTGCCTCGCGCACTTTTTGCATAATGACTTGTTTGGCCTGTTGGGCGGCAATTCGGCCAAATTCAACCGATTCTATGGATTCTTCAATCATGTCGCCAGCGAGTAATTTGGAATCAGGATTTTCTTCAAGCGCTTTCTGGGGAGAGATATATTTGTCAGGGAAGTCTTCGATCTCATCTGGATCGTCGCTGATGGTCCAAAAGCGAAAGGTTTCATAATCGCCGGTTTTGCGATCTATGCTGACCCGGATTGAGACCTCCTCAGCAGGTAGAAATTGTTTGGCGGCAACCGTAGCCAGAGCCGCTTCGATCGCTTCAAAAATGACAGATTTATCTACGCCTTTTTCATTTGATAAAGATTCAACAATTAATAGTATATCTTTATTCATTACTAGAACCTCACTTCTGGTATGAGATTGGCTTTCTCAATGTTTTTTAAAGGTAACGCTAGGGATTGCCCATCGACCTCAATGTCTATTTGGTCGTTTGCCGCATTGAGCAATTTGCCGCTAAAGTTTTTCCTGCCATCCAAGGCTTCGTATAATCGGATATGCACTGGATGGCCAATAAAACGTTGGTAGTGGGCTAGCGTAATCAGCGGTCTGTCTAAGCCTGGGGAAGAAATTTCTAATGTATATTGTGCTGCGCTTGGCTGCTCTACATTCAATGTGGCGCTGATCTGCCTGCTAACTCGCTCACAATCGCTTATTTTAACGCCCGCAGGATGATCAATAAGGATCCGCAGTGCGGTATTATTCCTAAATGAAAAAACGGTGCAGCTGAGCATTTCAAATCCTAATGCTGTGACAGAAGCTGCCACCGCTTGTTCTATTGGTGATGCAAGATGCATTATTTTAGTTTATCCCACAAACAAAAAATGGGCACAGGCCCATTTTACTTGTAACCCCTGGCCCGGATCTGGGCTGGAATCGGATGGCCCTATCTGGCAAAGGGTTTTATTGTTAATTGGTAGCGGGGGTAGGATTTGAACCTACGACCTTCGGGTTATGAGCCCGACGAGCTGCCAGACTGCTCCACCCCGCGACGTGAATTTATAATACCTAAAATTTTAAGCTAACTCAAGAACTTGTGCGATTATTCGGGATTTATGCGAAAAAAAGTAAATGTAGATGTTGCGCCTGATATTTTTTTATAGTAACTTACTTGACATAAAATAGCTGAAATCAATAACCTAGCGAATATTCTTCAGCCAATTTCCTACATTTTCTACCGCCAATTGCTTACATATTCGTACTAAGGATTATGTTCTAATCTTCATCCTGAAATCACTTGGGTCGCAGGTAGCTCGCATTTAGGAGCCGATTTCCAGGGAGGGAGCATCCAGGGACAGGATGTTGGCTGCAAGGAAGCAAGCCGCCGGTCCAAGTGATTTCTTCTGCTATAATAATTATTATCTATAATTAAATCGGCAGAGGGTTTAGGGAGGGTCATTTCCGAACTTGTATTAAATGTTTCAAGGATGAAACGGAAGAATACACGGATGTGACGTAGGCGTTTGGAAATGAACCTCCCTAAGCCGCTTTGCTTTGTCTTGGTCGTCCCTGCATAAATCCTATCCCTATACTTAAATTCCGCATGTTAGTTTGGGTATGCATCCATAACCTACAAACTTGGCTGGCGAATTCGGCCTGGGTATTAAAAAGTCAAACACACTCACCCCCCATAATGCATGCCCCTGATAAGTGCGTCCATCACTGGAGCCAAACATCAGCGGCTCTCCTTGCTGGTTTTTGCCCAAATATAACATTACATGAGTAATAGCTGGATTATCCTTGCTTCGGTAAGTGCCGCTCCAGAATAATAAGTCGCCTGGTTTCAGTGCTGAAAAATCCATAAGAGACGAGTTTTTTCCCTCCATGGCGTGGAAATGGCCTTCTTGTTTAACCCATTGATAGATTTGGTTTGCTGTCCTCGGGGTTTCTGTCACATCCAGAGTATGAAGTAAGTAATAGATAGTGCCAGAACAATCCATGCCAGCATTTTTGGGACTGGCCGAGCCGTATAAATAGGTTAGGTTTTGCTCACTGAGTTTTTGGGCGGCGAGGATTAATTGCTTAACAACTGCTGGGTATTGTTGGTACCCGGCTAATTGCTCAACCATAATAGGTTGCGTTTCTGCTGGGTGCAGTTTCGATTGTGCATAACCATAACTGAATAAAGGTGTAAAAAAACAGGATATGAGGCAATATTGCAATAGTTTCATTTTTTTGGTCCCGTACATTAAATTTCTTATTTTTATGTGTTGAGTGTAACTTAAAAATTTCGCTAAATCATTTCATTGCGTCCTATTGCCGCAGTTATTGCAGTCAGTAGTCAATCATCGAGTATGCCAAACCCATTAAAATATTACCTTAGAAAATGGAATGTTTGTATAAGCTTGCTGGGAATTTTCTGTTTCTCATGTGAGAGGCAGGGGAAATGTCCAAAAAAGTAGTTTGGCATGAATACCGTTAATAATGACATAAGATTTCATTGTTAAACTCTATTAAAATCTTCAACTAGACTGAGTTCAGATTTGTTTATTTAGCAAATTTTAAACTTTATCTTATAAAAATTTAGTATTTCACTAAATTTTTAACTCCCAAATTTAGTATTTTGGATATTTACTCTGCAATGATATTTAATTTAATGTTATACTATGGAAAATAAAGAAATAAGACTAATAAACTTGCGGCAACTACTGGCAGAAGCAAAAACTGCTGCCTCTTTGGCGTACGCAGCTAATACTAGCCCCTCTTATATCAGCCAGATTCTAAGTCATAAGACCAAAGGTAGTATTGGCAATAAGCTTGCTAGACGGTTGGAGACTGCAGCGGGGAAGGCCAAAGGATGGCTTGATACCATACATCATGATGAGAAGCAGAAGCCGGGGCAATCACCGCAATATATTCCTCTTATCGAGTTGGATAGAGTCTTTGAATGGTGCCAAGGGAAAAGATGGATGGCAAACATAATGATTAGTGCTATCACCGATGGTCAGCAGCCAATCGGTGAAAATATCTTTAGCATTACAATGGTTGGCGATTCCATGCGGTCAACGGCGGATATTTCTTCCAGTATTTGTGACGGTGATACTGTGATTATCGATCCTGACCTGAAACCCTCCTATGGCGATGTCCTACTCGTTAAAATCAAGCAATCTGCAAAAATCAGGCAGTGGACAAAAGACGGTGATGAACCCATCCTCAGAGCTTTAAACCCTCAATACCCAATAATTCCTTTTTCCGGCGCTACTAAAGTTCTCGGAGTGGTGGTTGAAATCAGAAGGAAGATGAAAAAATCTGGGCCACCTATAGAGTAAGCAATTTTATTATTATGTCAGATGCCAAGAAAATTAAAGTAGCCATTATTGGCTTTGGTTTATCCGGATCCACTTTTCACGCCCCCTTTTTAATTCATTCCTCACAATTTAGCCTAGTGGCTGTGGTTTCCTCCAAGAAAGCACATTTAGCTGCATTATTGCCGACAGTGCCAGTATTTGCCGATATCGAGGAACTGCTGAATAGTCAGATGTCAGTGGATCTAGTCATAGTCACCACGCCTAATCATACCCATTATGAAATCAGTAAAATTGCTCTGCAAAATGACAAACATGTAGTGGTAGAAAAACCGTTTGTACTAAAGCCCGCTCAGGCGCAGGAGCTGCTCGCTCTGGCTAAACAGAAAAATCTCATATTATGTAGCTATCAAAATCGTCGTTGGGATGGCCCTATTGTAGCGCTGAAGAAATTAATCATGGCAGGAATTTTTGGCGATATTTATCAATGCGATTTGCATTTTGACCGTTACCGCCCTCAAGTAAAAAAGACGAAATGGAAAGAACTGAACAGTGTCGATGGGGCTGGTTCCTTATATGATTTAGGCCCTCATTTGATTGATCATGCCTTGGCTTTTTTTGGTTGGCCTGAATACTTGCAGGCGGATATAACGAAGCAACGCCCTGATGCGGATGTTGATGATTACTTTCATTTGAATCTAAGCTATGGGAAAACTAGAGTTATCCTGCATAGCAGCTCGGTGATCCTGGGCGATGTGCCGTCTATTCAAGTTCATGGCGATAAAGCCAGTTTTATTTGCTATGGTCTGGATGAACAGGAAGAAAATCTCAGCCATTTTTGGCAGCAGCCGGCTGGAAATCTATCAGCAATCGTTGATCAACCAGCAAAAAATAAAGCGATATTACGAACTTACGAAAATAGCGTCATCACTGACGCGACAGTTGAGATCGCCACGGGTAATTATCAAAATTATTATGAGGCGATATATAAAGCGATTCAAGGTATTGCCCCGCCACCCATTTCTGCAGAGGACATGCTCAATAATGTGAGATTGATCGATTTAGCTTATCTAAGTAATAAGAGCGGTCAGCGTATTAAACTGGACTAGGGTCTGTACGATCCCTAAAAAATGAATTACTTCGGGACTAGCAAGAAGAGCAAAGGTGAGGACAAATATAAGGGTTAACTAAGATAATTCCATAGGCACCACAATCATTGTAGTGCAAATCAATTCAAACATCCGTATTTTAAATTCCTAACTAAGCTTGAGCTTGGAAGGAATAAAAAAATACATCCATGTCTCCCCTGGTCCGTGGAGAAAATTCAATCCGTTGATGTCCTTGTAAGACAGTCAAATCATCACGCCGGTTATTTAAACACACCCCGCTATGCAAAAATGTAGTCTTTTGACTGATACACGTGTAAGCCATGGGCGGATAAACTCCTAAGGTATATTAATCATACTTTGTGTTCTTTAGGTTGTTAAGGTTTTTAAAGCTGTTATTATGCTTTTTAGGTAATCTTTTATCGCCGTATAATTTATCTGTTGAGTTGAATGAGGCAAAAAATGTTTCAAGGTATCGATTTCTTTAGTGACACAGTCACCAAACCTACCGCCGCAATGCGTAAAGCTATGGTTGCTGCTGAAGTAGGAGATGAGCAGCGCCAAGAGGATCCGACCACCTTGCAGTTAGAGGAATTACTTGCGGAACACCTGGGATTTTCAGCCGCCTTATTTTTCCCGTCAGCGACGATGGCTAATGAAATTGCACTGCGATGCATGTCCCATCCGGGTGATGAATTATTGGCAGCGGACAGCAGTCATTTATTTCTAGCGGAGACAGGAGGACCCGCGGTCCATGCACAACTGATGTGCAGGCCGATTCCGACTAAAGCGGGTGTGTTTGGAGCGCAGGATATAAAAGCCTATTATCATGATATAAAATCGGTCAATCACCCGATTTCCCGTCTGCTCAGCGTAGAGAACACCACAAATTTTGGTGGCGGTCTGCCCTGGTCTGGTCAGCAATTGCAAGAAGTGGTGGCCTGTGCGAATGAGTTGAATTTGAAAAAACACATGGATGGTGCGCGTATTTTCAATGCCAGTGTTAAAACCGGTATGCCAGTCAAAGCCATTGCCGCGGGATTTGATATGGTCACTATCTGCCTGTCCAAGGGTTTGGGTTGTCCAGTGGGTGCCGTGTTGGCTTTCGATAAAGCGCATTTTCCGCAGGTTCGACGTTACAAGCAATTGATGGGTGGTGCGATGCGACAAACTGGAATATTGGCTGCTGCGGGGATTTATGCTTTGCAACATCATGTTGCGCGGTTACAGGAAGATCATGATCATGCAACACAATTAGCAAATGCACTTGCAGGAATGGGCCCATCAATTCAAGTACTCAATGATCCACCTGCCACGAATATTGTGCTGTTTACTTGGCATTCGACAAAACTGACAATGGCAGATTTCTCACAACGCTGTATTCAAAAAGGCGTCAGGTTTTCACAAATCGGCGCGAACACTTTGCGCGCAGTAACGCATTTGGATATCAGCTCTCATGATATAAAAAAAGCCGTGCAAATACTGCAAGAAGTTTTAGCATCTGTCTGATCGTAATCATCTGGAGAAGAGTTCAATGTGGTTTAAACAAGTACAAATCTGGCAATTAGCAACGTTAATCTACGATGCTGAAGTATTAGAACAGCAATTATCTAATTTAGCTTTTCAACCGTGTTTGCCCAGTCTGCCATCAAGTTATGGTTGGGTTTCTCCCCTAGGACAAGATCATGCGCCATTAGTGCATGTGGCTAATGGCTACATGTTGCTATGCATGCAGATTGAAGAAAAAATATTACCGGCAACCGTTGTCAATCAAGCGCTGCAAGAAAAAATCAAAACGATTCAAACTCAACAAGATCGTAAGGTTGGCAAAAAAGAAAAATATGAGTTGAAAGATGAAATTACGCAAAATTTGCTACCGCGGGCTTTCAGTAAATTCACGCAGATTTATGCTTATCTTGATCTTAAAAATGCGTGGCTGGTTATTGGTAGCAATGTGACAGCCAAATGCGAAAAATTCTTGGAATTATTTAAACGCTCACAGAATGATTTTATTCCACAGGCGGTTAATGTGAAAAGAATGGGTCCGATCTTATCGCACTGGTTATTGCATGATAATTCACCCGATGCGCTAGTGATTGAGAAATCCTGCGTACTCATCGATCCGAAGCAACAGACACGGGTGATTCGGTGCCAGGAACAGGATCTTTATGCAGCCGGTATATTGTCTTTACTCAAAGAAGGGTGTGAAGTATTTCAATTATCATTAAGTTGGTACGATAAAATAAGTTTTACCTTAGTTGAAGATTTTAGCTTGAAAAATATTAAGTATCAGGATGCAGTTCTGGGTTTGGCCAAAGATCAATATGGGGAATCGGCAGCTCAGCGTTTAGATGCCGATTTTGTCATTATGACGGAAACCTTGTCTGGATTGCTTATGTTATTGTCAGAGTTATTTGTTAAGCAAGAAGCCCAAAATAATCAGTTGTTAACGCAAATAGGTCTTGAGGTAGCAAGTGAAATAGCTTAGTCTAGCCGACTATATGAACGATCGCTGCTTGTTATTGTAGCTATCCGAAGCACATATTTAGATAATACTAGAAATCTCGAGCACGTCGTTCCTGCTTTACCGAATTATCCTAAAATGCCGGCCATTCAAGCAGGAATCTAGTGCCTCGCTTTCCAACGGAACGTGCAGATGCCAATACTATTATGGCGACCTTACTTCGTTTGAAAATTAGGCACTGGATCCCCGCTTGAATGGCCGGCATTTTAGGATAATTCGGTAAAGCGGGGACGACGAACTCTTATTTTTGTAGCTAGGAACGAAATGTGTGTGCATCAGATAGGTATTGTAGTAAGCAAAATACTTTTTAATTTATGGGAGTTTCTATGGTTACATTACAAACCAATCACGGCAATATCGTAATTGAATTAGACACAGTCAATACACCGACAACTGCAGAGAATTTTTTGCAGCACATTAGAAATGGTCATTATGAGGATACAATATTTCATCGTGTCATCAAGGGATTTATGATTCAAGGCGGCGGCTTCAATAATAGTATGCAAGAACGTCCGGCCCAAACGCCTATTCAAAATGAGGCAGATAAAGGTCAGGCGAACAAACGCGGCACTATCGCCATGGCGCGCACCTCCGACCCTCATTCCGCCAGCACGCAGTTTTTTATCAATGTGGCTGACAATGATTTTTTAAATTTCAAGGAAAAATCAGTGAATGGCTGGGGATATTGTGTGTTCGGCAAAGTGACTGAAGGCATGGACATTGTTGAAAAAATCAGCAAAGTGGCCACTACCACCCGCGCTGGTCATCAGGATGTGCCTGTTGAAAATGTAATTGTTAAGCAAGTAACCATAACAGAATAAGCAATGAATATCAGTGAAATAATTGCCAGCGAATTAAACGTCAAAATAAATCAGGTTAGCGCCGCTATAGAATTATTGGATGGTGGTGCTACTGTGCCATTTATTGCTCGCTACCGTAAGGAAGTCACCGGTGGACTATCAGACACCGATCTACGTCATTTAGAAGACCGTCTCGGTTATCTCCGCGAGCTGGATGCGCGCAGGCAAAGCATTTTGGCCAGTATCTCTGAACAAGGTAAACTAACGCCTGAACTTGAATCGAGTATTCACGCGGCTAACAATAAAGCGAGCTTAGAAGATCTGTATTTACCTTACAAACCAAAACGGCGAACTAAGGCGCAGATTGCCAAAGAAGCCGGTCTAGAGCCTTTAGCCCTAAGATTATTACAAGACCCCAAGCAGATTCCGGAACAATTAGCCACGACGTTTATTGATCCCGAAAAAAATATTCTCACTGCGGCGGATGCCTTGGCAGGGGCGCGTTATATTTTGCTGGAGTTATTCGCTGAAAACTCCGATCTACTCGGTTATTTGCGAGACTATTTGTGGCAGTCTAGTATTCTTAAAAGCGAAGTCATGGCCGATAAAGAAGTAGAGGGCAATAAATTTCTGGATTATTTCAACTATCAGGAAGCGATCAAAAAAATCCCCTCACATCGCGCACTGGCCTTATTTCGTGGTCAACACGAGAAGATATTGAGCCTACATCTAGAGTTGAATTCCGAGCAAGAGGCAGTTTGCCTTCGCAGGATCCAGCAGCAGTTTGGCATTAGTGAACAAAAACGAGCTGCGGATTCTTGGCTGTTGGAAACGGTTGCCCTCGCCTGGCGCAGCAAGTTGTTGGTTAAACTCGAAATTGATTCGCTAATGAAACTGCGTGAATCTGCGGAAGAAGAAGCAATCAAAGTGTTTGCCAGTAATTTAACCAACCTGCTATTGGCAGCGCCTGCCGGTTCACGCGTGACCTTAGGGCTCGATCCGGGATTTCGTACGGGTGTCAAAGTAGTCGTCACTGATGGCACCGGGAAATTACTGGCCCATACCTCTATTTTCCCTCATGCGCCACGTAATGCCGAAGAGGAAGCCTTGGCAGTCTTAGCGAAACTCTGCGCACAATTTAATGTCGAATTAGTCAGTATCGGCAACGGCACTGCTTCCCGTGAGACTGATCGCTTAATTAATGAGCTGAAAAAACGTCATCCGGAATTAAAATTGACCAGTATTGTCGTTTCGGAAGCGGGCGCATCAGTCTATTCAGCTTCTGCCTATGCTGCACAAGAATTTCCTGATCTGGATGTGGTTTATCGCGGCGCGATTTCCATTGGTCGGCGTCTGCAAGATCCTTTGGCAGAGTTGGTGAAGATCGACCCCAAAGCGATTGGTGTTGGTCAATATCAACACGATGTGAATCAAGTCAAACTCTCACGGACTCTACATGCGGTTATGGAAGACTGCGTTAACCATGTTGGTGTAGATGTTAATACTGCATCAGCACCGTTGTTAGCCTGTGTAGCAGGATTGAATGAGTCTGTGGCTAAAAATATTATTTCCTATCGTCACGACCATGGGCCATTTAAAAACCGCCAGCAATTAAAAAATATACCGCGATTAGGAGAGAAAGCTTTTGAACAAGCAGCAGGGTTTTTAAGAATTAGAAATGGTGATAATCCATTGGATGCGTCTGCTGTGCACCCTGAGGCCTATGCTGTTGTTGAGCGTATTCTCGCTGATCAGAAAAAATCATTCACTGAAATCCTGGGTAACCCAGCCTTGCTCAGAAATTTACGGGCGAGTGACTATATCGATGCCCAATTTGGTTTGCCGACGGTAAATGATATTTTACAAGAATTAGAAAAGCCAGGTCGCGATCCTAGGCCGGAATTTAAAACCGCTGTTTTTAAAGAAGGTGTGGAAAAATTAACTGATTTAACTCCGGGAATGATTTTGGAAGGAGTAGTAACCAATGTGGCTAATTTTGGTGCGTTTGTTGACATTGGCGTGCATCAAGATGGTCTGGTGCATATTTCATTATTAGCTAATCATTTTGTCAAAAATCCTCATGATGTGGTTAAGGTTGGGGAGGTTGTTAAGGTGAAAGTAGTTGAGGTTGATTTGCTGCGGAAACGCATCCAATTAAGTATGAATCTGACTGAAACTGCTGCCGCGCCAACTTCGGCTGGAGCGCAGAAAACTGTCCAAACTAAAAAAACAAAACCAGCTGCTAAAGCTCCTGTTGCTCAATCTGCGCTAGGCGATGCCTTGCTTGCGGCTTTGAAGAAAGATAAATAGTTGATGACAAGTCCTTGGCAAGCTATCCTTTGCACATGGTTTATTTATTACTCGAAATTCCGAGCACGACGAACTCTAGTTTTTGTAGTGAGAGACAAAAATGTGTGCATCGGATAGCTTGCGGGGTGGTTTTGGGCAAAAAGTGTATAGTAAGGCGCAAGACTGATTAGAATTTTTTCATGGAGATTTTATACCGCTTGCAATTGATCATCCAGAGCAATTCGTTCATCAAACACGAAGCAATTACCCTGAAAATGCTCGCCACCGCATTCGGCAAAATAATTTAAAATCCCTCCTTTGAGTTGCCAGACATTAGTAAAACCCTGTTGCAGCATATAAGCGGTTGCTTTTTCACAGCGAATGCCACCGGTACAGAAGGTGACAACAGGTTGTGATTTTAAAGATTCCGGTAAGTTCGCCAAGGCCTGGGGGAAATCGCTGAAGTTGGCAATGTTGAGATGCATAGCGTTGGCAAAGCTACCCATCTCGAATTCATAGTTATTGCGGGTGTCGAGCACTAGCATTGGAGTATTGCGGTCGTACCACTGTTTTAATTGCGCGGGTTCAATATAGGGTGCGGTTTGTTTTTCTGGCTGGATTGCCGTCTGCTTCATAGTGATAATTTCTTTTTTGATACGTACAAATAGCCGGCGATAGGGAATTTGTTCCGACTGGCTGAATTTATACTCTAAATCAATAAATTGAGGTATGGCTTTGAGAATCGCTATAAATGCTTCAATAGCCGTAGGCTCGCCGGCTAAAAATAAATTGATTCCTTCCTGACTTAATAAAATACTGCCTTTAATGGCATATTTTTGGGCTTTTTCACGTAATTGCTCGGCCAGCTCTGGTAAAGTTTCAGCTGTCAAACAGGTAAATTTATAGGCCGCTATATTTAAATATTGCATAGATTCTCTAAGTTTCAGTTTCAAACGCGAGAGTATACGCAAATTTTTATTTACTGGAAACCCATATTAGTGTTAGTCTTGCCGGCCTTATTCAGTCGGTTAAATCTCCGTAGTTAATTTCAACTAATTAATAATCATCTCATGTCAGTAAAGGATTCTAAAATAAGAAGTTTTGTCCTTATAATCATCAGCTTGCTAAGTCTATTGTTCAGTGCTAGTGCGCAAGCCTGGACGCATGAAGTTGCGATCGGCTATGGCTCTTCAAATGAACCCAATCAAGATTACCGCAATTCCCTATATGTACTGTCTGGCAAGTTTTTCAAGTATAGATTGGATAAAACTCTGATTTTTACTCTGGATGGCACTGTGGGCCGATGGCATGCGGATACAGATGAACATAGTAATCTGACTAATGTTGCCATCTCACCGGCATTCCGCGCCTATTTTGCTAATCCTGACCATCATAGTGTAAAGCCCTATATTGGCGTGTCCTCCGGCCCAACTTATCTTTCTCATGAACAGCTAGGGAAGCGTTTGCAAAATACTCATTTCGCATTACAGTCTACTTTGGAGACTGGGCTCGAGATCGGTAATTCACAGCGCAGTGTCGACATTAACGTACATCTAGCGCATATCTGCAACGCGGGCATTGCAATGCCGAATGAAGGATTTAACTTACTTTATGTCTTTTCTATAGGCTATCAATTCTAATGAACTCCGCCATGCACAAACTACGAAAATTACTCCCGTTATTTATAATCACATTAATCACAACTTCGACTGCACAAGCCACTGACGGTATTTTTCTCAGCCTCGATACCGGTGTTGCAAAACAAACCGAATTACCGCCAATTGAGGCAGTAGGCGCCACCGATTTAGCTACTAATCTGACACCAGCACTACGTGCCGCCTTGGGTTATAACCATGATTTTTTCGCACATTTTGGCTTTGGTTTTGAGGGGGCGTTGGGGCGATATGGAGATTCGGTCTACTATTTTGATGATGGTGGATCAAATACGATTAAATCGAAAACCATGGAATTTTTAGCTTTATTCACTACTCGCGTCCAGAAATTTGATTTGATTGGGAAAATTGGCGGTGTACGTCAACAAACTGATATCACTGGGGAAAATGCTCCTAGCGTACGCCGTAATTGTTTTGAGCTGGGGGCTGAAGTTGCTTATAATTTTTCACCTCGATTTGCGGTCACGGCCGGTTATGCACATTTGTTTGACGGTAACCCTCAAGGAATAAGTGACATTCCGCTGCTGCCACCTGCTATTGATGAGTATTTGGTGGGGCTACGCTATACCTTTGCTTCCTAGGGTCTGTTTACAATTCTACTATGCTTTGCAGAAACCGTTGATTTTGATTCGGAACATCCATGCTCCTCACCGCTTTGGGGCGATTTCATCGTCGAAAATATCAATCCTGATATTTTGTCACAGCGAAGCTGCTCACTTACAAACTACGTCGTACGGGATTCGCGTTGGTCATAAACTCCGCTGCGGTGCTCAAAAATCAACGGTTTCTGCGGCGGCCTAGGGAATTTAAACAGACCCTAGAAAGAATAATTTTCTGAAGCTCTGAGCATTTCAGTCAATTCTAGGATTAGCCGTTTCTAATTTCGTTTTAATCCACGGAGTAAGAAAATACAAGAAACTGGCTATCAATAAAGTCAAAACCGCAATTACCAGGAAATTTTGCAGGTATATACCGTTTTCCAGCCACTTGCGGGTGATGTCGGTATTAATATTTATATACTTGTTCAGATTTGCCAAAAATCCGCTTAAATAGCTACCAAACGCAATAAATAAGAAGAAAATGCCCATCATGGTGCTTTGTAAATTATGGGGGGCAAAGCGGCTTATTGCTGCAAACATTGTGGGGGTTAAGCACAGCTCACCCGTCCCCAGGGCTAAATTCCCAAGTAAAATCCAAATCAGCGGCATGAGGCTACTACTAGACCCACTATTTAAAGCAGCCAAAGCAAATAATAGGAAAGAAACACCGGCCAATAATAGACCGATCATTATCTTAGTCGGTGGGGTGGGTTCCTGATTACGGGCCGCTAAAAAAGCCCAGATTTTGATAATAAAAGGAGCAGCGATAATAATCGATAGCGGGGATAAAGCCGTAAACATCACCGTAGGAATTTCCCAGCCAAACAGAGTTTTATTAATTTGTCGTTCAATAAACAAATTAATAGAACTTCCCACCTGTAAGCTCACTGCGAAGTAAACCATATTAAATACGCATAATACTAGCAATGCAATGAGTCGCAAGCGTTCCGCAGGCATACATTTTTCTAGAGTCATGATCAGCCACAATAGGATAAATAGCGCAAAGAGCAGGAAAAAGCTATTGACCAATATGGGATAGATAAATAATAAATAAACTGCGAAACCTAAAATGACCATGAAGACATAGGACGAAATTTTTCTAGCTAAAGAAAAATGTGTTAAATGACTCTTTTTAAGGGGCTTTATTCGATGCATATTAAATAGAAAAACCGCCCAACTGCAGAAAAGAATTATTGAGCTGATCAAATAAGCATAGTGATAACCGATTTTCTCAGTAAAACCGTAAACTATCGGGCTAAGACTGGCGCCAATATTCATAAAAATATAAAACAAAGTAAAACCGCTTTCCCGTTGCGGGGAATGGAAGTCATATAATTTTCCTACCAAACTGGTGCTATTGGGCTTGTATAACCCCACCCCGCAGGTAGTTAAGGCCAGCCCTATATAAAAACAACTTAATCTGGGGATGCCCATAACGAAATTACCGACGATAATCAACATGCCACCGCTGATGATGGTTTGTTTTAAACCTAAAAATCGATCCGCTAAGATCCCACCTAGAATGGGTAGGGCATAGGCAAGAGCCGCAAAAGTTGCGTAAAGAGCATAACTTTTATCATCACTCAAGTTAAAGGTATGGGTCACATACAAAACTAAAAGACTTTGTGCGCCATAGTAGCTAAAACGCTCACACATTTCGCCGACTGATATCGGGTAAAACCCGGGGGGCTGCTTAAATTTTAAGGTAGACATTTAATGGGATTCTCTAATAAAGTCGGCCATTGAAGAGGAGGGCATCATACAATAATAAAACCTTCAGAGGTAGGAGCGTAAATAGTCTAGGGCTAGACTTTAAAAAACTTGTGAAAATATTTGCAGATTGCTTAAAGAGGTGCTAAATTTAAGTATGGCAGTCAGGAAGATTGTCATTTTCATCAAAACTTAAATATTTAAGGAGAAATATTATGGGTAACTATTCACAAAATCCAGGTCAAGGTCAAGGCAAACAAGTTAGACCAGATCCCCAAAAAAATCCACAGCAAAATCCTGGAAAGTCTGGTGACAAAGGTGGCCGTGACGACCAACGCAGAAACTCCCAGAATTACGACAATAACGCTAAGTAAGTTATTGTAGTATTTCTAGTAATCTACCCAAGAAAGAAATAACAGCAAGATCTAATTTCTGCTGGCCTTTTCTTTCGCGGGTGGGTTTTAATACAATAAATTAAAGCCAATTAGATGGAGATATTTGTCTAAAATTTTGTATAATTCTCCATTTTTTCAAGGAATGAAAATGAATTCATTATGGCATTTTGTAAATCAATGGCAAGTTTATAGCCAATCCTCAATTCAGTTTAATCGTGAAGAGCCAGAAAAAAAGAATCCTAATCCTGGTACCGATGAGCATGCACCTGAAAATCCTGGGTTACCTGAAATACCTGTTAAAAATATAATTTTATATTCTCTTGAAAAGCAGATAAAGATAAATGGTTAGATTTTCTAAACTACTCCTTAGTTCATAATGTACCGTATATTTACACATTAATTCGAGTCAAATTTGGTTTTTAATATAAATATGGCTTAGTGAGCAGCAGTTGCCCTAACAATTAAGAATAAGAAGTGACTTTTTAGAGCTGAGAAAATATTAGGGGACTATTTTTTTACTGGCGTACGCTCTAAATGAAATTAAGAGATAACAAGAAAAATTGTTATTCCAGACTTTAATTTAAATATATTTTACAATTAAATCAAAGTGTTGAATGACACGATGTGACTTGTTCTCTTAATATGAGGATAATATGAGGATAATATGAGGAAAAAAATATGAGGAAAAATTCTGAATGACGACTATAATTTCACGATAAGCAGTAAGGAACTTACTTACTTGTTATTAATACACCTGAGGAGGATGTTATGGGTTATTTAATTGGATGGTTAATAGGGGTGCCAGTTAGTATTTTATTTATAATTTGGTTACTTTCTCACGTTTTTTAATTATTGGATGATGAAGGAGATTGTTATGATAAATGAACCCAATGTCGTTGGTGAAAAAGATGTCAGGCAGTTATATCATGGATGTCACACTAAAGTTGGATTATCTTGGGGTGCCATCATAATTGGTGGATTAATCGGTTTTGGTTTAGGCTTTTTGCTAAACATTTTTGGTTTTGCAATTGGCTTAACTTCATTTAAGCCCACCACGAATGGCTTATTAACTCTAGCTTTTGGGGGGTTCTTAGGCATGTTAGTTGGCGCGATAATTACTATGTTTGTAAGTGGTTGGGCAGCTGGATTCTATGCTCGCTCTTATAGCGTTCATCCGCATTATGGGGTGGTTTATGGATTTGCAGCCTGGTGCATAGCTATCATTATTTCAGGGTTTATGGCAGGGCATATCGGCCATTTAATGTCTTCTCAAAATTTTATGGCTAATCAAAACTCAGCTGTGATGACTAATGTTCACACTCAAACCATGCAAGCGGTAGCCCAGGAAGGTAACATCAATCCTCCCGCGACCGTTCAAACCGCACAAAGAAATACAGAAATGGCGGCTCATAATTTAGGCATATCCATGTTTATGACCTTCATTGTGCTGTTTATGGGCGCTTTATCAAGTTGCTTCGGGGGTTATTTTGGAATGCGCTACCGCATTAAGAAGGGATGTAGTTGTGGTAACTGTCATATATGCGATAAAAATACTGTTAAAGTAGGCTAAATAATAATTAATATAACTTAAAAAAAGCAACTTTAAATTATGATTTAAAGTTGCTTTTTTTTGTCACTCTTTCAGCACAGTGGATTCAGATTGAGTATAGACAAAAATGGCTCCATACAAAATGATCAGCCACGATAAATAAATCCACAGAAAAAACACTGGAATAACAGCCAAAGCTCCATAAACAAATCCATAACTAGAAAATCGGCTGATATAAAAGCCAAACCCCGACTTAATTATCTCAAATATAAAAGCAGCAAGAATGGCTCCTTTTAACCCCTCCAGAAATCTAATTTTATAATTGGGAATGAAAATATAAAGAATACTAAAAATAATGATATTAATGGCAAAAGAAATTATTGATATCAGATAAATTTTTATTTCCCCATAATTTAACCAATTGCTTATCCACGGTAAGGATAAAGTATAAGGACCTATGAAAACTATGACACTAGAGATGATGGTGACAAGTATTAGAGCCAGCCAATATAATACTCCAGACCGTTTATTTTGCGAATGAGAATTTCGCCAGATATAATTGAATGTATCACGAACAGTCAAAAATAAGGAAATAATAGTTACGACTAAAAATAGGATAGATGCGGTGGGTAATTTAGTGGATTGATTAATAAAATCATGTAAATAATTATTTATTACACTAATAGATGAAGGCAAAAAATTAGCAATTAAAAAAGACTGAATGGAAATGATAGATTGAGTAAACAGCGAAGAGAAAGAAAATAACGCAATAAAAACAGCGAGTAAAGGCACTAAGGATAAAATGGTGGAGAAAGCTAGTGCTGAAGCACGATAAATGTAATCTTCCTTATATAATAGCTTCGAGGCGAGAAATAAACCCAGGCCAAAATTTTTAAAAAATCTCATAATAATGAACCTAACAAGTATAGATAATGCTTATAATCATTCCCCTAGAAACCTACTTAGAGGCTCTAAAGACTTAATATTCTCAAATGTTATTTTTAAAATTGACAATAAGGGTATAGCGAGGATCACTCCGGTTATCCCCCAAATCCACCCCCAAAAAGCCATGCCTACAAAAATAATCACAGGATTTAATAGAACACTACGTCCAATGATTAGTGGCGACAAATAATTTCCCACAAAAGAGCAAATCATGAAAAATACTGTGGGAATTAAAAGAATATGCCCGAGATTACTAAAGGTTAATATAGCTGAAAGGAAAATCAAAATAGTGCCGATTATGACGCCAATATATGGAAAAAATTCTAATATGCCAGCCGCAATTCCCCATAGAATTGGCGCTGGCATATGCAAGGCAAACATCACTATACTGATGACTGTAGCTAAACCCAGACTAGTGAACATCTTCAGTACAAAGAAGTTATAAATTTTTCTCTCGATTTCATGAAATATATTCACGGCCTCTTTTTTTTCTTCTAAATGGGGGATGACTTCTATTAATTTCCGCATGAAAAAATTGTCTGAAGCTAACAAAAAATAAAGTAACAGCACAACAAAAGATAATTGAATAAAAAACAGGCCACTATTTATTATTAAAACATTGAATAGGGGGATAGACTTAATTTTCACCACTTGAACCGTCTTAGATTCTGGTAGGCCGATCATCTGTGTGGAATTCTCTAATTGCGCTTGAATTTTAAATAAATTTTTGATTGAGTTTTGAAAGGGTTGCAATAAAGTGGCCATCTTCTGGGAGATTTCATTTAAAGTATGCGTGGAGTTATTAATCCAATTGCTAGCTGGCATGGATAATTTATAGAATCCAAACCCAATGATACTGAAAAAAACAATAATCACTAGGGCTGAGCTTATTTGTTCAGGGATCCAGATTTTTTTCATATAGCGGATAATAGGGGATAACAAAAAGTTAAGAATCAAAGCAATTACTATGGGTATAAAAATGATTTTGGCAAAATAAAGGGTATAAAGGGATGCTAATATAAACAAGCCAATCAGAGTAATACTAGAAATACGCAGAAAAAAAGCTATGCTATGTTTAGCTTCAGGCGGCATAGAACGATGAGCTTCAGCTAACTGATTGTCCATAAAAATTTCCTTTTAAGCCCTGAAAGTCGAGCTTAACTCTAACTCGTTGAAACCCAACAGCGGGCTTAGGCGTAAATCTCCAGACTGATGATAGCCTTAATTATGCTATAATAACAGAGGGTAAATTTCAAAAAATTACTGACGTCCCCGTAGTGTCGGGTGGCCTTATGAGTATGAGGCAAATTATGAACATTTCTAATCAGCAGATTGCGGATATTTTTAACGAACTGGCGGATCTGATAGAAATAGAGGGTGAAAGTTATTACCGAGCTAGAGCTTATCGTAATGCTGCCCGCCTGATCGAAGAAATTCCATTGAGCATGGCACTGATGGTAACTGAGCACAAGGATTTAACAGTTTTTCCGGGAATAGGTCAGGCGATAGCAGGAAAAATCAAAAAAATCGTTATGACTGGCCAATTGCCCCAATTGCTCAAAGAAGAAAAAAAACTCCCAGCCGTTTTAAGTGATTTAACCCGGGTGCCGGGTTTGGGCCCTAGAAAAATCAAAGCGATGTATGATGCTTATCAGTTTCAAACCCTGCATGAATTAAGAAGCTTATTGTCCAGTGGTCATATTGCCGCACTGCGGGGCTTTAGTGAGAAGAGTTCAGCTGCTATCCTAAAGTCTTTAGATCGTATTTCTGTGTCCCCTAAGAGATTGTATTTGATTAAAGCCGAAATTATTGTTAAGCGTCTTCTAGACTATTTGGAAAAAGATGCCAATATTTTTCAAGCCGAAGCGGCGGGAAGTTATCGACGAAGGCAAGAGACTGTGGGTGATATTGACATCGTCGCAGCTGCGCGTAACCCTTCGGCAGCCATTGATTATTTCGTTAATTATCCTGAAGTTTCAAAAATAATAGCCCGCGGCACTACCCGTGCAAGTTTGGTACTGTGGACTGGCATTCAGGTAGATTTTCGGGTGGTAGGCAAAGCGGATTATGGTGCAGCGTTATATCATTTTACTGGCTCTAAAGCGCATAATATCGCGCTGCGGGCCTTGGCGATAAAAAAGGATTTGAAGATCAATGAATATGGCATTTTTCGGCATGAAAAAAGACTCGCTGGAAAAACTGAAACTGAGCTGCTTCGGCAATTAGATTTGCCCTATATTGAACCTGAATTACGTGAAAATACCGGCGAAATCGTCTCGGCGCTAGAAAATCGGTTGCCGCATTTAATTCAATTAGAGGATATACGAGGCGATTTACATTGTCATACGAATAGTACAGATGGAAAATATCCATTGGAGGCCATGGTCGCAGCCGCACATAAGAAGGGTTATGAATATTTAGCAATTACCGATCATTCCCAACGCTTAGCGATGGTCAATGGGTTAGATAAAGCTCGGTTAAAAAAACAAATTGAATTAATTGAGCATTTGAATGCACAATTAACACAGTTCACTATTTTAAAATCGATTGAAGTAGACATTCTTGAAGATGGTTCTTTAGATTTGCCTGATGATATTTTAAAGGAACTCGATTTGACGGTGTGTTCTATTCACTCAAAATTTAATTTGTCGAGCGACAAGCAAACCGAACGTATCATCCGGGCTATGGATAATCCTTACTTTAATATTTTAGGCCATGCCACAGGTCGACTGTTAAATCACCGCGAACCGTATCAATTGGATATGGAAAAAATTATCCAAGCAGCAGCAGACCGTCATTGTATTTTAGAAATCAATGCTCAGCCCTCGCGTTTAGATATTAATGACAACTATGCGCGTTTAGCAAAATCCAAAGGAGTAAAGCTGGCTATTTCATCGGATGCGCATAGCATTAAGCAGCTTAATTTACTGCGTTTTGGAGTCTTTCAGGCTCGCCGCGGTTGGATAGAAGCAAAGGATGTGATTAATACCCGCTCACTAAAAGAGTTACGAAAATTATTAGTCCGTTAGCTCTAAAAATATTTCCAACACTTATTTAAGGATCTTTATGTCAGATGTGACGATTAATTTAACATCGCAGCTCTATGCTTATTTGCAAGCTAATTCTTTACGTGAACCTGAGATATTAAAAAAGTTGCGAGACCGGACCCATGAGCTTAGCTATGGTCAAATGCAAATTTCTCCGGAGCAGGGGCAATTTATGCGTTTGCTGGTAGAAATTCTGGCCGCGCGAAAAACTTTGGATATTGGTGTTTTCACCGGCTACAGCGCATTATCCGTGGCCTTGGCGTTACCGGAAAATGGCAAGGTGATTGCCTGTGATGTTAATGTTGAATGGACTGACATCGCCAAGCGTTTCTGGGAGGAGGCAGGTGTAGGGCATAAAATTGAATTAAAATTGGCACCGGCATTAGAGACTTTAGAACATTTGCTGGGGGCAGGGGAAGCAGGTAGTTTTGATTTTGTATTTATTGATGCGGATAAAATGAATTATCCCCACTACTATGAAAAGTCGCTGGCATTATTGCGGTCGGGTGGTTTGCTGGCGATTGATAATGTGTTATGGAGTGGCAAAGTAGCGGACCCTGCGGTGCAAGACGGAAGTACGGTGGTTCTTCGCGAGTTAAATAAGAGATTGCTAGGCGATGAACGGATTACGTTGAGTATGTTGCCTTTGGGGGATGGTTTGACGTTGGCGCGGAAGAGGCCGGAAGAGCAGGCTGAGTGCCAAAATCCGCCCCCAGTTCAGTTTTCAGCTGAGAGCTGGGGAGTAACTGATGAGGGACGCCGTGAATACATCCATGTAGGCTCGGAATTGACATCCATGTCAATTAGTGCCCTCATCAGTTATTCCCCAGCTCTCGGCCGATAACAGGTAATATTCAATGCAGTAAAGTGAAAAAATGCTATAATTAGTAAATTAATTGCCGCCAAATCCGAGCTGTTTCTTACTCTGCTGGATGAAGTGGTACGCCTTGAGCGAGGTGCTGTTTGATGGTGACAGTAGTTAAACCTTTTCCTGACTTTACGAGTCGTAAATGAGAAATATGCAGCCTGACTATCCAATTCCTAATTATATTAAATACTTTTTTATTCTGGCTGGCACGGTATTGACTTGTTTTGTAATCGTCATCGCTCGGCCCATATTAAATCCGTTACTTGCTGCCTTTATCTTTGCGTTTTTGTTAAGGCCTCTAGCTACTCTGATGGAAAGATTGAAAGTTCCGCGACTATTGAGCACAATTTTGTCTATCTTATTAATCTTGCTGGTAATTGCGGCATTGTCGATATTTTTTTCCTCCCAATTTGAAACCATAGGTGCCGATATGGATTCATTGGTGAATACTTTTAATGGCGTGATTGACAATGTCCAGCAATGGACGGCGAAACACTTTGGTATAGCGCCACATGAGCAAATTGTCTATCTAAAAAGTTCTTTGACAACCATTTTAAAAAGTAGTTCGGCTTTTTTCCGTTCTACTTTATCAGCTACTGCGGGGTTTTTTACTTCATTTTTCTTGTTCTTGTTAGCGCTGTTTTTCTTCCTATACTACCGTACTTTTTTCGCCTCTTTCCTGTATCAAATATTTCATAAAGAGAACCATCGTCGTGTGGCCAAAACTCTTGGGAAGGTTGAACATGTGGTGGGCAGATATGTGTTAGGCTTGTTTCTGGTTATTTTAACTATGGCTACCCTGAATACGATTGGACTGATGGTGATTGGCATCAAGCACGCTTTATTCTTCGGTGGTTTAGCAGCCATGTTGACGATTATTCCCTACGTTGGGGTGATGATCGGTTCTTTGCTGCCAATTTTATTTGCTTTTGCCACCACTGATTCTCTATGGTATCCATTTTGTGTGTTGATATTATTTGTAGTAGTTCAATTCTTGGAAGGCAATTTTATTACACCAAACATCATTGGCAATCAAGTGAGCATTAATCCATTCGCCGCCATTGTGGGCCTGTTGGTAGCTGGCATGATGTTAGGAGTAATTGGGGTCATATTTGCTTTGCCGATATTGGCGATCATCAAGGTGGTTTGTGATGAAGTTGAGGCCTTAAAACCGATAGGCTTTCTTTTAGGCAATGCCAGTGAGAAAAAAGCGCCTAAGCCTAGGAAAAAAAGTCACTAAAAATTAATGCCTATTTAAGGCAGTAGTTTTTAACAACATCCTTATATATTTCTCAGCGCCGATCTGTTAGGCTAGCTAGCAATCTCCTAAAACCTATAGATGACCTTCTAAACTAAATTATGACTTCCCCTACATTTTCTGAATTAAACTTACTCAACCCGGTATTAAAAGCTTTAAATGACCTAGGTTATGAAACACCTTCGCCCATCCAAGCCAAAATCATCCCTTTTGTATTAGCTGGACGTGATGTTCTCGGTCAGGCGCAAACCGGGACCGGTAAAACAGCTGCATTTGCTCTCCCATTACTATCACGCATTGATCTAAAAAAGCTTGCCCCGCAGGTATTGGTATTAGCTCCAACCCGTGAATTAGCGATCCAGGTAGCAGAAGCCTTCCACAAATATGCAGCGCATTTGAGCGGTTTCCATGTGATGCCAATTTATGGTGGTCAAGATTACACGACGCAACTCCGGCAGTTAAAGCGGGGTGCTCATGTTGTGGTGGGGACGCCAGGACGGGTGATGGACCATATGCGGCGCGGCACCTTAAAATTGGATGCACTGCAGTGCTTAGTACTGGATGAGGCTGATGAAATGTTGCGTATGGGCTTCATTGACGATGTGGAATGGATATTGGAACAAACCCCTGCCCAACGCCAGGTGGCCTTATTTTCAGCCACGATGCCGGAAGCCATCCGCCGCATTACTAAAAATTATCTCAAAAATCCAGAGCAGGTGAGTATTAAGGTCCGCACCACAACTGCCGATACTATTAACCAGCGTTATTGGCTGGTCAATAATTTACATAAATTAGATGCGCTGACCCGGATCCTGGAAGCAGAACCTTTTGAAGGAATCTTGATATTTGTTCGTACCAAAACTGCAACGGTCGAATTAGCCGAGAAGTTAGAAGCCAGGGGTTACACCGCCGCACCGCTGAACGGCGATATTTCGCAGAGCCAGCGGATTCGCACGGTGGAACGTCTGAAAAGTGGCGAATTAGATATTGTGGTCGCTACTGATGTGGCGGCGCGAGGCCTAGATGTCCAGCGTATCAGCCATGTCATTAATTATGATATTCCGCATGATACTGAGTCCTACGTCCATCGAATCGGCCGTACGGGGCGAGCAGGTCGTAGCGGTGAGGCGATTTTGTTTGTTTCCCCGCGTGAAAAACGCTTGCTGGGCGCAATCGAAAAAGCCACTCGACAGACCATCGCAATGATGGAACTGCCTTCGACGGAATTAATTAATGACCGACGTATCGCGCGCTTTACCCAGCAAATCACCGATACTTTAGCCAGGGGAAACCTGGATTTTTTCAGTCAATTACTGGACAAATACCAGCGCGAACATGATGTCCCAGTCTTAGAAGTTGCCGCAGCGCTGGCGACTTTGCTACAGGGTTCTACACCATTATTGATGAAACATAAACCCGAAGTAGAAAATCTGTCCGCAAGCAAGAAACCATCTAAGGACAAAAGTGCTTCTGGCCAAAAGTTTTCAGAACCAGCCAGAGGTGACTTAGCGTTATATCGCCTAGAAGTAGGCCGTGAACATGGGGTGAAGCCGGGTAATATTGTCGGCGCCATCGCCAATGAAGCAGGAATCAGTAATCGCCAGATCGGCCATATTGAAATTTTTGATAGTTATAGCACGATTGAATTGCCGCAGAAAATGCCTAAAGAGGTTTTATTAGGTTTGCAGAAAGTATGGGTTTCCGGCCGACAACTGAAAATTTCTAAGGCAGGAGAGGCTAGCAGTCGACCCAAGCACAAAGGCGAATCTAGGATAAAAGAATCTCGGGTAAAAAAGGGCAAATATTCTAAGACCTAAAACTTTTGTTCCCATGCTATGAAAATCAAGCTCAAATCAATGAATCTTACTGCTAAGCAGCTGAGTGCTATTCCTGAAGAGATTTTCGCGGAAACTGACCTTGAAGAAATTTGGTTTGACGATAATCAATTAGACGCCCTACCTGAGGATATTGTTAACTGCGCACAGTTGAAAAGAATCAGTCTCTATAAAAATCGCTTAGAGATTTTACCGGTAGTCCTTTTTAGCCTCAAACAACTTGAGAGACTCAACCTCAGCGCCAATCATCTGACTGTTGTGGAAAATGACATTGGTAATTTAAGCAATCTGCAAGTATTAGATGTTCAGCACAACAAGCTCACTCATTTACCTGATTCCTTGGCAAAACTGAGCAATTTAAGTTTTCTGTACCTGGCGGGAAACTGCCTAACCTTATTACCAGCAATGCTGCATTTACCACAACTGCGCTATCTAAATATTTCTCAAAACCAGTTCAGCATTTTTCCAGAATGTATTACAAATTTTCAACATCTCATCGAGCTACGAGCCTATGATAATGCGCTAAGCTCTGTACCTCCTGCCATAGCTCAGCTAAAAAAATTAAAAGAATGCCATTTAATGAATAATCAAATTGCTGAACTTCCCGCAACTATTGGCCACCTAAGAGAGTTACGAATATTAAGATTAATGAACAATCGCTTGCAGCTATTGCCGGAAAATATGGGGCTCCTGCATAATTTATCCGAACTGGATTTGCGTGCTAATCAACTGATTGCCTTGCCTGAAACCCTAGGCCAATTATCGTCCTTGCGCCGCTTAGATTTACGAGATAATCAGTTAACTCATTTGCCTACCAGTCTTCGTCGACTAAACCGCCTTGAAAAATTGGATCTCAGATTAAATAAAAATTTATTGATCCCTGAATGGTTAACAGAACTTGAACAGTCCGGCTGTACGGTTTTTTCTTGATAAGAATTAGGAGAATTAAATGCAGTTAATATCCGAGTTTTGGCAACTATTCAACAGCAGAAATTTTGTACAGGCGCAGCTGACATTCGAACAATTATCCCCACAGGAAAAACAATCAATATTCGCTGAACTATTTCAGAAAAGTCAATATCAGCAAATGCCGCATTCCATTTCAGTGCTATTCCGAGAATTACATGCAGGCAAGACTTTCGCTGATTTCCATGAAGCTTGGTTTCCCGCTGCCAGTACTTTAAATACCCAGCAGCAGTTTGGTCAAACTTTTCACCAGTTTTTCCCCGCGCCTATCCGCGTAATTAATGCAGTGAACTTGGAAAACCCCCGTGAAATCGTTTCGGTTGGCTTGCATTGGCTGACAGAAGAACAGGCAGCCAACATGTGGTCCGCGGTAGAAGACAAAAGCAATAAGGATCGCGGAATAGAAATTGCCAAGGTGGCAGATCGGACTAAAACTGGAGTTTATAAAGTCGAAAGCGATGACAATTTGGGAACGTCGTTTTAATCATAACAGAGCCGCATCCAATATCTAATCTTCATAGAATGGATTTTGGATCAAGAGTAGATTTCTCAAACCAACTAATCGCCCATTTAAAAGGCTCAGAATCAACGAACGGTTTCCCGGTGTAAGGACAATCCAGGGAAAAAATCAGATAAAAACAGACGCCGACAATTAATGACATGGCTAGCAGTACTAATGCCCAGAGTTCCGGTGCTCTCACATAAAATAAGCCATGAAAACTGAATAGGATAATAGCGCCAGTAATCAACAGCGGCCAGAGTGCTTTGGCACTGTTGCCTCTGGCCATTAGAATGCGGGTTCGGCGTGCATCAAGCCAGTTACTCAGAAGGGTCAGGGCTTGCCCAAATACCACGGTATCGTGATTATTCTCTGGTTGAAAAGATAATACGGCGTCAGTCAAAGTATTAGAACTGTCGCGGCTGATCTCATGGATATCCAGGACATCACCATGCTGCATGCCTAATACATGCCACTCATCTTCAACAACTACCTTGGAATACAGCAATGCCATACTGCGAATATCATGTTGATTGCTGATCGCAGAAGAGTTTGCTAAATGCACTAAATCGGATAAAGCATTGGCCTCTGCTTGCACTGAAAGTGCGGCCTTGCTAAAGTTTTGCCACACTCCGGAAACAACAAACGCGAGTAATACGGCATAAAGCGTGCCGAGTACTTGATAAACCGCCGTGGTTAAATCAATGTTCTCAGTCAATTCTGGACGATGAAAAAGTAAGCCTGCGGTGAAAGCAATAACGAATGCGGACAGCACGGTCATAACTAGAATGGTGAACACCTGCCATTTGGCAGAGATGGAGATTAAAAATATTCGCAATTTAGGCATCGTAAAATCCTTTTAGTGACGATCAATTATGCAAAAAACTGCTAAAGACCTCTGTCCCTGCGGTAGCGCTAGAATGTATGACAGCTGCTGCGGTAGCTATATTTCGGGTGAACTCATTCCACCCACTGCAGAAGCATTAATGCGGTCCAGATACACTGCCTATACGCAGGCAAATATTACCTATATTCAAGCGACAATGCGAGAGGAAGCCGCAGAAAATTTTGATCCTATTGGAGCAGAGCAATGGGCCAGGGCGGCTAAATGGAAATGGTTACGGGTGGTGAGAACTTTTCCGCATGCCAGTGATGAGCAATATTACTATGTTGAATTTATCGCTTATTATATTCTACAAGGACAGCCGCAAAAAATAACGGAGATCAGTGAATTTAAGAGAATTGCTGGCAGATGGTATTACACTCGTCGCGTTGAGTGCTAAAAATCCGCCCCCTGATCAGTTTGGAACCGAGAGCTGGGGGACAACTGATGGGGGACGCCGTAAATACGTCCATGTAGGCTCGGAATCGACCTCCATGTCGATTGACGCCCCATCAGTTGTCCCCCAGCTCTCGGTTCCAAACTGATCAGGGGACTGCTTTAGTTCTAAATTTTTCTTATTTTTCTTTTTAATTTGTCAAAACCGCACGAAAACGCACTTCGCCATTTTTGACTTTCTCATAAGCCTTAGCCGCTTCTTGAAAAGAATAAGTTTCCGTGATGACTTTCACCTTGCCTTTAGCCGCCATATCCAACGCTTCAAAAAGATGCTCGCGATTATTTTGCTGGCTACCGATAATGCGGATTCTCTTCATGAGTAAGTCTACTGGAGATATTTGCATGGGTTTGACATCAACCCCCATGATGACCAGACGACCATCGGGTCGCAAACCTTGAATACTGTCACTCATTGCTGCAGTGGAGTTAGTGGTGCTGAGAACCACATCTGCACCACCCGCTTCCATCAATTCTTTGCCATTTCTGACGATAAGGTCAGCACCTAATTCTTTGATCAATTTATCTTTATCTGGGGAGTGAGAAACAGCAACCGTTTCAAAGCCTGCAGCTTTCGCATATTGAATCGCTAAATGGCCAAGACCACCAATCCCTAACACAGCCACGCGTTCGTGGGGTTTGGGATCTGCCAGACGCAGACCTGACCAAACGGTGAACCCTGCGCAAAATATCGGCGCAGCCTGCTCATAGGAAAGATTTTCAGGGATCAACATGGTGGCATCAGCAAAGGCCAACATAAATTCCGCATGGCCGCCAGCTACATTGACGCCGGTAGCTATTTGTTTTGCGCAAAAATTTGGCTTGCCACGCATACACCATTCACAGCGGCCACAGCTGCTCTGTATCCAAGGAACTCCGACACGATCACCGATTTGACGGTTGGTTACCCCTGGCCCGACCTCGATGATTTCACCCACAGGTTCATGCCCTAAAGTTCGTGGAAACGCTCCAGGAAACTCACCCTCAGCTTGATGGACGTCGGTGTAACAGATGCCACTGGCATGAATCTTGATGAGGACTTGGTTAACGCCTACTTTAGGCATAGGAACATCCTGAATTTCCCAGGCTGCTTTTGCAGCTGGAACGATAATAGCCTTCATATGAATCTCCTTTTATATAAGCTGGGGCAGGGCGGATTGCGCGGTCATTATACTCCAATATCCAGTATAAGGAAGTGCGTTAAATGGGTTACTGGCGGGTTCAGTTACCGCG
>FTIX01328470.1_pt1 | contig 59515 bp, 40 predicted proteins | sample 1658561 | NCBI WGS metagenome assembly FTIX01 (sample SAMEA3914836, study PRJEB12502) | metagenome | biome: forest; material: soil | place: Canada | collected 2011-07-03 | depth 0.3 m | reverse complement strand
AAGCTCCGCACAGCCTTTCACCGTGTTTGATGAGCTAAGAAGCTCTCTTCCCCGCCTAAAAAGTGAATGAAATACCGAAACGAGCTAGCTGCAACTATTTGCACTTTAATTTATAAACCACACCTAAATGAATATCATGGCCAAAAAAGACTACTATGAAACCCTCGGCGTTGATCGCAATGCCAGTGATGAAGAACTAAAAAAAGCCTACCGCCGCATGGCCATGAAATATCACCCTGACCGTAACCCCGACAATAAAGCGGCAGAAGAACATTTTAAAGAAGTCAAAGAAGCTTATGAAATATTAGCCGATCCACAAAAACGTTCCCGCTATGACCAATTCGGCCATGCCGGTGTCGATATGGGTGGTGGTGGCGCACGCGGTTTTGATTTCGGTGATATTGGCGATATTTTTGGTGATATCTTCGGTGAAGCTTTTGGCATGGGCCGTGGCAAAAAACAACGCGCGCAACGAGGCGCTGATTTAGCTTATAATTTGGAACTCAGCTTAGAAAAAGCGGTACATGGCACTTCTGTGGAAATTGAAATCCCCACCTGGACCAACTGCAAAGAATGTTCAGGTAGCGGCGCACGCAAAGGTTCCTCACCCACCAATTGTACTACTTGCAATGGCCATGGCCAAGTCCACATTCAACAAGGTTTCTTCACAGTTTCACAAACTTGCCCGGAATGCCGAGGACGCGGCCAAGTCATTAAAGACCCCTGCCCTCAATGCCGAGGCCAGGGTAGGATGCAGCAAGAAAAAACCCTGTCTATTAAAATACCCGCCGGTGTCGACACCGGTGACAGAATACGCCTGCAAGGCGAAGGTGAAGCCGGTGTACATGGCGCTCCCGCTGGTGATCTCTATGTCCAGATTAAAGTCCTGCCCCATCCGATTTTCACCCGCGATGATAACGACTTGCACTGTGAAATCCCGGTGAGCTTTACCACCACCGCCCTCGGCGGTGAAATAGAAGTCCCCACCCTTGACGGCCGAGTGAAACTAAAGATCCCCCATGAAACCCAAAGTGGTAAAATGTTCCGCCTCAAAGGCAAGGGTGTACGTTCTGTGCGCAGCGGCCGTATCGGCGATCTTTATTGTAAAGTCGTGGTAGAAACTCCAGTGAACCTGACTCGCGAGCAAAAAGACTTGCTGAAACAATTTTCAGATTCATTAGATCATGGTGGGGAGAAACATAATCCTCAGTCTAAATCTTGGTTTGATGGGGTGAAGAAATTTTTTGAAGGATTGAAGTCTTAGATGTTTGAAATCGCGAAATCGCGATTTCAAACATGATTATAATGAAAATAGTGTCAATATCTAGAATCAATTATGTTCTTGACTGTGTTGCATTCTATAACGATGGCTGATACCCCCTATCTACTATTTCTTGTAGACGCTGATAGTCACTTTGTGCATATTCTTCTGCTCGATATCGCACATCTGCCGTAAAAGAACTTTCGTTATTCTGACGTGAACTTGCAGCTAGTATTAGTGCTATGATCCCACAAACTGCAGCACCGACTGCAAAACCAGCAGCCTGCGCTGGATCTTCTGCATTTGCAGCACTAACTGCAAGAAATACTGCACCTCCTCCAAAAACAACCGCCCCTAATTTTTTTATACAACTCTTTCCAGAATCATCTTCATATATTTACCTCCACAAAATAATTATTAGATATTTATAATGACACTATTTTCTTAAATCTATCTTAACCTATTAAAAAAATCGCATTTCTATGTATTTCTGCTCTATACGAAAATTATTTAACTTAGGAATTTCTGCCAAGTCGCCGGATGCAAATTTCAAACACCAATCTCCTACTGCAATCTATTTGATAGGGCGCAACCTGATAATGACTCATCCTAATGATTGGATTCAAAGAAATCTTAGCTTTCTTTTATAAGAGGGGGAGTTGCATTTTCTGCCACAGGCGCAGCAGATTTTTTTTTCTGATTGATAATGATAGCGCCAAGCAGCGCGATCACTCCACCCGTTAAAGACAGGGGATTCATCACTTCTCCGAGCATTAGCCAGCCCAGAATGCTAGTAAGGATAGGTAGCAGATATAGGAAACTACAGGTCTTGGCGGCGGGCAAATATCTTAATGCATAATTCCAGGCCATATAACCCACCACTGCCGGAACAATACCTAAATAAATCACTGCGGTTGTCGCAGTTAGGGAAGCTGTGGGTATTTCTTTAATCATGCTGGGAAAATACATGGCCATGGAGAATGTTCCAGCCCACATCATATAGGCAGTCAATTCAATCGGATGGAATTTCTGTAACAACGAGCGACAGCTGACATGATAAATGCCGGCAGAAATGATGGAAATTAGCAAAAACATAATTCCTATATCCCAGCGCTCTACCTGATGATGGGATAAGGCAATAAGCGAAACACCAATCACACTGATTAGCATACCCAACCAACCATAGCCGGTGATGGGTTCTTTTAAAAAAATCATGGCAAACAATGCCACTGTGATCGGAATTTGGCTGGCAATAAAACCGGCAATGCCAGAACTGACGGTCACCTCGCCATAATTTAACGCTAGAGTATAAACTCCAAACCCTAATACACCAGCGAAAATAATCAAGCCAATATCCTTGACGCTGGCATGTCGGGTTTTTTTAGTGGGGATATAGAAAAAAAGTATGCCTATGGATGCTATCAAATAACGAAACAAGCCCATACTACCAGGCTCATAACCCTTCAAGGCGACACGGATAACCACAAAAGCCGAAGCCCAGGCCAATACTGTAAATCCTACTGCCAAACTAACTTTCACCTTCGGAAAAGGCTGATTTTGCATAATAAAACTCGGCAGATTTTAAAATGGCTATACCTAGCCTCTTTTCTTGCTCGCTTCCTTAACAATATTACCCAACTCATAGACCATCATAGCGTAGCGGGTGTTGGCATTGTATCTTTTAAGGACCATAAAATTAGGGAAGGTCATCCAATATTCCATATTATCAGGCTGCTGCAAAAAAAGCACACCGGCCGGAGTTTTACCCGAGACACTTTTCTTCGGTTTCAAACCATATTCATGAAGCTCTTTAACGGTAAAACGTAATTTGCCATTTTGATTAGCCAACATCACATATTTATCATTGGTAACTTTAGCAGGTAGCGCCACGGGTTTGCCTTTTTGCCAACCATTTTTCTGCAAATAATTAGCGACACTTAGAATGGTGTCATGGTCATTGTCAAATAAATTACTGCTACCGCTATTATCTGCATCCACTGCATAGCTACGGTAACTACTGGGCATAAACTGTGGAATTCCCAATGCGCCAGCATAGGAACCTTTTATTTCTAGTGGGTCCCAACCTTCTTTACGGCATAACAACAGGAATTGGGTTAGCTCACTAGTAAAATACTGGCTACGGCGTGGAAAATGGAAAGCTAGCGTGCTCAAAGTATTAATAACAGAATAATGACCTTTATCTGGGCCATACATGGACTCAACGCCGATAATACCGGCAATCACTTCCGCCGGCACACCATAACGATGCTCAGCTTCAACTAACATCTGGGCGTTTTTTTTCCAAAATGCCACTCCACGCTGCACCCGTTCTTCGGTAACAAATATTTCGCGATATTTATACCAGGGATTAGAAATAACCACTCCGGGTGGCCGTGGTCGCCATTGCACGGGCGGAGGGTTCATTTTGGCTAATACTGACTCGTTAAATTTAACCTGGCCAAACCAGTAATTGAGCTGCGTTTCATTGAAACCGTGCTCCTTACTGATCCTTTCAATATAAGCGCGAACAGCAGGTTCTTCATGTAAGTTCAAGGGGAAAGCAGCGATTGAATAAAAAATCAAGAAGCCTAGCATTAACTTTTTTAACATGAATAACCCCACTTCAATAAAGTGTAAAGCCCGCACCGCCAAGTGCCACAAGCACCCTCTCCCGCTTGCGGGAGAGGGGAAATCAACTAGCATTATATCAGTTTTCACTCTCTAGACTAAACCATTTCTTTGCCTGCTCGGCATCTTGCAAAATCTGCTGACGCAATAACTCAAAGGAATCAAAACGTTGCTCATCACGCAGTTTATGCAGGAACTCAACATAAATATGACGACCATAAATGTCTTGATCAAAATCGAACAAATGGACCTCTAAAATGCTGCGGCTGCCATCGACCGTCGGCCGATTGCCAATATTAGCGACACCTAAAATCGGCTCTACTTCTAACCCATAGGTCTTTACAGCAAAAACGCCTTGCAGCGGCACAGCTTTTCGATGTAAAAACAAGTTCGCCGTTGGAAAGCCGATAATACGACCCCGTTTATGGCCATGGGCGACGCGCCCGGCAATCCCAAACTTCCTGCCTAATAACAATTCAGCTCTGGCCAAATCACCCGTCTCCAAGGCCATCCGCACACTAGAGCTGCTCACCCGTTGGTCAGAATAGCGAAAGGTATCGATATTTTCAGCGCTAAAACCATATTCGAGGGCTAATTTCTTTAATAAGTTGATATCCCCTGTTCTTTTTGCCCCGAAATGGAAATCATCACCAATGGTAATATGACTTAACTGCAATTTATCGACAAAGAACTGCTTTATAAACTCCCGGGCAGGCATTTGGGCTAATTGTTGATCAAAACGCAGGCATAGAACATAGTCCACCCCCATATCAGCAAACATCATCAACTTTTCGCGTAGACGCATAAGCCGGGGCGGAATAATGCCCTTAGAAAAAAACTCGTTGGGTTGGGGCTCAAAGGTGATTATGAGTGAGGGCACTTGCAGTTGCTGCGCTTTATGCAGTAAGGCTTTTATAAGTTGTTGGTGGCCCAGATGCACCCCATCAAAATTGCCCATGGTGGCGGCAGCCCCCTTGCAATCCTCGGGAACGTCAATTATACCGCGTATCAGTTTAAGCACTTAACCCTTTCCTCTGAAATCCCACAAGCGCAGGCCAACCAGTCTGAGACAAACTAAATAGATGATCATAGATGTCAGTAATAAAAACACTAAATGCAAAATACGTTGCTGCCAATGCCAGGAAAACCACAATGATATTTTGGGGGTTAACCAGAATAAAAGCGCAAACATTGCCAGGCTGGCAAATGCTAATTGCAGCAAATATTTGGGCCAGCCTTTTTGTAATGTAAAAGATTTTCTTCTCAGCAATCCTAAAAATAGCAGGCCAGCATTCAGGGTTGAAGATAAGGCGGTCGCTAATGCCAGTCCGGCATGGGCCATGGGCCAAATCAGGATAAAATTTAAAATCATATTGACTATCAACGCCGCAACTGCAATGCGCACCGGTCCTTTAATGTCTTGCTGGGAATAAAATCCTGAGGCCAGCACTTTCACTAACATAAACGCCGGCAAGCCAAAAGCATAAGCCCGCAAGCTACGCGCAGCCATCAGTGCATCATGTTGCAAAAATTTCCCATATTGAAAAAGACCGGCAAATAAGGGAGCAGCCAACATAAATAATCCTATGGCCGCCGGAACGGCAATCACCAGCACACAGCGTAATGCCCAATCCAAAGCTTTGGAAAAATCATCAATGGAACGATCTGCATGCTTGCGAGAAAGATGAGGCAATACCACTGTTGCCAAAGCCACTCCAAAAATACCCAGGGGGAAATAAATCAAGCGGTCGGAATAGTAAAGCCAGGTAATGCTGCCCGTGGGAAGAAAGGATGCGAATAAAGTATCGACTAACAGGCTAATTTGAGCCACCGAAACCCCAAATAGCGCTGGCACCAACAGTTTCATGACACGTTGCACACCTTCATCCCGCCAGACAAATCGCGGCCAGACAAAAAGATTGTGAAATTTCAAAAACGGCAGTTGGAACAAAAATTGACAAACCCCCGCCAATAATACACCCCAGGCCAGCGCAAATACCGGTTCAGCAAAATAATGCGAGCCCCAGACTGCAGCAATAATCATCACCAGATTTAAAATAACCGGGGTAAAAGAGGGAATTCCAAATAAGCCGTAGGTGTTTAATATTGAACCATAAAACGCGGTTAAAGAAATGAGCATCAAATAAGGAAAAGTAATACGCAACATATGCGTGGCCAACTCAAAGCGATGCGGATCTTGAGTATAGCCCGGAGCAAACACTGTGGTGATTAGTGGTGTAAAAATTAAAGCCAGTGTCACAATCAGCAGCAAGGCCAAGCCTAAACTCCCCTGCATCCGAGCAATAAATAGCCGCACTTCGTCGAAAGAGCGAGTTTGCCGGTATTCTGACAATACCGGCACAAAGGCTTGCGCAAAACCGCCTTCCGCAAACAGACCACGCATGAAATTAGGGATCCGAAACGCCACATAAAACGCATCAATCGCCGGCGTAGCTCCAAAGATATGAGCGATCAGCATATCGCGTAGAAATCCTAAAATCCGCGATATGCTGGTAGTCCCTGATACAATCGTAGTGGAGCGAAATAAACTTTTTTGCATTATGCTATTGCCTCACACCCGTTCCACCTGATACTGCGTAAACAAATAATCTAACCAAAGATCCGTTAAAATTTCTTGGGTATGATTTTGCATCAAGCGCTCATCTAAATTATGTAAATCCATCATCTCAAACGGCTGATCCTGCCAGGAACAGGCAAATACTGCCTTGGTCCGCGCGCCGGTGGCAGGATCCACTTGCCACACTAAACATTGTGCACAAACTCCTTTGAGCATACATTGCATCGGACCATAAGCAGAAGCGATAAACTTCGGATTTTTCTTAAAAAATTCTTTAAGCACCGTATTATTGGCCATTTGCATCGCCGCTAAAAAATCATAACGACCGATCAACAACACCCGATCCACATCTTGCAATGCGATTTCCGGCCCCCCCGTGTCTAAGGCGCCCTGAGCATAACGCGTGATTGCTGGAATTAATTCGCTGGTGATGGCACGGTCCTGAGGCCGTCCTGGTGTGATCGGGTCACCATACTGCGTCACCCAAATGATTTTGTCGGCAGCATCTTCTAAGGCTGTCTGGCAGAAAATCTCATCCGCGGTCTTAAACCCGGCAATATATAACACCCGGTTACCCGCAGCACGCATGGATTGACCAATAGATAGCAGATGTACAGCACTCAGCCGGCCACCAATAATTAATATGGTTTCTTGATCTTGGGGGATTTTGGTGCGCACCCCAGTTGGGCCCATCAATGCTAAGGGTTCATTTTCTTTCAAGGTCGCAAATAACCGCGAACTGGCACCCTGCTCCATCACTAGAAAAGTAATAGTACCTTGTTCCACATCCACCTGCCCGCCGAGAACTGCAGTACCTTCGGTGTGTAATGAGGTATCACCTACACATTGCGAATGGGTTTCAAAATTCTGAATGCGATAGAACTGGCCTGGTTGAAAACGGCGGGCGGCCAGAGGCGCTTTCACGGTTAACTCAACGACACTGGGGCTATGGCGGATAATTTTAGCGACTTGAGCATTAAATTGCTCAGCCATATTTTCAGCAAAACTCTGATATTCCCGTACATCACCGATGGCTTGAGCGCGAGCGCCCAATACCTTAATAATTTTTGGATAGCTGCGTTTCGCAGAAGCAATCGCCTTGACCACACTGCCATGGAAAACCGGATGCGTATCCCCCAGAAAAGTGACGCGGTAGCCATTTTGCTGATAGCTGGTGAAAGGACCAAAATGCTCGACCTTACAATTGCTCTGAGGATGAACCACATGCAAATCACCATTCGCATCATAAGCTTGATAATCAGGTCCTTCACGATGAAAAGTGCCGCGATGTTCAAATTCATAGGCAACATTTGGTCTGGCGCCGGTGGCTACGAAGATGGAGCGCGCCGGTAACAGATGTTCTTCATCTGTAGTGACCCATTCCGCCTTTTCATCATAAATCTGCGATTCGCTGATTAAGGCAGCCACATGGCCATATTGATCTAGTCGCACTACTTTCGGAGTTAAGCCTTCCGCATAATAAATTCCCTCTTCTAAGGCTTTACTCACTTCTTCATGATTACGTAAATACGCTGGGGATTCACGGAGCAAGCGCCGATAAGCTATCGTTACCCCACCCCATTCTCGCAGTAAGGGAATAAAATTCGCTTGTCTATTTTCCTTGGCGGCTAACTCACGTTCCTGACGCACTCTATGGCCATGGGTTAAAAATTCATTGAGTATTTCAAAATTATATTCATTACCACGATCGTAAAAGTGTTCGCGAAGCCGCGCTTCCCCGAGTACAGCCGTGAGTTTTTCATAACGTTCCAAGGTCTTTTCAACCTGGGCAATGTAATATGCTTGCACTTCAGTTGCAGTATCTACTCCCGTTAGACCACCCCCAATCACCACCGCCGGTAACCGCACTTGCAGATTAGCCAAACTATTATGTTTTGCCGCGCCTGTTAATTGTAAAGCCATCAGAAAATCATTGGCCTGTCGCATACCAGAAGCCATACTACCCGGGATTGGCAATGCTTTGGGTAGGCCGGCACCCACAGCGATGGCCATATGATCAAACCCTAAATCCCAGGCATCTTCTACCGTTAAAGTGCCACCAAAGCGCACCCCGCCAAATACTTGGAAGTAAGGGCGTCGCATCAAAGTGATATAGATCAATTTGAGAAAATTTTTATCCCAACGTACTGTAATTCCATATTCAGCCACACCGCCAAACCCAGCCAATATCCGTTGATCTAACTCTTCAGTAATCTGCTCATAACGATAAATGGGATTTTGCAGATACTGCAAGGGCAACGGTTCAATTTTTAAACCGTCAGTACCGACAACGGCACAACCTTCCATCAATAAATGATGCGCTAAAGAAAAGCCGGCTGGACCCATGCCCATAATTAAAATTTTCAGGCCATTATAGGGTTTAGCTACCCACTGCTGTTGCCGTAAAGGATTCCAGCGGGTGAGCAGATCATAGATTTCAACACCCCAGGGTAATTTTAATACATCGGTCAGGATCCCCGTTTCTGTCTGGGGGATATTGACGGGTTCTTGTTTCTGATAAATACAGGCTTTCATGCAATCATTACAGATTCGATGGCCGGTTGCAGGACACATCGGATTGTCGACCATAACCATGGCCAATGCGCCGATTGTGTAACCCTCTTTTTTTAGGACATGCATTTCAGAAATTTTTTCTTCTAAAGGGCAACCGGTTAGTATTTCACCTAAGGGATTGGTTTTAAAACCTTTCTCAGGCTCACCTTTTTTCACCGGAAAGCCTTTAGAGCAAAAATCTCCCGCTTTTTCGTGGCAATAAACGCAGTAATCTATTTCGCTGAGGACCTGGCGCGCAGTCATACGCGGATCGGTCAATTTAAAACCATCGCGGAGGCGGAACTGTATGGGTAAGCCTTGCAAACGGCCTATGGGGTCATCTGGAACAGGGCTGAGTGGAACTAAATGATAATAATCTAATTTCTGCGGTTGATGGAAACTGACCCAGCCCTCAACTGCGGCGTTGCCTTCAGAGTCAGTCATCGCCCGTATGCACCATCGGGTGAGTAACTCTATTTCATCTGCATGCTTCTCTGGATCGTTCAGATAGCTCATACCTAATTTGGCAACCGCCCTTTCCCGGTCGTGGCTGCATAAATTGGCCGCATGTAAGGCTTTCTGCAGCCATTGCTCTAATTCTAGAAAGGGTTCAATCGCTTCTTGTTTGAGCAAGCGCCGGCGGGCTTGGCGTTGAACATACCATTGCTTAAAGGCGAAAATCGGTTTATTAGATAAAGTTTCACGAGCCGAGGCCGCTAAGGCCTCCTGGATAGAGAATAACTCGGCAATTAACTCTTCGACAAAGGGTGCACAGGCGATTAAAAGGCTAGAGATTTCTTCTGGGGAGAAATTACGTTCATGCTGGCGATAACCCAGCAAATCTGCGGATAATTTGGGATTCTGAACTTCCAGACGCTGTAAAAATTGCTCATCTAACTGCCGCAACCAGATAGGATCAAAAAGATTTTTAAATTCTGCATCCTTTAACTTTAATTCAGGGTTTGGCATAATGTGTGATGATTTTGTCCGCGGGGTATGTTATCCATGAAATTCTTGCCAGCTAAATATAGCAATTATGTGAGCCAGTTTGATCAATTTTCCGCTAAATTTGATAAAACTCATGCTCCATCAGCATCACAACAGGCTGAAATCGCCAAATACCAACGCATTAACTTACTGCGCGATAATCCTAGCACTGAAAGCTTAATAGAAACAGAAGAGCTTTAATAGGTCTGCCCTACGAAAATGATCAAACTCAGCCCTCTACAATCGCTTGTAACTCACCTCGATTGTGTAAATCAATCATAATGTCACTGCCACCGATTAACTGACCTTTTACATAGAGCTGTGGTATCGTTGGCCATTGACCATAGGCTTTGATGCCCTCGCGGATTTCCGGGTCTTCTAATACGTTAATATATAATACCTCATCATTTGCGAGCGCTGGCGTACTTTTATTCAAACATTCCTTTAAAATACTGACTGCCTTAGCAGAAAACCCACATTGCGGGAAAATCGCTGTGCCTTTCATATAAAGCACAATTTTATGCTTATCTAGCTGGTCTTTAATTTTATCTTGTATATTCATATCGTTAAGTCTCGAACCTCACATTTTAATTTAACAATCCCGTTAGTTTACAATCTCAGAATGCCGATGTGCGTAATGACAGGGCATGGATTGCACCCTGCATTTTATCTCCCAATGCATGGTAAACCATACGATGCTGCTCCAGTAAATTTTTACCGGTAAATGCCGGGCATATCACCTGCGCTTCAAAATGAACGCCATCGCCAGTGACTTCCGCGACAGCGCCTGCCAGACCTTGTTCTATCCATTGTTTAATCTGTTCGGGAGTTATCATCAATTGCTGCCACTCATTTATTGTAAATTTCGGTTTGCACTTACCCCATCATATTAAAATTCATTAAAAATATCAATTTGGGAATGTGATAAAGCTTTATGCCAACCCCTCTCCACTCATGGGTTTGCAATCAAAGCAATACCTTCGTATACTCACCGCGTTCAGGCGGTGCGTATACTCTATATACTCTTCCAAATAATCGGATCGCCCTTAGTCAAACGTCCAGGAGAACACCATGACTTTTGTCGTCACTGACAGTTGCCTTCGCTGCAAGTACACTGATTGCGTTGAAGTTTGCCCGGTTGATTGTTTTCGTGAGGGAACGCAATTTCTAGTGATTGATCCGGATGAATGTATTGATTGTAATTTATGCGTGCCTGAATGCCCAGTTGACGCAATCTATGCAGAAGATGACGTGCCGGAAAGTCAAAAACATTTTATTCAATTGAATGCCGAATTAGCGAAGAAATGGCCGACGATCACAGCAAAAAAAGAGGGGCTTCCAGATGCATCTCAATGGGAGAAGGTCAAAAACAAATTGGAAACACTGCCAAAAGAAGATTTGGAGTAATTGCCAGGCTAAATATCACATACGCGCATATTTTGTACCTTATCAACGCTAATAAGGCCATTAGTTTCTCTAGGCGATCCACGTCAGTTATCTGGGTTTGCTCAAAATTAAAGCCCCGCTCTTTAAGATTTTTGAACAAAGATTCGATTTCCTGCGCCTCAAATAAATAGCAATGGCATAGGGCGGCTACATATAGTCGCCCTTTGGGTTTATCATCTCAGGTTTTTGCCAGCTAGAAAATAATGTAATCGGATTTTTATTGAGAGTATTCCAACCGCTATTTTTTGTGTGGGTTAGTTGTGCTGCTATAGCTAGAAGTTTGAACATCTGATGAAGAGCTTATCTCAATTGATGCCCGGCTTTTATCTAGTGTGGTTAAATCAGTTTCTCGGACTAATAGTGAATTTAAGGCTTCAAACAAGCTGTTTCCTGCAGTTCTACCTATAGTTTGTTTTCCCGTTCTGTTTACAGAATCAGACGGTATCTTTTGTAATGCAGGAGAATTTTCTATTGCAGAGGCTTCTCTTTGTTCAGGCAGTAAACTGCTAACCTCTTTCTTCTCACGCAATTTTGCCTTTTCCGGCATACCTGGTTTCTTGCTTGGGCTCTTTTTTAGTTCGGCGGTCGGGCTGCTGGAATCAGAACTGCGTAATGAAGATGTGCTAGTCAAAGCTAAGCTTGTGCTGCTAGCAGCCCATGTGGATATGCCTGAAGAAGATGAGCTTGAGGCGCTGGTACTGCTTGAGACAGAGCTACTCGGAGATGAGACTGGCGGAACTGACTTCGCTTTATATAATCTAATATATTCGTCTATATCTTTGCAGAATACGCCGACTCTAAAATTGAAAATTGGATCTTGCCTTAGATCTGCTAAGGAGTCATCGCCTTCAATTTTTAGCTGAGCCCGGATCGCTAAATGAAAAAACCCAAAATCATTCAGGACCCTATCCATGTATAATCTGACTTCAGGCCAACTATAATAGGGGCTATCGGGGGCTTGACACGCCAGGTTGCTGATTTCGGATTCAAATTTTTCCTGCTGCGGTTCAATCACAGGTCTACGATCTTCTGTGTGACCATATAATAAAGCTTTTGGATTAGTTATGTTCAGTAATATTCCGCGAGTTGCACTACGACACCACTGAGCAACACATATATCTTCTCTATACAAGGTGCTGAATTCTCCATATATGTTTTCGATCATCCCTTGATAAGAAATAATATCTTTTCTTTGATCAATATTTGGACGCGATCTTTCCCTGGAAAGTAGATCTTCAACCAGAATAAACTCTTCAATTTGTGACACACGGTTACCTCTGGCGCCTGAAATTATTTCCAGGTCCTTCTTTAGCTGGGCAATCATTTTATTTTCTGGCAGAAATTTCTGCAGGAATGCTGAAAATTTAGAAGGTTTCTCTTGTCTCTTTATCATTGCTAAAACATGATTTGCTGGACTAAAGCTTAGCTTCTCATCGCCCTCCCATCGTAATCCTGTGTACACACCAGCAGGAATAGGTGCTTCCTTTAATTCATGGGTTTCTGCGGTTTGTTGACTCATATTTTCCCCCTACTTTTGCTGTTCTGATAAATTTGCCTAACAGATAAAACCAAGTCGATTATAAGTCCATTTGCTGAATAGATTATTAAGATGGTGAAAATTAATTAACGCGAAGCTCGGGCAAATCTGCAAAATATTAAAATTTATCTTTAGTGGTTATACCCCGCCGCCCATAGGATGCTAGTAATCCAGTAACGGAAGCCATGTATTAGCGCTGCTTGTCTGCACCACTCTGTGAAGATGCTAACAATGGAGCGTCGTAGCGTATCTATGACTTATCAAGCATTCCTGACGCACATCAGAAATTTTAAGATAGAAGCGTCACCTACGGGATGATCCCCACAAATGATTATTAGAATGAATGAAATCTGAAATGGTATGGGTATGAATAAGTATGGGAAATGTCAGAATCCTCTCTGAGGTGACAGAAACATTAAGGGAAAATTAATAATATCAGCGACCTTCAGTATGTTAATCACTATAATAGCCCTTTTGTGGCATTTTCTTCAGTTCTTTCAAGAGATTTTTTGGAAGACGGATTGTAATGTAAAGGGGGCCAAGCGTTACTAATTGCTTGGCCCCAGTCATGGGTTTAATAATTAGCTTTCAACACCTTAACCCGCATAAAACCACGTGGTGTCAGAGTTTCATGATTTTTTCTATTTTTTAATGGGTCGAAGATTGGAAAGTACAGCCACCTGATGCTGTCACATTAAGAGTTCCCGTGTCTGAGTCTGGGTTATAAATTACCTTTCCGGTAATGCTGCAGGGTGTAAATTCACCATTACCCGTAAAAATTAATTTTTTTTCATCTAATGTTTTGATATCGTGAGTCCCCTTAATGTCTCGTAGAAAATGAATGAAATAAAAAGGTTGGGCATAGCACTGGTCCACTGTGCCGGAAACTTCCAGTCCATTATTAATAAAATTTTGAATTCCACCAGGGCAGCTTACATCATTCTGAGGAACTGGAGTGATTTGAAAAGCAAGATATTCCTTTTCAACAGCAGGGGCAGTTTCAAGAAATACTTTGTAGTGAACTACTGGCTTTTCTGAAGCTAAGGCACTAAAACTGGCTAAAGAGAAACTCGCTGCTAATGTGAGACCGGATAATAATTTAAATTTCATATAAATCCTCATATCATTGATTAGTTATAATTCTTATCAGTGTGAGCCGGGAATCGACAGATCAAACTTCCGCTCAATAAAAAGTAAAGTGCAGGGTTAGCAAACTTTAGTATATTCTAAAAATTTTCCAATCCTATGATATATTTTAATAATAAAATGTAAATTTTTCAACCGCCGGCATCAAGAGACTTGGCGTGGCACATGCTCGCCATCGCCATCCCTTGTCTAAAATTAATTAATCAAGACAGTTGCTACAGAGTCGCCCCTTCAAAATAAAGGCCTTATTTAATTTTTATTTAAGATTAGTATAGTTATATATATACAAGAGCCGAAAATCCATACCATACTGATTAACTCAATTATTCTAGGAAATAAAGAAATGTCTGAATCTCCCGATAAAAAACCGTCTGGCAGTAGTTCTAGTTCGAATTTGGAAGAAACTAAACATCGGAGAGATTTAAAATATGCGATGCAACCGCCTTCTTCGCCTCCCCAAGACGGGAAACTTTCTAAAAGATTAGAACCTCACCCGCCACCGATGCTCTCTTCTTCGACTGGACTTGGATTTCCTAAAGAATTGAAGTATGAACTACCACTTGAAATTAACACAAACTATTTTCCATCTGCATCTTCGGCGCAGATTTCTCCCTATCCCGGTTTGCAGACTAGGGGGAGTACCCCTATCGGGACGACGGCAGATGCTAAAAAAACCCAAATAAAATTAGCCCAGCATTTAACCGAACATTTAAAAGGATTATTAGACGTAGATTTTGGATCTGTAGTGCAGCAGTTAACTACTGAACAAATTTCGTATTTACAGGAATCCTCTAAGATAAACACGAACATCAGAGGGTTCAATAAAAGGGTGATCTTAATGGGGTTATACTTGGCATACCCTAAGAGGATTAGTTCCTACCTTAACCACCTGGCAAAACGAGGCAAACCCTCGTTAATGGAGCTCTTCAGTGATTTCAGAGAACATGAAGCGTTTTTAAAAAAAATTTTCAATTCAAAGTATTATGATTTGTTACACTGCAAGTTAGACCCGCTTTGTCAGAAGGATTTTAGCGACCACATTAAAAAACTCTCCACAGCGCCCTTGCCCATTCTCTTTGTAAGAGAAATGAATGCACAAATTGTCCGGATTCCGAACTTATATCCTTTAAAAAATGAGAAAGAACAGCCGTTCAATTATTATATAATTCGCCTGGATAACTTGCTTGGTTTCGGAGCGTTTGGTCAAGTATTTGCGGCCTTAAAGCTTGACATTAATTCGGGTCGCGTCAAACGCTTGCTTAATCGCTCCGGCGATTTGCAACCAGAAAAATGGGTGGCTAAACTTCAGGAAACTGACGACGTAAATAGACCAGATGTATTAGGAGCCTTATCGCATGAAAGGTATATTCAAACGCGGACGGAATCTCCGGTAGCTTATAGAACTGCACAACCCAAAACTCTAAGTGGCAAATTCATCCAGAAGCGAGGTGGTACTGTAAACGTCATTTGTACTGTGCGCCCTGACATAGCTGGAGCTGGAGCTGGAGCTGATGGGGGGGCCGACTACGTTTGGGCAACAACATTGCAGGATACTTCCATTCGATTATCGGAGCGACTATACATCTTGCTTATGGTAGCTAATGATCTGCAGAAAGCCCATTACTATGGAATAATACATACCGATGTGAAACCTTCTAACATTGGTATTCTTTTCTCAAATGACCCACTGAATGACACAGGCAAACCACAGGCTCAACTTTATGATTGGGGATATAGTCTTAATTTGAATAAATTAAAACTTGTAGAGGTAATTCCCGGCACGTTCTTAAGGCAAAGTGATCGAATTAATGGAACTGTTTGGTATGCATCTCCTGAGGCATTCCGAGGGCAATACTCAACTCAGTCCGATATTTTTTCATTTGCTTATATATGGATTTTATTGCTAAGCGTAGGGTTCAATGTCACCCGATTTTTGAGTGAACGATCATTCAGCAGTTCGTTTAATGTATCCGAAGACCAACCCGAGGTATTACCCCACAGACTGTTTCCAAATCAGGAAAATCTTATTTGTCCTATAAATTTTCTACGAAACCAAATGATATATATTATAAACTCAATGGGCGCAAAGGAAGTTCATCGCCGCTATTCAAGCGTTTCAGTAGTGCAAATATTATCATCGCTGCATATTATCATAAGCTCAGCCACGGTGGAATTAACCAACCCAGAAGATAAAAACACACGCAGATTAATACAATTTCGCGAATTAGCCAAAGTGTTATTACTCTCTTCTCACATATGGGATAAAGATAGGAGCTACTTGGATTATGACGCGTGGGATTTCGAAAATTTTCCGGAAACTTGTGAGGCCATTTGTCGATTGGCCATTAACGAGCACTTAAGCGAGAGTAATTTACGTCAACTTTTCTCAAACGATGGAAGAGTTGTCCCAGATGAATCGCGCGCATTAGCAACTAATTTTAAACTTAGCCCTGATGATGAAGAAGATATACAAGAACCAATTAAAGCCATACAAATCCCCAGCCATTGGATGATCTTAGATGATTCGCAATTAAACATAACTGTTTTCAAGTACGTTAATCATGATCCAAAATGGTCCCCCCAAAAGCAAGCACAATATATAAAAAGAGTGGCGCGATTTAATCCATTACTTCTATTTGATATTTATATTGATACACTGCCCGAACCTCTGACTAACCTCACTAAACTCCTTTCTGATCTAAAAGATGACTATTTGAAATCCTTAGCTTTATCCCTGCATCCGGAAAGTAATAAGCTGACATCTGATGATCCTGGATTACTTTCATTAATTAAAGGGCTAAATATCTTAACTGAGGATAGCATTAAGTATGTGAGCAAATTACAAAACCCCACGGCAGTCTATTTATTATTAGAACCTGAGCAAACTGCAAGGCTATGGGCAGAGGATAATAAATCCGATAAGGCCGTGCTTGATAAACGGGTGCGTTGGTTTGATATATTAAATTATTTAATTACGGAGCGTGATAATTTATGCCTATACTTTACTAAGAAAAAGTATATCAGGCTTTTAAAAGAAGTATCTGATTACCAGGCGATTTTTTTGAAGGAGGTTGCTGCACATTTGTCTAAAAAAACAGCATTATTTATTCCAGCGGAAGAACATGAAAATTTGTGCCCACTCCTGACCGAGCGAACGGGTCAACAAATAAATTATCTCCTAAGCGCCACAGGAACAGCTCTCCAGGCTGCCTTTTTATTCTTATTACCGCTTGATCAACAAGCGATATACCTCAGTTTACCTCAACAAAAAGCAAACAGGCGTGCCATCTTCGACTACCTGACAAGCAATCAGGAGTTTCTGCAAAAGGTTTTTTCCATATCTACGGAAACCTACGATTCAATATTGGAAATGGAAAGATCAAGTGGCCCTGAAGTTAGTAAGAGCAAAACATCGGAACCAATAAGGATGAAAACTGCGTTGCAGTATGCTCATGAAGATTTACTAAGAAAGCTTTATAAGGATAAGGACGACAGTAAGAACATCATTACGGGACGCCCAGGCGTTTTACAAAGTGTGATATTAGCCTCATGTCCAAAAAATTTGGGTGACTTATATGTTCATGAGAAAGCTACTCCAGAGGATAAGGATATTTTCACATTATTATTAGTAAATATTTCGGACATTCCTTTGGCAATTCAAGAATTGCCCCAACCCGAGCTTCGCAAGCTACCCATAAGGAATTTACTGCTCTTAGAACGATTAATTTATAGACGAGATATGCTTGTTACCTGTTTCGGCAGAAAAAAATATGAAGCTGTACATAAGGAAATTAGTCAAGCTGCTTTACCAGGAAAATATATATTTGCTGAGAAAATGTGTCATATCTTTGTCGAGCTTATACCTAGGGGTATCTCATCCCTTGTTGAGCAATTAACCCCCGGTCAGATAGTATTTTGTGCTGCAGATGAAGAGGCTCGCAGTTTGGTTGTAATGGTATTATTAAATCCCAAACCCATTGAATCCTATTTAGAAAAACTCCAAGAACATTACCCAACAAAATTTCAGACTATGTGTACTGTGCTGAAAAAAGAATCAAAAATATTGCAGGAGCTATTTAAAGAAACATATGCCGATGTTAACAGACAAGTGACTGATTTTATGCGTAAGGTTGAACATGCCGGCGAGCCCTCGAGGCAGGCAGAACCTCCTTTAGATTCTAAGCTAATCCCTGTAACACCAACAACCGAAACTGATGTGGCTGGGCCTCAGGCTAAACAATCCGGAGGGCCTCCTTTGGGCTCTAATCCATCCTCGGCCCCGGGAACACCGGCACAGTTGTTAAGTCTTTCTTTTGATAAAGGTATATTATCCAAGGAAACTCAGCAAAATACTTCTGGATTAGGTAAATTAGCCGATCCACAATCTAAAAAACAGAGTGCGCCATGACAACCCTTCAGCATATAGTGCTTCTGTCTTTTTTAAGGGTTTATGATGCAATACATACTCTCAGGGACCCCTGAAATATCACAAAAACTGGATGCCAATGGAAATGGTGGAATAATATAGACAACGAGAAATGCCAAGTTCTTGGTTTTTTAGTTGGAATTTAAACTTATGTAGAATAACTCATAATGCTAATATGGTAGGCACGAGTGGGATCGAACCACCGACCACCACCATGTCAAGGTGGTGCTCTACCACTGAGCTACGTGCCTACAGTGGACCCAAAGGCTAGCATTTTTATGCTTGCATATTCAAGGAAATTTTACATTTTATGCCGTTACTTTTGGGCGGGTACTCTAAATAGCAGTTTATGCAGTAATGACATAGCAGGAGAAAATTAGCTTTGAAGGTAAAGAGAGAAGTTACTGGTGAGAGTTTATTAAGTTAATTCGTACTAGGTTTTTAGTGATAACTTATTATTCTTCGCTGCTATATTCATCACCATCATTAGACTGGTCAAGAGACAGCCAATGGTCACGTAACTCTTTCGCTGCTAGAAAATTATCTGCTTCTAGATAAGAAAGGATTTGACGCTTAAGGGGCTCTGGCAAATTAGAAAACATATCCAAACCTAAAATATCATTAATATCAATGGCTTAAGATGGAAACTTTAAGATAATTCTAGGATTCGGCCTCTAAATTATCATTTTTAATTTTTTTATCCATCCAACTGTAGCTATTAAACCATATTTACAGGCGGAAAAATGTAGTCTATGGCTGAAAAAATAGTATTGATTTTAGCCATTAGAATCGGAGAGCAAATTCCAACATCTAAAAATGGTAGGATATTACACTGTTAGAGTCTTGTAGAATAATTCAGGTTGCAATTGCTGTAAATGATTTATGTTTAAATACGACTTATATTATGCATTGCAACCTCTGGTATCTATCAAGCTACATTTTCTTTTGCTTGCAAGGATGGAATCATAACTTCCGGATCCGTTTCAGCTGCATAATCTACTCCATTCACTTCAAAACCAAATAATTGATGAAATTCATGACGATAGCCTGCTAAGTCAGTGATTTCATTAACATTATCACTATTCACCTCCTGCCACAGTTTAGCGACTTCCTGCTGGATTTCCGGCTTCATCTCCCAATCATCCAGCCGGATGAGCCCTTGATTATCCCTGACAATCGTTTTATCGGCAGTATAGAGACGTTCATTGAATAACCTGGCCATTTGGGCAATGCAACCTTCATGCAAATTAGCTTTCTTCATTACTTTATAGAGCAAGGAGATATATAACGGCACCACAGGGATGGCGGCACTGGCCTGTGTCACTAAGGCTTTGTTTACAGAAACATAAGCATGACCCCCAACTGATGCCAACTTATCATTTAGTAATTCCGTAGTTTTCTCCAAGTCGAGTTTGGCCTGACCAATAGTACCAGCGCGATAAATAGGATAAGTCAATTCTGGACCAATATAGGAATAAGCCACAGTTTGCACATTTTTAGCCAAAAGATTGGCAGCGAGTAAAGCCTCCATCCACATCTTCCAATCTTCACCACCCATCACTGCGATCGTTTGCTCTATTTCCTCGGGACTGGCAGGATCAATCGCAATCTCGCTCACCTGACCAGTCATGACATCAATGGTTTTACTTGAAAATTTCCTGCCGATGGGTTTTAACACTGAAGCGGAAACTTTAGCTGTTTTAGGATCTGTTCGTCGTGGTGAAGCTAAACTATAAATCACCAGATCCACCCCACCCTGCCAATCTTCTTGGATCAGTTGCAGCGTTTTTTGTTTTATCTCATCAGAAAAAGCATCACCATTAATACTTTTGGCATATAAACCTGCTTCCCGGGCTGCCTGTTCAAAAGCTGCGGTATTATACCAACCTGCAGATGCAGTGCGTTTACCTTCGGCTTCTTTTTCAAAAAACACACCAATGGTTTTGGCGTTAGCGCCAAAAGCGGCGGCAATTCTGCTCGCCAGACCATAACCAGTGGACGCTCCAATCACTAAAACTTTTTTGGGGCCATCACCTATCGGCGGCTGTTGTTTTATATATTGAATTTGTTCGACTACATTTTGCGCACATCCCTTTGGATGGGACGTTGTGCAAATAAAACCACGAATTTTGGGTTGAATAATCATGGATACTTCCTTACGTAGGTGGGTTTGGAAAATAGGGTCTGTAGTGCCTATCCTACTACAGCTTTCACCACTCTGCCTACTTCTTTAAACCCTAAAGCGCGCATATAGAAGATATTTTTTCTGGGAATTTATTGCTATACTAAAAAAAATCAAGGACTGGACCCCATGCAAAAAGAATTAATCCATTTTCAAAATGAAATCACGCTAAAATATCATTTATACAACAGTCTTTTCCTAACCCTACCCTTTGGCGGCACTGAAGAAACCGGCAGGATTTTACCTGTATTCACCAACTACTGCGCAACTGAAATCATTCGTAATAAATCACCGGAACAAATCATCCAAGGCTTTTTTCAGAAACAACTTAGTTTAATGACTGAACACGATCAAACAAAAATTATTTTTAACATTTTGCAATTTGTTGAACGGCAAATTTTATTATTTGATGCTTTAGAAGATGCCGCATTTACCAAAATTCGTAATCTGGAAGGTCCAGGCTCCATTACGCAATTAGTAAACAAAGTCAAAAGTAGAAACCAGGAGAGCAATTTAATTCGGCAATTAACCGATTACCGGATCAAAATCGTATTAACTGCCCACCCGACTCAATTCTATCCTGATCCTATCCTAGGCATTATTATCCAATTAAATTCTGCATTGCGTCATAATGATTTAAAACAGATCAGTCAATTACTGGTGCAACTAGGGAAAACCTCATTTAAACATGCGCAGAAACCCACCCCGTTTCAAGAAGCCCAGAGCTTGATTTGGTTTCTAGAAAATGTCTTCTACCCAGTGATTCCTGAAATTCATCAAGAATTAAAAGATTTAATGACCAATGGTCAACCCCTACCTCCTTTAGAAAAATGCATTGAGCTGGGTTTCTGGCCCGGCGGTGACCGGGATGGGAATCCTTATGTCACCCCGCAGACTACTGTTGCAGTAGCTCGACTACTAAAATCGAGCATTCTGCGCAGATATATTAGCGACTTAAAGCAACTGGCCCAAAAGCTGACCTTCCCAGGTATTCTGGAAAAGTTACTCCTCATTTTGAAAAAAGTAGAAGGCAATTATTTGTCCACGCAAGTCTCTGCCGAAGAAAACAAAAATTCTAGACCTGATATTTATAAAAATGTCCAAGCATTGCTAACCAACTTAGAAGAGTTACGAACCTTACTCATTGCCGAACATAATGGCTTGTTTTTAGAATATCTAGAAACTTTTATTAACAAAGTACAATGCTTTGAATTTTATTTTGCCACCATGGATCTAAGAGAAAACTCCCGAGCGCATCATGAAGCCTTCCTGTTTCTTATAAAAGAGTTAAGCACAGGGGAAAATCGATCTAAGCTGAATCACAAATTATCTCAGTATGATCATTTATCCACCACTGAAAAATTGCAGATAGTAACGGAATTAATGCAAAGCAAAATCCACTACTCACCAGGCAGCATAACGGAAAACACGCCCATTACTAATTGTCTGAATTCTTTTGCAGTCATCAAACAGATCCAAGCGGAGAATGGTGAAAAGGGTTTGCACCGCTATATCATCAGCAATACCTCATCGGCATTCGATGTTTTGGAATTACTGACCATGCTGCATTTGGCAGGAGGGTTTTCTGGCCCAATACCCATCGATATTATTCCCTTGTTTGAAAGTATCACTGACTTAGAAAACGCAGTGCCTATCATGGAGCAGCTTTATCAAAATCCCGTGTATCAACAGCATCTCCATAAACGCCAGCACACCCAAACCATCATGCTGGGATTTTCCGATGGCACTAAAGATGGTGGCTATGTCACCGCAAACTGGTCAATCTATAAAGCGAAACTGGCATTAACGCAACTTTCCGAAAAATATCAGATTAAAGTTATCTTTTTCGATGGTCGCGGCGGACCACCGGCCCGTGGTGGTGGCAACACCCATCAATTCTATCGTTCCTTGGGCAGTAAAATTCGTCATCGCCGTTCTGAATTAACGATACAAGGACAAACGATCAGTTCTAATTTTGGCAGTCACGACTCAGCAAAATTTAATTTAGAACAATTATTCACTGCCGGACTGGAAGATCTGGTTTTTCCTGAGCAAGCCAATAATTTAGGTGATCAAGAAATTCAGTTACTGGAACAATTATCACAAATCAGCTTGCAAACTTATCAGCAGCTCAAAGAACATCCGTTGTTTATTCCCTATTTAGAACAAGTGACGCCATTACAATTTTATGGTGATTTAAATATCGGCAGCCGCCCTGCTGCACGCAAGAAAACAACTCATGTTCAATTGGAAAGCCTAAGAGCAATTCCTTTTGTCGGTTCCTGGAGTCAACTCAAGCAAAATGTTCCCGGTTTCTATGGTTTTGGTTCAGCATTGAAACAATTAATCGACCAAGGGGAAAAATCACGTTTAACTGCATTGTATCAACATTCGCTATTTTTCCGGACTTTAGCAGAAAATGCTATGATGAGCCTGAGTAAATCTTTTTTCCCGCTGACTGCTTATATAAAGAAAGATAGAAAATTTGGTAAGTTTTGGCAAATGTTAGCCGATGAAGCAGAATTGACTCAGCAATTATTGCTGGAGGTCAGCGGTCAAAAGCAACTTCTGGACAATGATCCCATTAATCGTGAATCGATCAAACTCAGGGAAGAGATTGTGTTACCGCTACTGATTATCCAACAATTCGCCTTAACTAAATTGCATGAGATTGCTGATCCCGATAGTGAATCCTATCTGATCTATAAGAAAATGGTGCTCAAAGCCTTGGCTGCCAATACCAATGCCAGTAGAAATTCAGCTTAACGCATTAATTTTACTCCATTGCTGTTCACCCTGAATGACCGCAACCGGGAATAGGAAATCCTCAACATGATTGTAAACATCGTTGAACATATTCTAATTTTATTTGGCTTGGTGCTGGCAGTGGCGGTTGTCTTCCGTTTCTTACACCTACCGGTAATTCTAGGTTATCTGGTGGTGGGCGCTCTGCTTGGCCCTCATGCTTTTGCTGTCATTAAAAATGTGAGCTTGATGGAGAACCTGGCGGCTATAGGTGTGGTTTTCCTAATGTTTACTGTCGGCCTGGAATTCTCCTTGGCGAAATTAATCGCCTTACGCCGTTCAGTAGTTCTCTTAGGCGGCCTCCAAGTTGTCATTACCATAATAGTCTGTTTCATCATAGCAAAATTTCTGGGAGTAAAATTATGGCACACCGCATTGATCATTGGCGGCGTGATAACCATGTCATCCACAGCTATTGTGACTAAGCAATTATCAGAACGGATGGAAATTCACTCCAAGTATGGTTTGAATGCTATCGGCATTTTGCTCGCCCAAGATCTAGCCGTGATCCCATTACTGATTATGATCACCAGTCCATTAGGTCATCATATTACTCAGGTACTCAGCTGGTCATTATTAAAAGCTAGTATTGCCATCTGCCTGATTCTAGCCCTTGGCCACTGGGTGATGCAGCCCCTGTTCCGCATCACCGCAGCTACTCGGCTCATTGAATTATTTACGTTATTAGTTTTGTTCATTGCCCTAGCTTGCGGCTGGATTACTAACTCTCTGGGTATGTCATTCGCTTTGGGCGCTTTTCTAGCGGGAATTATGTTAGGCGAAACCAAATACCGCAATCAGATTGAAGTAGAAATCCGCCCATTTCGTGACGTATTAATGGGATTATTCTTTATTGCCATCGGCATGTTGGTTAACTTTGACACTTGGCAACATACCTGGCCCTGGATTCTATTGATATTCTTAGCCATTGTGATCGGCAAGAGCATTTTAATCACCCTGTTAAGCGTATTATTCGGCAATGATCTGGTCACTTCCAGCCGATGCGGCATCATCCTGGCACAGGGTGGCGAATTTGGCTTCGCGTTATTAACTCTAGGATTCGAAAGTCATTTTTTACCTCCGGATTACGCACAGGTATTATTAGGCGCCCTAATTCTCAGCATCGCCGTAGCGCCTATTATTATTGACTATAATCGCCACATTGTGTCCTGGATACTGCCCAAAACCTCAATAATCACGCATAATGATGCTTTGGAAGCTATCGGAACAAAAGCTGAGCAATTAAAGAAACATGTCATTTTATGTGGCTATGGCCGCGTCGGGCAAAATATCGCTCATATGCTAAACCAAGAAAAAATTACCTATTTTGCCCTCGATCTGGACCCAGGCAGAATTCAAAATGCGAGTTTAGCTGGCGAAAATATCAGCTATGGCGACAGTACTCATCCCGAAATTCTAAAAGCCGCCGGTATCGAACACGCCCGTGCCTTAGTGATATGTTTCAACGACGTACGCTCTGCGACTAAAATATTGGAAAATATCCGCAATAGTGGTCAGGATATTCCGGTCATTGTCCGCTGCAAAGACGATCTTGAATTAGAAAAATTACAGGCGCTGGGGGCTACCCGCATTATTGCCGAAAGCCGAGAAGAGAGTTTGATGATGACCTATCATTTATTGCTAGCTTTGAACATGCCTCATTTAAAAGCCGGGCATTTCATTCATAATGTGCGACAGAAACATGCGGATCTCTTAGAGCAGGTTTTCCCTGAAACTTTCCCGAACAATCACAGCAATGTTGAAGAAGCATTCGATATCCTCTCAGCAAAACAACTTCGACCTATTTTGATCCCAGAACAGGCCTATGCAGTAAAATTAACTCTAGGCAACTTAGCTTTAGAGGAGCAACAGATAAATGTGGTCGCTCTGCGACGCAAACATGAATCCTATGAACATCCTAAAGCCAATATGCAAATTAAGGCTAATGATATCTTAGTATTATACGGTACTTCAGAAGCACTAATTCAGGCAGAACAATTTTTATTGGAGGGATTAAAAGAATAATTACTGGAATTTTTTACAATTAATTATATTCAGCATACCAAAAAACAAGGGCTGTCTGTGTACAGCTTTAAACCCTGCCAAGGCTAATTTTTTATTTAAATCGCGGCGATCAGGAAAAGCTTTTACACTCTCAGCCAAATAAGCATAAACTTCATACTGGCCATGTAATAATATTCCCCATAAACTTCCCCAGGCTTTCAAAATAGCATATTGTATTTTTTGCTTAATTTGCGTCGGAGGCTTAGAGAATTCGAGAAAACTTACCACCCCATCTTTTTTTAGTATTCTTGCTACCTCAAGCAAGAACCGCTCCAAGTCAGGAGCGTTGCGTAAGGCATAGCCGCCAGTAACCACATCTATGCTAGCTGAAGAAATAGCTTGCAGATCACACATATCAGCCTCAACAAACTCAATATTATGATAGGGATTGTTGTGGCGGGCAATGGTCAACATTTTTTGGTTAAAATCAATGCCAGTAATCTTGCCTTTGGAGTAACGATCGGCCAATAAAAAACATAAATCCCCCGTACCACAAGCGATATCAACGCAGTGTAATGAGGAGTCAATAGGCAAGCTGTCAATCAGCATTTTTTTCCACGCAGCATCACGCCCCAGCGACAAAGCACGAGTCGCCAATTGATATTTTGGGGCAGTGATGCTGAACAGCTTTTTTAGATTCGCTCTTTTCTTAGCCGGCAGAACCAACCAAGATTGCGTTTTTTGTTTGAATAAGTGTTTCATGTTTTATCCGACTCTTAGGCGAGGTGAATCAGCGATAGCAGATGCTGATAGGCTAATTTGGTCGGACCTACCCCATGAATGATCCCAAATACCGATAAGAGCCATAAAATGACACAAATCACCACCACAACGTTTAATATGGTTTTGATAGATCTTGCCATAGGAATAAAGGCATTGATCAGCCACAATAAAACACCGACAATAATTAAAACCAGTACCACCATAAGTAAAGACATGATATTTCCCCTATAAAATTATAATTTCCTATAACTTTTTCTGTCATTTTCCAGAAATTATGGCATGACAGGAAGAGTAGTTAATTTCTTATACTATAATGATAGTATAAAGATGGTAATTTTATATATGAAAGGGAAATTTTTTTTGGAGGTAACTTTATGTTAGTTACAATTTTATTGATCATCCTGATCTTGGCCTTAATAGGCGCTGTGCCTGTTTGGCCCTACAGTCGTGGGTGGGGATATTGGCCAGGTGGTGGAATAGGCCTGATATTAATTATCTTAATTATTCTATTATTACTCGGAAGAATATAGCTAAGCTAAGAGCTAGACCTAGCTTTTAAACCAAATACAGTGCGCCTGCTTGCAACAACATCTGCAATAGATGGCGCACTTTTTCTTGATGACTATAAGTAAGAATTTCAGCACAAGCCAATTCCTGATTATCACACAGCCGGGCAATAAATCCTTCAAGCTCAGCCTCAATATTGTAACACTGACCATCTAGAAATAACTTAATTTCCCGCCCCGGAGTCTCCTGAAAATAAGCAAACCGTGAACCTTCATTATGTCGCAAAAAAGTATGTTTAATCAACAACTTATCAATATACCGATACTTTTTACTGCTCACTTTGTCTGCCAACTCGGGGTACTTGGGCTCGGTCACATAACATCCTAGCCAGTCAACGAGCTGCTCCTGGTTTTGCAAAAGTCTTTGTAGCATACTCTGCACTTCTTGATACATTTCCCTGCTGATCTGTGCGGGTCTATCTCTAAAAGATAGGGGTTGGATAGTTAACCGCTCTGACTCATCTAATTGACTCATCCATTCACTGCAAAGACTATTAAGCACCTCACTGCAAGCTGGAGTGCGAAAACCTATGGAATAACTGAGACTTGCTTGTTTGGCAACACACCAGTGCGCCTGCTGCTGTGGTATATATAGAATATCACCTGGCTCGAGAATGTATTCCTCGCTGAGTACAAATTCTTGCAAAATAGCCAATGGCGTCTCGGCACGCGTCGCAGTTTGTGGCGAGCAGAACTGCCCCAGCTGCCAATGGCGCTGCCCGGTACCTTGTAAAATAAACACGTCATAATAATCAAAATGTGGCCCCACACTGCCCTTCTCTGTCGCATAACTCACCATAATATCGTCTAAATAATGACTGGGTAGAAAGCTAAAATGCTTTAGCAATTCGTGCACTTCTGGCACCCAATGGTTCACTGCCTGTACTAATAAACTCCAATGAGTTTCCGGCATTTTTCGAAAATCTTTGGCGCTAAATGGCCCATTTATCAACTCCCAGGGCACTTGACCGTGCTCTAAAACCATTCGAGATTCGACATTCTGCTCACAAGCGAGTCCCGCCAGCTCTTCAGCAGAGATTGGTGATTGAAAATTGGGCAATGCTTGCCGTAGGCACAGCGGCTTTTTTTTCCAGTAATCTCGGAAAAAAGCGGGCGAGCCTAAGAAAGACAGTGATTGAGCAGCAGACAAAGTTTTAGAATTAGATTCATGCATATAGGGTGGTGCTAGGTCTCAATAGGATTTAATTGCAGAAATAAGAGGGAAAGTGTGCTTGAGTATAAACTATTAAGTTTCACGCTTAGTCACGACTCCAAACTTCGAACCGTATCTAAAAAGTTTTGATTATTCATATACCTAAGTATCAGGAACAATCGCCGGTGAGGATAATTCCTCCACCATACTCGCAAGAGTTAAGTCTTCGAATATATTCTTTATGCCTAACCTTGTTCCCTCTTCATCATGGTTTGGCAATAAGGAGCCTCAGGCACACTGCTTATAAGTATATAACATTTCAATGCCTAATGCCTAATTCCAAATCCCTTTTTACATAAATCTCTTATACCAATCTCACCCAAAGCATCTCCAGTGCTTAATGCATTTTTATTAACTTGACTTTAGTCAAGATTAATTAACTTCCTAAAATCTGGCGAGCAATCATTGAATTCTATAGAATCACCATTTCAATATAAAAATAATCAGCTTAATTTAATTCTAACCTTGGAGATTAATGATGGAAGCGAAGTTTAATTCAAAAAATAAAAAACAAATGGATGGGCAAAATCAAGAAGATACTGTTGGGGAATCTTCTGAAATTGATTTGGACGAGCCTTTTGACTCAAAAAATGAAAAAAAAAAGAGTTCGCAAGATCAAGAACAGGGATTAGAAGAGCTTATAAAGATATCAGATACGGAAAAAATGAGTAAACGGTTTTGGAAAGATGAAGAGATAATGGTAGAAGTGGAAGTGCAAGAGCGTGTTAAGTTACAAGCCCAGGCGCGAGAACTAGCTGTAACTCTAAGAGATATGGCTCTGAATTATCAACATGGCCGCGGAGTAAGCAAAGACTTAGCAAAAGCAGCTAGCTTATACCAGTCTGCAATGACTCTGGATTATACACATGCTCTGAATAATTTAAACTCCTACCCTGTATCAGATGAAGGAATAACAAAAGAGATTAAAAAGGCCGAACAGAAACAGTCAACAGCAGAGCAGCAGCGTACAGAACACCCGCCAGCATTAGCTGAACATCATGAAGGAGAGGGAGCTGAATTATGGAAAAAGCAAGCAGAAGAACATGCCAAGCTGGAAGCTAAAGCAAAGCAAGCATCAGAAACTTTAATTTCTCTTGCTAACCATTATCTATATTACGCGGAAGTAGGAGAAAGCCCGAAAAGAGTACTCCGCCTGTACCAGCTAGCGATCGACCTGGGAAATACGAATGCCCAAGTCAGCTTAGATAACTTGCTGGAATCTTGGGCTGAACAACGCCCAACAGTTGCAGCAAGTAATAGTGCCGATCAGATGAGCACATCATCTTTCTTATCCTCCTCACTTGGCAGCGACGATTATTCTAATTCAGAAAAATCTTTTTCGCCAATCTCCACAGCTGCGATTGGTGTCGGCTCCAATCCTTTTACATTATTTAATGCAGAATCGCTTCAGAATTTAGATGCGAAGAGGCAATTGGATTCTAAAAGAGACGAGAGATTACGGAAAGAGCAACAAGCAGCGCAAGAAATTGAGCGAGCCTCTTCCCTACTAAAGCAATCTGAAGCTGAAGAAAATAACGAAATTAAAAAAAATATGGTTAACCCTACTAATCTGCAAGATGAGCCTTGGACTGAATCCGAGGATTTAACACATTTATTCAATGAAAACGAGGAGGAAGAATCTGCATTAAGAGGTCCGTCCAAAGGACCCAATTAGATCCGTAAAAAATTTTTTTATCAACCTTGATAGGAGGTGGCTAAAAACCACTTCTTATCTATTGATACTGCATTGCGAAATATACATTCAAGGTCATCAATCTGTGATGCCAATTTTTAATGTCAGGATCTTGATGACGCCTATTTCTAAACAATGGAATAACAAACACAACCTCCACTACACCGTTAATGTACAGCACACTGACATCAATTTCAGCGTCTCTCCTAGTCTCTTGTAGATTTAAATGTTGATACACTAAATAATTAATCTCGCGAGCCACATCTAAATGCAATGGCTGAGCTTTTGGACCGGGACAATAATGCGGTGTGAAATAGCAAGCATAGGGAAAAATTGCCAAAAAATCGACCAATAACTGCTCTCGACTTGGCTGCATCATTGAATTAATTTCTAGTTTCCCGATAGGAAACAATCCTGAAAAAATTTTATGATTATATACAGCTCTTTGCTCCTTATCCTGCAACTGCTGTGCAAGAAAATGCGCAGAACTAATCTGCGTAAGTAAACCAGCAGATTGCTCAAAAAATCGCTGCTGATCAAAATCATGACCCTGACGCTGATTAATTAGGAAAAAAATAAATTCTCTGTTATTCAAAATACATATTTGCTCTTGCTCGTGTAATTTCCAGTGAATCAATCGATTAATTAACGTAAACATTTGCGCAGGTTTCATTGCCCTAGAAAAATACAGGCGATAGATGCTTAGTTCATCATTTTTAATGGCATACAATGATTGCAACCAACGATAAAAGCCAATGGTTTGCTTAGTCGGTTTTATGCGATTTGAAGGTAGAAAATGTGGCCGACGCAAAAATCTATACGTCAGTAACATAGTAATCAAACTCCAGGCAAATCTAAAGGCCATGTCCCAAGTTAGAAAATAAGCTGCTGCCGAATTAATGGCCATAAACAAGCCAGAGACTATGACATCCCAATAACGAAATTCAGCAAATGCCCGGCGTTGTAGATTGGCAATTTTTGCCGCCATTAGGAAAAATGGCAGTAAGATCACCGCATCAAGACTTGCTTGTGCTGAGATGAAAGCATAGCAAGTAATGAAAGACAGAAACCAATAAAAAAACCCAATCGCAGCACTGGCACGGTTGATATTGTTATTAAATTGCTCACTGAACTTACTCAATTCGGGACTATCCAAGCGCTTGCGGTCAAAATAAAACAAGAATGACCAATCGGAAGCGGCCCGAATCAATGGCGCGATTAAAACAATAAGTAGTAATGAAGTGGGGATAGTCAATTCATGCGCAAAAATAACCCATTTTTCTATAGCCAACCAGGCTAAAATTAAAAACCCATCAATATAAGCACAAGCATTGGCTATAGCACCCAAAATAAATGGCAGCAGTTGCACTGATTTGAATTGCCTAGAGAAACTGCGAATATTAGAAAACTGCGGGTTAATGTCATAAAAACCATACATACGCGAGGTATAATGATAATTAAGCCATAGGGACACCAGACCTCTAATTAACAAAGCCAGCGGCAATGACAGCGTGTGCAATGAAGGCCAACTCAGCGCCAAAAAACTCAGGCCAATTAAGTCGGCTAAAATCATACTCAAACCGGGGCGAATAACACGGGTAATGGCATAGATTCCGGAGTGATAACTACGCAATATAATTTGCCCACTCAGCAAGAAAAACATCACAGTAATGATCAGCCAAGGCACATAAAGTTGTGGGGATGCAGACTGAGCCTGTGACCAGGCCATATATCCCACTGCGACAGTCAGCAAAAACACCAGGCTAGCCAATATCATGCTAAAAGTTAACCAAAAGCCTATGTGCTTGTTTACTTCTTCATAATGAGCGGAGCGATAGGCATAACGAACTTGGGTGCGTAAAACTTCTAAACCTCCCCACCATAAATTGGCTATGATGAGTTTCAGTGTCAGCGCGATCACCACCATTAACAGAGGCGCGGCTGCAAAATTCTGATAAGCCAGGTAAAATACAATGGCATGAAGGAAAAAACGGCCCAATACTTGCACGTTGAACAGGCGCAAGCGAAAAATCAAATACTGCCAGATTCTTCCAGCGAAAAGCATATCGTACAGGCTAACAAATTGCCGAGCACGATCTCTTTCTTGTAAAAGCCAATCTTCAAACTGTTTCATGTTTAAATTTCTTTAGTTTTAGTTGCAGCAGTGATAGCAAGCCCCACTCCTTACGGATAGTTTTATAAGGAACGCTACGAAAAGCCCGCGGCCCTTTTTGCCGTGATAGAATCTCAGCGATTCTCAAAGCAATTGCATAATCTAAATGCTTCAACTGGCCTTCATCTGCACCATCGCGCAGCAGATTTAAAGTTTGCGATTTAGCTAATGCTCTATCCTCAATCGCACGATTAATCGCTGCGCAGATGACTTTACCTTGATCTGCCAAGGGCTGATGTTTAACACCTCGATAGCAATTATCAATCCGCTTTTGTATGTCACGCAGAAAACTGCGTTGCTGTAATTTAGAAACAGCAAACTGACCGTCACCAGAAATTCGGTAACCTAAATGTAAGAATTTATTGCTACCCTGCCAAAATGGATCCATATTGGCGTTACCTGCCATACTTAAATAGCAAAATAAATCTTTATCTTGTTTACGGTCCAAACCTAAGCCAGTTAATAATTCGCTAAGCAGTATATTGATCTGCTTTAATCGTTGGGGATTAGTATGTGCCAATAAAATGTCATCACAGTAGCGCGCATAAAATACTCCATCTAGCGCAGAGATTTTACTGTCGAGCATCATAGTATAGAAATTACAGAGAAAAACATTCATTGCTGTACCCGTTGGAATTCCTCGAAGCGAACTCTGCAAACGATGCTCTAAATTAATTGTCTGGGGGCGGATACAATTTTGAATTAAATTCCATTGAAACGCAGTAGGTTGGGTATTTAATGCTGCGAAAATCTTATGTAATTCTGTCCACAGCAGTGAATTTTTCCCTAGATAAATTTGTTCTGAATAGTTACTGATATCAGCACGAATGACATAAATACCTTTGCAGCCTGGATTATCAGTGTAAGATTTTTTCAAATAATTTGCGAACGCAGTAATAACGTGCTTTGTGCTCACGCCACAACGAAAAGCATAGGTATGCGGTGAATACAAAGGCTCCACCATCTCAGTCAATAATTGTGCCACCACCCCAGAGACAATTTTATCTGGCAAAGAAAATTCGTAGATAATTCTTTGCTTTGGCGCGCCTTTTTTAGCTCCAGTGATAATAAGACGCTGCCGGGCTGCTCCAAACAAAAAGGTTCCTTCACGCAAAGTATGGGCTAAGATGCGCGCTACTTTATTTTGATGAATTCCAAAAGACAGCAGTGGAACACCTTGATACTGCTGTCGCAGCAAATTACGTAGACCTTTATTTTTTGCTATTGTCATCATTTTTTGAATTTGATGTTCATAGCGTTTGGGATCATGCAGGTTGTTTAATGATGCCGCTTGTGGCTTGATAAGAACATGTTTCAGCCATTGCTTGAGGAATAAAATGCAGTTCCTGAAAATCATGCTGTGAATCTCCCTAGGCGAGCTGCTGCTGCGCACTGTCATCTGGATTAATCCAGTGCTATTGCCAATACATAACCAATTAACAGGCCAAAGACTAAACTTAGCAAAATAATAACCAGGCGACTATAGCTCACCGGAATTAATGGAACTTCTGCCGGAAAATGTAATTGCAGATTACTCATCTGTAACGCAGCAAGCGCATCGACGTCAATAATTTGCTGGCTGATTTTTTTCTCTAAAGTCTTCGCATTTTCTACCTCACGACGTTCCTCGGATTTATTAATCGCAATTGATTTTTGGCTGCTGGTAATGAACTGCTGTAAGGTGCTTTGCTTTTTCTGCAAAACAGTGCGCAGCTGTGTGAGCTGTTTTTGCTGATATGCTTGGGATAATTCTACGGCTGTTTCAGCAATAGTATTGACGATATAAGTAATTTCCTGGGGATTTTGGCCTTTTAAAGCAATCAATATTAATGATGACTTTTCAGCAGGCATCTCTACCTTCACAGCAGCCAATAAGTTCTTAGTATGATGATTGATTTTAGGTTTAACTGTCATCAAGCGCATACCTGTCTGCACAGTCATTGACTTGCTGCTTTGATTATTGAGTTTAGCCATAACTTGATTAGTCAAGGCTGAAGATTTAATCAGTTCAACTTCCTTGCTAGGATCAGTGCTTATTACTGAGGAAAATACTGGGTTCGACCCGATTAATTCCCGGACCGGGCTGTAAGATTGAGTTTCTGCAACGGCAACTGCTTCATAGATGGGTGTCATGAAAAAAGCATAGTAACTGCCACCCAGCAAAAATAACAGGGTGGTGGTTACCACGATAAATTTTGAGTAACTCATATAATTACGGATATTAAAACGAAAATCCGTAGATTTATAATGAGCTGGTTTTTTATCCCGCCTGCGCCACATTGGATCATCCTAATCGTTTGGCTGTATTTGCTAATTATACCATTAAAACCCAAGCTCTCACTAGCTTGGAGTACTTGGAGTATAGGAGAATGTTTTAGATAATTCTGGCTGAATTTGCGGCGGAGGCAAAGTATCAGTTTTACCCAAAGAATGATATAGACTACTCGGTGAATGCGAGGGTGATTTCTGCCCCTGTTCTGTTGTGGATGAGGAGAGTTTATTAATAGGCTTTATTTTGCCGGCCTTTTCTAATCTCTTTAAATATTCATCAGCAGTTTTCAATGCAACAGTGTCCATCCTACTTCCCAAATAGTGATGATGAGGATGAAAAGATTCTAACTGATTAATTCTTCTCTCGCCCTCAGTGACTCTAAAAAGATTATTTAACTGTTCTGGTATCTCACGGGCAAAATAACACTTTTTCGCCCAAGGATCACAAACCACTGCATCAGGCCCCCAGGTAGTATAATCTTTAGGATTGCTATTCGGTTTACGACCAATAACCACGATAGCATGATCGCCATTGCCAATGTAGAATAATTCTGCCGGCACCTTCAAAAATTCGAGTGCCACATAAGCTTTTTCCCCGCAATTACCTATTTTCCTTTCCTTAGCGAGACGGACTTCTATTGCTGCATTTAGAGTTATACCTAATCTAAATATTGCTGAAGCTTCCTCCTTATGAACAGCTATTTCCTTTAATATTGCATCACGGTCAGTTGCAATTTTTGATATATCAGCAACCATTCGACTGTACTCAGTCACAGGACGAATATTCATACTTATATCAGTTGATCCACCACGAGAAATTAAAGCATTAGCCCTTTCACTCGCCGCTTGCGCCAAAGATAGATAATATTGTCCTTCTGCTGTAGGTTTACTTAGATAGTGGAAGGCAATACGCTCAATACTAGAGTGCCGCCATAGAAACCAGGCATCTGCAGCTGGAAAAAGTTTATTTTGCTGCTCAGACCTATAAGCAGCATTAGCTAAATAGGCAATCTCCTTCAAACCATCCAAATAACTCGTTTCTTTGGATTGAATCGACTTGAGTAAGGCAGATATTTGCACTATATACTTATTTTTTTCATCCTGAGTTCCCGCACTTTTAGGATTTGATCCACCAATAGCATTTTTAATCTCTTCAATAATCGTTTTAGCTTGAGATTCAGTGAGATTAGTATTTATTTTACTTTCTTTTCTATCATAAGTTTCAATATCAGAATAAACATCATTCCGAATAGGCATTGCTGGCGATGCCTCATGTATTTCATCATCAGAGTCTTCATCGCTATCTTCCCTAAGCTTAGTAACCTTTTTTTTGGCTAAATCCTGAAAATCATCTTCACTATCACTATCCGCACCCTCTTCATCTTGGTCGCCTGTCTCTTGTTCGGATCTTTTAGGAATATCTGAACCCAGATCAATAGATGGGCTGGCAGACTTGCGAGTAGATGAGGAAATAGCTAATTTCTTTACTTCTTTGGTATTCTTAAGTTTCTTAGCATCACCCAAAACCCAGGGTAGCTCATTATCGTCATCACTATCTTCTTCATTAAAAGAAACCGATTGGCTGCTAGATGGCTGTCTTGACCAGTCATCATGCAAGATGGGTTCTTTTTTGCCTTTTAAGCCCCCAGTATATGATTGCAGGGATGCGGACAGGTCCCTATTTCTTAGATTACTCAGAAGAAGATCCTTAGTGGTCGAAGTTTTAACTTCTTTCTTCTTTTCTTTATCAATCTCTTTCTTTGGTGCTTCTTTATTATGCGTTGTCATAAACTGGCTATTATACCTTTGATAAATTTCATTTATTCAAGTATATAGCTATTAAATTAACCTAGTATTAAAGGCTTTTATTCCCTCGTTTTTGCCGGCTGTAGGTGACATAGGTGACAAAAGTTCAATTCCCCCTGAGCCGTCCTTGCGAGGAGGCTCTCACAAGGACGGCCCAGGGGGAATTAAAAATACGTCGCGGCGCGAAGGATCACAGGCTTATTTACGGTGTTGGATTAAACCCACTTAAATTTTCTTGTGATTCTTCCACCCTCTTCATTTCAAGAGATCTTGCAACAATAGGCTGAGGCATTGTTTTGGCATCATGTTCAAGCACTTCGAGCTCGATCTTGTCTTCAGGAGTTTTAAGTTCTTTCATCAGCTCCGCATAAGTAGCTCGCCTAGGGCGATATCCTGCAGTTTCAATAGCTAAATGCATGAATTTACCCATATCTGCCGGAACACTCAGCTGACAAGTGGGCTTGAGAGCTTTAATCCATGCCACCATCCTCTCGAAGGACAAATCTTCTGGGAGTTTTAATAAGCAGCCTTTAGGCAAGGTCTTGATAGTTTTGATTGCAGCCTCATCTGACATTAAACTTGAGAGTTCCACAGTACAGGCTGGTGGCAACTCCCTGACTATAATTGCAGCTATATTTTGATCCATGGCCGGGGAAATTCTAAGGATATGGTCGGGTTTTAGCTGTTTGATGCTATTTAAAACTCTATTGAAATTTTCTTCTGTATAGGCAGGTAAACTCACTAGCGCCCCTGAAGGTAGATGTCTGAGCATTGTGGCTACCAATGAAGCTGACATAGTGTTTTCGATCTTTAAAATGCAGCCTCTAGGAAGCAAAGCAATAATCGACTGAGCAGCTTCGCGGGAAATATGGGCAGATAATTGCAAGGCACAGCCCCTAGGAAGAAATTTAACAATTGACAGAGTCGTAGCAATATCCATCGTCGACGGTAGGCTTAGCACCTGATAGGGCTTCATTTCTGCAAGCAGTTTTTTCCCAAGACTGACAGTCATCCCCTCCGGAAATCCCAGAGTACAACCCTGGCGTAAAGCTTTGACAGCTGCTATGGCCACAGGTTCGCTGACCATGTCCGGTATTCTTAAAATCCTTCCGGATTGTAAAGCACCTACCATGACATAGGCTGCTGATGCGGAAGTTTCAGTTAATACCAGCACTCGTCCATATTCCAATTGCGCAATGAAAGAGGCAGCAAGCTCCTGAGGATAAGGTGCTAGGAAACTTAATTCACCCCCCACAGGCAGGCGTTTAACAATAGATTTTACAATAGGAAGCTGCAAATTACGGTCTATTTGCACGTTTCTGCCTGCTGATAGACCGGCGATAATAAATTTGACTAATTTAAGAAACTTCCGCCCCTCAGCTTCAGAGCTTATGACAGGGAGGGTAAATCGAATATTGGCCTCAAGGGGTAAGGTCTTGATTGACTCCAACCAAATTACAGCATCCTCATGTAAGCGAAAATCTATATTCATAAACACCCCATCTATATAAGACCTATTTCTCTACTAATAATTTTGCTAAAATATCATCTATTAGAAACTCCCTATTCTCTCGTATATAAGTTATTTACCCATGCCTCAATACCTGCGAAAATTGCTAGGGACCAGCTTAATCCTCGCCGGATTTTTATATTTTCTTCCTGCGTCTGCACAAAATGCGGTAGTTGCACCGCCACCTCCTGAGTTACCGGCAGAAACTTATGTGATGCCCCCACCCCAGCTTAATCTTACCTTAACATTACGGGATGCCATCATGCTAGCGATGCGTTTCAATCCGAATGTAAAAAATGCAGAACTACAGCGGGTGGTCGACAAATTTTCATTGGCGGTGGCACGTAATCAATTTGCCCCACAAGTTGCCATCACTGCCCAAGGCCTGGCGCAGAATAACGCCAAAGCCAGCTTCAGCGCCTTCCCTGGAGTGAGCTATCTCAGCCCTTATGGCACCAAAGTGAGCTCTGGCTTAACTCAAATAATCAACGAGGAAAACCCCTCAGCCCTGACTACAGACGCCGATGTCAGCATCACTCAACCCTTGCTACGGGGTTTTGGCCGCAAAGTCACTGAGGCAGGCCTGAATTCGGCCCTAGACTCTGAAAAAATCAATCAGCTAAACTTTAAAAATAATGTCATTACTCAAGTAGTTGCTGTTATCAACGCCTATTATCAATTAGTCCAGGGTTACAATAGCCTGGAAGTTAATAAATTATCGCTGCGTGATGCCCAAAACACCCTCAACCAAACCCAGGAAAAAATCAAAGTCGGAAAAGCCGCGCCCACTGAACGGGTCCAGCAACAGCTCAACATGGCCAACACCGAACTTTCTATCAGTCAAAATGAAAATGCCGTCCAACAAAGCTATCAAAACCTGTTATCTTTGCTCGGCCTAGATCCTAATGCCCAAATCAATATCGATAAAAAGATCGACTATACCTATGCTAACATCCCATCCTTGTCTGAAAGTATAAATCTGGCCTTAACCCATAATATTACCTACCAGTCTTCACTACTTGCCTACAAAATATTAGAGAGAAATTTATTAGTCGCCAAAGACCAGCAAAAATGGCAACTTGACGCCACTGCACGATACTTACAGCCACTGACTTCCAGCGGGGTCAGTAGTGTATCCAGTAGGAGCCTGACTCTGAACCTGGATATTCCAATCCGAGATTTATCCCGCAAGCAACAGTTGGTCAATGCCAGAATTGGCATCGACCAAGCCAGAATCAACCTCAGGCAACAGAGAAATACCCTAATCACCAGTGTCACCAATGCCTATCATACTGTTCAATTTAACCAACGTCAGGTACAGTTAGCGGCAAACACCGTGAAACTGGCGCTACAAAACTTAGACATAGCAAAAATTAAATTTAATTACGGCAAAACCACCTCCTTTGAATTAACTTCCGCGCAAACCGCCGTCACTAATGCGCAAATTGGTTATATAGGTCAACAAATCCAATATATGAATGCCGTGGAAAATTTCTTTCAGACTCTGGGAACCACGCTGGAAAAATGGAAGATTCGATTAACCTATTGAGTAGCTGCTTATGAAAATTATCTTTTTCCATAAAAAGTTTTTCCAGCTGAGTATATTCATATTGTTTGGTGTGTTTGCTTTCAGTATGCAAAGTTGTAAACAAGAGAAACAAACCGCTTCAGCCAATAAAGAACAGCAACGTATTGTGGTAGCCTCCATACAATCTTCTGCCTCCCATCTTTTTTATAGCGGCAATATCCAGCCTTTACATATCTATAATCTTGTCAGTCCGGTTGATGGCATAGTCGATGAACTTTATTTTCGTCCCGGAGATCAAGTCAGCGCCAATCAGTTGCTACTGAAAATAGCCTCCAGCAAATCTCAACAGGATTATGCCAATGCTTTGACCAGTTTCATCAAAGATAAGGATCAATATTTTCAAAATAAATCCAAATTCGAAGGCACAGCGGCCTTGTATAAAGCTGGTATCGTCGGCAAAGAGGATTATTTGAGTCAGGAAAGTCAGTTGGGCACCAGCAGATTAGCTTATATCAACTCCACCAATGCCTTGAAAACCATAGCACGAAAAATTCCGGGAGCACCTCAGGATATCGAAACTCTGACCCTGAAAGATGTCACCACCATTGAAGCCATGCTGGAAACACAACATGGTAATTTCAGTATTAATTCCCCGATTGCGGGCATTGCTCTTACTCCAGAATCTGGACCAGGTAGTGAATCAGGGCCCCCGAAAATACTGACTGAAGGCAGTGACGTCAAACAGAATCAAATCATCGCTAGCATCGGCGACATGACAGGAATCAGCGTCAACATTCATGTCGGTGAAATTGATATCAATAAAATTCAATTGGGGCAGAATGCTATCCTCAGCAGTCCAGCGCTGCCAGGCCTGATATTTCAGGGCAAAGTGGATAGCGTAGCTCGCCAGGCTAAATCCGGCGAAAGCTCTGCGAGCATTGCAAATTTTCCAGTGGCCGTTGCCGTTGCGCAAATCACTCCTGAGCAACGCAAATTGGTTAAAATAGGCATGAGTGCAAAAGTGGAACTCATCATCAACCATGCCCCCGAAATTAAAATACCCATTAAGGCGGTATTTTTTAGCGAAGGCTCCCCTCATGTTAAAATTATTGATCCAATAACAGCTAAACCACGTGATGTCAAAGTAGAAACGGGCGCGACTGAATTGGACAATATTATCATTTTAAAAGGCTTGAACGTAGGTGATAAGGTGATTGTAAGTGATTGAACTTTCGCATATTTCCAAAACCTATCAACTCGGTCATCACACGGTTTCTGCCTTGCAAGATTTAAGTTTGCGAATCACCGATGGCGAGTTAGTAGCACTGATCGGTTCTTCGGGATCCGGCAAAACTACCACTATGAATATTATCGGTCTGCTGGATAAACCCAGCACCGGCCACTATTATCTCAATGGCACAGAGTTATCCAACTTAAATGGCGACGCTGCTGCCGAATTCCGCAACCAAACCATCGGTTTTATCTTTCAATTATTTTTCTTGTTGCCACGCTTTAATGCTTTGCAAAATGTTGGCCTGCCTCTCACCTACCGACACTTAAAAACCGCAGAAATTAACAGAATGGCGATGGCCAGCCTGGAAAAAGTAGGAATAGCCGACCTCTACGATCATCGCCCCAGTCAACTGTCTGGCGGGCAACAACAGCGCGTTGCTATTGCCCGCGCCATCGTCGGCAATCCTAAAATCATTTTGGCGGATGAACCCACGGGTTCGCTCGATTCTAAAACCGGCCAAAGCATCATGAATTTACTGCTGGATATTAATCGCAATGATAAAACCACCGTGATTATCGTGACCCATGATAATGATATTGCCAATCAATGTGACCGCACTGTGCAAATTGCTGATGGAAAAATTGTGAAGGAAACTTTCTCTAGGCTGTCATCCTGAGCCCTTAGAGATTCTATAAAGCTCATAGGGCTACGGAATTTTTTATCGCAATTTTACCTGGCAGTGGCTTGCGTAGGATCTCCTTAAGGTGGCACTGCGTACGAAGTGCCACCCAAGGAGATCCTATGCGAGCCAGGCTAAGGCCATTCAGTAATAGGAACTTCTGCAGCAAAATGTACTTTTACAATGAAGTGAAGGCTCAGGATGACAGCGGGAAGGGTGCTCAGAATGACAGCCTGGAACATATTCGGAAAAAACAATGCCAAGCAACTTAAGATTAAACCTACAACGCCACCTTATGGAGTCCATACAAAACCTATGGCTCTATAAAATGCGTTCCCTGCTTACCTTGCTGGGAGTTTTAGTCGGTACGGCCTCGGTGGTGGCATTGGTCTCCAGTGGTGAACTAGCCACGCAACATGCCTTATTACAGTTTAAATCTCTGGGTACTGATTTATATGCCGTCTCTTTGCAGAATGAGCCCGGAAACTCTGGCGAACAACCCCAGAAACTAAATCTTAATGATGTCGATGAAATTGCTCAGGCCAGCAATGAAATATCCGTCGCTGCACCCTACACTTTATCCTATTTACCCATTTCTTTTGCCGGAAAACCAGCGACGGGCAGCATAATCGGCGCCACTGAAGCCTTTGGGACTATCGCTAAAATCGAAATCGCCCAAGGGCGCCTTATAAGTAAATTGGATAACCAGCAATATTTTTGCACAATAGGTCATGATATCGCCCAGGAAATGCGAAAAAATGGCATTTTAAATCCCGTGGGTGAGCAAATCCGCCTGGGTAATCATTATTTCACCATCGTGGGCGTGATCAAATCCTGGCCAGAAAATATGTTTATTTATGTCAATATCAACCAGGCGGTCATAATCCCCATAGCTACCTCTTTTAATCTCAGCAAATATACTTTCATCCAAAATATTTTATTCAAATTAACACCCGATGCAGATGTCAATCGCGTGCAAACCCAGATTGAACAGGCGATAAAAAAAATCTTGCCCAAGGCCAGACTATTTGCCCGTAGCGCCAAAGAAATTATTGGCAGTATGCAAAAACAAAGACATACTTTTACTTTGATGTTGGCGTCAATTGGCGGAATTTCCTTGCTGGTCGGCGGCATTGGCGTCATGAATATCATGTTGGTAGCCGTGACCGAACGGCGTCGAGAAATTGGCATTCGCCTGGCGATTGGTGCAAAAAAAGGCGATATTCAGGGCATGTTTCTGACCGATGCGATTGTATTAACGGTATTTGGCGGCCTGTTGGGCGTGATTTCTGGGGAAGTTATCTCCTATATTATTGCCTTGATCAGCCACTGGCATTTTACAATATTTATGACGCCCTTGCTGGTTGGCTTCACGGTTTCAGTGTTGGTAGGAATTTTCTTCGGCTATTATCCTGCGTATAAAGCCTCCAAACTAGATCCAATTCAGACTTTGCGATCAGATTAGTCCTTTCCCAAATTAAGAAGTGGAGGAGAAAACCCTCATTGGCCTACTTAACTGCTTAGAACTAATCGCTTCCGGTGAAGAAACTACTGGCATTGGCTTTTTGCCTGTATGAATCGGAGAACCACCGGTTTTCGGACTTACTGAAGCTTGCAGCATTCGACTCAGATTATTTTTTGCCTTATTCTGTAGTTCTCCTCGTCCATATTTGGCAACAAAAATATATAATCCCTTTGCTGTATCGGTTAATTTTATTGGCCGCCCCAGACTCGAATCTTTACTATCCTGCTTCCATCCTTTCTCTGATTCTTGCGCCACCTGATAAATAGCAGGCATATAATCTTTCATTATAACAATGACGGGTATAACCTCTTCAATCATTAATTTATTAAAACTATCGGTTAACTTCCTTACTTCTTCCAAAGCTTTCAGTAATTCTTCTCCTGGGGCTTTTTCTAGGATACAGCGGAAAAACACCGCATGAGATGTTTTTAATCTTGATTCTAACTTCGATTCAAGTTGGACCGACTCAGTCGATTTCCTTGCTGTCGCTACTTTTTCACCATCAGGCCATCCTTGTATTGTGTTGGCTAATCTATCAAGCGCTAATTCTGCCTTTTTCCTTCCTTTGGCGGCAGCCAATTTATATAATTCAATTGCTTTCAGCAAATCAACGTCTAAATCACCACAGCCTTTTTCATAATATGCAGCGAGATTGGTCAGCGCTATTGCAGATCCTTGTTGCGCAGCCAATTTGAACCATGAACAGGCTTGATTTTCATCCCTTTCAACGTCACCTTTTCCTTGCTCATACCAACAGGCAAGTTCATTCTGTGCTGCGGCATTGCCTTGCATTGCGGCTAATTTGAACAAACGCAATGCTTCCGGTAAATCTATTTCAAAAGCACCTGTACCATTTCTATACCTAATAGCGAGATTAAATTGTGCATCGGCATTTCCCTGATCAGCAGCCAACTTCAGCCATCTGCCCGCTTCACATTCATCTCTTTCTAAACCGCCTCGTCCTTCCGCAAGATATACTGCAAGTGTATTCTGCGATGGCGCGTGACCAAGTTCCGCACCGAATTTAAACCATTTCACTGCCTCTACTTCATCTTTTTGCAAACCGCCCAATGCATTTTTATACCAGCGTCCAAGGACATTACAAGCGGATGCATGGCCTTTTTCAGCAGCCATTCGATACCATTTTAAGGCTTCTATTTCATTCTTCAACCTGCCACTGCCTTTGGCATAATACACCCCCAAATTATATTGAGCTGTTGCATAGCCTTTATTTGCAGCCAATTTATTTAATCTAACGGCTTCATCTGGGTCACGCTTCACACCTATTCCATCTAGATACAGCAATGCAAGCAAAGTTATTGATTGTACATGCCCTTGCTCTGCTCCTGCTTTAGCCCAATAGACCAGGGCTTGCTCATTGCCTAATTCTGCCTCGGGCGCAGGTTCAGCTCCAGGATTTCTAAATTCGGCTAGCTGTTCATAGTGATACCATGCCATATAGTATTGAGATTTAACTTCACCGTTTTTAGCTAATCGGCGTTGTTCATCGATATATTTAACTTGCGGTGATGGCAGCGTATTTTTAACCTCATCCTCTGTTCCTCCAACCGCTAAAGGAGGGATATTTTTACTTTCTACATCAATTTTTCCCTTCACTTCAGCCAGTTTCGTCGATGGGACACCGGCCTTAGTGAGCATTTCGCTAATCTCAGTATTCTCATCCGCTATAGCTAATTGCAATGCTTTCTGCCATTGCGGTTCTGCAAAGGGATTTCCAATAGTGCATGATTTACTTTTTTTCGCTTTTTTTCTAGATTTCCTTTGTGGTTCTGGTGTGGCTCTTTTAATAAAACCCTCAACTACTTTTTTATTACGACATTTAACAGCAAACTCCAGGGGCGAAATACCTTTTTTCTGCCGACCAGTACTCGTAATAACTGCGATAGGAAAATGTTCCAATAAAATTGCAAAAATTTCCCCAGTCGTTTCCTGCAGCTGTATCAACTCTTCAATCAATAAATCAGCTTTCCGGTGGATATCAGCATCTTTCAAGGCACCCAAACTTAAAAGCTTATTTATATTAGCTGGATTTCTTTCCCTAATCGCTGCAAATACATCCTGCCATGAAATTTTTCCGGAATATTCAGGGGATTTTTTCACTTCTCTTTTCAATTCACCCACCACGTCTGGCAAGCTAACGCTGGATAATAACTGAGCTTGCTCGGGCACAACAGAATCCTCCTGTTTACCGGGCAAGATTGCAGGTAGCTGGGCCGTTTCGAAGCAATCAATTGTTTGTGGTTCAGTCTTAAGCTTAATATCCAGCATTTTCTTGGAAGAAGGCGGACTATCTTGTGGCCTTGGTGAGCTGAGATAGGCAAGAATCCGGCGCGTCATGCTTTCTGTAGTTGCCACATTAGGGGGGTAATCAGGAATCCGACATACTTCTATATTTGCTGCTTTATCCTTATCTTTTAATCTTTCTATGATTCGATCACGTACCTGATCCTTAATCCTCAATTGATCTTGATCTCGATGAAATAAGCGACCGTTCCTTCCCCCATCTTTTTCAAAATCTACCTTGCGCAAACCTTTATTGTCGACAATATAAAAATCAGCAGGCCATGCATTTAACCAGAATTCCGGATGACAGGTATAACGCTCTTTAAACCCCGGTTGGTCTTGCAGATTAGTGATTAGCTCTCGTTGCCATTTGCTGATTTTAGGTTTTCTTATGGTTATATAAGGTGCTATCCATGGAGGTAAATCTATAGTGTCACACAGACCAGACACAGCAAGATATCGAGCAACTTGGTTACAACTCGATAGTAAATGCACATCAGAAAATACAACAGAAGAGCTTTTAAGCGCTAATTTTTCCTGGAACTGCGCAAGCAAATTGCTTGTCAACTTCGGATCAGTTTCATGATCTAACAAAGCTAATGCATAGAGCGCATGAGCAATATCTGATAAAGACAGGTTCTTCGCGATTTCTGGATTATCCAACTGAGAAATCAAATCAACAAACAAAGGTTTAACCTTCAGCTTCTCAGAGACACCATGGTGACCGTCTTGCACCATATGACCCGCTGCTAATAAGATTCCTGAAACCTTAGTTGGCCAGTGCGAATCTGTCTTAATTTGTAAGGCATCTTCCAACAATTTCTTTAATGCAGTATAGGGTATTTTCTTAGGAACAGTGGCTGATTTATTGACTAAGCGATATATCAAGGATATTTTTTTTACTGCTATAAATGGAGTTAAAGAATTATCCAAAGAAGAAACTTTCACTTCTTCTCGATCTGAACTTCTAGTAGCAGAAAATTCTCCAGCCACATCAGTTAATAACAAGCTAAGATACTGCATATTTAACCCAGAAATATCTCCTATCTTTGTGCTAGCCAATAATGTTTCCAGAGCAGAAACAACTGAAAAAAGCATTTTGGGGTTAATGGTATTTCTATATTTTCTATCCACCATTACAGAGAGTAGATGATTAATATTTGACATGCTGATCCTTGAGTCCAAGCAATTAGGAATCTGTGATAAAGATCCTAAACCAATCAAATATTGACATGCTTCTAAGGCAGTTAAATCATCTTTAAACCATACATTTTCTAACCAATGGATATTGAGTGTTTGTGGTGCTAAACGTCGTGAATTTGCTAATAACCCTATGCTGGCAACAGCGCTCGCCAAACTCGGCTTTAACAACAATCCCTGTTCTCTTAATACACGTAAAGTATCAAGCAAATCTCTTGAATTAAAGGGGAAGATAATGGTGGAAGAATTGGCTGTTGCTAATAACCTTGCGACATGAGCAAAGAGGATATTGATCGGGCAATCTTGTTGCCTATCAATGGGCCATTTACGGCATTTTTCTAATAAAAACTGCAGATTCCTCATAATAGAACCAATGGTCTTGCGCAGTTCTTGAGGATCACATTCCTCAGCTAGCAATAGCTCCAATTGCTCGTTACATAGATTAACCGCCTGCAAAATAAAAACCCTAACCTTAGCAGGGGCAAAATATGGCAAAAATCTGCCCTGCCAATTATTGAGTACGGACTTCAGATTAATATCAATAGTTTGAATTGACTGCAGAGGATTATTAGAGATTTGCTGTTTAAACCAAGAGGGATCAGATAAAATTCCATCGGCCTTGAACCATTGTTTTAAAGGTTCAGCTAATCCGCTAGGTTTTTCGGCTAGTTTATCGTTTTTAGCATCCATTACCACCCCTGCCTTTTTTATTTTTACTTAATTTTGACATTAGTGCTTAAATGACGACAAGCCTTTAGCAAGTAATTTATGTGCCAGCGCAGCAATTTCAATAGAATATCACACAAACTTAGGATATAAATCTAGTAAGCCAGCGACTTTCAAGCATTTCCCAGGATCAAGAAGTGAAAAGTAGCAGCCAAGAGAGGAAACCAGGTTCCAGGTTAAGAAAAAAATTCTGTCACTCTTCCCCTCTCAGCAGCTTCTTAGTTATTTTAATGTAAAAAAAACATTAAAATAACTGCGTACTATCTAGTTTTTAGAGAACTTGATACATGAGACGGCATTTCCACATGTTTCAAGGCAATTTTGGTGGATTCAGATTCCTTAACATTGATTTTGTCAGACGAAATACGTATGGGCTTATAGGTTGAGTTTTCTTCCCTTCCTTCGTTTGAAGCTTTCTCATGCCGAGGATTTCTTGAAGAAAGTTTTTTAGGTTGTGATGAAATCATTTCAAAGCGTCCATAACCTATTTTTTTACCATCATTTTTTACAGGACTGCTAACAATATTTTCTTCCAAATACATTAAACTAGGCAATTTTCTATTATAATTATCAAATGATTTTTGATACCTTTTGATGGCTTTTTCTTTTGCAACCTCATCTTGATTATCACCCTGAACATTTTTTATTTTATTATAAAAATACTCTTCTGCAAGTGCCAGTGTTTTCTCCATTTGCGCGCCTTGAATTAAAAGTTCTTTTATTGCATTCTTCGTATTTTTTATTTTAATATTTATTGGTATTATATTTTCTTTATGTGTTATTGCTTCAACATTTAAATTCATTAATTTTTTGACATTTTCGAAGAGTCCGCGATTTAAATGCAGTAATGGATCACTTTTTAGTAGAAAATCTAATGTCTGTGTTTCTTTATTTTCTTTACTTTGGACTGGTGGTTTTATTTTTATAGTTTTACCGTTCGATTCTTCCATTTTTTCTTATCTCAAATAAATTTATTAAATCCTGATGTACTTATCCATTGGAAGTTCGGCATACTAGCAGTGAATTATTAGGTATTTATTAAGAGTTGGAAAAAAATTTCAATTTCGATAAAAAGCTGTCATCCTGAGCGCCAGCGAAGGATGACGGCTAATTAATAAACTGTGCGCATCGGATAGCGCGCAAGGAAGGAGGATAGATATTTTAGAAATAAAAGATTTTAACTATTAAAATACTGATCTTTCGAAATGTTTCATAATTTCCCTGGCTTCAGTTTCAACAGCTTCCAGTTCTTTATTCAGATTAGCTATACGACTATCTTTCTCAATAGTCATTTCAAATTTAGGACCTTTGCCTGCATGATGAGTAGGCTTTGCTGACTGATTATTGCGATCTGAATTTTCACTTTTTTGATTGCTGCTAGCAATTGTAGTCACACTTTGTAATATGTGCCTAGTAGTAGATTCTGTCTTTCCAGTAGTATTCTTCATTCTTAATAGCCATAATCAAATAGGAGGTGAACAAGAATCCCTTCTCATTACTAGCTATTAAAACATAACCAAATTAAAGCAATATTAAGGCTTTTCTTAAAAAACAATTAACATTCTCTGAAAGGCCCCGACAAAAGTTCGATTGTTATTCGAAAATTTAGGTTTTTCCCAGATAAAGAAGCCAATCAAACTACTGGCCATAAATCGATAATTCCTATACTATTTCCGTTCTTATTAACTTATAAAATCAGCCAATTGATGAGGGAAGCAGCATGAAAGTTTTGCGCGTGGACTACACTAAGGATGATGCAGCGATCAATTTTACCCAGTCATTGCGAGAAACTGGGTTCGCAGTAATCGACAATCATAGTATTGACTCATCTTTGATCCAGACAGTATATGCGGAATGGCAGCAGTTTTTTGCAGCAGACTATAAACAGAAATATTTAGTCACTGACTTTCATCGTCAGGATGGTTTCTACCCCGCCAATTTCGCCGAGAAAGCCAAGGGCTATTCCGAAAAAGATCTTAAAGAATACTTCCAGTTTTTTCCTTGGGGGCAATTCCCAACGGAATTATCCAGCAATACCCTGAACTTATATCAGCAACTCAGCCATTTTGCGGAAACTTTACTAGCCTGGGTAGAACAATATACCCCTCGGGATATAGCTGATCGCCTATCAATGCCCTTGAAGCAAATGATCAGAGATAGCCAAGGCACCATGCTGCGTATTTTACATTATCCACCGCTAAGCGGCACAGAACCGGCAGGTGCCGTGCGTTCAGCAGCGCATGGTGACATTAACCTATTAACCATCCTGGTTGGCGCAACCACCTCAGGATTGCAGGTGCAGGATGTTCATGGCAATTGGCATGATGTACCCAGCGACAAAACCAGCCTGGTCGTTAACATTGGAGATATGCTGGAAACTGCGACGGAAGGCTATTACAAATCAACCATACATCGTGTGATAAACCCGATGAAGGCGCATGAAAATGTTTCTAGACTATCTATGCCATTATTCTTACATGCTCGATCCGAAGTGAAAATTTCCGGCGAACGTACCCAGGAAATTTTACTCAACGAACGATTAAAGGAACTTGGAGTATTGTAATATTAAAGGGAAGAATATGATGAAACGTCTATTAATTGCCATTTTCATGCTTATGCTGCCCCTAGGCATGATGGCTGCTCCCAACCCAACTGCCTCCACACCCAAAGAACTGCGTATTATCCGCGTTACCCCGGAAGGCGCAGACGTTCCCGCCGGCAGGCAAATCGTCATCGAATTTAATCGCCCTGTCGTACCTCTGGGCCAAATGCAGCGCAGCGTAGCGCAAATTCCTGCCAGTTTCACACCCACAGTGGCCTGCCAATGGCGTTGGCTTAGCAGCACCGCATTGGCCTGCAACCTCGATAGCAATCACGCACTGACACCCGCCACCCGATATACCTTGATAATCAATCCAGGAATCAAAGCCCACGACGGCGCCACCATTAAACAGGCTTACCGCCATCAATTTACTACCCAACGCCCCGACATTCTATCTGTCTGGGTAGATACCTGGGATACTCCAGGCACCCCTGCTATTAAACTCAGCACCACTTTGCCCGTCACCCAGGAATCTTTGCAGCATAGCCTGAAATTCCTGGTGAGCAGTCCAGAAAATAAAACTTATCCTGCCCAAGTAACGCCTGATTTAACGGCAAATGATGAAGCTGGCAATCAGAGCTCTCCCAGTAATGACGGCAGAAGATGGCTGGTCACAACTCAAGAAGAATTACCTTTAGGAGCCAATGTTTCATTACGTCTCCAACCGGGATTGCTGAGCACTTTGGGCCCAGAAAAAGCTATAGGCGCCCGTGAATTATTAGCGCTGACTACTTTCCCGGAATTTGCCTTCCTAGGCATTCAGTGTGAAAACAATGCTGGAAAAATGGTATTGATTACACCAGAAAAACCACAGCCAAATGATCAATTATGCAATCCATTGGCGAGTGTCGCCTTGGTTTTCAATGCGCCAGTTGCCCAGAATGCGGCAGCAAAGAACCTCGCATTCAGTCCTGCCCTGCCCAGTGAAAAAAATGGCACCCCCTGGCAATCAGAAGATGCGCAGGATTCGGAAGATAACAATGAAACTCCCTACATCCCGGGCGATCATCGCGCCGATAGCACTTATAATGTCTGGCTACCTTCAGTCAAAGCTGCACAGAAATATACGATCAGCATCAAACCTCAGCAGCTGGAGTTTTTCGTTAACCTCTGGCACAACGTAGAATCCTGGTTCAAACCCCAGCCTAATACTAATCTGCAGGATGCTTTTGGGAGAAAGTTATTTGCCCCCATGACTTTAACTTTTGCTACTGATCACCGCAAACCCAATTTTGTCCTGGGTTATCACGATGCTGTGCTGGAAAAAAATGTCGATAGCGAAGTGCCGCTCTATGTCAATAATTTGCAAACCGCGACCTTTAATTATCGTAGTCTGACCCCCGAGACAGCTGTTAGCAATCAATCCATCACCCAACAGATTCCAGCAGTGGCTGATGTTCAATTTGCGGTGCCACTAGGTGTACGCAACATGTTACATGGCAGCTCTGGTGCAGTGTTTGGTCAGCTGACAACGATCCCGAGTATTGATAAATCCCCCCATGATTCACATCTTTTTGCCCAGGTCACTCCCTTCCAGGTACAGGTCAAATTAGGACATTTCAACACTTTGATTTGGGTCACGGATTTTGCTACCGGCAAAGCAGTTGCGAACGCTAAAATCATCGCCTATCAAGACGCTTTAACCACGTTATCCACCCCGAAAACCATTCTGGCGACCGCTGTGACCGACGCTCAAGGCCTGGCCTTCCTTCCAGGCACGCAGGTGCTGGATCCTGATCTTAGCTTAACTCGTAATTGGAAGGATGAAGATCAAAAACTATTCATCCGTATAGACATGGCCAATGATATGGCACTGTTACCGCTCTCCTATGACTACGCAATTGATACCTGGCGAGTCTCTGATGGTCAGGTTTATGGCAGTAATCAACCCCGTAATGCTCATCTCCTGGCTTGGGGCATCACCGCACAGGGAATTTATCGCGTCGGTGATACTATTCAATATAAATTCTATGTGCGTAACCAAAACAATGAGCGTTTAATTCCTGCACCAGTTTCCGGCTACACCCTGCAAATTGTCGATCCGACAAACAAAGTTGTCAGCGAAGTAAAAGATATAAAACTCTCGGCTTTTGGCGATTATAGCGGTGAGTTTACCACCGCCAAAAATGCCGCAGTAGGCTGGTATCAATTTCGCTTATTGGCCAATTTTAATTCGGGTGATAATTCCACAACAACTGCCACCGCACATACCCATGAAGGTGATGAGAACCAGAGCGATGACTCTGCAAATACCATTACTTTAAATCCCATGCGAGTACTGGTGAGCGATTTCACCCCGGCAGCATTTAAAGTGAGTAATGATCTCAACGGTGATTTATTTCACAGCGGGCAAGAGGTCACGGTGACCAGCACTGCTCGCCTACATTCGGGCGGCCCCTATACTGACGCCCAAGCCAGGGTCACTGCGATATTAAATAATCTGCCGTTTACTTCAAAAAATCCGCTGGCTGCAAATTACAGTTTCAGCAATTATGGCAGCGAAGATGACAATAACATGCGGAAAAGCCTGCAGATCTATCAGCAAATCGCGCCACTTAACAATAAAGGCGAATTAATCAGTAAATTTACCATCCCTAAGCAAAATATTATCTATGGTCAATTAAAAGTCGAAAGCGCAGTCATGGACGAGCGCGGCAAATATGTCGCCACACAAAGTCAGGCCGATTATGCCGGTGCGGATCGCTATGTGGGTTTGCTTGCAACACAATGGTTATACAACGCCAAACAACCAGCGACTATCAAATATCTCGTCGTCGATGACAAGGGCAATCCAGTGGCCGGCACCGCGGTGAATTTACTGATTGAAAGGCAGATCACCAATGCCGCTCGTATTAAAGACGCCGGTAATGCTTATACCTGGCATTACACCAGCAGTTGGCAGCAGGAAAGCCAATGCCAGGGAACTTCCCAAACTCAAGCATTGAACTGTGAATTTACTCCTCAGCAGGCTGGGGATTATCGTATTACTGCCAAAATTACCGACAGCAAAGGCACGCCTGTTTCTGCACAATTACCTATCTGGGTCGTTGGCAAAGACTATGTGTTATGGAATGAAGCCAGCGATAATTATTTGCAAATCAAACCCGAGAAAACCTCCTATCATGTCGGTGACACTGCTCGTTTTATCATTAAAAATCCCTGGCCCGGCGCTCTGGCATTAATCACGGTTGAGCGCTATGGTGTGCTGGATTATTTCGTGAAACCACTGACCAGTAGTGCTCCAGTGATAGAAATACCGATCAAGTCTGATTATTTACCCGGATTTTATTTGTCGGTAACCATTTTCTCCCCTCGTGTGGATAAACCTCTGGAAAATGGCCAAGTTGACCTCGGCAAACCCACCTTCCGCATGGGCTATGTCACCGTGCCGGTTAAAGATGCTTACAAAGAGATGAGAGTGACGATAAAAACCGATCGCCCCGTCTATCGTCCGCGCGATACTGTCACATTACAATTACATGCCGAACCGAAAATGCCAACCGCCTCAGCAGAGCCAATTCAACTCACTGTTGCAGTATTAGATGAGTCAGTATTTGCCCTGTTAGTTGATGGTCTCAATTATTACAACCCTTATTCGGGATTCTATCAATTAGATAATTTAGATATGAGCAATTACAGTTTACTAACCCGCCTGGTAGGCCGCCAAAAATTCGAGAAAAAAGGTGCTAATCCCGGCGGCGACGGCGGCCTAGATTTAGGTACGCGGAATTTCTTTAAATTTCTGAGTTATTGGAATACCGATTTAAAAACCGATGCCCAGGGGAACGCCACTGTCCAGTTTATTGCTCCCGATAATCTCACCGGCTGGCGCGTGTTAGCATTGGCAGTAACACCCACTGACCGCATGGGTCTGGGAGATGCTAATTTTAAAGTGAACCGCCCAACTGAATTACGGCCAGTTATGCCAAACCAAATTTCCGAGGGCGATGATTTTAAAGCTGGTTTCAATCTCCTTAATCGCACTGACAAGACTCGTACACTCACAGTAAACATTAATGCTCAGGGCGATATCGACAGCAGTAAAACTCCGAATAGTTTCACCCAGACCCTGACATTGGCTCCTTATCAGCGTGGCACAGTATGGATGCCTATCCAGGCCGGCAAACTTCCCTTCAGCAGAGATAATACTCAAGGTGTCATCCATTTTCATGCCCGTGCCGGAGATGAAAACGATGCGGATGCCATAGATTTTAGCTTGCCGGTAGTCAAAATTCGTTCTTTGGAAACAGCCAGTAGTTATGGCACTACGACTGACGCTCAAGTCACAGAAGATATCGCTGTCCCCAAAAACATATATACAGATATTGGTGATGTAACTGTGACACTCGCCCCTTCGATTATTAATAATGTCGAAGGTGCCTTTCGATATATGCGCGATTATCTCTATATTTGCTGGGAACAGAAACTCACTAAAGGCGTGATGGCAGCAGAATATCTGCAATTAAAAAACTACATACCTAGCAGTTTTTCCTGGTCAGCCAGTAAAACTCTGCCTGATACCACCTTGAATGCGGCTGCGGACTTCCAGGCGCCTAATGGTGGCATGGCCTATTTTCAGCCGACGGATGACTACGCAGATCCTTACTTAAGCGCTTATACTGCATTAGGTTTTAATTGGTTACGCCAGGAAGGTTATGTCATTCCTGAGCAAGTAGAAACTAAATTACAAGCCTATCTTCTCAACTATTTACGACATGATATTGCTGCCGATTACTATACGGCGAGTATGAATGCTACCGTCCGCGCTGTGGCGCTGGCAGCATTGGCTGAGCGCGGCAAAATCACTCTCGCTGATCTACGCCGTTATCAGGCTGCCGTGCCCAGCATGAGTTTGTTTGGCAAAGCCAATTTTATTCAGGCGGCTCTGCACGTTCCCAATGGACAGGCCATAGCCCTGGCCGTTGCTAAAACATTAGTCGCCCAGTCCAATCAAACTGCAGGTAAATTTATTTTTAGCGAGGAATTAGATGACAGTTATGCACGGATTTTATCCAGCCCCTTACGCGATAACTGTGCTATTTTATCGGCATTTACTGCGCTGGCATCAACCCCATCCGGTACGCAATTAGTCGGTGATATACCTTTTAAATTACTGCGCACGATTATCCAATCGCGCAATGGTCGTGACCATTGGCAAAATACTCAGGAAAATATTTTCTGCATGCACGCTTTGGCCGATTATAGCCGGGCTTACGAAAATACCGCGCCGAATATGTCGGTCGCAGCGCATTTGGCTGATCAATTGCTGGGAACCGCGCAATTTCAAGCTCTAAGCAATCCGCCGCAGGTCTTCAAACATCAACTGGCTGCAGAAGATGCTGGCCGCAACACGCAAATTACTTTAGATCGACAAGGCGCAGGACGTCTGTATTACACGCTGCAATTAAGTTATGCCTCACTGAATGGTTTTGATCAGGATGTGAACGCCGGCATCGAAATTCATCGTGAATATAGTGTGCAACGTAACGGTCAGTGGCAATTGCTGCATAATCCATTGGCAATCAAACGCGGTGAATTAGTGAGGGTTGATATCTATTTGTCTCTGCCTGCGGCACGCAATTTTGTGGTAGTCAACGACCCTATTCCCGGCGGTCTGGAGCCAGTCAATCGCGATTTAGCAACCAGTGCCAGTCTAGATGCGCGCAACAGCTTCCAGCCCACACCAGGTTCTATGTGGTTTAAATCGAAGAACTGGACTGAATTCCAGGATTCACAGTGGAGCTTCTATCATCAAGAATTACGCAATGATTCTGCGCAATTCTATGCAGATTATTTACCCGCCGGAAATTATCATTTATCTTATACGGCACAAGCTATTGCCGCCGGGAAATTCACAGTCATGCCGATTTTCACCGAAGAAATGTATGATCCTAATGTGTTTGGGAAAGGCAGTATGGCGGAGTTAAATATTAATTAACATTAGGAAGTTCAGGGTTTTTAGTAGTTGGGTTTATATCGAGAGAAAGTACTTTTATTTAGCATAATTTCATAATTTGAAATTTAGAGAAGGATAATCTTTATTTATTCTTGATTTTTACTTTGCTCTGCTAAAAGCACTTGTAGTAAAAACCATATCATTTCTGCCACTAATAATTTTAGAAACTACTATGAATTAGGATCTTCATATAAATTTCTAAACAGTTGTTTTGAAAATGGTTCACCATAACAGCTAAAGCGCCATAGCTATTGCAAGAGCAATTTTCTTTACTTTCTAATGGAATTCTCTCACTGCTCATTAGCTTTCCTAAATCAATCGCTATTTCTTGCTGCCTGATTAAAAATCATACATAATTAAAATTAATGGAATATTAAGGAAATCCACTAAATTTATTGCAAATTACTCATAATAGATTAAGACAAAGCAGCTTGGTTCTTCATTAAGAATCGCAAAGAGAACCTTTACTCAATGAAAATCCGCTCCATACTCCTAATCTGCCTGTCATTAATTTTTGTTTTATTGCTCGCTCTTGGATTTAAAACCTATCATGACATCCAACCTGTCACCACGTCTTTGCGATCTATTTTAGCAGATACGCAGACAGTACAAGTAACAGACCGAAACGGTTATCCCCTCACGATCAGTTATCAAAATCGTTGGAATAGCTATGATAATCTTCCGCTTTATCAAATTCCGGATTTTCTAAAAATCGCTTTCATCGCTGCCGAAGATCAATATTATTATGAACATGGTGGCATTGACTGGCGAGCGCGTATTATGGCCAGCTGGCAGAATTTTCGTCAGCAACGCCGAGTTCGCGGCGCCAGCACCATCACCGAGCAAGTTGTACGTATGATCAATCCGCGACCACGCACGCTATGGGCCAAATGGCTGGAGGGTGTGGAGGCAATGCAATTAGAGCGGAATTATAGTAAAGCCGATATTTTGGAGTTCTACCTCAATCAACTGCCCTATGCCGCCAATCGTCGCGGTGTATTACAAGCTGCTCGCTATTACTTTGACCGTGATCTTTCGACCTTGACTCACAAGGAAATATTAGCTTTAGCGGTATTAGCCCGCGCGCCCTCCAGCTATGATCTATATCGTCACGTTCGCAAATCTTCCAGCACCACGCCAGAGAAATCCTTAGCAAACGCCACGGCAAAAACCAACCTGGCGATTAATCGATTAGCAGAATTTTTATATCAGCAACAGCAACTGAGTGCCACAGAACTGGCAGAAATCAAGCAAGAACCTTTTAATCTACAAACACCAGCGCCACCGGTTAATGCCTCACATTTCGTCAATTATGTTCGTCAGCACTTCCCTGCTGCTGCCAAACCTGGAGAGAGTTTACGCACGACTCTAGATGCAAATGTGCAAAATACTGTTCAAAACATTGTCGATGACCGACTCAAGAATCTAGAGAATCTAGGTGTGCACAATGCTGCCGTACTCGTTGTGGACCATCGCAGTGGGCAAATCCTTGCCTGGGTGATTGGCGGAGCTAATAGCGGCAATAGTTCGCGTCCAGTTCCTGGTTATAAAATTGATGCCGTAACCGCTCCTAGGCAGCCCGGCTCAGCCTTAAAGCCATTTCTCTACACCTTAGCCTTAGAAGCCGGTTGGACACCTGCCACAATCATTGATGATTCACCTTATTCAGAAGCTATTGGTAATGGTATGCACCGTTTTAAAAATTATAGCAGTGGTTATTATGGCAAAGTGACTCTACGTGAAGCCTTGGGTAACTCATTAAATATCCCCGCCTTGCATACTATTCGTTTTGTCGGCGCAGGAAAATATTTAGCGACCTTACATGCCCTAGGTTTTACTAGTTTAAACAAAAGCGCGGATATTTATAATGAAGGCCTGGCTTTAGGTAATGGTGAAGTGAGTTTACTAGAATTAGTGCAAGCTTATGCCACTTTAGCCAATCATGGGATTTTTCAGCCCCTGCATTTTTTACTCGATCATGATTCCAGTCGACGGCCACAAAGAATTTTCTCTGATGAAGCAGCCTCATTAATCGCTAATATTTTATCGGATTCTGCTGCTCGCCGACTGGAATTCGGCGAAAACAGCGTGCTCAACTTACCAGTACAAACCGCAGCAAAAACTGGCACATCTACCGATTATCGTGATGCCTGGACAGTGGGTTTTAATTATCGCTATGTCGTCGGAGTTTGGATGGGGAATCTGGACCGCAACCCGATGAACGGTGTGACTGGCGTGATCGGCCCTGCTCTGGTTATGCGTAGCATTTTTGCTGATTTGAATCAAAACCAACAAACCGCTGCCTTGTACTTGAGCCCCAAATTAATTGCTGAAAACATTTGTATAAAAACCAACTCAGAATCAGGCTGTTTACCTAGCACTGAATATTTTATCAATGGCACACAACCCAGCCCTTCGGCTGGCTCGAAAACTCCGGAATCATCCTCCATAAAATTTACACTGCCCACTCCAGGGTTGCAGATCGCTATAGATCCACGCATTCCTCAAGCACAGCAAAAGCTTAAATTTCAGCTGAATGGTGTGGCCGCTGGTAGTGAAGTAGCATGGGTATTGAATGGAAAAATTCTGGGTAAAACTCACAGTGATTATTACCTCTGGCCCTTGCAAAAAGGAAAGCATCAATTAAGCGCTGCAATTAATAATCAAGGTCAAATAAAAGAACTTTCCCCTATTAGTTTTTTGGTTAAATGAAAGGTATTTATGAATTAGCAATATCATCAATACCATTGAGAATACCGACTATGGAAACACCAGAAGAACAAAAACAAAGACACAAAACAGAAACCGGTGATAGCCCACTGATGATAAAAAATTCTATGCTTATTACCTTAAGGTTATTACTTTACAATATTTTTTTATTGCGAAGAATTATATGGCCGAGTATAAAGAAAAAGAGTCAGATCCATTTCAGACTGCCACTGCAACCGTGATAGGAACCCCAGATCCCGTCAGCCTTATTAGTCAGGGTACTGGACTGGCAGGTGCTGCAAGCATAGCTAGAGTAAATAAGACTTTAACTATCACTACACAGCCGTACAAACTTATAGAAGATAACTTAAAGCTTTGGGTGGTAGCTGAAACTGCAGCCATACTGAGCTATTTAAGACAATTTCGGCAGCGAAATTTTTCTATCCAAGAAGCGCCAAGCCCACACTAACAATAGATCAAATTAAGGCCACTGAAACTTCGTTATCACACCACTTACTCGCCAGCGTTAAATGGGCATTGCCCTATGGAGTTGCTCTAGAACTAGCTCAAAATAGCAATAAATACCCTGCTAAAAATTCCCATTAGCCTGGCTAATGTGTATAATATATACAATATGTCAATTGATCCAACTGATAGTTTATCCTGGGCACATCCCTTAGTTCACGACTGGTTTATAAGCAAATTCGGCTCAGCCACTGAACCACAAATGCAGGGCTGGCCTCATATCTTAGCCGGCGAAACCACTCTGATTTCTGCTCCCACCGGTTCAGGCAAAACCCTAGCCGCCTTCTTGATCTGTATTGATCACTTAGTGCGCCTGGCATTAGCTGGAGGTCTCCCAGCTAAAACCAGCGTACTCTATGTTTCACCATTAAAAGCTCTCAGCAACGATGTTCAAAAAAACCTGGCAGCACCGCTGGCTGAAATTGTCACATTAGCGCATGAACGGGGTCTGATGATGGCTGACATCTGTGTCGCTGTCCGGACCGGTGATACCCCATCACGGGAACGGCAGGCCATGCTTAAAAAACCGCCGCATATCCTGGTCACCACGCCTGAATCGCTTTATATCTTACTAACGGCAGAAAAAAGCCGCCTGCTATTAATGGATATCGAGACGGTTATTGTCGATGAAATCCATGCCATGGCGAATGACAAGCGCGGTGCGCATTTAACTCTGTCTTTAGAACGACTGGCCGCTCTTACCCACCGTCCTTTTCTGCGGATTGGTTTATCAGCAACTCAAAAGCCTCTAACCACCGTGGCGTGCTTCCTAGCCGGCAATAATCGTCCCGAACCAAAAATCGTGAACATTGGTCATGCCAAGCATATGGATCTTGCCATTGAAGTACCACTCATTGAGTTAGGTCCTGTTGCTGCCAATGAAATGTGGGATCAAATCTATGGCCGTCTAGCGGAACTCGCCAGGCAAAATCGCTCCACCCTGATTTTCACCAATACCC